>Ga0265319_1001907_pt1 | contig 11842 bp, 17 predicted proteins | sample 4824metaG_FD_192443 | JGI IMG/M metagenome (GOLD analysis project Ga0265319, IMG submission 192443) | Rhizosphere microbial communities from Carex aquatilis grown in University of Washington, Seatle, WA, United States - 4-8-24 metaG | ecosystem: Host-associated > Plants > Roots > Rhizosphere >...
ATCTTTTAAGTATGGTTGTAATTTTTCAACATAATCAGCATGTCCATAATCTTCTGCAAGTTCTTTTAATATTTTAGGGGTAATATGAAAAGCAACACCCTTAAAATCACCATCATTCATTCCATTATTGTGGGCATTGGCATAGCCACTAACAAGATTTGACATTTCCATTTCTGAGCATTCTTTGATATCATTATATCCTCTTGAAGTCATATAATTTTCAAAAGTACCACATTCTGAACATGTATTTTGTGAACTATCAACATCTTCTTTAACTTCTTCTTCTTCTTCGCCGCTTCCATTATTTTCAAGGTCTTTTATATCTTCATCTGGAACAACTTTCAAAATTTTATCAGACATTTGTTTTCTATCTTCAACATCAACATCTACTAAGTCATTTTTTAGTGCAGCTAATACTGAATTAACTAATGATTTTGTTTCAATTGGATTTAATTTTGCGTCTTTTAATTTATTAGTTAATTTGCCAGTTAATTTTTGAATTTCTTTTGTGATAAGATCATCGGCAGATTCTTCACCAGTTGCTTCATCACCTTTAGAATCAGTATCATCATTAGGTTCATCAACATCAATCTTATCTAAATCAATATTTTCTTCATCTTCACCACCTACTTCAGGAGCAGGAGTTTCAATATCAGGTGCTTTTTCAGTTTTTTCTTTTTCTGTTGAAGCATCTAAATCAGTTAATTTATCTTCAGCACTTTTGATTTCTTCTTCAGCATCTTCCTTAATAAAAGGTTTATCTTTTTTTAAATCTTCATTTATAATTAATGATTTACCTTTAACACTTGTTTTAAATTGTTCACCAGAAAGACTATCATTAATGTTTTTAAGATAAAAATTTCTTTGTTTTTCTGCTTCAGCAAGTGTTTTATATTGATTTTCAGTTTTATTTTCCAAACCGCCCATATAAGTGAAATCAGTCACTGATGGATTTTTACTTGTTGATTTTTTAATAAAGTAGTGATGACTTTCTCTAACAATACCATAAACAGTACCGTCATTAGCAGTAACATGATCAATTAATTCACTATTATTTAAAGATCTACTTTCAGTTGTGTTTGTCTTAGTTTTTATATTGCCTAAGTCTCTTAATCTTTTGTAAAAAATCTCATTAGAGGTTTGACGTTTCATTTGTTAAATGTTTAAATTATATTTTTTATATATTATTAATTTTTTTTATAAATAGTTTGAAAAATAAATAAAATTTATAGTTATTTATCCGTTAATTATGTTTTTAATTATGTCTATGCTTTCTAGGCTTAATTCTCTTGACATAATTTGTTTTTTCATATTCATTAATTTAGCTAAATATCCAGTATTTCTTAATACTTTAAATACTAAATTTTCAATAGATAATTCACCTTCTTTACTAAGACCATTTTGTCTTAATTTTTTTATTCTATTTTTTATCTTAATTATAGCATTTAATTTTTCATTGTCATCAAAAATTGTTGAATCAATTTTATCTATTTTTTTCATATAATAAGATGCCTTTTTATCAATAGTATTAGTATCGATACTAATCATCTTTTTTATTGGTTTAACTAACCATTTATTTGACATTAATGAATATATACCACTTGAAACATTAAATTCATTTATATCTTGAACATATAGCTCAACATCATGATTTTTTACTTTAATATCACCAAAAACATTTTTCCATAAATCTTTTTTAGTATCTAAGTATTCACTTAAAAATTCTTGATTATCTGTAATCTGAGATGTATCCATTAATATATGTACATCAAGATCTGAAGCATCGGTATAATTATAATTTGCAAGACTACCAGTAAATAATATATCTTTATAGTCTAAACTACTTATCTTAGTGAATTTAATGAAACCTAAAGCATTTTTAAGTAATATTTTTCTTATTTCTGGCCTAATAGTATCTTCATTTAACCAAATATCTGGATTTAATACATCCTTTAATAATAATTGACTTACATCAAACGATTTTAAATCTTCATCTTCTTCAAGTAGTTCTATAATACTTTTATTATGATAAAATTTCTTCTTTTCCTTAAAATTATTATAAGGTGTATCAGATTTTTTAGTTCTTTTATTATATTCTATTGTCTTTAGACCCATCGATCAAACCATTTTTTAAGTTCTTCGTGTAATTCATATACTTCATCGTCATTTAATGATTTAACCTTATTACGTATGAATAATATTATATCATTATATGCTTGATGAGAATTCTCAGATGTTAATGCTTCATTCATATCTTGTTTTGATTTGATAAAATCAGGATTTAAATGAATCATTCGTTTAATCAATATTTCTTTTGAATTTTTATTATTCATTATAATATAATATTAAACTTTTGTTTTTAAAGTTTTAGCTAAATTAAGTTCTTCTATAAATTTCCTATCAGCAGATGACATTTTTTCGTCTTTTTTATATTTAGCTTTAATTTCTTTAATTTTATTATTGATGGTTTCTAGTGGAATTTTTTCATCTTCTGGAATACCTAATTTTTTATGCAGCGTCCCTTTTTTCATATCAGTATCTTGAATCCATTTTTCTTCTTTTTTTGCTTCATTGAGAATAGATTCAGTTGGTTTATAATTAGAATTAATTTTAACCATCATTTCAAAAAGTAACTCTTTATCTGATTTTATTTGTTTTTTATTTGAATTTTCCATAATATGAATTTTATAATTTAATATAAATAGTATATTGATTTAAATTTAAATTAACTATTTATATTAAATTTCAAATATAGAATGAAATTACAATGCCTTAATGGAATAATAACTAAAGATCTTGTGATAGATATTGATTTATCTAATATAAATTCATGGAATTTAAATTCTAATTTTACTGCAACTAGTCTTGTAAACTATAAAGATAGAATTACTAGTGATCTTGATTTAGTAGATTTTGGTTTAACTGGTTTTGATAATGGCAGAACTAATAGATTAAATGATAATATTACATTATCAACAAATGATAAATTTACTTTATATAGAATAGGATATAATAATGTTATTAATCCATCATCTGGTCAAACAAGTGGATATACTTCAAATATAAATTATAACATTTTTCCAATATCTGGTATTACAACTGGATTAACAGGTAATTACTTTGAATTGAAGGGTGGTTATCTTCAAGGATTTTTTAAATTAAATGATTTCAATATTGAATTATTTCCTTCAAGATATAATAATGGTATAACAATAGAAACACTATTGAATATCAATATTAATACTGAAGGAATATTTTATTTAATGGGATTAAGAGCTGAAGATAAATATAATCCAAGTTTTAGTGGTGAAACAATATTAACTAGTTCTACAAAGAAAATATTTGGTAATAATACGGGTACTATATACAATACTGGTGCTACAAGCAACATTAAAACAAGTTTTGGTAATATATTGGCTGCTATTGATCCTACTATTACACCTAATGATGTTTTTAAAGATTTTAGTGATTCTAGAACAGTAATTGATGTCATTCCAAATCAAATTGATAACTTAAAAAATAATATTATTGCTTTTGAGATAACAAGTGATAAGAGATTAGGATATAGATATATAAATTCTAATGGTTTATTTGAATCTAATATTTCAACCAATAAATTAAATAATTTAGGATGGAATATTATTGATATAGTATTTCAACCTTATACAATGATTGATAATTTTGATGAAACTATTCAAAATTGTTATGATTTAAGAAAAGGTAAATTATTATTTTATGTTAATGGTAGAAAATTTTGGGAAGTTAAAAATTTTGAAGAATTTTATTTCAGAGGTCTTGATAATAATAAAGAAAAGCAAATAGGTGTACCATATAATATAAGCTGGGGTGGTGGTTCATTTGGACTAAAATATTCTTATCATTATGATTATCATAATTATAATATCTATAATACAAATAATGATTTAAATTATATTAATAGTAAATATCATGTAGAATATGATCCTAATATTAGTAGTTGTACTTTTACTGGTGATACGAAACAATATCAATCAGGTTTGTTATTAAGCGCAAATACAACATCATTCATAGATTATGATAAATGTAATAATCCAACACCATTAAATGTTTTAGATATAAGCTATAGTGGTAATACAACAGGTCAAACAAATAGTGATTATTTTATTAAATTTAATCAACCTATTATAGTTAGACCAAATATTGAATATGATATATCATTGTTAATAAATGATACTGGAATATTCAATAATAATGGTTTTGATAATGAAATATCTATATTAATTTCAGGTGATACTATTAATAATATTGAAATAATTGAAAATCATAAATATTTAAATAACCCAAGCGATCCTACACATAACCCTAGTATTATTGTTTTAAATCAAGCTCCTGGATTCTATGATGACCATGAAGAAAACGAATATATTAATAATGGTGTTATAATTGATGTAATAACTGGTTATCCTGTTATAAAAGGTCCAGGTTTAGTTAATAAAGGTGTTGACTATAATGAAAGTCCTGTATTTGCTTTTGATCAACCAAGCCTTACTGGAATTTGGAAAACCATTACATATAAATTTAGAATAAATGATTATAATAATGAAAAATTTAAGTTTTATTTCGGATTTATTATTAAAAGTAGTAAAAATCTGATATCTAATAAACATTTGTATATTAAAGAATTTAAATATATAGCTAATGATATTTTAGTTAAGGACTCTATTAAAAATAATTTAACTATTGAAAATAAATTCAATAATAGTTTTATTGGAGGAATACAAAAATTAAAAGTTTATGATAATGCATTAGAATCAAATGAAATTTTAAATAATACTTATTGGGAAGGTATTAGTAACAAAAATTATAATTTATTAATTAATGAGGGTGGAAGAATTATTAATAATTAAATAATATATTATGATTAACAAACAAAAATTTAACGAAATTATTGATGGCTGGAAAAATCTTATATTAAAAAATGATCCAATAGTAGAAGAAATAGCTAAAGAACGAATAAGTATTTGTGTAGATTGTGAAAATTTTACAGAAATAAATACTTGTAAATTATGTGGATGCTACATGCCCGCTAAAACGAGGAGTATTACTAGCCGATGTGACCTTGATTATTGGAATAAAAAATACTAAAAATATAAATATTTAATTTTATGAAAAATGTAAAACAAAGACTTTTTGAAGTAATTAAAAAAATTGATGATACATATAAATCAAATAATATTCTTAATGAAACAAAAGCTTTTGGAGAATTAAGAAAATTGAATAAAAATTTGTATAATGACACAATTGAATTAGAAAATAAAATTGGTGATGATCTATTAAAATCGATTGATAAATCTATAAAAAGTAAATTGAAATATGATAATGAGAAAGAATATGAGTTAATTAATCTTATCATTTTAGATTTATTACTTAGTCGATTTTTAGATAAAATTGAATAAATTTAATTTTTTTAAAAAATAATACTATTTATATTTGCAAATGTGAAATATTATATTTATCTTTGTAGCATAAATAATAAAAACAAATAGTATAATGAATTTGAATTTTCGACATATAGAACATCAACCCGAACAACCAGCTTTTGCAGGAAGGGAATTCTATTGTCTGAAATTTAACATATGAACATATAGAATTTTAAAACCAAACTAATAAAATTAGTTAAACCCTTTGGATGCCAAGCAACTAAAGGGTTTTTTGTTTATATATATGTTCTTTATTTAATGAAATTAAAATATAACAGGGTGTTCCACAGTTGGTAATATGGGCTAGGCCTGGAACCTAGTGTTCGTGAGTTCGAACCTCACCACCCTGAAGTGATTGATATTAAACTACTTGCACGAAGTAATCACTGCACGATCATTATTGATTGACTAAATGTTTAATAAAATTAAGTTTTTTTATTCTCAGATCTTCTAAGGGTCAGGAAGCGAAGCTTATATCTTCGTAATGGTGGTTCGATTCCATCTCTGAGAACAATATTATATGGGTCTTTTAGTGTAGTGGTTTGCACGAAATTCTGTGGAAATTTTAGGGTTGGATCGTTACCAACATAGACCCCAAAATGGAGCGTTATACAAGTGGTTAAAGTGGCTTGCCCTTCAAGCAAGTACCGGAAGGTTTCGAGGGATTCGAATTCCCCACGCTCTACAACTTATTGATTTATTGAGATTTAGTGTAATTGGTTAACACACAAGACTTTGACTCTTGTAATGGGGGATCATACTCCTCAATCTCAACAATTATGTATCTTTAGTATTACGGATAGTATATGATGCTACGAACATCAAGGTGAATTTTCGACTAATTCAAGGTATACAATTATTATTAGCTCAAACCTCTAAAATAATTATTTTGTTAGTATTTATAATAAATAATTATTCCTAACTAACAAAATAAAATGAAGTCTCATTATAAAAAAGAATTTTTAGAAGAAATTGTTCCGAAATATAATTCACTAAGTCAAATATTAAAATTTATTGGACTTTCAACGAATGGTGGATCTAGAAAAACATTAATTAATTATATTAATAAGTATAATATTAATACTTCTCATTTTGAAACAGTTGATGAAAAAAATAAAAGAAATGTTGAAAGATTAGCATTATTTAATAGAACACCATTAGATAAATTATTAGTATCAGGATTAACATTTAATAGTTCACATCTTAAAAATAGATTATATTGTGCTAATATAAAACAACGAATATGCGAAAAATGCGGACAAAATGAAATCTGGCATGGAGATAAAATGAGCTTAATACTAGATCATATTAATGGATGTAATATTGACAATAGATTAATTAATCTAAGGATTTTATGTCCCAATTGTAATGCAACTCTATTAACAACAAGTAGAAAAAAATCATCTATTGCAAAAATAATTAAAAATTTAAATGCCTAGTCTAAAGTATACTAAAGAAATATTAGAGCCAATAATAAAACGATGTTTAACGTGGAGTGATGTTTGTAAACAATTAAATATTGTTCCAAGTTCTGGTTCACAAACATATTTAAGAAAAAAATCTAAATTATTTAATATAAGTAATTCTCATTTTAAATCAACAAGTAAAAAGGGATTACCTGCAATGAAAAAGAATGACGCATTGGTATATTGTTTTAGTGGAAGTACGATAATATCACATAGATTAAAGCTTAGATTAATTAGAGATGGATATAAAGAGAATAAATGCGAAAAGTGTGGACAAGATAGTATATGGAATGGTGAAAAAATGAGTCTAATTCTTGATCATATTAATGGAATACATGATGATTGTCGATTAGAAAATTTAAGAATATTGTGCCCAAATTGTAGTGCAACATTGCCAACACATGGATTAGGAGTTAAAGGTTTAAATAAAAAACCACTTAAACGTAGCGAATGTTCAAGTGGTCTGATAGCCGTAGCTATAACAGTCCTAAAACCGTATATTATATAATATGTTTTTTTGGCCTACCTCTACCTTTCTTAATCTCAGTTATATTATTAATAATATTAACACTTTGTCCATTGACTTTTTGTTCTATAACAACATTATTATTGACGACTTTTTGTTCAGATACTTCTATGATGTTAATTTTTTCAGTATTTACAGTTATTTGTCCAGATTTATTTTTCTTTTTTTCAGCTCTTTCTAATTTTTTTTGGTCTTTTAGATCTTGAATTAATATATCATTAAGATTGCTTATTTTTTCGCATGTGGTACAAATTAATTCATTGGTTTCATCATCATATATATGTCTTCTTGAGACAACATATAGATTTTTTAAACCAATTTCATCTTTCTCAATATTATAACATTCTTTGGAATCACAAGTTTGATACACTAATTTTTTCATTGATTATTTTTTGACAAAGATAATATAAATTTATCACAATAAATAATATTATTATTTTTTATCTTTTTTGCTTGTTAATAATATAAATAATATTATTGATAATGTAGTATTAATAAACATCAATGTGAATACTTGTGAGTTACAATATTTTTCATAATCTGTTAATGTTTTTGTTATCATCACCATATTAAAGTCTAAATATTGAAATACTATTACAATTAAGAATGCTATTAATTTATTTGCATTAGTAAAAAAGCTTTTTAATACTATTAATATAAATAATAAGTAACTATAGTCCTTAATATAATAAAAACATTTCCAAAAAATAGTGTTTTCAGCTTTATATAAATAAGTAAGATATGCTAAGATATATAGTATGCTACCAAATATAAATATATTTTTTTTGGTAGCATACTTTTTTATTATGCTTTTTAACATAAAATAAAATATTATGGTTTAGTTGGCATAGGTGGATCAGAAGGTTCAATAGTATTACTAACGCTAGGCTTAGTTGGCATAGGCGGATCAGAAGGTTCAATAATGTTAGTTTTAAAAGGTTTAAGTATCAATGCTAATACTTTTTTGAAGAATTTTTTTAGTTTCATAATAAATTTAGGTTTTTAGTTGATATAATATGTAATTATTTTTATTATTAATAAATCAAATATAAATAGTAATATATTTGTAAATATTAAATATTATATATATTTTTGTTGCTTGAAATATAATATAAATTTTTATATGAATAACAAAATACGAACTATAATAGGAGATAATAAAGATTTATTAAACATCAATGAAGTTATTGAATTAATAAATGCTATCGAAGAACAATGGCATGAGATAGAAGAATTAAATTATCAAAATTTTGAGTTAAAGGAAAAAATAAGGTTAAGTAAAGAACATAATTGTATTGAATTTATTAAAGAATTATATTATTCTTGTAATACTGAGCTTGAAAATATTAAAAATAATTATAAAAATTTTGATAAGAAAGAAACTGATATAATATTAAAAAATTTAATTGATTATATCAAAGAATTTAATAAAAATAATAAAATTAGATTATAATATATAATGATCACATATAAATTAAAAATAAAAAACAATATTAATATTGATGAATATATGAAACAATATTCATCAATGCTTAGAAAAATATATTCTAATATTGAATTATGTGAAGATACAAATTTTAGAAAAAATTTATTAGTTAAATATTCTTTATTGGATACATGGTTTTATGATACTTGTAAAATAGAAGCATTAGGAATTTATGAAAAATATTTAAGAACCAAAGAAAGTAATATTAAAAAGATTGATGAATTAAAATTACTAATAAAAAATAATAAATTTAGAACAAAAAAGGGTAAATATAAGGCAATTAATAAGTTAAGTTATTTGAGAAAAAATTTAGATAAAAGTATTGTTTTTGGACGTAAAGAAATATTACGTAATATTACTCACCACAAAAATATTGGTAATATTGAATTATATAATAAATTTCTAGATAAATTTCAAATAAATAGAATAATAACAATAAGATCAATTGGCGAAACGTTACCATATGGAAATCGTAAGTTTAGTTTTGATTTTATTAATAATATAATAATATTTAAACCTAATAGAAATACAAGAATTAATGTTGAATATATTTGTAAAAATAAAACATATATTAATAATTTAAATAAATTACAAGTATTAACAGATAATAAAGATATTCCTGTTTCAGTTAGATTAGATAATAAATATGTATATGTGACATTTTCACTTGAAAAACTTAATAATTATAATTTTAAAGAAAAGGAATATTTTAAAGAGTTAAAAACAATTAATAAAAAAGATAAGGAATTAAGAAAAGAAATTTATATTAAATGGGTTAACGAACAAAATGATAGAAAAAAAATAAATAAATTACCAAATAGATATTTAGGTATAGATCTTAATCCTGAATATATTGGATTTTCAATACTAGATAAATTAAGTAATAATGGCGAAGGTGAATTTAAAATAATTAAAGTAGGTTACATTAATTTAAGTCATTTAAATAAATCTTTAAGATTATCATCAACAAATATAAAAGAAGTTTATCAAAATAATAAACGTAAACATGAAATAAAAGAAGCTTGGAAATATATATTTAACTTATGTAAACATTATAAAGTTTATAATATTGTTATTGAAGATTTGAATAATGTTAATAATAAAATTATAAATGAAAATTCTAAATTAGCTAATAAGAAAGTAAAAAATTTTTGGCATAAAGCATTAACAGAACAACTAATAAATAAATATGTTGAACAAGAAGGTTATAATTTAATTGAAGTTAAACCTTATCATAGTTCATTTATTGGTAACATGATATATAGTTATGCTGATCCTACTTCCGCCTCAATTGAGATTGGTAGAAGAGGTATTATTAAATATTTAAAAAATAATTCATTATATCCGTTAATTAGTCGAATTAATTCAGACAACAGACAGAAGTATGATCTGAGTGAGAATAGGTTAATTGGTACAAGTTGGAAACAACTTTTTAATGAAATATCGGGATTGAGATACCGAAATGAGTATTGTACTCATTCAGAAATAAATCTACAAAGTAATAAATCAAAGGTAAAATTTTGTATTTATTAATTTATATGTTTATTTTATTTTAGCTGCACGAACTATCCTTAAAAGTTTTAAATGGTAAATAATCATAATGTTTGAGATTATGAACAAAACGACCATCTTGTTTTAGATTCTTAACGTTATGATATAAAAATATTAATACTATGAAAAAATTATATTTATTAATAATATCTATTATTATATTATGCTCATGTGGTGAAACATATTATCATTCATATAATGAAAGAATAAACTTGATGCTATTAAAGTCAACAGAACAACCAAATAATCGTAAATTTAATTCAAGTAAAGAATATCATAAAAAGAAACGTACACATAATAATTTATATAGATAATGAAAAAAATAGAAAATAAAGATCCTTATCCTAAAATGGGAGAAATTAATAAAATTATTATTGAAAGTAATAGTAAACTTATTGATGATCTAAAAAAGAATTTATTGTTAGTTGATAAACAACTTACAGAGAAAGATAAAGATGACATACATTATATTCTATTAGAATCTGTTTGGATATCTCGTTGGACAGATGAAAAACAACAATCATTATGTGCTGTCTTAACACCTGAGGAAGCTGAAAGTATTGCTAATGATATTTTAAGTAATTTAGAAAATGCTGGATTTAAAATTATAAAAAAATAAAAAATATGAGTGTAAATTTAAATTGTCCAAATTGTGATGCTACTATTGGATATGCTGATGGCAGTGATAATTATGTACCAAAATATTTTTTTAAAAATAATGAACCTATTTGTAATAACTGTGGTAGTGGCTTATATAATAATTATGAGAGAAATATATTTGTTGGCGTAATAATAGTAATAATATTAATTATACTATTATGTATAATTTTTTCATAATAATAATTTATATTAAATAATGCCACAAGATAAAATAGATATTTTAGAAAATATTATATATGATTCCTTAAAAAATCATATTAGTGTTACTGATGAGGAAAAGAAACAAATAATAAAGTTAATTAAATTTTATTATACTTCAAATATTGAAGTTAATGAATTAATTAAAGAGACATGGGAAAAAGCAGAAACATTGGCTCGTGGTTTAACAACTCTTCGTGCTGGTAGTTTACGTTTTGGTATTACAAAAATGTTTTATGCTAAAAAAAATTATTTAATTGAAAAATTAAAATAATGATAGTAGTATCAATAAATATTAAAATAAAAAATACCTCTCGTACTATATTATCATATGCTGACTATTTCGGAAAAATATATCAGAGTTATGGAAACTTCATTGCTCATATTGATAGTATTAAACAAGAATTTAAAACTTCAAATATTCAAATATATAAGATTGGAACAGATGATGCTGCTAATTTTATTGCAGCCCTTGATATAATTAATGAAATAGAAT
>Ga0265319_1001908_pt1 | contig 11841 bp, 12 predicted proteins | sample 4824metaG_FD_192443 | JGI IMG/M metagenome (GOLD analysis project Ga0265319, IMG submission 192443) | Rhizosphere microbial communities from Carex aquatilis grown in University of Washington, Seatle, WA, United States - 4-8-24 metaG | ecosystem: Host-associated > Plants > Roots > Rhizosphere >...
CCGCGCCGGCGGGACCGGCCGCGCTGCGGGTCGCAGATCCTGCGGAGCCCGCCGAGCAGCACGCAACGCGGACCGCCGCATCGATCGCAGACGCTCCGCCGCCGCCGAGCGGAGGGCAGCCTGCACCCGCAGTGGCGCCGCCGATCGTGCACCAGGCGCTGCGCACTGAAGGACGGCCGCTCGACGAGCCCGTGCGCAACTGGTTCGAGGCGACGCTGCACGACGACCTCCGAGACGTGCGTCTTCACACGGGTGAGCTCGCGTCCGCATCGGCCGACGCCGTCGGCGCGCACGGCTATTCGGCCGGCCGCGACGTCGTGCTCGCGCCGGGGCCGACAGGCCCGACCGGATTTCAGGTGCTCGCGCACGAGCTTGCGCATGTCGCGCAGCGCGGCGAGCCCGTCCTCCACCGCTACGAGAGCGGCGAGCACGCGCAGGCGGGCGAGGCAACGCGCAAGGTGACGATCAACGGCGTGACCATGGACGAGGGCGACCTGATCGCGCTCGGCGACCTGTACGAGAAACCGGAGGACATCTACAAGGCCAACGCCGCGGAGCTGCAGGCGCTGGTCACGCTCATCGAGCGCGACAAGAAGTTCTACTCCGGGAAAGGCGGAACGCCCGTCTCGAACACCGAGTGGGCGGCCGCGACCGCGAAACGCCCGAAGGACCAGCAGTACCTCGAGCTTGCCAAGCGCAACGACACGCACTTCGCGCCGCGCGCGAGCGGCGCATCGGGCGGAAAAGGCGACAACAGGTCGGAGTGGCGCAAGTACCACCAGCAGGCGATCGAGGCGACGATCGCCTCGACGGCGGGCGGCAAGACCGGAGTTCCCGACGAAGCGACGGTGCTCAACGGCTTCGCGGCGCACTTCCTCACCGACGCCTTCTCGGCCGGCCATCTCGTGAACAAAGACGACGCGATGGACAAGGCGAAGACGACGTGGAAGACGCAGTCCTTCAGCGGCTTGATCTTCAAGGAGTCGGCATTCACGAAGGGCGTCGCGCACCAGGTTCTGGCGGATCCGACCGTTGCCGCGCTGATGGCGAAGAAGGAGTTGAACGAAGCCGCTTGGGGCCCGGTCAGCGAACAACGGTTCTCGGAGTTCATCTACCAGATGGCCGACTCGAAGCCCGACCTGTTCTTCAACGCGTTTGCCCGCCTGATTCACGACCAGCTGAACGAGTCGATCAACGATCCGAGCAAGGCGCTCGAGGTGACGAACGCAAAGGGCGACACGTGGAATCTGTCCGGCGACGAGACACTGTCGAAGAGCCCGAAGACGCTGCAGCTCATGCAGGCGGCGGTCGCGCAGTCCTACAGCAATCTCGAGGCGGCTGCGAAGCTGATCGGCACGCCGGCCGATCTCGAGCCGTACTTCAAAGCGGTCTGGGACTACACGCCGAAGCCGAGCGCGGCCGGGCAGAAGACGCTCGACACGGTCGTCTCGACGTTCACCGACCCGAAGGACACGAAGACGGTCGACGCCTTCGCGGCGCTCGCGATCAAGCAGATCGACACGCTCGTCGCCGAGCTGACGCTGCAGGGGTACATGCGCGACAAGAAACCGTGAGCGGTACGCCGTCCTAGTTCGGAGAGCTCGCCAGGAACTCCTCGAGCCAGTTGCGAACCGCTGCAACGATCTCCTCGACGCCTGCTGCGACGGCGATCGTCCGCTCCTCGAAGGAGAGGCTGCTCGAGCCCGTGATGCGCGCCCGCGGCGGCTCCGCGTCCTCGATCCAGACACGAACCACGATGACTCCCGTGCGCTCGCTCGCAGTGGTAGACACTGACCCGGAATTCTACCGGCGGCGCGTCACCAATTCGTCACCGATCGGAAGCGATTCGACCACGCGCTGGAGTGCGGTCGTCGGCTCGAGCCCGAGCTCGTCGAACAAGAGCGTGCGAAAGAGGCCGTACTGCCGCATCGCTTCACCGCGATTGCCTTCTGCGAGGTGAACCTTGATCAGCACGCGATGAGAGCTCTCGCGCAGCGGCTCGGCCGCGACGCACGCGAGGCCCGCTTCGACCGCCGCCGCGTACGCGCCTGCGGCGGCGAGATCTTCGCAGAGCATCTCGAGCGCATGGAGCCGGAGCTGGCGGAAGCACTCGCGTTCGATCAGCAGCCAGTCGTCGTACCAGTCGGGAAGGAGATCGCCGCCGAACAGCATCGCGTCGACGTCCTCCGGCGTCGACGACCGCTCGTGCCGCAGCACCTGCCGGGCGCGGGCGGCCGACTCGTGCAGATCGACCAGCACATCGGGCGCGAGCGCGAGATGGCTCCGCGTCGCTTCGACGAGCGGGAAGCCGAGATGCCGCAGCCGCCATAGCGCTGTCCTGAGATTCGCGTTCGCGTGCTCCTCGTTGCTGTTGATCCACAGGCTGCCGGCGACGAATAGACGGTTGAGCGGCCGGTTGTGCACGGCGAGGAACGCAACCAGCCGCTGGACGCCGAGCGGCAACTGGAACGCCAGGCCGTTCCGCTCGAGGCGGAAACCGTGGAGAAGCCCGAGCGTGAGCTCGGTCTTCGTGCTCCCGCGCCCGGCGAGAGCGCGGGCTTCGTGAAGGTCCCCGACCTTCATCTGGCGACGTCGTCACCGTCGTCTGGCACAGGCCGACGGGACCGTCGCAACACCAATTGCCGCAGGAACGATCCGAGTTCCACCATGCCCGGCCGATCCTCTGTCGCTGGACAGGGGTTATGCCACGGACCCCACACGCAAGTCAACTCCTACGCGAGCCGGCTTGACGCTGACGTGACGGTGGCGTGACGACGGTCAACGAAGGTTCGCCGGATGCCGGCTGTCGCCTTCGCCTTCCAGCGAGTCGCGGGTCGGAGAGAGACGTACGCAGCCGGCTCCGAGAGGCGACAGCCCTGTCTCGGCCGGCGGGCGGAGAGGAGACGTAGTTGCCCGTAACGACCAGTTATCCAGGCGTCTATATCGAGGAACTCCCGAGCGCGAATCACTCCGTGACGCCGGCGCCGACGTCCGTGACGGTGTTCATCGGCTACACGAACCCGTTCTGGCAGGCCGCCCCGGCGGCGACGCCGCCGCCGTTCGGCGCGGCGGTCGAGCTGTTCAGCTTCGCCGACTACCAGGCCAACTTCGGCGGGTTCTTCACGAGCCCATTCCTGCCCGACTATGTCGGGCAAGCCGTCTTCCAGTTCTTCATGAACGGCGGCTCGAACGCCTACGTCGTGGCCCTCCAGGCGGGGAACTACTTCGACCAGACGAAGGTGCCGCCCGCGAACGACACGGGCAAGAAGGTGCTTCCCGCGAACGCCGTGCTCGGCACGAGCGCCAACGGATTCACGTTCAGCGCGCTGCAGCCGGTCGGGCTGGCAGGCCCGCCTGCCGTCGGGCTCGCAATGACGCTCACGGTCAGCAACGTCATCACGGTCACGACGAGCAACGACACGGCAGATCTGACGATCGTGTACGGCACGACGGTCGAGACGTATCGCCGCGTCGCAATCGCCGACATCGCCACGACGGTGAACGCGCGTTCGGCGCTCGCGGTCGTCACACCCAAGGGCACGCTGCCGACGGACTACAGCTCCGTCGCCACCTCGGCCTCGTTCACGTACTCGGCCGTGCCCACCGACGGCTGGACGATCATCGACCCGACTGCGTTCGCGCCGGTCTTCGCGGCGAACGCCCCGCTCGACAAGGTGTCGATCTTCAACCTGATGGTCCTGCCGGGGCTCACGGACACGACGGCGCTCGCGGAGGCGCTCGCCTACTGCGAGTCGAAGCGGGCGTTCTTCATCATGGACCCGCCGGCGACCGCGGTCGCCGACAGCCTCGCCGCGCGGCTCCCCGATGCTCCTCCGAATCCCGCGCCCATGGCGGACATCTGGAACGGGGCCGCGTCGAACAGTCCCGTCACTCCCGCGCCGCCGGTGAGCGCGAACGGCGCCATCTACTTCCCGTACCTCCAGACGACCGACCTCGTGACCGGAGCCCCTGCATCGTCGCCGCCGAGCGGCTTCGTCGCGGGGATCTTCGCGAGGGAAGACAACAACAGGGGCGTCTGGAAGTCGCCGGCAGGTCTCGAGACGACGATCCTCGGCACGAACGGCGTCGTTCCGTCGGGGAAGATGACCGACCCGCAGCAGGGCGTGCTGAACATGCTCGGCGTCAACTGCCTGCGCACGTTCCCCGGCATCGGCAGCGTGGTCTTCGGCGCTCACACGCTCGTGTTCGAGAACCCGGCGTACGAGCAATGGAAGTACGTCGCCGTGCGCCGGATGGCGCTCTTCCTCGAGCAGTCGTTGTACGGAAGCCTGGGCTGGGCGATCTTCGAGCCCAACGACATTCCGCTCTGGAATGCGCTGACGCAAGAGGTACAGGCGTTCATGCTCGGCCTATTCCGGCAGGGCGCGTTCCAGGGAGCGACGGCCGATCAAGCGTTCCACGTTCAGTGCGACAGCACGACGACGTCGCAGGCCGACATCGACAACGGCGTCGTGAACATCCTCGTCGCCTTCGCCCCGCTCAAGCCGGCCGAGTTCGTCGTGGTTCAGATCGCGCAGCTCGCCGGACAAACACAGAGCTAGAGGAGACCGGGCATGGGCAAGCCATTCACCGTCAACATCGACCGCTTCGACCCGTACAAGACGTACCGCTTCCTCGTCTACTTCGGCAAGAGCACGACGCCGGTGGCCGCGGTGAGCAAGGTGAGCGCGCTGAAGCGGTCCTCGGACGTGATCGAGTACAAGGAAGGCGGCGACCCGATCATCCTCAAGGGCCTCGGTCGCACGAAGTACGAACCGATCACGATGGAGCGCGGAGTCACGTTCGACTCCGACTTCGAGGACTGGGCGAACGCGGCCCAGGTACTCAAGACCGGTTCCGCGTCGACGTCGCTTGCGTTGCTTCGCAAGGAGATCAGCATCGTCCTTCTGAACGAGGAAGCGCAACCCGTTCATCGCTACATCGTTCACCGCTGCTGGGTCTCCGAGTTTCAAGCCCTTCCGGACCTGGACGCGGGCGCGAACGCGATCGCCATCGAGCACATCAAGGTCGAGAACGAAGGTTGGGAGCGCGACACGACGCTCGCTGAGCAGAAGGAGAAGTAGTGACCGCAGCCGGTGTGCTTCCGGTCAGCGGTAGGCAGGTGTGGCTGCGCGAGCCCACCGGTGAAGACGAGTTGCTCGTACTCGAGAGCGCCGGGCCCGCTGCGACGACGACGCTCGCCCTGGCGACGCGGTTTGCGATCGATCCCGCAGGTCGAACGATCGACTGGCCCGCGCTTCCGGCCGTCGACCTCGGCGCGGCCGCGCTCCTGATTCGCAGCACCTGGCTCGGCAACACGATCCGCACGGAGGCGCTCTGCCCGGCGACCGGCTGCGACGAGCCGATCGACGTCGCGTTCAACATCCCGGCGTATCTCGACCATCACCGGCCGAGGCGTTTCCGCGGCGCCACCGAGTGCGAGCCCGGCTGGTTCGGCCTCCGCGGCACGGACGTGCAGTTCAGGATCCCGACCGTCGCCGACCTGTTGGAGGCGCTCGAGGGGCTCGGGCCGGCGACGATGGTCGAGCGCTGTGTCCGCCCACCCGGTCCAGCCGCCGTCGTCGCGCGGCGGATCGACCGTGCCCTCGAGGCACTCGCGCCGCGCCTTGACGGCGAGTTGAGCGGCAGGTGCCCTTCGTGCGGACGAACCGTCGACCTGCGCTTCGAGCCGATGAGCTACGTCCTCGAAGAGCTGCGCGACGCCTCGACCGATCTGCTCGCGCAGGTGCACGAGCTCGCGCTGGCGTATCACTGGTCGGAGGACGCGATCCTCGCGCTGGGGCGCCGTCGTCGAGGGAGCTATGCGGCAATGGCGCGCGGGGAGTATGCGTTCGCATGAAGCGCGTCGGCTATCTCGCGGCGCTCGGGGGCGGCGCCGGCGCGGTTGCCGCGCCGTCGCTCAGACCGCCGCGCCGGCTCTTCTCACACGAGCCGGCTCTCGGCGGAGTCGCGCGTCCGCCGGCCGACCGGGACACGCGCGGCGCCTCGCCGTCTGAGACTCCCGCTGCACCGACGCACGCCGAGGCCGTCACGGCTGCGCCGTCGATCTCCGCCTCTGTGCCGCCCGCACGGCCTGCGCGTCGGGCTGCGGAAGCCGAGCTTCCGGACGCGGACCTGCTCAGCGCGCCCACCGCCCGTGCAGAAGCGCCCGCGCCGCAACCGAGGGCGGCAGCCCCACCTGCGGTGGAGCTCGAGCAGCCCGGTCGCGCTCGACCGGTCGATGACCCGCGTGTGCGCGACACCGCACGGCCGGCGTCTCGCCTCCCGGCGCAGCAGCTCGAACCTCCACCCGCAGAGCCGGCTGCCGAGCCGCGCCGGCCGACGCCGGCGCCCGGCCGGCCGCGCGTCGAAGCAGACGAACCCGCACGAGTGCTCGAGCGCACGGCGGCGCACGCCCAGCCCGACCAGGCCCCGGCGCCGGCGCGCGCAGCGGCGGCTGCGACGCTGGAGCCACCCCGACCCAGGCCGGAGCCGGAGCTCCGCCGGCCGCAGGCGCCGCTGCCTTCGCTCCCGGTTCGCGCAGCGACTCGAGCGCCGCAGGTGCACATCGGGACGATCGAGGTGAGCGTCGTGGCTCCGGCGCTGCAGCCTGCGCCCGCGCCGCAGTTGAGACAGGCCGCTGCACCGGCCGCCTCGGCGCGCGCAGCGCGACCCAACGGCGCCGGACACTGGTTCGGGCTCGCGCAGAGGTAGACGCGTTGATTCTCGACCTCTCAGCGGTGACCGACGGATTGATCGATCTCGTCAAGAGCTCGTGGAACTCGGCGCCGATCTGGGCCGAGCTCGGCTCGGTCGGACCGACGTTCACGCCGACGTTCACGGGGCTCGGGCCCGATGCGATCCGCGACGGCAACGGACCGCAGCTCAGCCTCTTCCTCTACCACGTCGAGGCCGACAACGCGCAGGAGGCGACGTTCTGGACGTCGCAGATGCTGCGCAGCCCCGGGCAGCCCGTGCGCTACCTGCCGCTTGCGCTCGATCTCTTCTACCTCCTCAGCGCGTACTCGGAGACGAGCTACGCGGAGGAGCAAGAGGCGATGAGCGTTGCGTTGCGCATCTTCCACGCGAACGGCGTCGTCCGCAGCGACTCGACTCCGACGCCCGCCTGGCAGCTCACGTTGACGATGGAGCACCGGTCGTACGACGAGCTGAGCCGCCTCTGGCAGGCGACCACCGTGCCTCTGCGCCTGGGCGTCATCTACCGGGCCGCAGTCCTGTTCCTCACCCCCGACGAACCGGACGCGGGCGCGAAGGAGGTCGAGACCGTGAACGCGATCCTCAACGGCACCGACGTCGTCACCGTGACGGCCCCGTGAGCGTGGTCGCTGCGCCGGCAGTCACGGAGCCGCGCTGGCTCGTCGACGTGCGCCTACGCGCACGCCGGCGCATGCTCTGGTGCCGCGAGCTGTGGGCGCGCCGTCTCTACATCGACGAGGAGTCGCTCGCCATCACGCACAGCGAAGTCGAGCTCGCGCTCGCCGCCCCCGACAGCTTGACGCGCGCCGAACAGGAGTTTCAGGCGACGAACGAGCACGCGCAGGGCCTCACCGCCGAGATCGAGGCGCTCGCCGAGCAGGCCACCGACCCGCGTTGGGACCGGCTCTGCTCCGAGCTCGAGCTCGAGCTCGCTGAGCAGGAGTTGCTTGCGCTCGCCCTTGCGGCCGAGCTCGTCCCGGCGCTCCGGCGCGTCTACGGCTACCTGCGTGACGAGACGCTGCCGATCGATCCGACACCGGCGCTCGTCGCCGACCTGTGGGGCAGGCCCGTGCCGCCGCGGTTCGGCAGCGACTCGGGGCTCATTCACTGGGCGCTCGCGCAACCGCTCGACCACGGCCGGGACCCCGCCTCCAGCTCGACGGGCTGGGTCGCCGATCCGCTCGTCCTCGACTACCTGCTCGCGGACGAGCGGACGAGCAAGCCCGGCCCGTTGAGCGAGCCGGTGCAGTCGCCTCAGGGGCCACGTTTGCACCAGCGCGATGTCGACGACATCGTGCACCTCGTCGAGACGCTCTCGGCGGCGGATGGGCCGCAGCCTGCGCTCGAGATCGAGCTCGTGGCGCCGCCGGGCTCCGGCAGGACGACGCTCGCGGCGCAGGTGGCGGCGAGACTCGGCCGCACGCTGCTCGCCGTCGACTCACGCACGATCGCCGCACAGGCTGATCCGGTCGCCGCGACCGCCCGCGAGGCGCGCATCGCTCGGCTCGCGGGGTCGCTGGTCGTCTGGCAGCACGCCGCGGAGCTGCCGGCGCCCGCGCTCGAAACCGCACGGCGCGGCGCCTCACTCTCGTTCTTGACGGCGGAGACGCTGCTGCCGATCTCGGCCGCGGACTCGCCGGTCCGGCGCTCGTATGTTCTCTCGCCCCTCAGCCGGGCGGAGCGCCTGCGGCTCTGGTCGGCCGGCCCCGGTGGCCCGGTGCCGGAGCCGGTCGGCGAATGGGCGCTTCGGCCTGCGGAGATCGAGACGATCGCCCAGATCGCAGCCGCCGGCGACGACGCCGTCCGGGAGGTCTGCCGGCGTCTCCTGCTGGAGGCGCCGCACGAGCTGCTTTCGCTGCTCACGCTCCCGTACACCTGGGACGACCTCGTCGTCGCTCCGCAGCTCGCGGCACACCTGCGCGAGTTCGAGGCGCAGGCGCGGGCGCGAGGCGAGGTGCTCGACGGCTGGGGCCTCGGCCGCCTGACTCCGCTCGGGCGGGGCGTGACCGCGCTCTTCGCCGGGCCGAGCGGCACCGGCAAGACCATGGCCGCGCAGGTCCTGGCGCGCTCGCTCGGGCTCGAGCTCTACCGCGTCGATCTCGCCGGCGTCGTCAACAAGTACATCGGCGAGACGGAGAAGCACCTGCGCGCGGTGTTCGCGGCCTGCGAGCGCGGGCCGGTGATGCTCTTCTTCGACGAGGCGGACGCGCTGTTCGGGCGGCGGATGCAGGCCAACGATGCGCACGACCGCTTTGCGAACATCGAGGTCGACTACCTGCTCCAGCGCATGGAGCAGTTCGACGGTGTTGCCGTGCTTGCGACGAACCGGAAGGGCGATCTCGACACGGCGTTCATGCGCCGGCTGCGGTTCACGATCGACTTCGCACCGCCGACCGTCGACGAGCGCGAGCGGCTCTGGCGTCTCGCGCTCGACGGAAGCGCCGACACCGATGGACGCCCGCTCGTCGGTGAGGTCGACTGGCCGGGGCTCGCACGCGAGCTCGACCTGACCGGCGCCGGAATCAAGTCGGCTGCACTCGCCGCCGCGTTCCTCGCTCGCACGGAGCAGGCGCCGATCGACACGCGCCATCTGCTTGCGGCGGCGCGCCGCGAGCTCGAGAAGCAGGGTGTCGTCGTCCGCGCCGGACGGCTGGAAGGGACGGCGAGTTGAGCCCGGACGTCCAGATCGACCGCATCTCGCTCCGCATCCCCGGCGTCGATCGCGAGCTGGGCAAACGGCTCGGGCAGCTCGTCGCCGAGCAGCTCGCGCCGTCGCTTCAGCTTGGACCGGGACAGGCGTCGCTCGAGCGGTTGCACGTCGAGCTCACCGCACAGCCGTCGGAGAGCATGGAGTCGCTCGCGGGGCGGATCGCCGCGCAGGTCTCGCTGCAGCTCGGCTCGTCGAGCGTTCTCGAGGCCGGCCGATGACGCTGCTCAAGGGTGCGCTCGTCTCGTTCACGCCGACGTTCCTCATCCCGCTGCCGAACGTCACGGTGTTCCAGTACAACCCCGAGAGCCTCACGCACACGTGGAGCCAGCCGGACACCGGCGCGTCGTCGGCGACGGCGGGCACGCAGGCGGGCAACCCGCTTGCGGTGCCCGGCATGCCGGGCGAAGACTTCTCGCTGACCGTCATCTTCGACGCGACCCAGGACATCGCGGACGACGTGCCGATCAGCGCGCAGCTCGCGGACGTCTCCGGCGTCTACACACGGCTGTCGGCACTGGAGATGCTCCTGTATCCCACCGGCGGCGGAGCGATGGACCAGCTGCTGGGCATGGCGTCGGCGGCGCTCGGGCTGGGTGGCGGGACCCCGCCGGTCACGCGCACCGTGCCGGACTCGACCATCCCCGTCACGCTCTTCGTGTGGGGCCCGTTTCGCATCGTGCCGGTGCGGGTCACCGGGCTCACGATCGTCGAGAAGCTCTACGACAGCCTGTTGAACCCCGTGCACGCGGAGGTGCAGTTGAAGCTCCGCGTGCTCACGCCCGCAGAGCTGCAGGCTGCAGCGGCGGACAACGACGTGCTCTCGAGCCTCGCGACCGTCGCCTACACGTACACGCTCGGCGTCCGGCAGGTCGGCGCCCTGGCCAACCTCGGCAACGCGGCGGCATCGCTCGCCGGGATGTTCTAGGGAAGGGGAGAAGTGTTCACGCCGGCGAGCCGCTACTACAAGACCACCACCTACAACGCGGTCCTGCCGAGCGGTGCAGTCGTCACTGCGCTCGTCATCCCCGGTACGCGGTCGCCCGTACCGATCGGCTTCCACCCGCGCGCGCTCGGCGACCGGCTGGATCTGCTCGCCGTGAAGTACCTGAACGACCCGACCGGCTTCTGGCGGCTGTGCGACGCGAACAACTCGCTCGTCGCCGACGCGCTCGAAGCGCGCGCACTGATCGGCATACCCGCGGTGGGCAGCTGACGTGACGGCGACGATCCAGCTCGGGCTCGATGGTTCTCCCGCACCGTCGACGCTGTACGACGCGATCCAGTTGCTGGAGGTCGAGGAGAACGCCGACCGCCCTGGTGCGCTGCTGATGCGCCTGCCGGTGAACCGGACGTCGAGCGGCGACCTCCAGTTCGTCGGCGACGGGACGTTCGAGCCGAACACGAACGTGACGGTGCTCGTCACGCCTGCGGGACAAGCGGCGCAGTGCATCTTCGATGGTTACGTCCTCTCGTGGCACCTGCACCTCGACCGCACGTCCGGGGCGTCGACGATCGAGGTCTGGGCCGAGGACGCGTCATGGCTGATGAGCATCGGCGACACCGTTCGCGAGTGGACCGGCATGACCGACGGCGAGGTCGCGAACGAGATCTTCTCGGCTTACGGCTTCACAGCGGCCGACGCGAACACCGACGACGACTCGCCGCAGCACGATCCCGACCAGCACAGCCTCTTTCAGCGCGGCACCGACCTGCAGTTCCTGCGCGGGCTCGCCCGGCGCAACGGCAAGCTCTGCCGCGTCGCCTGCACCGACACGCCGGGTGATCGCACCGGCTACTTCATCACGCCGGCCGTCGACGGCGACCCGGCCGCCACGATCTCGCTCGTCGATCCGGAGACGTGGAGCGTCGACTCGCTCGAGTTCGACTGGGACGTGATGCGGCCGACCGAGGTCGATGCGAGTCAGGTGCCGCTGGACGACGACTCGGAGGACAGCGTCGACGGCAGCTCCACCGACAGCGGGCTCACACCGCTCGACGCGCGCGACTACCCGACCTACGCCGGGCAGGCCACGACGCTCCTGCTCACCGCAACAGCCGACGCGCCCGAGCTCACACTGCGAACGGCCGCGACGCTCCGCGAGGCCGGCTGGTTCGTCCGTTGTCGCGGCGAGACGACCGTCGACCGGCTCGGGGCGACGCTGCGCGTCGGCTCGGTCGTGACGATCGAGGGCGCCGGCAGCCTGCACTCGGGCAACTGGTTCGTCTGGAGCGTCCGCAACCAGATCACGGTCGACGTGGTGAAGCTCCAGTTCACCCTGCTCCGCAACGCCATGGGCCCGGCGCCTGCCGGCGGGCTCCCCGGCGGGCTTCCGGGAGGCCTCTGATGCCGCCTACGCCGGCCGCACCGGCCGCACCGGCCGCACCGGCCGCAGCCGTGCCCGACCGCGCGCTCG
>Ga0265319_1001911_pt1 | contig 11834 bp, 13 predicted proteins | sample 4824metaG_FD_192443 | JGI IMG/M metagenome (GOLD analysis project Ga0265319, IMG submission 192443) | Rhizosphere microbial communities from Carex aquatilis grown in University of Washington, Seatle, WA, United States - 4-8-24 metaG | ecosystem: Host-associated > Plants > Roots > Rhizosphere >...
GATGAAGAAATAATGGAAGTTCACCGGCAGGTTGATGTAGGGATTGGGTTTTTGCTCGAAAGGCAGCTCGATGTTGCAGCCCACCGAACGGCCGCCCGCCTCATGGGCTCCCAGGTTGGCGCCTTCCATGACCCCGGGACCTCCGCCGGTAATGATCGAAAAACCTTTTTTTGACAGGCCGTAACCGATATCCCGCGCCAGTTTGTAATCGTCCGCGTTTTGGAGGGTGCGGGCCGAGCCGAACAGGGTGACCGCGGGCCTCACTTCCCTCATCTTCTCGAAGCCCTCGAAAAATTCCGACATGATGCGGAACATGCGCCAGGCGTCCTGCTCCTTGAACTCATTGGCGATGAAGGGGTTGGCGCTGGGCTTCTCGCCCTTGAGCCTGGAGGGCGAACGTCGTTCCTTGACTGGTTTGCGTCGCGGCATGTGGAACCTTTCTTCTTCTATTGGATGACGGCTTCCGACCGGCCCGCGAGGGCGTCCTGGATCCGCGAGGCATGGTCGGTGATCAGATTCGGCAGCCGCTTCACGTCAAAATACTTGACCTCGCTGGTCTCGTCGCTGGGCCTTATTGTACCACCAACGATTTGGCACAAGAACGACACCCGGACCGTGTGCCATTCGGGTCCCTGGGCGAGGTGAAGGGAATTTTTCGGGTCCGAATAGACGCCCACCAGGCGGATCACCCGGCCCTCTAGGCCCGTCTCCTCCCGCAATTCACGGAGGCAGGCCTGGCCCAAAGTCTCCCCCAGGTCCACGTGGCCGCCGGGAATACACCAAAGGCCGTTGTCGGTCCTTTTGGCTAAAAGGACTTCGCCCTTCTCGTTCAACACGAGGGCGTTGACCGCGATCTTGGGGGTCGGCTGGAATTTGTGGGTCATTGACCACCATTTACCACAGAGTTAACAGAGTTACACAGAGTAAGACATTTACTGATTTTAAAAAAATTCTAAGCCGTACTCTGTGTTACTCCGTTCACTTTGTGGTTCGATTTGTCGTCCTGAAACAAAAAATCCCACGCCCCGTGAAGGGCGTGGGATCGGTAAGGCTTTCTCGCTTTTAACGCTTCGAGAATTGGAAGCGCCTGCGGGCCTTCTTGCGGCCGTACTTCTTGCGCTCGACCATGCGGGGGTCGCGGGTCAGGAATCCGGCTGGCTTGAGAAGCTTGCGCATTTCCGTGTCCACCTTGAGGAGGGCGCGGGAAATGCCGTGGCGGAGGGCCTCGGCCTGTCCTGTGACTCCGCCGCCGGTGAGGTTGGCGTAAACGTCATACTTGCCCAGGGCGGAAACCATTTCCAAGGGCGAACGCACGACCGCTAATTTCATCTCGGGAAAAAACTTCTCGACCGGCTTGCCGTTCACGACGAACAGGCCTTTACCTGGTCTTAAGATCACGCGGGCGACGGAAGTTTTCCGGCGTCCAGTCGCTTGAAATTGTTCTTTAACGGCGGCCATTAGGATTCTCCTCTTTTGGCGCTATAGGCCAAGGTCAAAGGTTGGGGTTTCTGGGCGGAATGGGGATGGGCTTCACCTTTGTAAATTTGGACGCGGGTGAAAATCTTGTCCCCTTGCTTGGTCTTGGGAAGCATTCCCTTGATGGCGTATTCCAAAATTCTTTCCGGCTTGGTCGTGCGGAGAACTTTATAAGTTTCCGTGGACAACCCGCCCGGACGTCCGGAAGTGCGGTGATGGGCTTTGGTATCCCACTTCTTGCCCGTGAGGACGATTTTTTCCGCGTTGATGATGACCACATGGTCCCCGTTTTCCAAGCTGGGCTGGAAATTGGTTTTGTGCTTTCCGCGAAGAATAGCGGCGACCTGGGACGTCAGGCGGCCCAAAATCTGGTCCGTGGCGTCAACGATCCACCATTTCCGTTGAATGTCCTTCGCGCTCGAGAGATAAGTCGACTTTTGCATTTCCGTTACCTAATCCTTTTTAATCTTTTGCCCCTGTTGGGGCGCCTTGAATGACAAGGGCCTGAATTATAAGGGTTTTCGAGATGGTGTCAAGAAGGGAAAGGGCCAAAAGGGATTAAATTACGCTTATTTCACCAGGGAAAGGCGCAACTTGGGTTCCCCATGAACCATGGAGAAGGAAACCGGGCCCCGGTGGTTCAAAAATTGGAGGGCTGGATCCGCCAAGGCGCCCCGGCCCTTCGCCCTGGGAACCCCGACCAGGTCGGCGAAATAGCCCGGCTTGATCTTTCCCAGGACTGATCCCATCCCCAAAGCCTGGGCCGGTTTTTCGGTCACCATGGCCAGGATCTCCCTCGGGGATACATCCTGGTGCATCTCCCGGAACAGCCTCATTTCCCGAAACAGGGAAAGGGATTGGTTGCTGGCGAGGCTGTCGGTCCCCAGGCAGACCGGGATGCGCCTACGGCGGAATTGCCGGTAGCGGAAGGGTGGATGGTGGAAATAGGCGTGGCTGCCGGGACAATGCACCACTGCGATCCGGTTCTTGGCCAATAGTTTCAAATCCCGATCCTCCACGATGTTCAAATGAACCCCCAGGTCCAGCTTGGGAAGCCAGCCGTTGTCGTTCAGGTATTGGACCGGCGTTGTTTTTCGCGGAAGATTCCAATCGGGATTCAAGGCCCGGATCCTTTCCGCCATGGGGCCTGTCCCGGTCCGGAAATAATCCGATTCCTCCCGGCTTTCCGCCAAATGGATCGTGGTCAACAATTCCCCGCCCTCGTTCAAGGACCGGCCGGCCAATTGAAAAAGTTCCTTGGAAACGGTGAAGGGGGTGTGGGGAGAGAGGCCCCAGCGGAAGGTGGCCGTGGAGGGGGCCTGGCGCGCGAGCGCCCTTAATTTTTCGCTGAAATGATCCCAATATTTCCGTGCCGAGGGGTTTCCCAAGTCAAGCATTTCCAAAAAAACGAAAGACCTCAGGGGCGATTGGCGAAGAAGCAAATAACTTTCCCAACTGGTGGAAATATCGCAGAGGGTGGTCGTGCCGTAGGCCAGGCTTTCCTTGATCCCCTTTTGGACGGAACGCTTGAAATCAGCCTGGGTGGTTTCCCGGGTCTTCTGCCCCATCTTGCGGAGCCACTGGCGGAACCCGCCTTGGTAACGGACCCTTCCCTTGAAAAGGGTGAAATCCAGGTGACAGTGGGCGTTGATCAGGCCCGGCGCCAGGAGGGTATCTCCCAGGTCGAGAATCCGGACCGAGGGCCTTAGGAAGAGGTCCTTGCGCTTGCCCACCTGCAAAATCCGGTGGCCCTGCACCAGGACGAATCCATCCTCAATGGGCTTGGACCGGTCCATGGTCAGGATGGTCTTGGCGAAGAGTAGAAGACGCTGGTTCATGGCACTAGATTAACACGACAAAATCAAAATACCTATTTCACCACAAGGCACCAAGAACAGCGAGAAATACCGCCGACGGATTTCCTTTGTTCGGGCTCAATGTTTTGAATTTCATGGTGCCTTGGTGGTTCAATTACCCTTTTTATATTGGTTTCAGTATTGACCCAAACCTTAGGCTTCCTTAAAGTAACGGACATGCTCGATAACAAATTTCAAAAAACCCTTTTCCACCTGACCAGCGTGGTGACCAACCATTTCCCCAGGGCCGGCGCCAGGTTTTTCGACGCGGTCATCCCGGCGATCCTGGGAAACCGCCCCCTGGTGAATTACATCCATCAAAAAAACCTGAAGACCATCCGCCGGGTCAAAAAATTCGAGAGGATTCTGGTCATCCCGGACATCCACATCGGCGACGCGATCATGCTTCAGGCCGCCGTTTCCGCCTTCCGGGATTTCTTTCCCGGGGCCAGGATCGATTATGTCGTGAAAAAGGGGGTGGCTTGCTTGCTGGAGGGCCATCCCGACATCTCCCATCTCTACCCCTATTTCACCGGAACCGTTTTTCCCGAGCCCAGCGACGTTCAAAGCATCCAAAAACTGGTGGCCGAAAACCAATATGACCTTTGTTTCAACTGCAGCCCCTTCTTCGAGGACGACAATTTGTTTCCCAAGGGCCAAGCCAGGCTGGACTTCATGACCGTGGCCCCTCAATTGGTCCGCAACGATATCGACCAAACCGGAATCAACCATTTCCTATTCCAGGCCCACGAGTTTCCCCACAAGCTTCTCTCGGCAGTCACCGCCCCCAACCGAACCGAAAGGTACCTGGGCGCCTCCCTGATCCTGTCGGACCAGGCCGTCGCGGAGGCCAAGGCCCTGCTGAAAGAGAACGGCATTGGAACCGGGCCCATCCTCTTTTTTAATCCCGACACGGCCTCGCCTTACACCCGGATCCCTGTTCCTGACCAGGTGGACCTCTTAAAACGCCTCTGCCAACTGCCGGTGAAAATTCTTCTGGGTTCGGCCTTCACGGCCCGGGGCCTCGAAAAAAAGTTATTGGAAAGTTTGACCAGCGAGGAAATATCGAAAATAACCGTGGTCCCTACTTCCCTTTCCATCGACGGCTACTGCGCCTTGATCGATTTCACGGACGTCTTCATCTCGGGCGACACGGGGCCCCTGCACATGGCCGCCGCCAGGAAGATGTCCAAATCGGGCAATTTTAAATTCAAGAACAAGACCTTCGTCATCTCGATCTTCGGCGCCACCCCGGCCCGCATGTCCGGCTACGACTCGAAGAATCCGCTCTTTCCCCCGGCCAACCAGGATGCCCAGTCGCGGACCTATGTTTCCGAGAGCCCCTGCCGCAATATCACTTGCGTGAACAAGATGGCGAAGACCTGCCAAGTGGTGAGGTGTTTTGAGGTGCTGGACATCGAGAACATCGTGGTGGACATCAAGCTGCACTTAAGCGCTTTGCAATAAATAAGTCGCTTCAAAACTTTTTTCACCACCAAGACTTTGTGGTGAAAATTGTCTTGTTGTCTTGGTTTTAAAACAGGCGATAACATTTTACCTGGTGACGTACTTCTCCATCTTCTCAAACTTGTCATAGGGTCTTTTGTCGGTCGAAAGGCGGCCCCGCTTTTTAAGGACGCCCAGCTCCTCATTGGTGGGCTGGACCAGGTAGGTCGAGGGCGTGAAATAATCAAAACGGATCCCTTGTTTCCCCAGCTTCTTAATATTGGCTTCCATCACCCTTAACGAAATGGGCGAGGTCGAGGCGAAGCGGTAGGTCCATCCCATCCCGAAGCAGGGCATGTCCACCCGGGCCGTGAGGATGTTCGCGAAAACCGAGTGGAAGGTCTTGTAGATGGTGGCGAAGGACTCGGGGAAAAGATAGTAGTTGTCCGTGTGAATGGCGATCATCCCCTTGGGGTTCAGCCTTTTTTTGCAAAGGCGGTAAAATTCCTGGGTGTAGAGCATCTTCGAGGGCCCGTGGGGCTCGGTCAGGTCGATGATCAGGGTATCGAAGGATTCCCGGTTGTCCTCCAGCCATTGGCGGGCGTCCTTGTAGATGATCTCCACCCTCTTGTCCTTCAGGCATTTCTCGATGACGGGGTAATTTTTCCGGCAGAAATCCACCACGCCCTTGTCGATTTCCAGCATCAGGATCCGTTTTAAGCTCTTGAACTTGATGGCTTCCTCGATCGCGAAACAATCCCCCCCGCCGATGATGCAGACGCTTTTGGGATTGGGGTGGGCCAAGAGCGGGGCGGAGACCAAATACTGGTGGTAGCGGTTCTCGTCGCCGTGGCTGATTTGAATCTTGCCATCCAGGAACAGCATGGTGCCGAAGGTTTCGTCCTTAAAAATTTCCATCGACTGGAAGGGGGTCCTTCCCTTGTAGAGGGACCGGCCCTTATAAACATGGCCGAAGGTATTGGTGGTCCACTCGGTTTTAACTGGCATGAAAAAGACTCCTTAGGGGTATCCAAAATAGCGCAGCCACAGGCGCTCGGGAAAGATGGGGAGGATTATACACAACCGGATTCTGGCCCAAGTATGAATTTTAGACGGGCCAAGGCCGAATTAAGGCCGATTAAAACGGTTTCTTGCCGAGGGGACGGTTAAAAGGTGACGTAATAGGTCGAGGCGTTGGCCACGGGGCGGAGGGGGATATCCAATTTGCCGGACTTTAAATCCTCGTAAATTTTCGCGAGCTTGAGGTTTCGGGGGTTGATGTCCAGGCTGTCCTCGAAGGATTTCATGGCGTCGTCCTTGTGCCTCATCTCAAAATGGCAATAGCCCGCCATTTGATAGGCCTGCCAAAATTCCAAATTCTCGTCGATGGCCTGTTGGAAAAGCTCCAGGGCGTCCTCAAAATGGCCCTTGTGATACAACGAGAGGCCCTTTCGATATTCCTTCAACCCGTTTCCCGCTTGGGCCGGCGAAAAAGAAGCGAGGGTCAACAGGAGGGAGGCCAGGAGGATCCAAAGGGTTGCTTTTTTCATCGAGTCTACTTTCTGGTTTGTTTCAAAGGCTCAACCTTTAGACGGCGGCCAAGGTATTTAATCCCAAAATAATACACCCAACCGCCTGGTTTGAGAACCTGGCATAAGGGGGATTATTTGGGCCTTTTTCCCTTCTCGGCGATGATCGTGGAATGCATCCCTCCCCGGGTGGCGAATTGGCCCGTGACCCGGCACCATTGGGGCTTGGCCGCGGCGGTGAAATCCCGGAGCATGCGGTTAACGGCGTTCTCGTAAAAGATGCCGACGTTGCGGTAAGCGAGGATGTAGCTCTTGAGGGACTTTAACTCCAGCACATGCTTGAGGGGCTGGTATTCCAGGATGATCGTGCCGAAATCCGGAAGGCCCGTCTTGGGGCAGACCGCGGTGTACTCAGGAATCTCAATGCGGATGGTGTAGCCGGGATATTGGTTGGGAAAAACCTCGATGGCGGGAAGCTTGATGGCCAGACCCGACTTAGCGTGGGACTCGTTATATTCTTTCATTCAAAAAACCTCTCGACCAGGAAGTTCACAAAGTCACGAAGTAAGTAAAATTCCTAAAAAGTCTTATGTGTAACTTCGTGATCTTCGTGCCTTCGTGGTAATTTTTTTAGTTAACTAAATTGTGAAAAGTGTCGCGCTGGTGGGGCTCAAAACCCATCTCGCGGATGAGGCGCTTCATTTCTTCCAGGGCCATGGTGTAGTGGGTGCCGGTGGCGGTCACGACGTTTTCCTCCAGCATGATGCTCCCCAAATCATTGGCGCCGTACTTCAGGCCCAATTGACCGATCTTCTTGCCGGGCGTGACCCAGGAGGCTTGCAGGTTCGGCAAGGTATGGTTCAAGATCACCCGGGACAGGGCCAAGGTTTTCAAATAGTCCTGGCCGCTGGCGCTCCTGAGGCCCAAGCTCTCGTTGCCGGGCTGGTAAAGCCAGGGGATGAATCCCAAAAACCCGCCGGTTTCTTCCTGGAGCTCGCGGACGCGGAAGACGTGCTCGATGCGCTCTTCCACCGTTTCCACATGGCCGAACATCATGGTCGCGGTCGATTTCATTCCCAGGGAATGAAGGTCCCTCATCACTCCCAGCCATTCCTCGGTCGAAGCCTTCAAGGGGGCTATTTCCTTGCGGACGCGGTCCACCAGGATCTCGGCGCCGCCGCCGGGCATGGAATCCATTCCCGCTTCCCGGAATTTTTTCAAAATCTCGATGACCGGCATCCCGAACAGGCCGGAAAAATGGATGAGCTCGGGGGGCGAGAAACTGTGAAGCGTGATGTCCGGATGGGCGTTTTTGACCTTGGACAACATGGTCAGGTACCAGTCCAGCGTCAGGTCCGGGTGATGGCCTCCCTGCAGGAGTATCTGGGTGGCGCCGAGGGCTTTCGCCTCAGCCACCTTATGGATGATCTTTTCCGCCTCGTTGACGTAGCCTTCCTTCGTGTCGCCCGGCTCGCGGTAAAAAGCGCAAAACTTGCAATAGGTCACGCAGACATTGGTGTAATTGATGTTGCGGTCGATGAGGTAGGTGGCGGTCTTGTCGCCCTTGGACCTGGTCTTCAAGGCGTCGGCGATGGCGCCCAGTTCGTTCAAGGTGGAGCCTTGGAAAAGTTCCAAGGCTTCCTGGCGGTTGACGATATGGCCGTCGAGGATTTTTTCTTGAAGGGATTCAACGGTTACCACTGGCATCTTTTAAAATCCTTTTTGTTTTAGGTGCGCAGTTCGAAGTTTAAGACGTTTTTCAAATCCGTGATTTGAAAAACATACAATAACCTCGGACTTAAAACCGCGGACTTCGAACTTCTACAGAATCAATCCAGCTTCCTTGAGGAGCTTTTGGAATTCCAACTGGCCCTTCACTTCCTCAGGACCGTAGGCATAGCTGATATTCTTTTCCAGATATTCCCGCGATTTGGGCTGGTCAAAGGCGCAAATGCCCTTATAGCCCTTCACGATTTCGTCAAAGTGCTTCAATCCCTCGGTCTTCGAAGCCAAAAGATCCATCTCAATCTCGCGGGCGATCGGGATGCTGGCGGCCATCCAGGTGGCGAAGACGAAAGGCTTTTGGGTGTAGCGGAACCACTCCTCGCCCAGGTCGGTCACCGTCATCCCGGTGGGAGCGGCGATCAAGGCGGCGTCCCCGATTTGGAGCGCGGCTTCCCAGGGTTTGATTTGGTTGGAATGGAAGCTATCCATGTCCACGGACTTCACTTGCAGGCCCTTGACCCCAAACCATTTGCGCAGGATCAACTGGGCGAGAAGCGCCGAAGTTTGCGACTTGGAGTCCGTAAAGAGGGTGTCCACGTCTTCCAGGGATCGGTGGGACAAGATCCGGACGCTTTTCACAGGCCCCTTGCTGCCGATGGCGGCGATGGGGATGATTTTAAGCTCGGGATTGTAAAAGTAAGCGGCGATCGGCGCCAAGGCCACGTCCAAGCGGCCCTCTTTCAGGAGCTTTCCCATTTCGCTGGGCGGGACCTGGAACAATTGGTGGTGGTTTTTCATGTCCCAAACCAAGGGCTGGGCGTTCAAGAATGGAACCACGCCGATCTTCATGGGCTTGGCGGTGAATTTAACGGGCAGTGCCGGCGCCGGGGGCGTGGCAACGGCCGCCGCGGGGGAAGCCGGCGCCGCCGCAGGGGCCGCAGCCGCTGCTGGTGGCACTGGAGCCGGAGTTGGGGATGCTGGAGTTGCCGCTGGAGTGTCTGTCATTTTTTCCTCTTCGATTTTTGTAGGGGCGACAATGATGGCGCCCTTTTTGGGCGTGATGAATCACGCCCCTACATACCAGAAACTAAACCGCCGCCTTTTCCTTGAAGGACTTCAATTCTTTATACAGCGTATCCCGTTCCACGGGGTCCCTACCCGCGTCCCGGATGAGTTTTCGCAGTTGTTCCACCGTCATGATCTCGGGTGTATCGGCTCCCGCCATATGATAAATCTTTTCCTCGATGACCGTACCGTCAATGTCATCCACGCCGTAGGAAAGGGAAAGCTGGGCCAGCCGGACCCCCAGCATGATCCAATAGGCCTTGATATGGGGGAAATTATCCAGATAAACACGCCCAATGGCCAAGGTTTTCAAGTCTTCCATTCCGCTGGGCCTGGCGAAGTGGTCCATCTGGGTATGGTCCGGGTGGAAGGCCAAGGGAATGAAGGTTTGGAACCCGCCCGTCTCGTCCTGTAACTCCCTCAGGCGCTTCATGTGGTCGACCCGGTGCTCGTACTTCTCGATATGGCCGTAAAGCATGGTGGCGTTGGTTTTTAAGCCCAGCCGATGGGCGGTCCGGTGCACCTGAAGCCATTGTTCGGCGGTCGCCTTGCCGGGGCAGATTTGCTCGCGGACCTCGGGGTGGAAAATCTCGGCCCCCCCGCCCGGCATGGAATCCAGTCCCGCGGCCTTCAAGCGGGTCAAAACCTGTTCGTAGGTCATGGCGTATTTATCGGCGAAAAAATTGATCTCGACGCCGGTGAAGCATTTCAGGTGGACCGAGGGAACAGTTTTTTTCAGGAGACGGAGCATGTCCTCGTACCACTCAAAATCATAGGAAGGGTGCAGGCCCCCGACGATGTGGATCTCGGTGATCCCCTCCCGCTCCTGGGCCTCCTTGGCCTTTTGGGCGATTTGCTGGTGGGTAAACTCATAGGCGCCTTCTTCCCCTTCAAAACGGGAAAAAGCGCAGAACTTGCAGGTGGTGGCGCAGACGTTGGTGTAATCAATGTGGCGGTTGATGTTGTAGAAGGTGCTGTTTCCGTTTTTCTTCTCGCGGACCAGGTTGGCCATCGCCCCGAGGGTGTAGAGGTCGTTGGTGTTGTAGAGGCGCAAGGCGTCCTCTTCGGTGATCCGAACGCCCTGCTGGACCTTCTCGTAAATATCCTTAACGGGCGACTGGTCTAAAAGCCGTTTGAAAACCAAATCGAAACCCCCACGATTGCGAGATAAAGAACCGCTATCCAGCCGTTGAAGGCCATGATTTCCGGTGGAATCTTGAAAGGACCGGGTTTTTGCCTGGCCAAAGAAACCTGCTGGTGCTGATAGATCAGCATGACGCCGAGAACCGCCACGCCCATGACATAAAGCCGCGAAAAACCCGCCAGGACGCCGAATCCAGCGAGAAATCCTAACATACCTATATGCAGGAATCGAGAGGCAAGGAGGCTGTTGGACAAGCCCCATTTCACGACCCAGGACTTTAACCCCGCCTCTTTGTCAAAAGCTTCATCTTGGGTGGCGTAAAGGATGTCGAACCCCGCCACGAAACAAATGACAGCGCCCATCAGCCAAAAAGGCGCCGGGCTGAAAGTTCCGGTTCCGGCGATCCAAGCCCCGACGGGGGCGATCCCTAAGGCTAACCCTAAAAAGAAATGGGACAACCAGGTAAAGCGTTTGGTGTAGGAATAAAAAAGGGTGATGGCCAGGGCGATGGGAGAGAGGCGGAAGGCCAGCAGATTGATCTGGGAAGTCGCCAGGACGAAACCGATGCCGCAAACGATGGCGAGCAAGCGGACCTGCCAAGGCTTGATCTTTCCCGCTGGGATTTCCCGGTTTTGGGTGCGGGGGTTCTTGGCGTCCAGGTCGGCGTCAATCAGCCGGTTGTAGGCCATGGCAGCAGTCCTGGCCAACACCATGCAGACAATGACCCAAAAGAGAATCCGCAAAGGGGGTTTCCCCTGGGTCGCCACCAACAGGCTCGCCAAGGCGAAAGGCAGGGCGAAGACCGAGTGGGGCAGGACGACAAGATTCGAAAAATTTTTAATCTTCTCAATCATGAAGGTTCCTTTTTATTTTTAGAAAACTTAACGCCGTGGCCCGCCGGGGGTCGGGGTTGGCGACAGCGGACTTATCGGGGCAATGGGCGTGGCCGCCAGGGGATCAAAATGCTCCTTCGGCAATATTATTGCGTTTTCCGGGTACATCAATAGATATTCGGTCTTTACAACAGCATTACTGTCGTGAAACTTAACTTCACCATGTAATTTTCTTATGACGCGGCCTTCTACAACGACAACACTGTCCCGTTTGGGCAACGGCCGTAAATAATTGTAAAGCGCATTGACCTGGATAAACACGCGATAGCGATCAGCCGAATCGGGCAACAACCCGAACGCCAGAACATCCGACACGCGTCTTCCGCTGCCGCTCTGGATCAGCACACCATGACAGTACAACTTCCAAACCTCATGGTTTCCCGAATCCACATCGTCCGATTTAACCATGGCGTTATATTCTTTAATCGCCTGTTCCAAAGGTTCAGGTTTCAGTTCATCCGCGGCCCAACCCGGAACATTCAACAACAAACCAGCCAAGATAAGGAATTTTAAAAACCTAGGATTCACTCGCTTTTTCCTTTTCAGTAATTTTTTCAACCTTGTCTTCCCTCCACCGCTTGGAAACTTCCGCCTGGATGCCGGCATGGTCGTAGACCCGGGCGATGACCGTGTCCACCACGTCCTCGATGGTTTTGGGGTTGCCGTAAAAGCTGGGGGTCGCGGGAATCAAATGGGCGCC
>Ga0265319_1001912_pt1 | contig 11834 bp, 6 predicted proteins | sample 4824metaG_FD_192443 | JGI IMG/M metagenome (GOLD analysis project Ga0265319, IMG submission 192443) | Rhizosphere microbial communities from Carex aquatilis grown in University of Washington, Seatle, WA, United States - 4-8-24 metaG | ecosystem: Host-associated > Plants > Roots > Rhizosphere >...
GCACAGAGGATGTCAACGAGGATGTTCTTGTGTATCTCAATCGTCTCTCGGACCTCTTGTTTGTGCTGGCCCGCTTCGCGAATCATTCCGCAAAGAAAAAAGAAACAGAGTGGAAAAACCTCTATCCGGGGCGATGAAAGCCAAGTACTGGAAATCCGACCTCAATCGTATTCTCAAGCTTGCATCTTTGAAACCCACGCAGTATCTTTCCGTTGATTTGCCTGACTACCGGGAGCGTTTTTCTACCATTTCTACGGTATCTCATGATACTCTTACTCCAGGGGCATTCCCATCATAACTTGTTTTTCCCAGCCATTCATCCCCCTGAAAAATCGTTCGGAGAAAAACGCGCGCTTCCGCGACACCGCTATTCCTTTTCATTTTACATATTTAACCAATTGACATGCGTATAGCGGAAAAATATTTTCATTGTCAGTTCCCATTCTATTTTATCTAATAAGGCCTTGTTAAGACCTAACATGACATCTCAAATGTCACCACACCATTGCACATAGGAGGGGTTTATTATGAAAAGCACTGCGTTGCAATTTTCCTTTCTCGTGTTGTTGGTATTGTGCGTCATTCAGATAACATTTGCGGGAAAGCCTGCCGGCGTAAAGAGTGCAACAAGCCTGGCGAAAACAGAAACGAACGATGTCTATCAACCGATGTTGATCAACAACATTTTCAATTATTATTCCAATTGCGGGGACGGCTCCTTTAATAGTTTTGCCTCATCGGCCGAGGGATTCGAATTCCCTAAAGGTCTGAGTCTGGCCACATGTATTTTTGAGGATGGCGTCGTGTGGGGGTGCTACAAGAACGACTCCTTGAAAGTCGGTGGTTCAACGTATTGGCATGGACTCCAGGCCGGACAAATCTTAACCAATGGGACAGCATCAGCCCTTCCCGTTGCAAACGACCCGGGCCAATCCGAATACCGTCTTTACCGTGTCAGGCCCGATATGCATCCGATTTCGGGTGTTACAGGCCCCAACGACCCCAATGCCGCCGGCGAGCTTGCTGTATTGCAGCGGGACGAAGTTCCGTTGATCTCTCGTTACCAGGCTGGAGTTACGGCTGCGCAGTTGCTTCAGCAGTACTGGGACGATTGGAATAGTTGGCCTGCGTATGAGGGGGCACCCTATACCGATGTTGATCATAACGGAACGTATGACCCAACGATAGATATTCCCGGTGTACCGTTGGCGGGACAAACAATGTGGTATGTAGCAAATGACCTCAGCATTACAAGAACTTTTAATCTGGCCGGTTCGACCCCAATTGGCCTCGAAATGCAAAAAACAATCTGGGCGTACACTATCGGCGGCGCTCTAAGCAACACAATTTTTGCGAGCACAAAGCTGATCAATAAGAGCGGAGTTGAGTTAGATTCAATGTACGTTGCGCAATGGTCGGACCCAGACCTTGGTGATGCGACCGACGATTTTGTTGGATGCGATACTTTGTTGAGCCTTGGTTACGTTTATAACGGCAGAACTGTCGACAATAATTTTCAATCTTACGGCTTAGTACCGCCGGCCGTAGGTTTCGACTTTTTTCAAGGCCCGATGGTAAAAGGGGTATCGACGGATACGGCAATTTTCGATTTCAAGTATCGCCCGGGATACTATAATTTGCCGATGACGTCGTTCAACTTTTTTATTAATCAAAATCCATTGTATGAAGATCCTGTCAATGCCGACTACCAAGGCACGGTACAATGGTACCGTCTTATGAAAGGATTAATTGGCTCAAACGGGATCCAATACACTAATCCGGTGACTAATCGACCAACACCATTTGTGTTAAGCGGAGACCCTGTTGCCGGGACAGGATGGATCGATGGGACGATTGCCGGTCCGGGCGACCGTCGTATGGCAATGTCCAGCGGTCCGTTCACCATGATGCCGGGGGACACGCAGGAAGTTGTTGTTGCTAACCTCGCCTCACGCGGAGCCGACTATCTCTCAAGCATTACTGCTTTGAAAACAGACGACAAAGTGGCTCAAAGGGTTTACAATTCCCTGTTCCGTGATCTCCCTCCGCAAATTTCCTGCTCTGTAACAACATCAGGCTCTCAAGCAACAATTTCGTTCAAGGCAGATGCGCACATTATTAACGCATCGGCTATCACCGTCAATTTAAGGACGTATAGTGATTCATTGGTAGCGATTGTCCCGCTTGCCGACGATGGCAACAACAACGATGGGGTAGCGGGCGATAAAATTTTTGGCAAATCAATTCAGATACCGCAGCAGCAAGTCGGTTTGTATGCTGAAGTTGTCGTCCTCTATCCAAGCGGCGACGTTATACCATGGGCCCACCTTGTCGATAACATCACCACAACTTCGCTTACCGTTCCCTCATACTCCGTTGCATCAGATAATATTAATGAGGACGGCATTCCGAACCCCGGTGAGAACGTGCGGTATATTTTTTCACTGAAGAACAATTCTTCATTGGGCTTTTCAAACCTTTCGATCAAAGGAATTCCCTCCTCAGCAGGACAACAACTCAGCCTCGCAACATTAAGCGGCAATGCAACATTGTCGTTGATTTACAATCAAAATGATCCGACAACGTATATGGCGTTTGATGTGCCGAAGGGATATCACGATACTACGATGATAATCGTGCTTATCACTACAGACCTGAGCTACAATCAATGGATCGACACGCTTGTTTTTCCGGTAAAGCCGCTCGGCCATAATTTGTACGGCACTCCGTTGACACATGTGGCCGGCAAAACCGTTGGAAATTTTACAGTCTGGATCGTCGATTCTTCTCAGGTGAAAAACCACATCTACGTCATCCGGGGTGTTGATTCAATTGGTCCGGGACCTGTTGACGGATATACTCTGAAAGATTCTACGACGGGCGCCGTTCTAATCCAAAATCATCCCTTGCCTGACGTACTCGGACACACGAGCCCTATAGTTGATGGTTTCAAACTTCTGCTTGGAACTGTAGATACTCTGTCCGGAATGGGAGGCTGGTCAATACCTTCCGGAGCGAGAAGGCTTTCACCTTCTGGCGGGTATACCGGACTGGGACTTGAGGGATTCAGTAGTCCCACAGATACCACAGCGTACAATCAATCAACGGGGACGATTGGCATGGGCGGTCATTTTACATTTGGAGGTATTGGAACAAATCTCACAAGCCCTTCGCAATACCACACCGTTCTTCTGAAACTTGCAGCCGTTGATACGGGTACATTATGGGATCCGAAGGTCGCACCCGCAGATGCAAATTACTCGCTCGCGTATCGTTATCTGCGCCATGCGAGCAGCACTCCCGCCGATCCATCATTTACTCCATGGATCATCAACACGGTTGGCATATATCCATACCAGGATTTTAACTATGCAGTGCCGTTCTCTGCATGGGATATGGAAACAACACCACCCACTCGGCTGGCCGTCGGAATGTTTGAAAGTAATAGTGCCTTCGCTTCTGTTGACGGTCGTTATTGGCCGCCTACTTCCGGCGGTGACAATATGGTTAATCGCGAGTTTTGCTTTATATTCAGTAAGCCGTATTCCACGACTCCCGACCCGGCGTTGCAAATAGATTTTGGCGGTCAAGTATCGACGCCGTTGATGTGGGTAATGACATGCACGCGGCGGAATGGAGATCCGTGGGCGGCGGGCGATCAGTTCGAAATTATTGCAAACCATCCGCCGTCGTCGAACGATTTGTGGGTATTTAATCCGTCAGTCCTTACAACTGTAAAACAGGCGAGTGCGCCGTATTCATTTGTGCTCATGCAGAATTATCCGAATCCGTTTAATCCATCAACGACAATACGGTACGAGCTTCCGGCATTGAGCAAAGTGACAATAACAATCTATAACTTATTGGGACAGAAAGTGCGAACGTTGGTGAATGAAATCCAAAATGCCGGGCCGCAATTTTTAGTCTGGAATTCAAAGAATGATGCCGGCGCCAGTGTTGCAAGCGGCGTCTATTTCTACCGAATCGAAGCCGCGGCACGATCGGGCTCAGGCGGTGTGTTTAGCGTTACTAAAAAAATGGTTCTCTTGCGGTAGATTGAAGCCGAGATAAACTCAAAAGGCGCCTCGAACTTGTCGGGGCGCCTTTTGTATTTCCTGCAATACAACTCCGAGGATATCTCTTCCTCGGCCATCGGAGGTAACAGGGGGGATCATGATCCCCGCTTTTCACGCCAATCATCCATATTCTGTTATTTCAACAACAACATTTTTTTCAGCAATTGTTTCCCATTAAATGCTAATCGAGAAAAATAGACTCCGCTCGAAAGTCTTGACGCATCGAACACCGCTTGTTGAAGTTCCCCCGCTTTCCGTTGTTCGTTATTCAACAGCACGGCGACTTCTCTTCCAAGCACATCATAGACTTTCAGCGTTACTTTGCCGTCTGCCGGCAGCGTAAAATCTATTGTCGTTGTGGGATTGAACGGATTGGGATAATTTTGCGATAAGAAAAATTCAGAAGGAACCGAAGAACCGTGTGCCGCAATCTTCACATCCATCAATTCGCCAAGGCTGCGGGTCCACATGGATGCTCCATCAGTCCCCGCATAAATTTTTCCTCCCTGGATAGCAAAGGATTTAATTTTCAATCCGTCATTCGGGAAGCCGGTGTTATTGATGCGCCATGTTGCACCCCCGTCGGTTGAAACATGAACGCCGCCGGCATACGTTATCCCTCCATAAATCGCTGAAAACACGCCTACCATATCGCCGATAACGATCGTGCTGCCGGACGCAGCGTAAGATAATGGCAGTAATGTTGAGTCGATGCGGGTCCAGCTTGCGCCGTCGTCGGTCGAACGATGAAGTCCTTCGAATGTTCCCGCAAGGAGAACGGTTGGGCTTGCATAGACGGTCGATGTTGCCAAACCGTAAATCGGATGGATGACAATGCCCGTATTGATTGCAGACCAGGTTCCGCCGTTGTCGGTTGATCGGAAGACACCGAGGGACGTCCCGGCATACACCGATGTACCTTGCGAAGCTATTGACGTGACTCCGGTGAGAGTTGAACTCGCGGATGTCCATGTTGCTCCATTGTCGCTTGTCCGGGAAATCGAGTCGGAACCGGTTTGTGCAAAAAGATAATTTCCAATATTCAACAACGTGGTTACACCGATCGGTGAAACTGCGATCTGCGACCACGTGCTGCCGCCGTCGATCGAACGCTCGATGTAGCCGTTCGTTCCGGCATATAATGTGTCTCCTTTTTTCACAATGCAGTTGCTTCCTTTGTAAAAGTATTGAAGGGGCAGCGCAGCATAGTCCGTTGCTTGAGTCCAGGATGCACCGTTGTCCGGAGAGAGTTGAGTACCACAAGCTTTTGAGGCGGCAATGAACTCGCTGCCGTCTGAAAAAAGAAAATTGATGCTGTTGGATGTTAGCCCGGCAGACGAACCGATAAACGAGCTGCCGCTGTCGGTCGAACGATACATGCCGGGACCGTCGGTTCCCGCAAGCACAGTCGAACCCCGAACGAGCAAAGGATTGACAATGCACCCCGAGGGAAATCCTGCAGCGGCCGTCCTGGAAATTCCATCGGCTGTGCGAAAAACCCCTCCAAGCAATCCTACCGGATACGGCGAGCAAATGAACATTGTATACGCTGACGCTACGATTGATTTTACGTCGAACGTCGAACCCACCAGCGTCCATGAATCACCATAATCCGTGGATTTGTAAAACCCTGCGTACTGGTATATCTGAGGAATCGTTGCTGCGTACAGCGTATCGCCTAACAACGCGACATCGGAAACTCCGTACGGCGCTGTTAATCCCGTCCCTGTGCTCTGTATCCAAGAGCCACCGTTATCAGTGGAACGATACAAACCTCCTGATAATGCGAAGAGCATTGTGTTTTTGCCAAAAAGTTTTGAAGGAGTTCCGAAAGCAGGCAATCCTCCTCCGGCTGAGGTCCACGTCGCGCCATTATCCGTCGACCGAACAACGGGAATGGAATCGCTGGTGCCGGCATAAAAATCATTTCCGATCGCTGCAAGCGAGTAAACAGCGGCATACGCACCGGTGAATCCCGGTGTGTTGTTTTGCCAGCTCGCTCCATTATCCGTCGACCGATATACTACACCTTGTGCTGCCCCGGAAAGTGAGTACGCCACTTCGAGCGCGTTATCGTTTGCAGCAAGTGCTGACAAGGAATTGGTCTTCGCATCCGGCAGACCCGCTCCTATCCAATTCCATGTGACACCATCGTCAGCGGAACGGTACAGACCACGCTCCTGAGTTGCGGCAAATATTGACGATTGGTTGGAAACGATCATCGTGACAGTTCCGCCTCCGGGGCCGTTTGTTTGTACCCATTGTGCCGAAGAGGTCGTTGCAACGCATAGTATAAAGAGAAAAATACCGTAAGATCTTCGCATTGAATGCCTTTCTGGACTGTTTGTGATTTCTATTAAAAATATGTGCACTCAATGTATCCGTATCCTCACAGTATTACAATCGCACATAAGTAGTATCTTTGCGACAAGGAAATCTCTCTCTGGATTCTGAATTGCGGGGCATCACTGTCAATACAAGTAATTCAACAAAACCGGCAACGATATTACCGTTGAAAATGTCAAATTGAACATCTGCACGTTTTGCTCTTCTCTCAAATAATCCTTATATTTCAGCGAATAAGCGCCTGTGCGCTCATTATTCACGAGGGATCGCAATGTTCGATGTTTTAAAGAAAATATTCGGCAGCAAACACGAGAAAGACGTTCAGCAGCTTCTTCCACTTGTGGAAGAAATCAACGGTCATTTCGAATCCTACAAATCCCTTTCGGACGACGAGCTTCGCCTCAAGACCGAGGGATTCAAAAAGCGTATTGTTGATGAAACCGCCGAGATCAATGCTCGTCTCGAAGAATTGCATGAGCGATTGAAGACAGAAATTCCTTTCGAAGAGCGGGAAAAGGTGTACGACGAAATTGACGAAGGGGAAAAAGAATTACACGAAACAATAAAAGAAATACTCGACGACATTTTGCCCGAAGCGTTTGCCGTTGTAAAGGACACCTGCCGCCGTTTGGTGGGACAGGTGTGGGAAGTTGCCGGGAATAAAGTTTCATGGGATATGGTACCGTTCGACGTTCAGCTTATCGGCGGGATCGTGCTGCACCAGGGAAAAATCGCCGAGATGGCGACGGGCGAAGGCAAAACATTAGTTGCAACGCTGCCGATGTATTTGAATGCCTTAGCGGGCAAAGGAGTTCATCTCGTGACGGTGAACGACTACCTTGCTCTTCGCGACAGCCAATGGATGGGAAAGATTTTTGAGTTTCATGGACTGAAAGTCGGTTGTATCCTTCAGAATCAAGACCCGCCTCACCGCCGTGTGCAGTATGCTGCGGACATTACGTACGGCACGAACAACGAGTTTGGTTTCGACTATCTCCGCGACAACATGGTCGGCACTCCGGACGACATGGTGCAGCGGGGACATTATTACGCGATTGTCGACGAAGTTGATTCCGTCCTTGTTGACGAAGCACGAACGCCGTTGATCATCAGCGGGCCGGTTGAGGTCGACGATCAAAAATTCGGCGAGATGAAACCGCGCGTTGAACGGATCGTGGCTGCACAGAGAAATCTCGTTGCAAAAATCGTGAGCGACGCGGAGGTCATGCTCCAGGATGAAAAGAAGAGGGACGAGGCGGGCATTCTCCTGCTGCGTGCAAACAGGGGCGCTCCGAAGAACAAGAAGCTCATCAAAATTTTCTCCGACGGCGCTTCGAAGAAATTGATGCAGGAGACTGAATCGATCTATCTTGCCGAGCAATCGAAGCGCATGCATGAAATCGACGATGAATTGTACTTTGCGATCGACGAAAAGAACCATTCCATCGACCTTACAGAAAAGGGGCGCGAACTGCTTGCCGGCAGCACCGATAAGGACTTCTTCGTAATTCCCGACATCGGAACCGAGATGAGCCTCGTCGAGAACAATCCTGATTTGGGTGTGGAGCAGAAGCAGTTAAAGAAGGACGAGATCAACAAGCTGTATGCGGAGCGGAGCGACAGGATTCACACCGTGCTTCAGCTGTTGAAAGCGTATTCCCTGTACGAAAAAGACGACGAGTATGTGGTAACGGAAGACGGCAAGGTGATGATCGTCGATGAATTCACCGGACGGTTGCTGCACGGCCGGAGGTATTCGGACGGCCTGCATCAGGCGATCGAAGCGAAGGAGGGAGTGAAGGTCGAGCGGGATACTCAAACGCTCGCAACGGTGACGCTCCAGAACTATTTCCGCCTCTATAAAAAGCTCGCCGGCATGACCGGCACTGCGGAAACCGAAGCGGCGGAATTTTTTGAGATTTACAAGCTCGACGTCGTATCCATCCCGACAAATGTGAAGGCGATCCGGGAAGATTTTGAGGATGTTGTTTTCAAAACGAAACGCGAAAAGTACAACGCCGTTATTATGGAGATCGAGGAGATGAAGGAGAAACGGCGCCCGGTGCTGGTAGGAACGACAAGCGTTGAAGTATCGGAGACGATCAGCAGAATGCTGAAGCGGAAGGGGATCGCCCACAACGTGTTGAATGCGAAACAGCATCAACGCGAAGCAGAAATTATCCAAAACGCCGGACTGCCCGGCGCGGTCACGATCGCGACAAACATGGCGGGCCGCGGAACGGACATCAAACTAGGACCCGGTGTCCGCGATGTCGGCGGATTGCACATCGTAGGCACCGAACGACACGAGGCGCGGCGCATCGACCGTCAACTGCGCGGACGCGCGGGGCGCCAGGGCGACCCCGGGTCGTCAAAGTTTTTCCTTTCGCTTGAAGACGATCTTCTTAGGCTGTTTGGCAGCGACCGTATTGCCGGAATCATGGAACGGATGGGATTGCAGGAAGGGGAAGTGATCCAGCACAGCATGATTACGAAGTCAATCGAGCGGGCGCAGAAAAAAGTTGAGGAAAATAATTTCGGCATTCGAAAACGCCTGCTCGAGTACGATAACGTGATGAACCAGCAGCGTGAAGTGATTTATTCGAAACGGCGCCATGCACTTCTCGGCGAGCGGCTGAAAGACGACATCTTTTCAATGCTCAGCGACTTCATCGACGAGCTTGTCGACGAGCATTACGATGAAGGAAACATCGCCCTGCTGAAAGACGAGCTGAGGGTCAACCTCCTCGTTGATTTTTCCGTTACGCCGGAACAATTTCAAACGCTGGGCAAAGACGGGCTCAAAGCCGAAGCGATACGAAATGCGTCGGAATTTTACAAGCGGAAAGAGGAGAAAATAGGCTCAGAAATTATGGGGAATGTCGAGCGCCTGGCGATGCTTCAAGTGATCGACATCCGATGGAAAGAACATTTGCGGGAAATGGACGACCTTAAAGAGGGAATCCATCTCCGTGCCTACGGGCAGAAAGATCCGATTCTTGAATACAAAGGCGAAGCCTTTAACATGTTCATCGAGATGATCGGCATGATTAACCGCGAAGCGCTGAACCTTGTCTTCAAGCTTTTTCCGGAAACGACGGAGCAAATGCCGATGCAGCGTGCTCGCCGTCCGCTCCATCGCGAGCAATTGACCATGACACACGATGCCGCAACCGGCCTTGGATTTCACGCGAACCGTGAACCGGTAGAGGGAAGCGATACTACAAGAGCCGCTCAGCCCGCTGCCCCCAAGGTCCAGCAGATCCACGCCGGAGAAAAGATCGGCAGAAACGACCCATGCCCGTGCGGCAGCGGCAAGAAATATAAAAATTGCCATGGAAAATGATGCCATGAGAAACGTAAGAAGATATTCCTCGCCAAGCCGCGAAAATTCTGTTCTAAAACCACTTTGCGTCTTTTCCCAAAGAGATGATTTTGGCAGCATCTCCGCGCGAGACGTTCTTTTTAGATTACCGGAACTCTCAACAAATACCATCAACCTCCAACCATGAATTACTTGCCCGAAGGATTATGAAAAAAATTGAAGCAATCATTCGCCCGTTCAAACTCGACGACGTGCGCGAAGCGCTGTCCGAAATAGGTGTGAGAGGAATGACCTTGACAGAAGTGAAGGGCTATGGAAGGCAAAAGGGGCACGCCGAAATCTATCGCGGCTCGGAATACCAGATTGATTTTCTCCCGAAAATTAAAATCGAAGTTATTGTTTCCAACGAGTTTGCCAATAAGGTTGTCGAGACGATTATGAAAGTGGCGAAGACGGGGCAAGTCGGAGACGGGAAGATTTTCATTTCATCGATCGATGAAGCCATTCGCATCCGCACGGAAGAATCAGGCGAAGAAGCCATCTGAGTTTTCCATAGCCTTCGACCCGCGGTCAAGAACCGTTCCATGCTGTTCTGCATTTCTCTTGCACGTGAGACGAGTCACAGTTTATAACAATAAATATTGTGACGTTGCATCACGTCGGCACAGAGCTTGAGATGTTCAACAAATGACAGTGCCCCTCTGCGGTGAAATACTTTGAGTATGGTTATTTCGGCACGAACAAGGCAACTATGTCTCCTGTTACTTCTGGGAACCGCAGCGTGCCGAGATGCGACCGTTACAGATGTTTGCCGTCAAAAGATTTCAGTGCGGCTGCTCAATGAACTTTCTATTGCCGATGCCGCAGAGAAAAAATACCGGGTCGTGATCAGACTCAGCGATTCGACGGGAATCAGGGACGTTGTGCCGACGGTCGCCATTGCAAACAATGCAATAGCGACAGGTTTTCTGACGGCGGCTGAAGTTCGAAGGCTGTGCGTTCTCCATCAAGTTCTGTTTATCGACCTTCCAAAGCAATATCATCAATTAGAACAAAATTAGATTGTGAGGATGTTTATGAACCGTTTGACGCCTGTTGCAGCGATGGTAATATGCTGTCTCTCAATCTGTTCACCGCAAAGCATCCCTCGAGCGGTCACGCTCGGCAAGCTGGATAGCCGCTTGCAGATGCTGCAATCCTCGGACGGTGAAAAGGCCGTGTTGGGAAAATTCCGCGCGATGAAAGCGATGACCGGTTCCAACAATGGGAAATACCGGGTGATCGTGTACTCCAGCAGCATACAGGATGCGTTCCAGGCAGGCGTTCAGCCGAACACGGTCGCGCGGGAGTTTTTCACGGCGGCGGCGACGCTGGATCAAATAGCCCAGCTTTCGATGATGAGCAGCGTGCGCCACATCGCGCTCGCAAAAAAATATAGGCCGCTGCTTGACAAAAGCGTCCCTGAAATACATGCTGATAAGCTTCACGACGGTTCGTTTAACGGCACTTCATACACCGGCAAGAATGTGATCTTGGGATTTGTCGATACGGGAATCGACTGGAGCCATCTCGATTTTCGCTCAACCACCGACCAAACGAAGTCGAGAATTTTGTGGATATGGGACCAATTGGCCTCTGGCGTTCCACCATCAGGTTTCTCCATAGGAACGGAGTATACTCGGGCACAAATCAATAGTGAATTGGGGAGCACGCCGCCGAATATTGTCAAGGAAATCGACGCCGAAGGTCATGGTACTCACGTCGCAGGAATCGCAGCCGGCAACGGCTCGTCATCTGTAGGCGGGTATAAGGGAGTTGCACCCGAGGCAGACATCATTGTTGTAAAGACAACGTTTTTTGATACCGACATCATCGACGGCATCACATACATCAGACAAAAAGCCGAGGCAGCAGGAGAGCCATTCGTTATCAACTTAAGCCTCGGCTCGCAAGACGGCGCCCATGATGGAACGGCCTCCGACGAGGTCGACATCGATGAAGAGCTTGCAAAACCGGGGAGAGCTATTGTTGTCGCAGCCGGGAATGATGGCTCCAACCCAATCCATGTGGATAGCACCGTTTCGCAG
>Ga0265319_1001913_pt1 | contig 11830 bp, 12 predicted proteins | sample 4824metaG_FD_192443 | JGI IMG/M metagenome (GOLD analysis project Ga0265319, IMG submission 192443) | Rhizosphere microbial communities from Carex aquatilis grown in University of Washington, Seatle, WA, United States - 4-8-24 metaG | ecosystem: Host-associated > Plants > Roots > Rhizosphere >...
CTGAGGTCGAGCGCGCCGGGCATCGGGCCGGGCTGCTGCCACTCCTCGTAGTCGGCGCGCGCCGCAGCGGCCCAGTCGTGCCAGCGCGGCTCGACGCGCAGGTCGCGCACCGCAGCTGCGAACTCCTCCATGCCTGAGAGGATCGGCAGCTCCGCGCGGTACACGCGACCGAGCTCCTCCGCGCCGGCATGCACGTGAACGAGCGTCTGTACGGGCGCGGGCGGCTCGACGAGCGTGTAGCCCGACGTCGTCATCTCGCCGAGCCGCGGCCCGACGACGAGCAGGAGGTCGCTTTCGCGCACGCGCGCCGCCAGCTTCGGGTTGAGGCCGATCCCGACATCGCCGACGTAGCTCGGCGAATCGTTGTCGATCGCGTCCTGGCGGCGGAACGCGGCGCCCGCCGGCAGCGCATTCGCCTCGAGGAACGCGCGCAGGTCGCGGGCCGCGCCGGCCGTCCAGCCGGCGCCGCCGACGATCGCGAGCGGGCGCTCGGCGCGCTCGAGCAGCCCGCGCAGCTGCTCGACCTGGTCGCCGCCCGGGTGCGCCTGGATGACCTGGAACGGCAGCGCATCGGCGACGTCGGTCTCGGACGTGAGCATGTCCTCGGGCAGCGCGAGCACGACCGGCCCCGGCCGCCCTGCACACGCGGTCGTGAACGCGCGCGCGACGTACTCGGGGATCCGGTCGGCGCGGTCGATCTGCGCGACCCACTTCGCCATCGGGCCGAACATGCGCCGGAAGTCGATCTCCTGGAACGCCTCGCGCTCGACCTGGTCGGAGGCGACCTGGCCGACGAGCAGGATGAGCGGCGTCGAGTCCTGGAACGCGGTGTGCACGCCGACCGACGCCTGCGTCGCGCCGGGGCCGCGCGTGACGATCGCGATGCCCGGGCGTCCGGTCAGCTTCCCGTAGGCGTCGGCCATGTTCTCGGCGCCCGCCTCCTGGCGGCACGTGATCAGCCGGATCGGCGAGTCGTAGAGACCGTCGAGGACGGCGAGAAAGCTCTCGCCCGGGACGCTGAAGACGGTGTCCGCGCCGTGGACGACGAGCTGGTCGACGAGAAGCTTGCCGCCGTGGCGACTCACAGCCGCTCCTCGAGATAGATCCGCGCGCGCTGCAACTTGGGCTTCTCCTCGTCGGCGGGATCGACGTAGCTGATCGTACGCTTGCCCTCCCACTCGCGCGGGAGCACGAGCACGCGCACGAACGCCGTGTCCTCGGTCTCCGAGGCGGCCGCATACACGGGGTCGGGCCCGGTCTCGTACCACCACTCGAACGGCCCGTACTCGTGCGAGGTTCCCTCCGTGTCGATGCGGATGCGGCCGTGCAACAGCACGCGCAGCCCGGGCCCCGGATGCGTGTGCAGATACGCGACACCGCCGGGCGGGAAGTCGACCCGGTCGCAGCGCATCACCCACTCGCCCCCCGGGCGGAGCTCCGCATCAGACACATCCGGGGACTCTGGCCTGGACCATGATCGTTCCACCAGGCCTGAGGCCCCGGGTCGGTCCGTCAGCTCCCAGACGAGCGCGCGGCCCTCGACGCTCGCCGCGCCGAAGTGCGCCTCGTCGCGCTCGACGTCGTAGACGACGTGATCGCCGGGGCCGAGCTCGACGCCGTCCGCGTGATCGGTGAGGCGCAGGATCAATGGAACGTCTGGCCGCCGTCGATCACGATCGTCTGCCCGGTGACGAAGGCCGAGCCGGGGCCGCTGAGGTAGACGACGGCGCCGACGACGTCCTCCGGGGTCTGGTCGCGCTGGATCGTGCGCGCGGAGACCGACACGTCGCGCAGCTTCTCGACGACCTCCGGGTGCGCTTCAACGCCCGCCGACATCGTGAAGCCCGGCGCGACGCAGTTGACGAGGACGTTGTCCTTGCCGACTTCCTTCGCGAGCGCGCGCGTGAACGCGACGATCGCGCCCTTCGAGGTGACGTAGTGCAGCAGGAACGGCACGCCGCGGAAGGGTGTCCCGGACGAGATGTTCACGATCTTGCCGCCGCCGTTCGCGCGCATCACCGGCACGATCGCGCGGCACGTGAGGAACATCGACGCGACGTTGACATCCATCACCTTGCGCCACTCGTCGAGCGAGATTTGCTCGAAGGAGCGCATCTCGAGCGAGGCGTAGAGACCCGCGTTGTTGACGAGGATGTCGATCGTCCCGCAGCGCTCGACCACCTCGTCGGCGAGCCGCTGCACCTCCGCCTCGTTCGCGACGTCGGCGGTGATGCCCACGCCGTCCGCGAACGACGCTGCCGCCTCCTCGGCGCCGTGCAGGTCGGCCACGACGATGCGCGCCCCTGCTCCGGCGAGGCCTGTCGCGATGGCGCGGCCGATCCCCTGCGCCGCACCGGTGACGACCGCGACCTTTCCGTCGAGCGCGCCCATCACCGAAGCGGCGAGAACGACGTCGGAACGAGGATCCGGTTGTGCTGCGTGTGGATCAGCGGCTGGATCTTGGCGAGGAACGCCTTCCAGTCATCGTTCGCCTGCAGCTGCGCGCGCCGCTCCTCCCGCTGGGCGTAGTTGTCGTAGCCCCAGAGGCTCGTGTACGTCGAGAGCGCGCCGATGTCGGTCGTGAACACGGCGATCAGGTTGCCGAGGATGCTCTTCTGCAGCTCGATACCTTCGGTCTCGTACAGCTTGACGAGCTCGGCGAGCTTGCCCGTCGTGACGTGGTAGTCGCGCTCCTCGACGATCAACTCAGACGCCTCCCATGCAGGGGTACAGGGCCATTCTAGGGAGGTGCACCGCCTCGAACGGCGCCGGGCGCTGCGGCCCCTAGGGGCGGATGGCGTAGCCGGCAGCGGCGAAGCGGGCGAACGCGGGTGCGGCAGCTGCCTCGGCGGCTGCAACGTGTGCGCGTGCCTGCGCGTAGCCTGCGCGGTCCCCGTGCGCTGCCGCCCGGGCGAGCGCGACGTACGTGGCCGCGGTCCGAACGAGCGCGGCGGCGAGAGCTGCCTGGGCTGCTGCTGCTCCGACCGACGGGTGGAGCGCTCGAATTGCCGCCGCTCCTGCGCGCTCGTCGCGCCCGAGCGCGGTTGCATCGGTCGCCTGCGTGCGCGGGCTCGTCGCGTGCGCAAGCAAGGAGCGGTCACGGCTTCGGCGCGCGTCGAGGCGGGCGAGGATCGTCCGCAGCGACGTCGCATACGCGATGGTTGGACCGAGCCGCCGTGCAGCGCCGGTGGTCAGTTGTAGGGTTGCGGCGACCGCTTCGCACGGTCGCGTATTGCCTTCCGGAGGCGCGATGCAACCAGCGAGTGCGTATCCCGTCGTCGTGGGAAGCGCGAAGAGCGTGAGGGCCGCGCGCGAGCCTTTCGGGTGCAAGCCCGCATAGCGGTATGCGGGGCCGGCAGCAAGCGTGGCAACCGTCGCGGGCGTCGAGCCGGACGGCACGAGCACCGGGTCGAGTGAGCTCACGCTGCCGGCGACGAGGGTCAGCGGGCCGTCGATCAGTACGAGCGGATCTCGCACCTCGAGCCCCGGAACGACTGGCGGCTTCGCGCCTCGCGACCATCCGGTCGGATACGAGACCTTGATCGCGCCGGCGCTCGCCGTGCGAAGCACCGCCGGGCGAATTGTCGCGGATCCGTGGCCGACAGCGAACGTCACGGCCAGAGCGAAGAGCGCGAGCGCCGCCGCCGCAGCGGCGAGCGGCCAGACGAACGGGCGCCGTTCGGTGAGCTTTGCCAGTGGCGGCAATCCGACGCTCGGCATCCTGTCCACGACCGTCTCGAGTCGTGGTGGGCGTGCGCGCTGCACGGGTACGTGGGCGGTGCCGGGTCTCGACGCGAGTGCGTCCCGCGCGGCATCGATGAGAGCCGTCGCGGTGCCGTACCGGTCGGCGGGATCCTTTGCGAGCGCCCTGGCGACGACGGCGTCGAGCGCCGGAGGCAAGCCCGGTCGCATGGCGCTCGGCGGCGGAGGCATGTCGCTGAGGTGGGCGTAGAGAAGCGCGGCCTCCGATTCGCGCGGGAAGGGGACCCCGCCGGTGAGGCACTCGTACAGAACGGCGCCGAGTGCGTACAGATCGCTGCGCGCGGTCAGCTGCTCGCCGCGGATCTGCTCGGGCGAGACGTAGTCGAGCGTGCCGACGTACGCTCCGGCGCGCGTGAGGGTTTCCTGACTCGTGCCACGCGTGAGCCCGAAGTCCGCGAGAAACGCCTTGCCGGCTTCGTCGACAAGGATGTTCGGCGGTTTCACGTCGCGGTGCACGACGTCCTGCGCATGCGCGGCGTCGAGTGCGTCGGCGATCTGTGCGAGCAGCTCGAGCGCTCGCTCGGGCGTGAGCGTTCCCTCGGCCAGCAGCTCTTTCAGGTTCGTTCCGCGCACGAGTCGCATCGCGAGATACAGCCCGGCATCGCTCTCCCCTGCTTCGTAGACCGTGACGACATGCGGGTGCTCGAGGGCCGCCTGCAGAACGCCCTCGCGGCGAAAACGCTCGCGGAAGACGAGGTCGTCGCTCAGGTGGGGGGCGAGCACCTTCAATGCGACCTTGCGGTCGAGCGCGATTTGCGTCGCCTCGTAGACGATGCCCATTCCGCCCGATCCGAGCACGTCATCGATGCGGTAGCCGGCGACGGATTCGCCGACGCCGGGCATGACGCTGCTCATCAGGGGTGGCCGGCGCATGCGGCGGCGCTCGGCGAGGGCCAGTCGCAGTACGCGTACGTGCTCGGCGTGATCGAGACGCCGGCGGCCGAGACTGTGAGGTACTTGAAGCGTCCGACGTATCCGGTCCTCGTGACGTCGATCCGCAACTTCGTCCCCGTCCCCACGCCGTCGAGCTGCGTCGGCGAGACGATCCCGGCAGCGCCGGCCTTCAGCGTCTGGCTGATCGTGCACCCGCTGACACATCGCACGCGGACGGTCGCGAACGGCACGCCGCTCACCTTCAACGCCTCGACTCGGCCGCTGAAGTGGAGCCCGATCGTGAACGACGCCAGCACGGGCAACGGCTCGACAGGCGCAGCGCCCGTGACGAGTTGCGGGTCCAGGTCGTACGGCTGCGGCCGCTTCGAGAAGCACGGCCCGGCGCGAAGCGCGAACGGCGAGTTCGCTGAGTTGCGGTCGACGAAACGCGGGTCGGCGCCCGGATTGTGGCCGAGGGTGAGAACACCGTGATCCGAGGCTGCAATGCGACCCTTCCAGAGGCAGTTGCCCGCCACCTGGTTCACGGTCTTCGTCTTCCCGAGGCCGGGATAGTCGCCGTGAACGGAGTAGATGCTCGAGTTCGAGACGATGTTCGAGACGAGCGTGTTGTGTGTCGTCGGGTGGCCCGGGCCCCCCTTCACGTAGAGCCCCGAGACGTTCGCATCGAGGATGTTGTGGTCGACGTGTGAGCGCTGTGAGCCGGGGAGCAGCGCGACACCGTCGCCGTTCGCGTTCCACACGAAGTTGTTGGCGACTTTCGTACCGCTCGAGTCCGACACCTGCACCCCTGCCGAGTAGACGTTCGTCGCCCGGCCGCAGTCGTGGATCGTGTTCGCATCGACCACAGCTCCACGGGCATTTCTCACGACGACGCACGAGCCGTTGGCATCGCCCGCGCTGCCCCCGACGTCGCTGCGGTAGACGCCGGGATTTCTCCCCTGAAGGAGCACGGCCGGGCCGCTGCCGGTGGGCGGGGCGATCGTGACGTTCACGATCCGCATGTACGCGGCGCTCGCGGCAACCGTGACCGTGCCGGCGATCCTCGCGCGCGGTGTGTCCGCGGTCGTGAGCGTGATCGGCTTTCCTGCCGTGCCGGCTGCGGTGAGCGTCAGCGACTCGTCGTACGTCTGTCCGGCGCCGAGGCAGCCGACGTCGCCGGCGCGGAGATGACCGACGAGCGTGGCGGCCGTCTGGAACGGTTTCGTCTTCGTGCCCGGATTCGCATCGTTTCCGTAGGCCGCCGCCCAGAGCGTGCATTGCGTTGCGGCGGCGGCCGGGCCGGCAAGCCCGAGCGCGGCGAGGGCAGTGCATCCGACCGCGGCGACGAGCAGCATGCGCGCGCGCATCGTCAGCCGCCCACGATCGTGTAGCCGGAGCTCGGGGGCGGCGAAGAGGAGCCTGCCGGCGCCTTCGTCGCGCGATGAGACACGGCCGGCTTCTTCTTCGGCGTCTTCGGCGTGGTGCGCAAGGCGGGAAGCGCTGCGGCTGTGGCGCGCGGGACGCGGACGGCGAGCGGGCCGGGCGCGGCGGAGACTGCCGGGGCCGGCAGGGTCGCGGTGCGCGTCGGTGCGGTGCCTTGACCGGCGATGAGCCCGATCGCCGCGCCCATGGCGACGAGCGCCGCCACCGCCCCGATCGCCCAGGGCCGGCGTCCGAGCACGAGCGATCGGCTCCACGATGTCTCGGGCTGTCCTGCCGTCTCCGCTGCGCTCACTTCATCGCCGCCTTCGTCAATGGTTCCTGCCTGAATCAGGTGTGCCCGCCGCGGATGCCGTGAGCCCTGTTTTTCGCTTATCCCACGTGATGGGTGAGGTTGAAACGCGGCGCTACGGGAAATAGGTGCGCCTCGGGCTCGTGCGCGAGGCCTGACAGATCGCACCCAACGGAAAGATCGGAGGCACACGGTGGCCGGTATCCAGGTAACCCCGGAGCAGCTCAGCGAGGCGAGCCGACAGTTCACGTCGGGCGTGGCGAGCATCGAAGGCACGCTTGCGCAATTGCGCGGCCAGATCACCCCGCTCGCCGGTGAATGGCGCGGAGATGCGAGCCAGCGGTTCGAGCAGCTCTGGAACGAATGGCAGCAGTCGGCGAAGAACCTGCACGAGGCGCTGACCGGGATTGCGAGCCTCACGGGCCAGGCATCGCGTTCGTACGAGCAGACCGAACAGGGCATCGCACAGTCGTTCGCGAAGTGACCCAGTGAACGCGTCTGCGGAATTGACCATCGACGACGCGATCGTCGAGGCGGCCAAGGCGTTCCGTGCGGGAACGCTGAACGGCGACGACCTGTCGGACGCCTTCGGGGCGGCCACGCTCTACTGCTTCCTCGCCGATGAGCCGGGCTTCATGGCGGTCGGCGAGCCGGGTGCGGGCTTCATTCCGATGTATTCGTCGGAGGAGACCCTCACCGCGGCCGAGGGGTCGACGGCCTGGTTCGCCGCGAAAGGACGCGACCTGCTCCAACTCGTGCCCGAGGGGTACGGCGTCGTCCTCGATCCCGGCAGCGACAGCGAGATCTGCCTGGCGCCATGGGCGATCCGGCGTGATGCTCGCGTCCCGGCCGGTGTCGGAGCGGGGGCCTAGCCGTGTCGTTGATCGAGGTCGATCCGTCTGAGCTGGGCGTCGTTGCGGGCCGGATCGAGGCCGCGCTTGCGGTCGGCGACGAGGTGCGTTCCTCGCACAGCGGGCTGCGAGGGAGTGCCGCCGCGGCAGGTCGTGGCGACGCGGAGGGGTCGATCGGATCGTTCCTCGACACGTGGTCGTACGGCCTCTCGTGCATCAACGGCGATGCGCGGAATCTCGCGCATCTGCTGCGCGTGACGGGAACGGCGTACGCGCAGGCCGAACAGGCGATCAAATCGGCGGCCACGCCATGAGCGGCAGCTTCTTTCCGGGGGTGCGGCCGGTCGACCTGATCCCGGGCGATCCAACCGCGCTGCGCGGGCTTGCGGCGCGGCTGCAGGTGCTGAGTGGAGGTCTGGGCGACGCGGCCGGCGAGTTGCGCACGATCGACTCGTCGAACTGGCAGGGCAAGGCCGCCGACGCGTTCCGTCACGTCGTGCAGGAGCAGCCCGGGCGGTATTCGGATGCGGCAAGCGGCTTCGGTGGTGCCGCGACTGCGATCCAGGGTTTCGCGCAGACGCTCGAGTGGGCGCAGCAGGATGCGGCTCGGGCAATCGGATCGCACGACGACGCGGATGCGGCATCGGCGGGTTGGCAGCAGCGCGTCCAGGCGGCGCAGCAGGCTGCGCAGGCGGCGGCGAAGGTGAAGACGCCGGCCGGACAGGCGCCCGCGGATGTGCCGTCGGTCTCGAGCACCGACCCGGGTGACGCGGGGCGTGCGCAGGCGGAGTCGGTGCTGGCAGGCGCGCGGGCGCAGATGGATCAGGCGGCGGCACGCCTCCAGTCGAGTCTCGAGGCGGCGAAGAAGGCCGCGCCGCACAAACCGGGGCTCTTCAGTCGGCTCGTGCACGGCGCCGAGCACCTGACGAAGGACTTCGTCCACTTCCACGACGTGATCCTGAAGTCGGTCGAGGGTGCAGTGATCGGCGGCCTGAAGGCCGCGGGCAAGTTCGAGCTGCGCGGCCTCGAGGCAGAGATGCAGGCTCTCGGCTCGGCCGGGCGCGTCGTCGGCATCGACCCGAAGGGCTGGTACGACGGGCTGCCGACCGGCGAGCGCCACTTCCTCGGCGGTGTCTGGCTCGGCACCGTTGGGTTGGGTAAGGCCGCGGTCGCTCTCACGGAGTTCGGGTGGAAGATCTCGCCGACGCGAATGATGATCGACCCGCTCGGCTGGAGCAGGACGATGGCCACCGTCGGCAAGACGGCATATTCCCTCGGCGACCAGGCGATCATGCACCCGACGAAGTTCTGGCCGACCTTCGGGGCGAACATGATCAATCTCCAGGAGTGGAAGCGGGACCCGGCGACAGCGATGGGCGAGCTGGTTCCTGGAATCGTGCTTGCAGTTGCGACGGCAGGGACGGGTATCGCCGCGGACGGTGCATTGGGAAGTGCGGAAGCGTTCGCCACGACGGCCGCGAGGTTCGACGGGATCGCGGTGGTCGCCGCCTCAGAGGGCGATGTCGCGGCGACGGAAGCAGCCACGATCGGGGCTGAGGACAACCTCGCCGCGGCGAATGCCGCCCGGGCCCAAGCGGCAACGCCGGCGAAACTCCACTATGCGCTCGCCAAGACGGAGATTGGGATAACGGGCCTGGGTACGGAGGAGGCCGCCAAGGGTGCGGCTGGCCATGTCGCTGACGGCGGAGCGGCCGGCTACGGGGTTGAGAAGGGAATCGGGGCCCTTGCGCCGGCACCGCCCGAGGCAGAGCCTGCATGGGTCATCTCAGTCCCGGTCCGCGTCTTCATCCCGGTGCTGGTTCCGTGACGCCGCTGAAGGTGCTGGACGTGGAGCCTGCCGGGCGGGCGTTGACCGGCACGCCGCTTCGCTGGCGTCTCCATGCGAGGTTTGTGCTGGCGGGCTTCATCCCCATCGAGTTCTATCGCGAGCTGGAGGGGCTGGTGTGGGACTGCCCCGATTGCGGCACGGCCGGCGCGCTTGTGCTGCAGCACAAGCGGCCTGGGGGCTACGCCGTCCGGTGTCGAAGCTGCCACCGCACGACCTTGTTCAACGGAATCACGGCCGACCATCTCGCGGTTGCTTTGGGCGTTCCTCTTGGTCGTCGCCGTGCGCCGGAGATCAAGGTGTGGCTCGACGACGACCTCACGCCGCACGAGAGCGTGAACGGCAAGGAAGTCGAGGTCAACATCAGCCCCGAGCAGGCGGCATTGATCGAGCAGAGGCGACAAGAGCGCAAATCGGCACCTCCAGACGCGCCTTGATACTGCTAGAAACCGACCATCCGGACGCACGCTCACTGGGGCCGCGTTGCGCTGGCGTCATCGCCTCAGGTTCGTGTTCGCCGGCTGGTTTCTCCTCGAGTTTTACCGCGACTTGGAGGGCGTGGTCTGGGATTGCCCGGACTGCGGTACGAGCGGCTCGATGGTTCTTCGCACGACCAACGCGTCGTTCCGTCGCTACTGGTTTCGGTGCGGTCATTGCCGTCGCGAGCGCGAGGTCGACCCGACAATTGCGGAGAATCTCGCGATCGCGCTGGGGGCGCCCGCCCGGAAGGGCCGTCCGCCGCGCATCGAGGTATGGGTCGACTCAGAGAACAACCCGCACGCCAGCATCGACGGCAAGGAGCATCCGCTTGGCTAGCGCCGGCGCCGGTCGAGTGTTGGAGTAGGAGCAGCCGCGTGAAACGTGATCAGTCCGTCGCGACCTGCACGAGCTCGATCTCACCCCGGCTGACGTAGAAGCCGCGCCCCGGCGGGAAGGTGCCGCTCGTGCTGCGTGGCAGGCGGACGCCGAACAGGTCGCCGTCGACGTCGAGCTCCGGGTCGAGCAGCAGGCCGTGCTCCTCCTTGCGGAGCTCCCGCGGCCAGCCGGAGAAGGCCCTCGCTCCCTGGCGCTCGGCGGCCGCGACCACTCGCACGTCGACGTCGCGGCCGCGCCGGACGATCGTCTCGATCGCCGGGCCGGCCGGGGTGTCCGTCAGCTCCTCGCCGTCGTCGACGACGAGGACGATGCCGGTCGCGCCCGCTTCGACGCGTGCGAGCAGCTCCGCCACCGCTGTCACGCACGCGTCGAGACCCTGCGCCGCCGACGTCCAGATCGGCAGCTCCGGCAGCGCGCTCCGTCGCGGCGCGAGGAGATGGAGCTCGCGGCGGGGGTCCGCTGCCCGCAGGCCCTCGGCGATCGTCCGCAGCGTCGTGCTGCGACCGCTTCGATACGGCCCGACGACGAAGAAGTGCCGCGTCGAGAGATCCACCGCGACGGGCTCGAGCTCGGTGTCGGCGATGCCGAGCGGCGGCTCGAGCGGGCCGGCCGCAGGCGGCATGGTCGCCCGCGCGACAACCGCCGGCAGCGGCTGCACGGGTGGAGCGATGACTCCGCGCTCACGCTGCCGCAGCTCCTCACCGAGGCGGGAGATTGCGATTGCCTGCGCTTCCGGGGCAGGATCCGATCCGACGACGGCTGTCTGCAGCTCGAGTGCGCCGTCGACGAAGCCGCGCCCAGAGGGCAGTTTCGTGCCGCGCGTCGCGCGCGAGTCGAGCCCGAGCGAGGCGTACTCGTCGTCGTTCGCCATCCGTAACACGATCTTCGCGGGCACGATCGTGGCGAGCGTGTTCGGGATCGCGCCGCGACGGTCGCCGGTGATCGCGAAGTGGACGCCGAGCGGGCGGCCGTCGGCAACGAGCCGCGGCACCGTCTCGAGCAGTGCGCCCATGCTCACGCGCTCGAATGCCGACGCAAAGCCCGCGTAGCCGTCGAGCAGGACGACGATGCGCGGCATCGGCTCTGCCGGCCGGGCGCGCCTGAACTCCTCCACCGAGAAGACGCCGGCGCCGGCGAGTTGCTCCTTGCGTCGCTCGACCGTCCGCCGGAGCATTCCGATCAGCCGCTCGACGCGCTCCGCGTCGTCTCCCGGAACGACGGAGCCGCAATGCGGCAGCGCCTCGAGCGTCGCGAGGCCGCGGCTCGCAAAGTCGAGCCCGTAGAGATGCAGCTCGGCGACCGGCGTGCGCTCGGCGAGTGCGCACCCGAGTGTGCGCAGCAGCGTCGTCTTCCCGCTGCCGCCGGCCCCGTAGACGAGCACGCTGCCCGCCGCGTCGAGGTCGAGGACGTAGGGGCGCTGTTGTTGCAGCGTCGGCTCGTCGACGAGCCCGAGTGCGACTGCCACAGGCGTCGAGGGCTGCGGCAGCTCGGTGAGCGAGACCGTCGTCGGGAGGGCGGGCAGCCACGGCTGCCGCGGCGCCGGCAATCCCAGCGCCTGCGAGGCCTCCGCGCAGCCGACGACGATTCGCTCGAGAACGGTCGGGCCTGCGTGGCTCTCGCCACCGGAACTCGGAGTCGCGGCGGCGCGGTTCGTGCCGTCGAGTGCGAACGCGCGCACGCTCACCTCCGTCGCGGCCGCGACGGCGCTCGTGCCCCCGACGTAGCCGGTCTGGAAAGCAGTCAGCTCGTTATGACCGGTGCGCGCGAATGCACGCCCCGGGCGGCTGCGGACGATGCTCGCGGCGTCAGGCACGCCGATCACGTCGATGCTCTCCGCCGGCTCGTTCACGCGCAACGCGATCCGAAGGTTCGTGTTGGCCCGTATGTTCT
>Ga0265319_1001922_pt1 | contig 11789 bp, 7 predicted proteins | sample 4824metaG_FD_192443 | JGI IMG/M metagenome (GOLD analysis project Ga0265319, IMG submission 192443) | Rhizosphere microbial communities from Carex aquatilis grown in University of Washington, Seatle, WA, United States - 4-8-24 metaG | ecosystem: Host-associated > Plants > Roots > Rhizosphere >...
CCTGTTCGTTGACCAGCACCGCGGGTGGAGAATACCGCGTCTTGAGCATCTGATCCGCCAGTGCCTGGAGGCTCGTGGCCGGCTGGAGCGGTGCGGCAGGCTCCTTGAAACGGGGTCCCGAGGCAGGGGTGAAAACGGTGCTGAAGTCCGGCTGGTCGCCCAGGATGCGAGATTCACTTCTCCGGAAGATCCGCTCCCTTGCCGCCACGGCGGAGAACAGGCTGCTGAAGCCGCTGACGCTCTCCGAGCTGCCCAGGAACAGCAGGCCGCCGGGATTCAATATGTAGTGGAAGAGGGGGATAAGCCGCTTCTGCAGCTCCGGCGTGAGGTAGATCAGCAGATTCCGGCAGCAGAAGATATCGAGCTTGTTGAACGGTGGGTCCATGATCAGGTTCTGCGGCGCAAAGACCATCATCGCCCGGATCTCCTTGTTCACCCGGTAGCCGTCTTCCTCCTTAATGAAGAAACGGCCCAGCCGTGCCGGCGAGACGTCGGCGGCAATGTTCAGGGGATATAGGCCCTGGCGGGCCTTGTCGATTGCGTCACGGTCGATGTCCGTCGCATAGATCTGCAGGGACAGGTTCTTCTTGGACTTCGTGCGGCCCAGCGTCTCCTTGAAGAGCATTGCCAGAGAATAGGCCTCTTCGCCTGTGGAGCAGCCTGCGATCCAGGCGCGAAGCGCCGCTCCCGTCGGCCTATTGGCGAACAGCGCCGGAAGCGCCTTCTTTTGAAGCTGCTCCCAGGCGGCCTTGTCGCGGAAGAAACTGGTGACGCCGATCAGCAGTTCCTTGAAGAGGATTCCCAGCTCCTGGGGGTTCTCCTGAAGGAACCGGACGTAGGTGGACACCTTGACGATCTGGTGGATGCCCATGCGGCGCTCGACCCGCCGGTAGAGCGTATTCCTGCGGTAGAGCGTGAAATCGTGCCCGGAACTCGAGCGCAGCAGTATGATCACCTTGTCGAGCGCACCGACCATCTTCTCCTCCATCGGAGCCTCGAGACGTCCGATTCTGGGTATATGCTGCAGGTAATCGACGAGCTTGCGGGGAAGCTCCTCGGCATTGGCCACAAAGTCCGCCAGACCGGCCTCGATGGCGCTGCGCGGCATGGCGTCGAATTTTGCCGAGGTCGGTTCCTGCACCATGACAACCCCCCCGTTCTCCTTGATGGCCTTGAGGCCGAGCGTCCCGTCGCTGCCCATGCCCGAAAGGATGACACCGACGGCATGCTCGCGATGGTCCTCGGCCAGGGACCGGAAGAAGAAGTCAATCGGCAGCCGCAGGCCGCGGGGCGCCACGGGATCAAGCAGATGCAGCTTCCCGTGGAGAATGGACATGTCCTTGTTCGGAGGAATCACGTACACGCAGCCCGGCCGGACGAGTGTGCCGTCCTTCACCTGCACCACCTTCATGAGCGTGGCCCGCTGAAGCAGCTCGGGCATCATTCCCTTGAGCGTGGGATCCAGATGCTGGATGACGACGAAGGCCAGCCGGCTGTCCGGCGGCACGTTGCCGAGGAACTGCGCCAACGCCTCCAGCCCTCCGGCAGAGGCACCGATGCCAACGATCGTGAGCATCCGGTCCGCCGCCGGCGAGGACCGCGCCCGGACCGATGCCGCGTTAACCAACCGGCGTTTTGCTCGGCTCAAGTTGGCTCGGTTGTTCATGTTTCGAATTTCCAGTCGCCGCAAGTTGCCTGCAACAGTCTGGACCTAGACTAGCCCCGGAGCCAGGGGTCTGTCGAGCAAGACGGGGGAAATCCCCGTATAGGGTGTTCACCCCATGGCTCCCGGATCGCAGAGCGCGGCGCGTAAACATTTGCGGCACATGAAATTATCCCGTTCCGGCCAGGACCGTGGGCCCCTTCGGGCCCGCCGCGTGTCACCGGACCCGATTCCAGAGCGCCCTGTATTCGGGGATCCATTGGCCGGCGTCCCGCCGGCGCAGGTTGAGCTCCGTCTGGATGCGCCCCTGCAGGCCCGGGTCGGCGGTCGCTTGCGGTTCCCAAAGGAGCAGCGCCAGCGAGTGGAGTATCCGCTGGCGCGGATGCCGCCAGGGGCCGGGCTTGGCCCTGATGCGAAAGCCGTCCGCCCGCAGGTTGAGCAGGATATTGAGGAATGCCGAGGAGCCGGGACACTTGTCGCAGGCGTCCTCCGCATATGCGCGGGCCGAGGCAAACGTGCGACCCAGGCGGCGCGCCTCCAGCCACAGCCAGCATTTCAGGGCGAACGCGGTGACCTCGTTGTGGGCCGCGGCGAGCGACTCGCGCGGGGCCGCTCCGGACTCGGGATGGAGCTTGAATTCCACGCCTGCCGCATGGTGCCGGAGCGCGGCGTCAAACCACGCCGAGCGCTTGTCCCGGGCAAGCTCCTCAAGGCGGCGGTGGCGCTCCCTGCAGCTCCAGTGGTACCGCCCGTGGGCGGTCAGCAGGGCATCGCCGCACGCGAGCTGAGCCTTCGCCACGTTCCGCCGGACAAAGTCCGCCGCACCCGGCGTGAAGGGTCCCTGCTCAAGCTGGGCCCTGGCGAAGAGGAGGCCCGTGCAGCGGTTCATGAGCAGGCGCGTCGCCTCGGCCTCGGGCACGTTCTCCGGGCTGAGGTGCAGGCCCCATCCGGGCAGCTTGTCCGCGGGGTCACGGCTCCAGAGGAGCCGGTGGCCGGCGGCGAGGTCATAGGAGAACATGCTGACCGGCCGGGCAGCCAGCTCCGCGAGCGACGTGACCTTTAGTTCGACTTCCGCGTCGGCGAGATGGGTCAGGATCTCGCCCAGGACCTCCAGCCGGCGGTGATAGCGGGCCTCGTTCAGATGCCGGTTGCCCTTGATGGCGACGTAGAGCTCGAGGTCATTGTAGGGACGGTCGCCGGCCCCGGTCCGCAGGACGCCGCCTTCGCCCCGGCCGTAGCCGCCGCCCAGCACCACCGCCTGGAGCTTCCTGTGGGGAATGAGCCCGCGGACTCCGCTCACGATGCGGGCGCACGTGTTCTCGAGATGCCTCTCCAGGGCGTCATCGCCGTCGAGGGTGAATCTCCGGCGCAGGGCGATGGCGACGCCTGTCCGGGGCGGCAGGGCCTCTAAGGGCGCGCACGGCGCGCCATCATGACTGTCGATGGAAATCATACGGTGCGATCGACCCGGTGCATCTGCCAGCCCGCTTGGAACCCGTGGAGGCGGCCGAGCCTCTGCTGCCAGCGGATCGCGAGCGCATGGCTGACCTGACCCAGGCGACCCGTCCGCCTGCAGTAGCGCAGGTCGCCGACGGCGTCGCGGAGCCAGCCCAGAAGGAGCGAGCGGCGTGCGGTGAACGTCCTCTCGGAGCCGGACCAAAGGGCGGCGAGCGCCCACGCCTCGCCAAAGCTGCGTTTGTAGGCCTGTTGGGGAGTGTAGTTGTGCGAGTGCATCACGACCGAGGTCGGGCAGTAGGAGATGCGGTAGCCCTCGGCGCGGCACCAGCGGGTGTATTCGTCGTCCTCGGAATACTGCATGGTCTCGCGAAAACCGCGGCGCGCCCAGACTTCGCGCCTCAGGGCGCTGCTCACCATGCTGAAGAAGTGCTCCCATTGGGCCGATTCGCGGGTGGCGCCGAAGCAGCGCTCGTAATCGTGCGCAAACACCGCGTCACAGTCGGGCCGCGGGACCTGCCGGCCGAAGGCGGCCGCCACTTCGGGGTCGTCCAGCGCGGACACAAGCGGCCCCAGCCAGTCGCGGCCCTGTGGGGTGGCGTCGGCGTTGAGAAAGACGACGCGGTCGCTCCCGGCGAGCTCCATGCCCTGGTTGAGAACCCGGCCCGGGCGGTACTCGTGAGGCAGCATCTGCAGGAGATGCGCGGGCCCCGCCTGGCGGATCATTTCCACGGATCCGTCGGAGGAGCCCGAGTCGAACGCGATGAGCTCCCAATTCCGGTAGTTCTGGGCCTTCAGCGCGGCGAGGGTCGAGCGAAGCGCCCATGCCTCGTTGAAGGAACGAAGGACGATGCTGACGCGGGGCTCTTCCATGGCGCCAGTCTAGCCAAGACGCCGCGCCACGGAAATGGGGTGGATACCGACCATAATGGGGGTGCAGACCCGCTGGCCGCCTGACCCGCCCTTAGGTCAGAATGTTTGCGACACTCGACCAACCGTATGACCATTCCCAAGAACGATTTGCCGATCACGCTCTCGATCGGCATCATGGCCTGGAACGAGGAGGAGTCCATCGGGCCCATGCTGGCCTCGCTCTTCGGGCAGTCGGTCTTTGCGCATCTTGCCGCTCGGAACGAGGGTTGTGAGATTATCTGCCTTGCCAACGGCTGCACGGACAGAACCGTGGAGGTTGCGGGGGACGCGATGGTCCGGATGGGTCGGGAGCATCCCGCCGGCCACGGGCCAAGAGCGCGGGTCGCGGTCATCCCCGAACCGGGCCGCAACAACGCCTGGAACAGATTCGTCCATGAATTCTCCGCGCGCGAGGCCCGTTACATTTGCCTGATGGACGCGGACATCATCTTTGACAAACCCGACACCCTCGAGCTCGTCCTCGCCGAGCTTGAGGCGAATCCGCGTCTCGGGGGCGCCTCGGACTGGCCCTGCAAGAGCATAGCCGGCAAGGCGCGCACCTCCTGCCGCGGGCGGCTGTCCCTCGCCATGTCGGACATGACGGGCACGATCGAGGGCCGCCTCAACGGGATGCTCTACTGCCTGCGCTCCGATATTGCGCGAAACTTCTACCTGCCGCGCGACCTTGGCGCCACGGACGACGGGTTCTTCAAGGCGGCGATCTGCACCGACTTCTTCCGTGCGCCGAGCGATCCCTCCAAGGTGGTCTCGGTGCGGAATGCCACGCACCTGTACAAACCCTACCTCTCGCTGCGCGACGTCCTCAGGAACCAGAAGCGCCAGATGATCGGCCAGACGACCGTGCACGTGCTCGTCGGGTACCTGATGACCCTGCCCGAGTCGGACCGCGCCAATCTCGGAGCGACGCTGCGCCGCAACGAGGCGCGCGACCCGGACTGGTTCAAGAGGCTGATCGACTCCCATGTCGCCAGGCCCAGGAGGTTCTGGCGGCTCTTTCCCGGGATCCTCAGCTTCCGGTGGCAGCGCCTTGGCCGGATGCGCGGCATCAGGCGGCTGACCCATTTCCCGGCGGCCGCCGCGGGATTCGCGATCACGCTTGTCGCGTGCTGGCAGGCGTCGCGCTTCCTTCGCCGCGGGATCTCCAGCTACTGGCCGAAGACCGTGCGGCAGGCGATCCTGCCCTCGCCGCATCTGGACCCCGGATAATCGGACATGAACGGAAAGCCGAGCAATGCAGCGCCTCGGGCCGGGGCCCGCCATCCGGCCCGCGTCCCCGCAGGGGAGCGCAACTCCGAGGCGCCATGAGACCCGCGCACATGCTGGCTTTGGTGCTGATTCCGCTCCTGAGCGTCGCGAGCGTGCTGGCGGCGACCTGGTTCCGCAGCGCCCGTGATGTCTTCTTCTTTGCCATGGTGAGCCTCGCCGTGCTCGCGGAGAGGATGGACGTGAACTTCTTCAGCGAGGCATGGTACAGGGGCACGACGCGCGGAATACAGTTCTCGCTGATCGAGATCCTCGCGCTCGGCCTGCTCATCGGATGCTGGGTCGGCAGGCGCGGCCCTGAACGGCGGCTGTTCTGGCCGGGCAGCCTGGGGCCGATGCTGCTCTACTTTGCCTATGCCGGCGTCTCCGTCGTCCTCTCGGAGCCGAAGCTGTTCGGGGCATTCGAGCTCTCGAGGATCTTCGCGAGCATCCTGGTCTTCCTCGCCGCGGCGTTCTACGTGCGGTCCAAGCGCGAATGGACCCTGCTGATCGTCGCCCTGGGCTGCGCGGTCGGCCTCGAGAGCGTCTGGGCCGTGAAGCAGCATTTCATCACGGGCCTCGAGCGGGCGGAGGGGTCGCTGGACCACGCAAACAGCCTGTCGATGTACTTCTGCATGACGGCGGGCCCGCTCGTGGCCGTCGCCGCGTCCGGCTGGTCGCGCAGCCTCAAGCTGTTCTGCGGGGTGTGCGCGGTGCTTGGCGCCATCGGGCTCCTCCTGACGTATTCGCGCGCGGGCATCCCGGTCTACGCCGCGGTGGCCGCCGGCACCATCCTGGCCTGCGCCTCCTGGCGGCCGACTCCGGGCCGGATCATTTTTCGCACGATCGCCGTGCTCGGGATGGCCGCGATGGTGGCGGCCGGATGGAAGGAGATGGAACGGCGCTACACCGAGACGAGCCTGGAGCAGGAATACCTGGACACGACGGTCGACGGGCGGGGTGTCTACCTGCGCCTCTCCGGGGCGATCGCCAAGGAGCATTTCTTCGGCATCGGCCTGAACAACTGGTCCTACCGCGTGAGCCGTACCTACGGGCCGCGCATCGGATACCGGTTCGATGATTACGACAGCCTGATCGCCGTCTACGGGACCTCCAACGACAAGATCTTCGCCAACTCCTACCTGGCCGCGCCCGCCCACAACCTCGCCGCGCTGACGCTGGGCGAGCTCGGCGTGCCCGGGCTCGCGATCTTCGCGCTGCTCTGGCTGCGCTGGTTCTCGCTCGGGCTGCCGTTCCTCTTCCTCCCGAAGGCCGAGCCTATGCGCGCGATGGGCGTCGGGATACTCTTCAGCATATGCGGCATCTTCGGCCAGAGCCTCACCGAGTGGACCTACCGGCAGACGCCGATCCTGTTCACGTTCTATATCCTTCTCGGCGCCCTCGCGAGCCTGGCGCACGCCCGGCGCAGGCTCCGGCTGGAGGGGCGCCCAGTCGGGGCCGGCTCGGTCGAGCCGGGGGCGATGGCGGGCAGGAGCCTTGTCGCCGAGGAGGCATAGCCCATGCGCGTCGCCCACCTGCTGCGCAAGTACGACCCCGCTGAATGGGGCGGCACCGAGTCGGCGGTCCTCCAGCTGACGACGGATCTCGCGCGGCACGGGGTCGACTCGGTCATCTACGCGCCGAAGCTCCGGCTGCGGGGGGAGTCGGCGGATCCTTTCGCGGCGAACGACTGCACGATGCGGCGCTTCCGCGCACGGGTCCCGGTCTGGGGCATCTCCGCCGAGAGGAAGGAGCAGATGATTGCGGTTGGCGGCAACCTGGTCTCCCTCGACCTGATACCCTCGCTGTGGGGCGAGCCCAACATCGACCTGATCCACACCCATGCGCAGGGGAGGCTCGGCGCAATCGGGCGGGTCGTGGCACGCGGCCGGCGGCTCCCCTTTGTGATCAGCATTCACGGCGGCATCTACGATCTGCCGGACACGGTCCTCCATGAGCTGCGCAGACCCGCGGTTGGCGGCTGGGACTGGGGGAGACCCCTGGGATTCATCCTGCGGGCGAGGCACCTGATGGACCAGGCCGACGCGATCATCACGTTCAACCCGCGCGAAGCCGCATTGATCAAGGAGCGCCACCCCGGGCGGCGGGTCCTGACGGAGCCGCATGGGGTCCCGACGGAGCTCTTCGACCGAGAAAGCAGGTCCGCGGCGATGGAGGCCTATCCGCAACTGAGGGGCCGAACGCTGCTGCTGGTCCTGGGACGGATCGATCCCACCAAGAACCAGGACTGGCTGGTCGCCGAGGCGGCGGAGATCGCCCGGCGCCACCCGAAGGTCCTGATCGTGCTCGTGGGGGCGGTCACCAACCGCGAATATGGCACCGCGCTCTCGGCCCGCATCGTCCGCGAGGGGCTCGGCGACATCGTGAAGATGGTGGGGTGCCTTCCCTTTGGCGATCCCCGCCTGATCGGGCTCCTGCAGAAGGCCCGGGCCGTCCTCGTGCCCTCAAAGTCGGAGACCTTCGGGATCGTGATCGTCGAGGCGTGGGCCGCGGGGACGCCGGTGGTCTCAAGCCGGACCTCGGGCGCGTCGGCGCTCGTGAAGGACGGCGTGAACGGATTGCTGTTTGACCTCGATCGGCCGGCGACCTTCCACTCCGCCATTGACCAGGTCCTCAACCAGCCGGAGCTGGCGGAGCAGTGGGGGGCGGCGGGACGCGCAAAGGCGGTCGGCGAATTCGACACCTCGCTGTGCGCGGAGCGCATGAGGCGCCTGTACGAGAAACTGATAGAGGAGAAGAATGCACTACGTCATCCTCAGAGACGATGACACGTGCGCGCTCACGCCGCCCGCGTGCCTTGAGCGCATCTACCGCCCCTTCCTGAGCCGCGGGATGCCGGTCAATCTCGCGGTGATTCCCGAGGTGCGGACCGACGTCAGGCTTCCGGACGGCCGCCTCGAGGGTTACCTGACCGCGGGGGGCCTCGCGCCGGAGGGCCCCCTGGGACACATAGGGCGGGCCCGCGAACTGGTGGACTACCTGAGGACCGAGCCGGGCTACCACATTGCCCAGCACGGGTGCCACCATGACGTCTACGAGTTCGGCGATTCCGACCGGCAGGGGCTGGCCGGGCGCCTCGAGAGGGGGGCGGAGGTCCTCTGGGAGGCGGGGTTCAGGCAGCCGGCGGCTTTTGTCGCTCCCTACGACCGCCTGTCGCGTGCGGCGTTTGTCGAGGTCGCCGCACGCTTCAGCGTCATCTCATCGGGCTGGTACGAGGCGTGGGGCGTGCCGCGGAAGTGGTGGCCGGCCTACGCGTTGAAGAAGTTCGGGAGGCGGCGGCACTGGCGGGCGGGCGGGGTGTGCCTGCTGAGCCACCCCGGCTGCCTGCTGTCGTTCCACCGGCCGCATGCCAATATGCTGGCGTCGGTCCGCGGGGCCGTGGAAGGGGCCACGCTCACGGTCCTCGTGTCCCATTGGTGGGAGTTCTTTCGGGGCGGCCGTCCCGACGACGAGCTGATCGGCGTCATTCACGAGGTCGCCGCCTGGCTTGCGAGCCGCCAGGACGTCCGCGTGGTCTCGTTCCGCGACGTTGCCCGCGGCAGGGTGCCGATCAACTAGGCGCCGGCGCCGGCCGGTGGTTGAGCTCCGCCGCGCGCCCGGCCTGGGCCGTCATGAGCTGATACACGTGCGGGATCGCCGTTATGGCGTCCGGCACATCGGAATAGTTCGTGAGCAGGCTCGCGTAGCTGTGGCGCGCGTCAGGATGATAGCCGTGCATCGCCCGGATGGGGCGCTCGCCCATGTGGCTCGGAACGATCAGCACGCCCTCGTCGACCAGGAAGATCAGCTCGCCGAAGTAGTGGTCGGGGAAGAATGCACCAAGCTCCCTCAGCTCCGGTTCGGGCAGGATCCGGCCCTCGGTGACGCCCTGCAGGCACTCGATGACCTTGCTTCGAGCCCGATCGTCGAAGAACCAGAACCTGGCCATGGTGGAGTCATAGACCACCGCGTAGTCCCGCCCCATCCTCAGGCCAAGGGGCTCGATGCGGGCCCGGAGGTCGAGGAGCCTGTCGCAGTTCGCCATGCCGTGGTCGCTGAAGATCGTCAACCGGACCTCCTTGTAGTGCTCGAGGGCGCAGGCCATGAGCTCCTTGAGCCATGGCTCATAGGCGTTCAGCTTGGCGGGAACCTCCGGCGAGGTGTTGCCGACCCGGTGGAGGACGCCGTCCAGGTCGGGCCAGTACAGGAACCCGAAATCGATCCGCTCGCTCCTTATGTCGGCGAGCAGGCTGTCGAGGTTCTGCCGCTCCCCGTGCTTCGGGTCGCTGACGTGCCAGGCGATGCCGCGCTCCTGCATGTAGTCGAAGATGTTGGGTCCGCGGTTCAACCCATTCGGCTGCAGGGGGTTCTTCTTCTCGGAGAAGTCGAAGAGGGAGATGTACTCGAAGGGGATGTTGTACAGGTCGAAATAGCCCCGGAACTTCAGGTGAACCTTGAGGAGCCGGGAGAGCCGGTGCCGGAACATGCGCCTGCTCGTGAGGGCCCGCGGCAGCCACCGAAGGTGGCGGAGGCTTCGGAACGGCGAGTTCGGCGGATCATAGACGAAGTAGCACCAGTTGCGGTGCTCCGCCGGCCAGCGGCCCGAAAGGATGGAGGGGATGCAGGCCGAGCTGTAGCCGAAGACCGACCTGAGCTTGCGCCGCTCGGGGGCCAGGGTCCGCGCGAACGGGTGGTCCTTGATGATCTCCCAGCCGCAGGCGTCGACGAACACGAAGAGCGGGAGAAAGGGCTTCATGCGTGGACCGGTGCCGTGGCGCTCGAGGGAAACAGGAAGGAGCCGCGCCGCAGCCGGATGCGCCGCTTGCCGGCGGAAGGCGGCCGGGCGTCGCCCGTGCCTTCCTCCATGAGGATGAGGAACGCCTGGTCGTCGGTCATGTCGTCGTCGCCGCGGAACCGGTTCAGCTCCGTCGCCAGCCGGTCCCGCACCTCCGTGGCGCCGCGGCCCGGAACCGCGTTGAGGCGCAGCCAGGTCTTCAGCCTCGTCTGTCCGTAGGTCTTGCCCGCCAGGTTGCGCCTGTCCGTGAGGCCGTCGGTGTAAAGCAGCAGGGCGGCGGGCTCGCCCATCTGGGCGGTCATCTGGGGATAGTCGGTGTCCGGAAGCACGCCCAGGGGAAGCCCCTTGATCTGCATGGTCGATATGGAGCGGCGCCCGGACTGGACAAAGTGAAGCGGGCAGTGCCCGGCGCTCGCGGCCGTCAGCTTCCTGGTCTTCAGGTCGACACGGACGATCTGGGCGGTGATGAACATGGAGACCGACGAGAGCTCCTTGTAGAGCAGGCTGTTCAGGCTGCTCAGGAGCTGGGAGGGATCGGAGCTGCGCGCCGCCAGGCCGAGCAGGAGGCCGCGCATCGTCGTGGCGAAGAGCGCGGCCGGGACGCCCTTGCCCATCACGTCCGCGATCATGAGGAGGAGCGAGTTGTCGGCCAGGGCGATGGCGTCATAGAAGTCCCCTCCGACCTCGCGGGCGCTCTGCCATCCGCCCGCCACGCTGAAGCCCGCCAGCTGGGGAAGGGTGCGCGGCAGCAGAAGGTGCTGGATGGTCTGGGCGATCTCGAGCTCGCGCGCGATCACCAGGTTCCGGACCTCGCTCTTCTGGCGCCTGATGTTGAGGGTTTGGATCGCCAGGAACTCGGCAAAGGTGCGGATGACCTCGTCCTGGAGCCTCCCAAGGGGGAAGTCCCCATTGCGCCGGCCGACCGCGATCGTCCCGACCAGCGTGCTGCCAAAGCACAGCGGGCAGACCAGCCCGGCGCCCTCGGGCCCGACCTTGCGGAGCGGCTCGGACGGGTTGGAGGATTCGCGGATGTCAAACCTCGCGGCGGTCTTGCTTGAGGCCACGGAGGCCTCGATGCTGGCCGGGGCGCCGTCGGCGGCCTGAAGCTCGATGATCTCGGAGGCCAGCTCGTGCTCGGAGGCCGCCGCGACCAGCAGTTTCCGGCCGTCGGGAGAGAGCATGCGCAGCACGTACCAGTCCGCCGAGGTGAGGTGGAGAAGGTCGACGAGGAGGCGCTTTTCAAAGCTGTCCGAGGTCTTGTCGATGCGCCCGAGCTCGGCGCAGCAGCGGAAGACGGACGAAAGGGTCTCGGAACGGAGCAGAAGCTCCTCCGCCATCCTCGCCATCTGGGATGAGGACTCCGCCAGCTGCTGCTGGCATTTCTCGACGGAAGGCTGGCTGGCGGGGCCCGGGTCGCCCGCGGCGCCGGGAGCCGGAGCCGCGCGGCGCTTCTTGCGCATCACCAGGATGTTCTCCCTCGAGCCCCGGAGGTAGCGGACCTCGTCCATGACCGACTGGATGAGGAAGAGCCCGCGGCCGCGGTCGGTCAGGGGCGAGGGCTGCGCGATCTTCTCCGGAAGGACAAAGCCGGCGGTGTGGTCGGTCACCCGCAGTTCGATCTGGGACGGGGTGAAGAGCGCCTCGGCGACGGGCTTCAGGGTCCGGGAATGGCCCTTCGCATACTCGACCGCGTTGTTGCTG
>Ga0265319_1001923_pt1 | contig 11788 bp, 6 predicted proteins | sample 4824metaG_FD_192443 | JGI IMG/M metagenome (GOLD analysis project Ga0265319, IMG submission 192443) | Rhizosphere microbial communities from Carex aquatilis grown in University of Washington, Seatle, WA, United States - 4-8-24 metaG | ecosystem: Host-associated > Plants > Roots > Rhizosphere >...
CGCGGATTGCGCCTTTGTAACCAGCCTGCAGCCGGGAGCCTACACAATGCAGATTTCAGGCGAGAACAATTCAACCGGGATCGCATTGGCAGAGGTCTATGAGGTGAAATAGAGGATTTTCCGGAAACGGGGCATCCCTGCCAGATTCGCGTCTTTTGAAGCCGTTCCATTTATCACCATGCATACCCAAGTGGTCGGTTAGAAATCCCGCAATCCGGTGACGATCGCCTTTTTCGATGGCGCAACAATCCACCGACCGACTTCCGATGTTTGCCACTGGTCCGGGTTCGAATCCCTGTGGGCCCACCATTCACCCGCAAGAACTTAGGGGATAATCCAGCGAAAGACCGATGCGTGGTGACGATATTCCCTCAGGGCAGGAGGACGGTGCCTTCGGCGTTCCCGCCCGTAAGGCTTGGTGGCGTTCGCTGACCCGCGAGCAATGGCATGTGCTATTCGCCGCGACCCTGGCGTGGATCTTTGACTGCTTCGATCAGCAGATCTTCAACCTCGCCCGCGACGGCGCCATGGAGGACCTCCTTGTAGACAAGACAAAGGCGACGGTCTTCGGGCCCTATACGACGTCCATGTTTCTGGTCGGCTGGGCCGTCGGAGGGCTCATCTTTGGCCCGCTGGCAGATCGATTCGGACGGGCGAGGATTCTCAAGATCACGATTCTCGTATACTCGCTGAGCACGGGGCTGAATGCGCTCTCAACCGGTTTTTTCGACTTCTGCCTTTTCCGCCTGCTCGCCGGCATCGGGATCGGCGGGGTGTTTGGCGTCGCGGTTGCGCTCGTGGCCGACTCCCTTCCCGACCGGGCGCGCGCACCCGCGCTCGGGTTGATGCAGACATTTGGCGCGTTTGGAAATCTGGCGGCCGGCCTGACAGGGATGGCATTTGGCGGGCTTTCCGCCCGTCACGCCCTCCCCTTCCACCTGAGGCAGTGGCAGGCATTGTTCCTGGTCGGCGCGCTGCCGGCCCTTCTCTGCCTGCTTGCGATGCGCCGGATCGGGGAGCCGGCCAAGTGGCTGGATGCCCGCAGGGAAGGATCGAAGCGCGGGGTCGAATTCGGCTCCTACCGCTCCCTGCTGGGCGACCGCAGATGGAGGAAGAACGCCTGGCTTGGGCTCGTGGTCTGCAGCGCAGGCATCATCGGGCTTTGGGGTGTCGGCAATTTCCACCCGAGGATTGTCGGCTCAATCGTGGATCAGGAAATGGCGGTGCGGCACCTTTCACCCGACGCAATGGCGAGCCAGAGGGGGTTTTGGCGCTCCGCGGGATTGCTCCTCCAGAACATTGGTGCGTTCTTTGGTTTGCTCCTTTTCACAAGGCTCGCGCAGCTCATCGGTAGGCGGATCGCGCTTGGGCTCGCGCTATTTCTGTCGTTCCTGACGACGGTGCTCGTGTTCAGCTTCATGCGCCACACCAGCCAAATCTATTGGATGCTGCCCGGCATGGGATTCGGACAGCTCGCCGTATTTGCCGTCTACGCCATCTATCTGCCCGAGCTTTTCCCGACCAGCCTGAGGAGCACCGGCGTGAGCTTTTGCTACAACATCGGCCGCATCGTCGCAGCCACGGCGCCTTTTACCGTCAGCCGGATTACCGCTAGTCTGGGGGGTGACATGGAAAGCTTTCGACGCGCGGGCATCTGGGTTAGCCTCCTTCTCCTCTCCGGCATCGTCGTGCTGCCAATGATGTCGGAGACAAGGTACGGGCAGCTGCCCGAGGAGTGATCGGTCCGACTGAGAGGGCACCTGTGGGCAAGAACAATTCGAGATCCGCCAAGCAAGAGGCAGCATCCGCGACCGCGACTGGCAACGGTTCGTTTCCCTATGGCCCCACCATTCATTCTGTGCGGATGCGAGGCCCGACGCGCTCCAGTCCGGCCCTTCGGGCCCGGGCCATTTCGGGGAGCCTCGCGGCACGAATCCACGCTCGGCACCTCGAAACCCTTCGAGCCCTTATCCGCGGCGTTTCTGGCCCCTCATCTCAGACAGCGCAGGTCAAAATGCCAGTGGATCCGGCGTGGTTTGGAAACGCGCATGGGCTATGGGCCGCCGACCTGTATCTGGTAGATCGCGCCGCTGCCCGAATCGGACACGTAGAGGGCTCCGTTCACGAAAGTAAGCCCGGAAATATTGCTGAACGGCGCGCCTGAGACGAGCGCCACGGGGTTTCCTCCGGAAACAGGAAGCTCCCAGATCTTGGTCACCTGCCCGGTGACAAGATCAACGTCGGACACGTAGATCATGCCGTTGCCCACCGCGACGCACTGGGGGTCAAAGAACGGCCCGATCGAGTTGTCCCACACGGTCGTGTAGGGGCCCGAGCCGTCGGTGGGTATGCTGACGAGGTCCGAAATGAGGGAGCTCTCCCCAGACTCCAGGACGTAGGCGTTGCCCTGGTAGACGGCGATCGACTCCGTCTGCGGGCCGGTGGCGTAGCGCGCGCCTCCAAGAGGCGCCAGGCCCGAGCCGTCAGCGTTGAGGCGATAGACCTGGCCGTCGTTGGAATCCAGCGCGAACAGGTTCGTGCCGTCCGTCGCCAGGCCGGTGCCCGACACGATCGCGGGATTGACGGCCGGACTGAAGATGGCGGTGACGGGACCGCCGCCACCGGCCGGGGCCATCAGGATCTGGGTTCCTCCCGGGCCGGAGGAGGGATCAATCCAGTCCAGGTCGCCGCCGAGGACCGCAAGCTGCCCGGGTTCGAGGGCGGGATAGAGCGAGGTCGCGGCCCCGCCTGCAACCGGGATCCGGAACAGCGAAAGGCCCGTCGGCGACGTGTTCGGGTCGGACGATCCCGCCAGGTTCGTCCCCGCCGCGTAGAGGTACGCGCCATCGCTTGCGAGGCTGAGGGGCCCGCCCAGCAAAGGGCTCCCCTGGAGAAGGACCGTCATTTCGGGCTGGGGCGTCACCGTAAGGACCCCTGAGGCGCTTGTCGCGTGGTTCCCGTTTCCGTCATGCACCTGCGCGCTGTAGCCGCCGCCGCTCCTGGAGAGCGGGATGCCCGCAAGCTGCAGATACGGGCTCGCCGAGCCAGAGACGGTGCAGCCGTCCGACTGAAGCCCGTCCGCCAGGGCGATCCCGTCCTGATACCACTGGACCACGAGGCCGGGGCCCCCGCTCGTTCCAACACCGAAGCCCGCGCCCGATCCCGCGACCGCGGTCTGGTTTGGCGGATCCTGGGTGATGGAGGCGGGAAGCGAAAGCCCCTGCAGGTAGCCCGCCGCGACCGTCGCGACCCAGCCCTCAATGTTGCCCGACGGGTTCGTGGCCTGGCCGAAAAGGACCTTCTCGTTGCGGGTTATCCCGAGGAGGTTGAAATCCGACCAGCCCGTGGTGTTCAGGCCGGCCGCGGCGAGCGCCTGGTCCACCGCCATGAAGCCGTTCCCGTTGTGGAGGTAGGCGCTGCCGCCAAACACCTGGCCGTCGGCGGAGATCGAGGCTATGTTGGAGATGTTATAGGGATTGCCCGCGCCCAGCGCCGTCATCCCGCCGCCCTGGGTCCACGTGAAATATTCGCCCAGGGGGAATCCGGTGCCGTCCCCCGACCCAAGGACCGTGACGCCATCCGGGGTCACCGAGAGGCCGCTCGACCAGGTGCCGCCTGAGAGCGTGCCCAGCGCATCCATGCCGGCGCCCGCCCGGTAGATGAAGGCGGCGCTCGTGACGCCGTCGCTCGCAAGGTCCATGCCGACCAGGACCGAACCGTCGGGCGTGCATCCCCTTGGCGCCGGAAGGCTCTGGGAATCCGTTCCGTTGAGGAACCCAAGGCCCACCGTCCCCGTCGCCGACGTCCACCGGTACGCCTGCCGCTTGCCGCTCGCATTGTCCGTGCTCCAGCCGTACACGACCCTGCCGTCGCTTGATATCGAGATCGCGGCGCCCTTGCCCCCGCTGTACCCGGTGATTTCAGGGATAAGGGTCAGCGCCTCGCCGTCGTCGCTCCAGATCGCGGAGCCGCGCAGGTTGGCCTCCGAGCTCGTCCTCACGCGCCCCGCGATCACCGCCCCGTCCGGAGTGATGTCCGATGCGGTCAGGAACAGGGTCCCGGCCGTGATGAAGAGCGGTTCCGGCAGCTCCGACATCCCGGCCGTGGAGGTCCAGAGGAACGGGCGGTCCCCGCCGGCATTGATATTGGTGATGGCGTTCAGGACGCTTGCGGAACCCACCGCGATCTGCCCGTCATCCGTCGCGGCCCGAACCTGGCTGTTGAACGCCCCGCCGGGAAGGTCCCCGACTCCCGTGAAGGAGAACGCCCCCGCTCCCGGGGGCGTGAGCGACAGCACCGCCGCCGAGCTCGTCGTGCTTCCCGCGCGGTTTGAGACCACCACCGTGTAGGTTCCGTCGCTCTCCGCGCCGGTGGTCCCCGACAGGGTGAGGGTCGCGCTCGTCGACCCCGATACCACGCTCCCGTCGGCTTGGGTCCCGCTGCTGAGCGCCTCTCCGTTCAGGTACCACTGGTAGGAGAGGCCAGAGCCGGACGCGGAAACGGTGAATGTCGCGCCGGACCCCTCGCCCACGGTGAGCGACGAGGGCTGCGCCGTGATGGACGGGTAGGTGCCCGGGCCGCTGACCTGTATCTTGTAGATCGCTCCGCTGCCGGAGTCGGACGCGTAAAGCGCCCCGTTGGCGAACGTGAGCCCGGATATGTTGTTGAACGGCGCGCCCGAAACCAGCACGACGGGGTTTCCCCCGGACACCGGCAGCTCCCAGATCGTCGTCTCCTGTCCGGTCACCGCATCGGCATCGGAAACGTAGATCATGCCTATGCCCACCGCGATGCACTGCGGGTCGCTGAACAGGTTGCCCAGGCTTGCGGAATAGAGGGTCGTGGGGGTGCTCGGGCCGCTGGTGGGCACGCTCACGATGTCGACGATCCCGGAGCTTTCCCCCGAGTCGAGGGCGTATATCTCTCCCTGGTAGGCCGCGATGGACTCCGTCTGCGGGCCGGTCACGTAGCGCGGGGCGCCCATCGGCGCAAGGCCCGTGCCGTCGGCATTGAGGCGGTAGAGCTGCCCGTTGTTGGAGTCCAGCGCGTACAGGCCCGTGCCATCCGTCGCCAGGCCGGTGCCCGACACAATGGCCGGATTGACGGAATGACTGTAAACGGCGGCCACCGGGCCGCCTCCCGCCGCCGGTGCCCGCAGGATCTGCGTCGCCCCCGAGCCTGAATTGGGATCGATCCAATCGACATCGGCGCCCAGGACAGCCAGCTCCTGCGGGTTGTCCGCCGCGTAAAGCGATGTGGCCGCGCCTCCCGCGAGCGGCACGCTGAAGATGGATTCCCCGGACGCCGGATTGCGGTTGGGGTCGGAGATGTTCGCGTTCGTGCCGGCCACGTAGAGCGTCGTCGCGCCCGCGGCGAGGTTGAGCGGAGAAGCGAGCTCCGGATCCCCCGTGAGGAGCGCCGTCACCACGGCGTGCGGCGTCACCGAGAGCGGGGCGGGCGAGCTTGTCGCCGGCCCCTGGATGCCCGTGACCCGAGCGGTGTAGCTGCCGCCGTCATTCGCCAGCGAAAGGTTGCCCAGCAGCAGCAGGCGGCTCTGGGAACCGGACACGGTGCTTCCGTCGCCCTGGGTCCCGTCGGAAAGCGCCACCCCGTTCAGGAACCACTGCACGGCCAGGCTGGGCCCGCCGCCCGCGCCGACGCTGAAGCTCGCGCTTCCACCGGCCAGCGCCGTCTGGCCCACCGGCTGTCTCGTGATGGCGGCGGGCAGCGAGAGATTTGCCAGGTAGCTGCCGGCGAACCTGGCCACCCAGCCCTGGCCGTGGCCCGAGGGGTCGAGCGCCTCGCCGAACAGGACCTGGCCGTTGTGGGAGATGCCCGCGACCGAGAATTGCGACCAGCCCGTGGTGTTGAGGCCCGCACCCGAAAAAACCCGGGCGATGTCCATGTAGCCGTTCGCATTGTGGATGTAGCCGCCCGCGGCGAATAGGCTCCCGTCGGACGAGATTCCCGCAAGGGTGCTGGACACGTCGCTCGGGTCTCCCGCGCCGAGCTCCACCATCCCGCCGCCCTGCGTCCACGAAAAGTACTCGCCGCCGGGAAAGCGGGTGCTGTTCCCGGCGCCGAGAACCTTCGAGCCATCGGGGGTGATGACATCGGCCGCGGACCACGTGCCGCCGGGCAGGTAGCCAAGGGAGCTCATCCCCGTGCCGAAGTGGTAGATGAACGCGGTGGACGTGATGCTGTCGCTCGCGTAGGCGACGCCGGCCAATATCGAACCGTCGGAAGAGCATCCCCTGGCCGCGGGAAGGCTCTGGCTGTCCGACGCGTTGAGGAAGCCGAGCCCCACCGTTCCCGTCGCCGCCGTCCACCGGTAGGCCTGGCGCTTGCCGCTCGCATTGTCCGTGCTCCAGCCATACACGACCTTGCCGTCGCCGGAGAGGGCATTCGCCGCCCCACGGCCCCCGCTGTAGCCGGCGACCTCGGGGATAACGGTAAACGTCCCCCCGTCGTTGCTCCAGATTGCCGACTCGCGCTGGTTGGCGGTCGGGCTCGACCGCACCCTCCCCGCGATCACCGCGCCGTCCGGCGTCATGTCCGAGGCCGTCAGGAAGAGCGTCCCCGCAGTGATCGGCGCCGGCTCCGCCAGCTGCTTCATCCCCGCCGTCGAGGTCCAGAGCACGGACCGGTCCCCGGTGCCGCCCAAGGGTTCAAGGGTCAGGATGTTGCTGGAGCCCGCGGCGATCTGGCCGTCCTCGGAGGCCGCCCTGATGCTGCTGGCCGGCACCACGCCCGGCAGGTAGCCGACGCCCGTGAACGTGCTGGCGCCGGCGCCCGGCGGGACGAGCGAGAGCACGGCCGCCGAGCTGGTCACGCTTCCCGCCGCATTCGTCAAGGAAACGGTGTACGTCCCGTCGCTCTCTGCACCCGTGGTTCCCGTGACGTTCAGGGTCGCGCTTGCCGCACCCGACACCACGCTGCCGTCGATCTGCGTCCCCGCGTTGAGGGCCACCCCGTTCAGGTACCACTTGTAGACGAGGGACGTTCCCAAAGCGCCGACGGAGAACGTCGCACGCGAGCCCTCCACGATCGTCTGTGACGCAGGTTGCCTCGTGATGGAGGGAAATACGGGTGTCGGTGTCGGCCTTGGGGTCGGCGTCGGCACCCGCGTGGGCGTGGGCGTCGGCGTGGCCGTGGGTGTAGGCGAGGCGCTTGGCGTCGGCGACGGCGACGGCGTGACGCTTGGCGATGGCGTCGGACTCGGCCTTGGGGTCGGCGTCGGCCTGGCGGTCGGCGTGAGCGTCGGCGTGGGGGTGGGTGTCGGCGTGACGCCGAGGGTCGGCGTCGGACTCGGCCTTGGTGTTGGACTCGGCCTCTGAGTCGGGCTCGGCCTCGGTGTCGGAGTCGGCCTCGCCGTCGGCGTTGGCGTCAGCGCCTGCGCGCGGGCGGATGGCGTCACCGCTATCGCAGCCGCAACGACGCCGAGCGTTAGGAAGGCCAGCGAACGCCTGGGAAGCTCGCGGCGTTTTGTCATACACTCATATCATGGCGATCCGATGACTCGGTCCTTTTGCGATATTCCCTTTATGTGGGTCCCGCCTGTCAAGCCATGCAGCTTATGGCATCCATCAATTTCCACCTTGGGCGTGCCGCCGACATTTGACGAATTTCCCCCGTAGAATCGGCCGGGAATCCTCTCCGGGCTGGAATTGGCCTGCTCGCCCATGGCTCTGACGCTAACAACACCTTATCTGAGAAAAAGTTCCGGCGGTTGCGGCCATCGCAATGGAGACAGCAAATCAAGTCTCCGACACCCGAGCCCCCGTTCTGAAGCGCGCAGGCGCGGGCAGGCGGGGTGGCGCAAGCGATCCGATTGACGCCCCGGCTTTTCGTTCATAGTACAAGGCCACGCCCCTTACATGCGAAACGACGACCCCAGCCCCAGCCCCCTGCCTTGTGAAAAGACCTGGCGTACCCGCAAAGGTCGGCCCGCGGGCACTCTGCTGCTGTCCGCACTCTCGCTCGGGCTCGCGCTCCTCTCGACGGCGCCGATCCCCCTGCGCGCCGCCGATCTGCCCGCGCCGAGGATCGAGACCCTCGCCCACCGCCGCGACCAGCTCCCCCGAAAGGTCGTCGTCGGCTCAGTCGTCTGCGGCTTCGACGAGATTTTCGACATGCCCCTCGAGAAGCGCCTCCAGCGCATGGACGAGTTTGTCGACGGGATGGAGGCCATGTCCCGGGCCCAGTATCCCGGCAGGCGGCTGGACCTGGCCGTCCTCATGGAGTGGTTCATATCCCGCCCGGGCAAGACGACCGACCAGATGGCCGTCCGCTATGCCGAGGTGAGCGAGCGGATCTCCGCCTGCGCCCGGAGCCACGGGTGCTACCTGATCGCCCCCATGTGCCTTCGGGAGGAGGGCGAGCCGGCGCGGTTCAGCAACGCGTCCTTCCTCTATGACCGCCAGGGGCGCCTTGTCGGCGTCTATCGCAAGGTGCACCCGACGATGGGCAACGAGGAGACGAACATCACGCCGGGCCGGGAATTCCCTGTCTTTGACTGCGACTTCGGCCGGCTTGGGATCCAGGTCTGCTACGACGTGATGTTCCCCGACGGCTGGCAGGCCCTCGCCAACAAGGGCGCGGAAATCGTGGCCTTCCCCTCCGAGACCTCGGTGACCTCCGGGCCGTCGATGTACGCGCTGCAGCACAGGTACTACGTCGTGAGCGCGGTGCCCAAGTACCACGCCGCCGTCTACAATCCCGTCGGCATGATCGAGGCCGAGGCGAAGGACGAGGGCGTGATGGTCCACCAGATCGACCTCGCCTACGCGGTCGCCGGGCCCTCCGACCAGGGCGTCGGCCTCAAGGCAAAGTACGGCGACAAACTGGGCATGAACTATTACGTGGGCGAGAACGTCGGGATCTACTGGTCCAACGACCCGGCTATGACAATCGGCCAGATGCTCAGCGGCCAGGACTGCCCCGACCCGCGCGACGAAGCGGAGGAATCGCGGATCATGCAGGACCGCAAGCGGGGCGGCCCTCCCGAGGCGCCCTGAGGCGGGACTTGCGCTGCGGCTTGGCGGGCGGCGCTCAGCGCGCCTGCCGGAGCCAGACCCGGTACTCGCCGCCCGTCGAGCCGGCGTCGGCAAACGGCACGAGCGTCACGTCGCGCGGCTTCTCGTCCCAGGGGCCCAACGCGGCGAGATCGAAGGCCAGGTCGCCCGAGGCCGACGAAAGCGCGGGCTCTGCGCCCCTCACCTGGCGCAGCGCCTCGAGGTCCTCGAGCTTGCGGTTTCGCGCCGTGTCCACCGCCAGCACGAAGGGCCCCCAGGCCACCGCGGAGCGCGAGAAGTTGCCGTAGTCGCCGGGTATCACGCGCCCGCCCAGGTTAAACGCGAGCTCGACCTTGTCGCCGTCCTTCCACGCCCTTGCCGGAAGCTTCGCCCACCCCGAATCGAAACCTTCGCCGTTCACCCGAAGCGGGGCGGCCCAGGCGGGAACGCGCACCTGGATCCCAAACCGCACGGGCTGCGACACGCGCACCGTGAGCACCGATCGGCCCTCACGCGGGAAGGCGCCCACCTGGTCAATCTCCACGGCCTGGCCGCCGAGCACAAAATGGGCCCTGGAGGACTCAAAGGTGCTGACGACGGCCGTGTCCGGCGTCTGGAGGTAGGCCGTGGAGGGGGCCACCGCGAGGGCGCGCGGCCCGCTCGAGTGGCAGCAGGTGATGTCCGAGTCGTAGTGCTTCGTGCCCTGCAGCGCCGTGTAGTAGCACCAGTCGTCCCCCCTCGGGTTCTGCGCCGCGGCGAGGTGGTTGTAGAGGGAGCGCTCGATCTCGTCGGCGTAGGCCGAGGACCCCGTCACCTGCAGGAGCTGCTGGTTCAGCTGGATCCATGTCGTCGTCACGCAGGTCTCGCAGATGTGGGCGTCCTCGCCGTTCGGCAGCTCGTGGTCGTCCCCGAAGTGCTCGTGGGTGCTGGTCGAGCCGGTCACGTAGAGCCGGTTGCGCACGATGTCCTCCCAGCCGTTCGTCACGGCGAGGAGGAGCTGGCGGTCGCCGGTCACGCGAGCCAGGTCGCATATCCCCATGAGGTTCGCCAGCATCTCGTAGGCCTTTCCGTTGGCGGTCAGGCTCACGCCGCCGCCCGCGAGGAGCGTGTGCACGATCCGCGGGCCGCCGGCCTCGTCGTAGGCGCCCACGATGTACCGGGCGAATGCGAGGTAGCGGGCGTCGCCCGTCAGGCGGTAGAGCTCGACGACCGGCTCAAGCACGCTGGTCGCGGCCATGCCCACGTGGGTGCCGGCGGCCAGGATGCTCTTCTTGGCGGGAAAGGTCGCGATCAGCAGGTCGGCGGCCCGCCGCGCCGCGGCGAGGGCGGCCTCGTTACCGGTGTACCGGTAGTAGGTCTCGAGCCCGATCATGTTGTAGACGTGGGACCACACGTCCCAGTCGGCGCCGTCATAGAGCCCGAAGCGCTGCGAGGGAAGGTAGGTCCCCAGGTAGCCGTCGGGCTCCTGCGCCGCCATCAGCTCGGCGGCCGCGCCGTCGAGCTTGGCCCTGAGGGCGCTGTCGCCGGTGTACACCCAGGCGAGCGTCGCGGCGTGCATCCACTTGCCGATGTGCTCGCCTATCCAGGGGTGGGAGCCCGGCTTCTTGATGAAGCCCGCGAGCAGCGGGGCGGTGTCCACCACGTCCAGGCGGCCGGCCACGTTCGCGTCGATCCGGGCGCCGAGCCAGCCGTCGATGCGGACGGCGGAGGGATCGAGCGCCTGGAGGCTGTCGGGAATCGCCAGCTCAACCTTGTAGGGCACCGGCGTCACCGGCGCCGCATGGGCGCATGAAAGGGATTGTGCCAGGAACACGGTGATCAGGGTGGCTCGCATGGGTTTCTTTTTGGGGGTCCGGCTTCTCGGGTTCCTTTGTGCCGTCGGGATCGAGGCTTCAGCTTGTGGCCACAATCACAAGTCACTACGGCGGCGCGGGGACCGCGGCACCCCGGCGACGGGCGTGAAAACAAAGCTTTTTTTGGGCGCTGCGTAGTTCTGCCCAGGCGGCGAAAAGGCCGCTTTATTCGCCGGTATACACCGAATCCAAGACGCCCTAATAATTAACAAACAACATGTTATGACATATTGTGAATCCACCCTCCCGCCCCCTGCCCCCGGCGGCGGCCCGCGGACGGCGCCTACGTACTTTCCCAACGTGCGCGGGCGCCATCTCCCGATGAAGGTGACGGCACCGACAAATGAACTCCCCGAAAAACACCTCCCTCGTCCTTCGTTCAGCGGCGGTCACGCTCCTCGCGGGTGCGGCCCTCCTCCTCGGCGCCTGCAGCACGGCTCCCAGCGCCACGATTCGCACCTCCCAGGACAGCGCGCAGGCCAGCACGCCGACGCCCACCACCGAGAAGGCCGTCACCTACGCCCGCTTTCACAGCGAGATGGAGAGGCTCGCCCACGAGAACTCGGACTGGGGCGCGGTCAGCCCGTCGGCCGTCGTCGCCTCGAACCCGTAACGAAGCGCGGCGCGGGACGGCGGAGTCGGTCCGCCCCCGCAAGGCAAAGGCCCGCGAAATGAATCGCGGGCCCAGCCCAACATAACTCTCAACGAATGAATTCGGTCTACTGGGTGTCGTAGACCTCGACGAGCGCGACGCCGGACGAGTTGCCGGCGCTCGTGACCATGATGGTGTAGGCTCCGGGCTGGAGCGTGACCAGGAGGGCGGAATCCTTGCTGCCCGAGGGCAGCGGGAAGGCCCCGACCTCGAGGGCGGCGGCGCTCAGCTGGCTGGGCGTGCTGGTGCCCGTGCCCCAGCCCGCGTTC
>Ga0265319_1001927_pt1 | contig 11770 bp, 8 predicted proteins | sample 4824metaG_FD_192443 | JGI IMG/M metagenome (GOLD analysis project Ga0265319, IMG submission 192443) | Rhizosphere microbial communities from Carex aquatilis grown in University of Washington, Seatle, WA, United States - 4-8-24 metaG | ecosystem: Host-associated > Plants > Roots > Rhizosphere >...
AATTGATTACGGGAAAAATTACTATGAAGAATAAACTGTTGTACTTTTCGAATCGTCAACCAACGGGCAATTTCGGTCCGCCAATTATGTTCACCAGAATGAGCCTTGGCATCATGGATATTGAGAACAAAAGGAACTCCCTTCAATGTAAAGAGCAGCGGTGCTAAACGCAACGATATGTCGTCCAGGTGAAAAACGTCTGGATTCAATTTTTTTATGTACTTCATTGCTTGATATGAAACCCGCCATGTTTTCGGATGAATGCTTTTACTACAGGTGTGAACGACGAGCGACACAGACGCACACCGTTTCCAATATTTATGGAGCGAGGAGGGGAAAACGCGCTCGAGAAAAGAGACGCCGTCGTGAACCCCGGATGTAAGTTCCTGATTTGAGATATCAAAGATTGCGCTTTGCCAGCTTTCCGGCGAAAGTTCAATAAATAAGTGAACATTCAAAATCTGGGATAAAGCCTCGATTTTTGAAAATGCAGGGTCTAGGAAGGAAGGCCGCGTATAATAAACAATATCCATTTCAAGCGATCCGTAATCTATTTCAAACAAGGAACAAAACCAACTGCGGGGTAGTGTTATAGTTTGGTTTCTTTTCTTGAGAAGAAGTCATTGCGAGGCGTTCTTTGCCGAAGCAATCCCCGTTTACTTAGAAGGATTGCTTCGCTCCGCTCGCAATGACCTTCAAACTGTAACACTACCAAATGCGGTTTGACCTTACGATTGTATAGGGTTCTTATTTCAGCTGGAAAATCTGGTATTGGGTCATTTTGAATTAAGGGTCATTGCGAGGCGCTCTTTGCCGGAGTAATCCCATAGTTTAACGGAGATTGTCCCGCTGTACGGGATGCCGAACAGCAACACTTCGTCGCTTTGCTCCTCGCAATGACCTTATTCTTCAAGACAACCCACTACCGAAAATCTACATCCAATTATTTCAGATTTATTCTATGTTTCTAAAATCAAGATTCTTTATTTGCCCGAATCTTTCTTGCCAAGGAATTTTCCATCGAATTAATTGATAAAGGTTATCGGCAAATTCTAGCCCCCTCACCGAACGGATGAAGTCGCTACGAAAGCAATCGGATCGGACAAAAAATCCGTTTACACCGGACCGTTCAACACACAAAAATTGATAGCCGAACTTTGCTAAATAGGTTTTCCATCCTGCAATAGATACACCAAAGTAGAGATCTTTTATCGAATCCTGTTTGCTGTAATATTCAGGGTCGTATTTTATCGTGATACTTTCCGTCGGTCCGAATGTTGCGTTGTACTCTGCGACAATTATTTTCGGTTTCAGTCCCTGCTTAAACAAAGAATCAACAACATAATAGTCAATTCCATCGATATCTACGCTTAAAACATCTGGATCACTAAAGGCGGTCATTTCAATCAATTTTCCCGAATTGTCTTTATCTGCTTTAAAATGTACGCTCTGGACTTTTACATTATTATTTGAAATAAGTGTTGATATCTCGGCACGTTTGACGTTCGCCTCAACCATCAATCCACCATAACGCAATCCGTAGGCCAACCAGGCCGTGCAGTTGTCGTATCCATTTGCAGAACCTATTTCGATAAAGTACCTGTTTGGATTCTCGATTTTCCTGCAGAGATAGTCCAAGATACCATCCTCTCCCCCATCACTAAAAGCTGAGAATTCCCACGAATTTGGGTTTTTCGGATCGATCTCTCGAAGTTGACTAGTAACGGATCCCCTTGCAAAGCCAGCGATGAGCGATCGCTGGACGGTTGCTACTCTAAAATGATGTATGAGTCTTTTGATCATGCTTATCTAATTCCTTTTATTTGTAAAGTAATCTTCAAGAGAACTCATTTATTCTTTCTTTAATTTCAAACCGTTTTCCTCAATAATTTTTAACTCCGCATACTACCATAAAAATTTCGTTCTTCTCCCATAACTTAAAAGACGAATCGCGTCATGCAGAGCGAAAGACAAGTCGTCTCAGCAATTCTAATCGAACCAGTTTCCACCGAAACACCGCAAACCAAAACACCAATTGAACGATGCCTATGCAGAAATATCGGCTTAATGTATCAGAGAAGAGAAGCGGCAACATCTGAATCCCTAGCAGAATGAGATACTTTCCCAACATCCCTTCCCAGATGTGAAACCGTTTCCGGGCGAGGATAAACTCTTGAACCAGTACAAAGAAGCACATCGAAATAAAGATCGAGTACGAGGCTCCCAGTGCCTTATACGTTGGGATGAGTAAAAATAGAAATAAAAGATCCATGGATAATGCGAAGACGTTAAGCCACATGTCGATTTTTTCATTCCCGCTTGCAATTAGCAAATATGCCTGCAAATTTCCTATAGAAAATGGAACGATTGTCCACATAATGATCGATCCAATAGGACCAGCCGGGGCATACTGCGCGCCGAACAGAACCGAGACAATCACGGGCGAGAGAATTGCACATGGCACGCCAATGCCGAGGGAAAAAACGGTCACATCGGATAGTGCACTTCTTCCCAGTACAAGAAATTTTTCAACATTTTCCTTGTGCGCTTTTGCTAAATAGGGATACAATGACAACAGGTACGTTACCGGCACCATCTGAAGAATATAGAATAAGCGTGTCCCAACCTCGTAATAGCTTACCTCGGATCGCTCTACGAATTTAGAAAGAACCAAAACGTTGATCCGCCAGTAAATAATAGAAATGGTTCCAATAACTGCGAAATGTTTGGCGTAACTCAATAAATTCTGAAGCCTCTTCCATCGAATCTTTGAGGCAATTTCAACCCACTCCCGCAATCTCTGCGGTATCAATGCGCTTGTGCCGCGAACAAAGTTGAGCGCAATAAAGAGTGTAATGAATCTAAACCCGACCAGGAATATCGAAATTTGAACGAGGGACAAATGCAAAAGTATCAGGGCAACACCAAGAAAAATTTTCAAAATGGCTTCTATAATAACCGGGACGGCTGAATAAAACTGCCTGCTTTCTGCAACATTGATGCTTTTGATGTAATAAATGAAATTGTCGAAGAAAAGATTGATCCCAAGGATAGCAGCCAGAATAACAATTTCAGTTTCATATCTCAACCCCAGGACAATCGCCACCACGGTTGCAAAACCAAAGAGACTTAAGAGAAATTCAATCTGGAAAAAATCTTTCAACAAGTCGTGCCTGTCATCCGGGCGCTGCGAATACTCTCTGACGAAATATGATAGAAGACCAAATGGCGCTATTACTGCAATCAATTGATACAGTGAATTCGCGACAACGTACTGAGCAAAAAGGGTGGGTCCGTACGATCGGGCAAGAATAACGAAGAAAACGCTCAGAAGAAAATTCTGAAGAACATTGGAGACTATCGCTACTGTGCTGTTCCAATACACCGCGACGTTTTCATCCTTATGTCCGAATTCGGCGTATCGTCGGATGAGACTCATATATTTTTTGGTGAGATTTCTTCTGAATACAGAAATGGTAATACGCTCAGAAATCCGAAAAGGAATAGGATTCTAGGATCATCGAGAGAATATACTGTTATTTGACTCGCAAGCAGTGAGAGATAGGCGGCGAACCCTGCAACACATAAGGTCTTCGTAGGCACGTCGAATTTTAAACTCCTCAACACTCTCCAGTACTGGATCAAGATTGTTACTACAAAAAATGTAAAAAGCAAAAACCCAATAATTCCCGTTTCGCACAAAATTTTGAGATATCCGCTTTCAGGGTGGTTATAAACCGTGACGCCCTGATTCGTCGTCCAAAATCCCCCCTGTATGAAGCTCAACACCACTTTGGAAAAATTTTCATATCCTACCCCGGTCCAGGGATACGCACGAAATATCGCGAAGCTCTTGATCCAAAGTCCAATCCTGAAACTCGCGGCTTTTTGTGCGAAAAGAAGGCGGCTCAAAAAAGCGAGTTTATCAAGATCGACAAACAACGAAAGAAATAGAATGAACGCAGCAAGTAAGGCAAGCCGCAGTGCTACTTTTGTTCGGCTTCCCGGTGTTATGAGGCCCGCAACGAATATGCCGACCAATGCACCGAACGGTGCCATTCGTGATCCGTTGATCATCAATAAAATAAAACACGCTGAACCGAGCACAATCTGGCCAATATCAATTTTGCTCGGCTTATATAACAAACAAAATGATAACGAGACCGACAAAAATTGCGAAAACGCCTGCGCGTCTCTGAAAGGCCCAGGATACCTCATCCCTCCACTTTCAGCACTGAACAAAACGTTTCTGTTAAGTGATGGAAAAAGTGTGTAATCCAGTCCGAGTACTATCTGGATCAAAGCAAAGGCGGCAGAAATCCAGATAGCGGCCTTGATTCCACGCCAGAGCTGATCCGGTGTCATTCCAAATGCTCGTGCTTGCACAAACGCTTGAGCTGTTAACGCCAAGAACAACGTTACTAGAGCAACTTGATATGCGCTGTTAAGCACATCTACTCCCGCAAATCCTATTATAAACCAACCTCCTAGCCAGAGAGCGTAGGATCGCCACAGCGGCCGGTGACTAATATTCGTAATTCTCAGATGACCAGCAGAGCGATTTTTCCTCGCCGCAACGAACGCTATGATAATCAAAGCGATCAGAAGGAAGCTAATACCTGCTTTCCGAGGAGGCACGAGGAATCCCAGCACGGGGAAGTAGACAAAGACCACTAAGAGGAGCATTAGAACAGATCGGGGCCTCGCAAGGAGGGTAAACAGGAACAGAACAAAGAGGGCCAGCTGCAACTCGTATCGCAATGCTTCCGAGTCGGGCGCGCCAATCAATATTGGGATTACTGCAAGAAGGAAAATGAGCAGGACAACAAAAACACCTGTCAGACTTATCGAACTTTCGTCATCGACTGCCTGTAAGTTTCCATCAATAGGCGTTTCACTCAAGAGCACGTATCCTTAAATCCAACGTGGCGTCGCAATTTGAAGTTCATGCACTTTTCGTTCCGCGAAGACTCCCAATGAATACATTCCAATAAATTGACAATCGATCTTGGTAAACAATGTAAGCACAACTTCCAAACAAAGAGAGGACGATCACGATGAACAATATCAATGTCCTCAATGGACCTGTTTTGATCACCGGATCGGTTGCAACCTCTTTCACGTTGACGACTGGTGTATCTTTGATCTCATCGAGTTTCGTCAATTCCAGTTGGCCCGACAGTTGTATATACGCTTCGTTTAGAATTTGGACATTCCTTGTCAGGCGGTTTTGTTCGAGAAGAAGCTCGGGCGATTGTTCCAACACTCTGTTTTGCAGTTGAAAATTTTTCAGATTCTCCTCTCCACGGATCAACGAATCTTTTAACTGATCGAGTCTTTTCTCGATATAGAACACCTGGTAGGATGCATACGATTTTTTTTGGGTCCTCACATATTCATCGAGATGAGCTGCAATGTTGTTTGCAACGTCTGCCGAGAGCTGTGATTCAGGCATTGTAACGGTGATGGTCAGAATTTTGGTCAACCCTGTGACGTTTGTTTCAAGGTGGCCTTTCGTAAACTTCCTGTAAAATTTCCGGTAGAGTCCCTCCTCGCGCTTTTCCGATGGAATACCGGATGGAGGGCTGATGTCGAAATATTGGATCAAGTCTACAGAATCTTTATACTCTTCTGTTTTGTATTTAGCATAAATAACAGGACGCAGAACTGCATCGCTGTAGATAATATCTTCAAAGATCTCATTCGGCGACGCCTGCCCCAAGTCTGCACTAGCAAGGGTAGAAGCGAGCCCGCTCAATCCGGCCAGTTGTGACTTGTTGCCATAGTCGGGAAGAATCGTGATTGTGCTATCGTACCAGCGACGTATGACGAAAAGCAAAACTATTACCGCAAGGACTAAAACAATAGCGTTGATCTTCAGCAATTGTATCCGAACCCGCCAGAACAATTGAAGATAACCGCCTAATTTTTGTACGGTTCGTTCTAAACCGTTCGGCGGGTTTGCGGTCTCGGGAGAAGCTTTGTCGTGGGGTGATTTTTCCATACTTGCATTTTCTTAAATAAAATAGAAAGTGGTGCTACAAACTGTCATTGCGAGCAGAGCAAAGCAATCCCCAACGAAAAAGGAGATTGCTTCTGCCGAAGGCATTCCTTCGGAAGGCAAAGAACGCCTCGCAATGACGCCCTTTTTAGAAAGGAAGACAAACTGTAACGCTACCAAAAATAGAGGGAAGATATTCCCTCTGAAAGATTGCTTCTCCCGCTCTTCGAGCGGGATCGCAATGACAATTTATTTTTAGGAAGGCCAGGCGATTGTGAAGCAGGCTCGATTCTTCAATCTTCCTTCTTCTCTCTTATCTCTTATTTTCGTTTGCCCCGTGCTTTCCGAAGCGCGGCCACATCCGCCATATCTTTCGGGCGGCCTGCCTCTTTCTTTGAAGCGATCAGATGATCGAATGAGATAACATGTGTCTTCACTCTTCCCAGCCGGACCGCCGTTTTCTTCTTATACAGATCGTCAAAATTCGCCGTGCCCAGAGAGGTGATCAAGGCGATCCGCACGGGTGGAAATCCCAACTGAATCACCATTTCCGGATCAAGCAGATCGCTTTCAGAAATCGTGAGCTTTCCGAAACCGAATTTCTTCAAAACAGCGAACACTCGCTTCGCATTTTCCTTTGTCGGATTAATCAGGAAATCGATATCGCCGGTGTTGCGCGGTTCGGTATACTGTGCCACCGCATACGCGCCGACAAGCAAGTACTCAACGTGCTGAGCGTTTAACAGCCGAACAAACTCTTCGTAATCCTTTTCTACTTTCACGATACTCCCGTTCCTTATGGAACAGTATTATATACTGCTCGCGCAATACCTGAACGGCACTGATGCGCTCTTCCGGGGTCTTTGTCCTCCAAAACTCCGCATTCGCGGTCGCTTCGTCGGATTGTTTTATTTTTCTGATCGTTTTCATTTCTTAGTCCAAAGTCCGGAGTCTTCTGATTACTGATTACTGTTTACTATTTAACCTGATGCGCCAGATAGATGATCGTGGCAGCAGACATGCCTATCGCAAAAATGTCTTTGATCGTCGTCCCCATGTCTGGTCCCGGGAATTGAGGAGCCGGCGGAGGAGGAGGCACTTTTGTCACAACAATCGACGAACCGTCTTCAACCCTCGGATTGCCGTAGAACAACCAACCAAGCCCATGCTTCTCAACGTTGCCGCTCGGGAACTGTACGAGGGCATAGTTCGCGCTGTCGGTCACACCACCTGCCCGGTCAATATAATTCCACATATTATCCCCTTCGATGAAACCAAGGATACCGGGGTTGTTCACTTCCCCCGAGACGCGCACAGCATTCGGTTTCTTGGGAACGAAGATGGAATCTCCGGCATGTAATACAACGTCGTAGTCTCCCCCCGGCTTACGTATCGCCAGGTCGAAATCCACGTTTACCCGTTCCCCTTTTCGCGTCACCCTTCCCCCGCCGATATAGGCCGATTTCTTGGGGCCGCCGGCACGTGCTATCACATCGGACAGCCGTTCATTCGGCGATCGCAAGGCATAATCCCCCGCAAATCGTACATCTCCATTAATTGCTACCAACTCTTGGAATTTGAACTCTGGGTTCGGCCGGACAAAAATAATGTCATAGCGCTCCAGATGAAAGCTGTTCGCTCTTTGCTCTTCGCTAAGAGCATTTCCGGTCTTTGTGCTGTCGCCAAAGTCGGGAAGGTGAGAGAAACGTATATAGACCAGCGAATCTTCCCCCATCCCTTTCGGCTCGACCCGTGCAATTTCCGCATAGAGCGTCCAGGCGTCTTCAGTATATCCCCCGGCAAGGAGAATTGCATCCTTGAGCGTCATGTTACTCGTAAGATGAAACCTTCCGGGCTTACGGACCCTTCCTAAAACCTGTATCGAGTCGTTCCTGACTTTTGCCACTTCGATCTCGTAGATCACGACCTCATCATCGGGCAATAGCAGCCGGTTCACACCCGGAACGCCGTTGAGAAGATCGCCGAGGTTGAACGGTACCGTTCTCTTCGTGAGGCCGTCGGGGTTAAGCCGGATCAGGTCTGCACGCGTAAGGTAGGTCTCCGCACGGTAGATGGAATCCTCCAGTCCTCCCGCACGGAAAATAAAATCGTACAATGTCAGACTATCCGCATACGGGTACGTGCCAGGGTTGTGAACGTGCCCGCGGATCGAGACTGTCCTGTGGGAAGACATATCCCATATCGAATAGACCGTGACCGAATCATAGGGCTCCAGCTCGATGTTATCCGCCGTCTCGTTTGCCATGGCGCGGCCAAGATCAACATGGAGAACTTCAATGGTACTGTCCAAATGCGTCCGCGTAATATCGGCGCGCTTCAAGTACGTTTCCGGGAGGAGGCTGTCGGCCTGCATGACAAGGTCGCGCAGTGTCGAAGCTTTTTCCAATTGGTACGTGCCGGGGCGGAAGACCGCCCCCTCGATCATCACATAATTTTCTTTATCTTCGTCGATTCGGAAAAGAGTGACCGCATCGCCGTCGGCGAGGGCGTATTCGCTCTTCTCGTTAACGACCTTCCGGAAATCGACATCGGAGACTGTACGCTCATAGTCGCCTCTCACCCGATTCTCGAACGGGATGATATGTTCGATCTGCACCCGCTCGAGGTACGTCGTCGGCAGAATGCCTCCGGCAAAGTCGATAACTTTTCTTAAATTCTCATCCGGCAGGAGTTCGTAGATGCCCGGCCGCCGGATCTCGCCGCTGACCGAAACTGTCTTACCGCGAGCCGGAACAAAAATGATGTCGTTGCTCTGCACACGCACATCGTTGATCTTCTCGGCTCCCGTCAGGTACTTATAGAGATCAACATGGGCTATCACCTTGTTGTTGCGAATGAGTCTCACGTCCCTGAGAGTTCCTTTTACCGTAGGACCGCCGACCCAAAAGAGAGAGCTGAAAACATTCGCATAGGTGCTCACAGAATAGCCGCCGGGCGAATTCACTTCACCCATGATGAATATCTGTTTCGGACGAAGTCGTGCTATGGTTACGTCAAGCCAGACCGAACGCGGGGAGGTGACAAGTCCTTTGTACGATTCGGACATTTGCTTTGTTATCGATTTCTGCGCCTGTTCAAGAGTCTGGCCTGCAATGAGAACCGGACCAACCGTCGGGATAAAGACTCTCCCTTCGTTATCGACCTCGAGGTCGTTCCGCTGCTCGACCTGCCCCCATACGTTGATCCGGATAACATCCGCCGGACCTATCAGGTACTCGGGGTCGACTGGTCCTGTTGCCGGCTCGAATGCCGCGGGGACATTCCTAAAAACATCATAACCGAAATAGCGCAACCCCCCCGGACCCAATAACTTGGAGGTGTCTATTCCAGTATGAGCGACTGTGCTCTCCGCGGGCGCAGGGTTCTGTATCTGGATGATGGGCTGTGGAGCCACATGCTGTGTCGTGTCAGCCGTTGGGGTCTGGGGAGTTCTCGATCCACCCGATGCAGGAAGCTTGTTTAGATAACTCGAAAGATCGACGCCGTATTGTGCGGCTTTTGCCTGCGCCTGCTCCATCGTCATTCCATACTGACTGATTTTCGCCTCGATCTGGCCGGGGGTCATTGTCCCGAGTTTCGCCTTGGCTTCGTCGATTTGCGCCTGGGTTTGAGCGGAAACAGAGAAAGAGATAAGAGACAAGAGCAAAAGAGGTAAGATCGCGTTACTCAATATCGAACGATAGAGTGGCATTTTTGGCTTTCTAATGGCTTTGGCTTGAGTAAGAGATAAGAATAACTACACTCAAAATCGAACGGCAAAGAATTCGTTTTGTACTTTCATGTAACTATGGGAACGACAAATCTGGTATAAGGAGTAAGAATTGCGGTAAAATATATCGAAAATAGTGGTTTAGCGCAAGAGAAAGTCCAGGACTTCTGAGTTGATAGTTCGGGGTCCAGTACTTTTATCTTACTTCTTAATAAAAATTGTATTCTACCGAAAGAAGCGCATCGATCCGGTCGGCATAATCGCTGCTCACCCGCGCATATTGGAATACGCCTGGGATTGCCTTCTGCTGTGTAGCACGGGAAAAAAGTGCATGGAAATTGACGAACATGTCTCGCACTATTTCATACTGCGCAGTAACGCCGTACGACTGCTTCTTGATGACCGGTCCATAGAGAAACGGCGGCGTCGGAAACGCATATTGGAATTTTGTGGAATCCATCCCCCCTTTGCGCAGAGATTCAAATGCCAGGCCGACTTTCAAAGCGCGGTAAGGGCGGTAATTTGCTTCAAGATCTAGGTCATCCGCATTCTGGCCTATCCAATCTCCTAAGTCATACTGGCTGCTTTGGTACGTCACATCTGGATATTTGTGGTTATAGACCCACGGGTTAGTCCGGGTATATTCAATCAAGATGTCGGTGTTCGGAAAGAAAAGGTCATACGCTCTGGTGCCAAGAGTAACCCCCACCTGATTCCGTTGTTGGGCCGCGTTAAAAATTTGGGCGATGGTGATTTCGTCGATGAATAACGATGCGTAAAAATCGTAATTTTTCAGGCTCGTCACATCGACTGATCCGAACACCTGCTTATTATCCTGATCGGTATTGTAATGCTCGGCTGCAAAGTAAAACATAACCGGGATCAAATAAATAAGCTCCGGATTTCTTCCTCCGTATATTTCCGACTCGCCCACGGCCGCGTTAACACCGTTTGCAACCGAGGCTTCGAGCATTTGGGCCGCCATATATTTTTGCGCATAAATTGGACGGTAACTGAGTTTCGGGGGAAGACCCGGGACGAAATACGAGTCGACTGAGTCGATGATGTCGGAACTGAGCCAGCTGTGAATAAACGTGAAGTCGACATCTTTTCCGAGTTTTGCACGGAGTTTTATTTGGGGGTATGACGGGGGTTTGTCCGAAAGAATGACATTCCCGTGATATCCAGCTCCCCAGACGTTCGGCATTTTTTCGATCGAAAGTACCAGAAATGAAGCTACATCGAAATTGATCTGGGCGTCGGCGAGATCGAAATCGAAACCACTCGCCGTGCCATCTGACCTGATCTGTCCCTGGATGGGCGTGAGGTCGTTGCGAATACTAGTGTAGGTCCCCGATTCGTGATTGTCCCTGAAATATAAATACATTCCGAGGAAATCTTTTGCGTACCCGTAGCCCATTAACCCGTTAGACCAGATTTTTGTATTCGTGTTTGTCGGGTTTGCTTGAGCTGAATAACCTCCAACGAGGTCGAAATTAAAGGTGCCCGGGATGCTCCGGTACGGATACAAATGCCAGCGTTCCTCGGGTAATTCCTTTCCATAATTTAGTTGTTTCAACTCTACATAAAATTCCTGTTTGAAAAATTCAAGCTGTTGTTTCTCAACCGATGTCAGTTGATCTGTATGTTGGTCGATCTGGATGAGATATGCCGCCACGTCCCGGCGTGTTATTGGCTTCACGGCATCTCGATAATCGGTGAGAACGCGCTTGCCATCCATTCTCTTGAGAAAATCGTACACTTCGTGGGAAGGATGAACGTACACCGATTGCGATGACGACCGAGCTATAGCAATAGCGCAAAAGAACAAAATAAAAAAACATCGTCGGATCATGCCCATGCAGGGATTTTGAGTGTGTAGTTCTTAGTGCTTCGTCCCAAGTCTTCAGTCATATTTATTATTTATAATTTAGAAACTGAGGCCTCTGAACAATTGGTATTCAAATATCGTTCTGATCCCGCCGCAGCGGGCCGGAGAAAATTCTATTCGTTGTATTATGGACTTGAATGTCAGGTGA
>Ga0265319_1001932_pt1 | contig 11750 bp, 27 predicted proteins | sample 4824metaG_FD_192443 | JGI IMG/M metagenome (GOLD analysis project Ga0265319, IMG submission 192443) | Rhizosphere microbial communities from Carex aquatilis grown in University of Washington, Seatle, WA, United States - 4-8-24 metaG | ecosystem: Host-associated > Plants > Roots > Rhizosphere >...
GCGAGAAGCTTTGCTCTCTGATTCCTTGCGCTGAAATGGTCCAGTTCGGGAAGTCTGGGACCGATGTGACAAGCGCTGCGGTTCGGCTTGCCAGGGCTTACACGGGACGGGATCACGTATTGGTCGGCGGATACCATGGTTGGGCTGATTGGTCGGCCTCTAAGCTGCCGGGTAAACATGCGGGTATTCCCGATACTGTAGCGCACCTGTCACACGCTATCGAGTATGGAAATCTAAGGGACTTAGAGCAGTACGAATACTATCTCAAAGTTGGTGGCATTGCTGCTGTCATCGTAGAGCCTACGCATGATCTGGAGTACCTCAGAGCCCTCAAGGTTTGGTGCATCAAGAACAGCGTTATTCTGATCTTTGATGAGATTCAGACCGGCTTTCGCTATTCACTTGGCGGCGCTCAACAATACTTTGGTGTCACACCTGATCTAGCCTGCTTCGGCAAGTCCATGGCTAATGGAATGCCGATCTCTGCATTGGTTGGCAGACGTAAGTACATGCTGAAGATGGATGGCAAGAGCGGAGTGTTCTTCTCCGGCACGTTCTTTGGCGACACGCTGTCGATAGCGGCGGCCTTGGCGACCATCAAGAAGATGGAGAAGGAGAACGTCATCCAGCATCTGCATGATGTTGAGATGAAGATCAAAGCCGGAATCTCTCATCGCTCTGGAGCCTCCATGGAATTCAGCGGCTTGGCCCCGCTCGTCAAGATCAAGTTCAAGGACGCGGATATCCAGGCGCTGTTTACCCAGGAGATGGCCCAGCAAGGGGTGCTGTGCCTCAACGCCAACTGCGTATCCTATGCCATGAAAGAGCCAGAGATTCAGCGAATCCTCAAAGCTTACAAACACACCCTTGATCTGATCGATGATGCTTCGGCTCACGGCCATATCAAGAAATACCTCAAGGGTTCGATCCAAGGTCAGGCACTGCGAAAGTCGGCATGACCAGAGAAGATTATATCACCGTGATCTGCATAGCCTTCGTCTTTGGCTTGATCCTTATCCGAGCTTGGAAGCAATGAAATCTGTTCTTATCACCGGAGGCTCAGGCGCGTTCGGCAACGCCATGACCCAGTATCTGCTGACTGAGACCAACGTAGATCGCATCGTCATCTACTCGCGTGGGGAGTACCGACAGTTCCAGATGGCGCAGGAAGTCGCCCCGCTGAACATGGCCGACCGACTGAGATTCATGATCGGGGACGTGCGGGACCGCGACCGGCTTCGAAGGGCCATGGAAGGTATCGAGGTTGTCATCCACGCTGCTGCACTGAAGCGCATTGAGGTTGGCAACTATAATCCCATCGAGATGGTCAAGACCAATGTGGGTGGTGCGATCAATGTCATTGAAGCGGCTCAGGATGCAGGCGTTAGAAAGGTTGTCGCCCTATCCAGCGATAAAGCCTTTCAGCCGGTCAGCCCTTATGGAGCAAGCAAAGCATTGGCCGAGTCCATATTCCTGGCCGCCAATAACACCACGGGATTCCGTGGGCCTAAATTCTCGGTGTGTCGTTACGGGAACGTATGGGGATCTACTGGCTCCGTGGTTCCGATATGGCGGGGCATGGTGACTCAAGGGATCGACACTGTTCCGGTGACTGATCCTGAATGCACGCGCTTCTTCATGCGAATGTCAGAGGCTGTCGATCTTGTAATAAACACAATCAACTCTTCTATTGTTGGTGAACTGGCAATCCCAAAACTACCGGCTTACCGCATCGGTGATCTCGCTAGTGCGATGGGGCTGGATATTCGTGTCACAGGGCTTCCTCCGTGGGAGAAGAAGCACGAAGCCATGAACGAAGAACTGTGGAGCAACGAAGCTCGCAGGATGACCATAGCAGAACTGACAAGGGAGTTACAGAATGGCTAAGAAGCGCAAGTACGTGCATCGCAAGATCACAAATGGGTTGATCATCAGCGAGGTCACAAGAATCCGCCGGAAGAACAACAATTGCTGGATGCAGCTTCTTGGTCTCGCCATGAAGGCCAAGCCGCGTCAGGCCAAGAAGATCCTTGAAGCCATCACCAGGAATGATTCCCAGGTCACAAAATGGATGGCGAGGCTTGGTTGATGCGTATTCTTGTCACAGGAGCGACAGGGCTCCTTGGTCCATATCTTATGACGGCGTTCTCAAAGCTTGGAGATGTGGTCGGGGTTTCCACTATGGATTACAATCTGACCGCAGAACGATCCGTTAAGACCATGATGATGGATCATTTTCCTAATGTCGTCGTCCATGCGGCAGCTTTAACCGATGTGGAAGAGTGCGGGCTGAAGCCATACGCAGCTACTGTGTCTAACTGCGGGATGACAGAGAATCTCGTCACTCACATGCCTGCGGATTGCCGGTTCATCTACATCTCAACCGACATGGTGTACTCCGGAATCGGACCTCACAAGGAACACTCCAAGAGTGAGAATCCCATCAATATGTATGGGATGAGCAAGTTCATGGGTGAGTTCGCAGCAGCAAAAGCTCCGAACCATCTGATCGTCCGGACTAATATGTACGGCAAGGCACTGTCGGTCAGGAAGAGTAGTCTGGTTGATTTTTTGTTAGGGAGATTGAAGAACGGCGATCCGTTCCAGGTCTTTACCGATTCCTTGTTCACTCCGCTGTGGACGAAGACCTTGGCTGAGAAGCTCGTGGTTATGGCCAAGTCTCAGAAGGTCGGGACGTTTAATCTTGGTGCTGCTACTGGAATGTCCAAGGCAAAGTTCGCCATGTTGCTGGCCAATGAGATGGGGCTGAGCGCCCAGGGGATGCGACCGGTGGAATCAGCGTCACTGCCGAACCGAGTACCACGCCCGCTGGACACCAGGATGGATATCACCAGAACCGACGCCGCCTTTGGCTTGGGGCTTCCTTCCATGGAGAACGATATCAAGGCCATGTGCGAAAGCATCAAATGCACCAATTGAGGAAGAAGCTCGGGGTTCTACCACCCTTTGAAACACGGACCTATCTGGAGAGGCGGTATGTACTATCTACGTTATCTAGACCTTTTAGCGCATACCTTGGCGGCCATCATACTGGTGGTTATTGGTGTGAGCGTCTTGCGGATGAGTGGAAGTCTACATTCCGATGCGGATACGCAGTGCCGTGTAATTCAGCTACCTCGGGGTTACTAGCGGCCTGCATGGCAGTTGGAATTGGGCCGGGTGACCTCGTATGGGTGCCAACCTACACCATGAGCGCGACGGCAGCCTGCGCCAAGGTACTGGGCGCTGAGGTTCGCTATATCGACTGCGAACCCACTTACTTCTCGATGAATATGAATAACTTCCCTGGCGGGAAGAAGCCCAAAGCAATCATCGTTACGAACCTGTTCGGGCACCCGGCTTTTCTGGAAGAAATTAAATCGTGGTGCCTTACGCATAAGGTTTGGATGATTGAAGATAATGCCCAGGCACCGTTCGCTAAAGTCAGAGATAAATACACCGGGACGATAGGGCATATCGGGGTTTGGAGTTTGAATATCCATAAACACATAACTTGCGGCGAGGGCGGGATGGTTGGGACCAACGATCCGCAATTAGCTCAGAATATTTATGACGCAATCAACCATGGGGAACTCCGGGGATGACCTACCAATATCTGGAGCAATTTGAGAGGGCCTATATTCCAGAGCCAAATACAGGCTGCTGGTTTTGGCTTGGCTATCTTAGCGAGGGTGGATACGGGAGATTTTCTCCCAAGTTTAGAATGGCCCCTCTTTACGCCCATCGCGTCAGTTATGAGATACATAAGGGGCCGATCCCAGACGATCTTGAGATTGATCATCTCTGCAAGACCAGATGCTGCGTAAATCCAGAACACCTAGAGGCCATCACCCATCTAGAGAATATCCGACGCGGAAATTCTGGGATCAATAACAAGATCAAAACCCACTGTAAGAACGGCCACGAATATTCACCAGACAATACATTCACTAATAAACGCGGCCAAAGAGTCTGTAGGGCCTGCGACAGAGCGAGGAATCCGCGCAAATGATAGGATTAAACCTTCGTATGACCGAAATGCAGGCCGCTATTGCCTGCGCCCAACTGAGCAAGGGGCCTCAGATCGTTGAGGGCAGGAGAGAACTAGCCCATGAACTTACTGACATGGTCAAGGACTTCCCGCAGATTAAACCTCCACAGGAATTGAGTGGATGCAAGCACGTCTACTACATCTGGGCGGCAAAGATTTGGACATGGCAGCGTGAGGATTTCGTCAAGCGAATCTTCAACCTTGGGATTCCGATGAGAGAGGGCTACTCGCCTCCACTCCATCGGGTATTCAATACCCCGGATTCTCATCCGGTAGCTGAGAACTTAGAAGACAAGGAACTGATGACCTTCGATGTTTGCTCGTATTCACCGACAGGTAGGCAGCGGAGGGTTATGCGAAAAATCTTCCAGGCTGTTGGCGACTCACTAAAATGAGTGATCTTGAGGTCTACATCATAAATAACTACGGGACCTGTGACAAAGAGGCTGGATGCTACACCGATAACGGCTGTCTGAAGATGGGCTGGATCGGGGTACGGTGTCCACATTGGCATCCCATCTCAGGACAGGAGATGGAGAAGATGAAGGAGTTCTGGAATGACTGAAGTTGTAGACGACCCGACGATGGTAGAACGTGTCGCCAAGGCTATCTGGAGCGAGAATCAGCCAGCAGGCGCTCCAGCCTATGACGAGTTGGACTTTCTGGATCAGGGCAGAGTGAAGATGATCGCACGGGCCTGCATCAAAGCAATGCGAGAACCCACCCAGGAAATACTGGATGCCTCTCCGGCCATCAGCACCATGGCTGGACCGCCGTGGGAAGAGATGGCCAAGATCTATTGGCAGAACATGATTGACGCTGCTCTGAAGGAGGATTGAGTGGAGATCGCAGGCAGGAAGATCGGGCCTCAGTACCCTCCGTACTGCATTTCTGAGATAAGTTGCAACCACAGTGGCAGCCTTGAGAACGCTAAGACGCTCATCAGGCTTGCTAAGGCGGCCAGAGCCGATGCGGTCAAAACGCAATGTTACGAGCCGCAGACCATTACGATGGATATCAACAAGACGGATTTCATCGTCCAGGATGGGTTGTGGAAGGGTAGGACCCTCTGGGAACTCTACAAGAAGGCACAGACGCCGTTCAGTTGGCACCCGGACCTATACAAGGTCGCCAAGGATTCCGGGATCACGGTCTTCTCTTCGGTCTTTGATAAGACTGCCGTGGACTTCCTCGAAAAACTGGACTGTCCTGCCTATAAGATCGCATCCATGGAGATCGTGGATATCCCGCTGATTCAGTACGCTGCGTCTACGGGGAAGCCTATGATTATTTCTACGGGGATGGCCAATGATCAAGAAATCCTGGACGCTCATGCAGCCGCCCCCAAAGCCGCGTTCCTACACTGTATGTCGGAATATCCAGGCACTATTGAGACTTCGAACCTGGGCGGCATCATCGGACTCCAGGATCTCCTACCCTCAAATGTTATTGGTCTTTCAGATCATTCTGAGGGAAGCCTTGCTCCCATTGCGGCGACGGCGCTCGGGTCCTCGATCATAGAGAAGCACTTCGGGCACCTTCCTGGAGTAGAGTCCGAGGATGACCTGTTCTCAATGGATGCGGAGGAATTCGCCGTCATGGTCAAGCAGGTCAGACAGACCTTTGCTGCGATGCAAAAGCCTCCGGCTCAGGAGAATCCGACTCGTCAGGTCCGCAGGTCATTGTATGCCATAGCGGATATCAAGAAGGGCGAGAACTTTACCGAGAAGAACATCGGGTCTATCCGTCCAGGCTATGGACTTCCCTGCAAGCTTTTGCCTAACTTGTTGGGCAGAAGGGCTGGCCAGGATTACCGGAAAGGCGATCCACTTAGATGACAAACATCACCTGTAAATTCGAGATCGGTCAGAAAATACACATCGACTCCGATACCTCTATTGTCGGGATTATAACCTGCATCGAGTGGCGGTTACCTGACATAGTGCGGTATGAAGTATCCTGGATTCACCAGGGCGATGCAAAGTTCATCGTATTTGATGAATGGAGGCTAAGCCCAGTTTGAGGGAGGGGGAGATGCGCCGATACTGCGAGTGTGGGCGTAAGATCGTTGTGTTCAAATGCAAGGGTTTCAGGGGCGTTAAGCAAGGCAAGGACGACCACGATCTATGTCAGCAATGCTACAAGCGTGATCGAGACATGAGATGGATTGTTCCAGAGATGAGAAGGATATCACCACGATGAAGCAACTTCTACGCCAGGAAGAAGTCAGCGAAGGAATCAATGTTATAGTTGATAACCGTTGGGCCGCCATGTTCCCGATGGGAAGTAAGTCTCAGGTCGATCATCTGGTCGAGGCCGTAAATCGGGCGGTATTGGAAATGACCGATCCAGACGGAAACAATCCTAAGGATTTGATCTAGAACAAAAAATCAAATACATTCCATCCTTCGACAACTCCCAAACTCAAGGTACCGTCTTACTCGGATGGGACCTCTTTTCCTTCTGACGACGATACCAAGTTCTCCGGCTCATTCCCGCTTCCAGCCAAGGCTTCAGAGCTTCCAGGGTTTGCCCCTTCAGTTCCAGCCTTGGGCGACCCACAGGCGAAGCAGTAGGTTTTACCCCAGGAGTCGGTTCCGACTTTGCTGACGCCACAAGCTTTGCAGATTTCCGCACCAGACCGGTACCACGAGGTAAGGAAGGCGACGTGACGACATTGGAGCGGGTCGCCTCCACAGTGGACACAGGTGACTCTGACTTCAACATGTTCGGACATGGGTTCTTTCCTGGGAGCCAGGGGTGCTTCTTTGGACAGTGGGGACATTCATACCATTCCATAGTGCCAATATAGTGCCATTACAGTGTCATGTCTATGGAATTTTTTTGCAGTGAATTGTACGGACGCAGATAAAAACTCACGCGACCGCGCCCCTCTATAGGCGGGCGTACTGGGGTAGACGGCTCCCCTTAGGGGATTGATCTCTCTTAGAGATCAACGCTGGTGAGCTAAGCGATGCCAAGCCATGCTGACCTAGCCTAAGGAGGCTAGCCGAACCAGTGCTGCTCTCTGCCTCACTACGCACGCATCTAGATAGTAGATGATAGAGGGGAGGGGCTTGGCAATGGTAGGATTGGGGAGGAATCAGGCCGATGTGGGATAACCCACAATGACCTAAGTCATTGATAAGCCTCATGTAACACGGGTGAGTGCGCGCATCTAGTCTGTCTTCAGCTTGTCTCACTAAGCTTCCTTGCTTCGCTTTGAGAAGCTTAGATGAGACTTAACGCCGACCAAACTGGAGACGACCGATGACAAACGCAGCCCAAACCGCATTAATCGCCGCTGTCACTGCCGCAGTAATTGCCCAGCTTAATGCCAAGCCGAAGGCTAAGACCCACAAGCCGCAGTCGTCCTACAAGCCTAAGAATAACTTCACTCCGAAGGGGAAGATTCTCTCTGATGGCAAGACGGCTCGGCAGTTGGATAACGATGTGAAAGTCGCCAAAGCCTTTCAAAAGCAGGGCTTTACGGTTGTCCCTCGTGTTGATGCCTTGACTTACAAAGGCTGGTTGCTGAAAGGCCAGCGTGTTGTTGCTGGCCAAAAGGGCATCTTCGTCAAGGGTGTTGGTACACTGTTCCACAGTGGTCAGGTTGCTCCTGATATGCCGATCAGCCTAATCACTGGACAGCCTGTTGTCCAAGTCATTGCATAACCTGAACTAAACCGGAGGCTTGGCATGGATAAGGTCTGGATGATTATGCTGATCCTATTGGCGTCAGCCCCGGCTTGGATGCTCGCATTGCTTCCCATCATCGATCCACATTAACATAGGAGAAACGCATGACTAAGCTCGACATTGCAGTGCTGCTGTCCGACCAAGTTACCACAAACGTGGGCCATGTGCAGCCTCTCATTGAGGCTGAATGCTACGACGACGAATCAGGTGATGGCTATAAGCCATTGGATCGTTGGATGGATCGGCTGTATCGCCCTCAAACCTATCGGTGGGCGGCATGAAGGCCGCTAACAGGCTATCGGCGCTATTCGCCGCTGCATTGGTGGCAGTCTGTGCTCATGAGATTCACTTCGACCCTTGGCTGGCGTTCCTAACATCGGCCCTGGTTATCACCGCAATTCAGTCTGAATAACACGCATCTAATCTCTCTCTTTCTAGCTCTTTACTTCGTTGTGAGAGCTAGAAATCACCCTCATTGGAGGCCACGATGGCTAAGTTCTATAAAACCACGGTCAGCATTGACATTCTGAGCGAAGAACCAATCGAAGAGCTTGGGCTAAAGAGCTTGGCATTCGAGATAGACCAGGGCGAACTCGTTGGCGGCCATTTACGGTTTGAGCGTGTTGAACTTACCCCAAAGCAAGCCGCTGATGAACTATATGCTGTTGGCAGCGAGCCCGGATTCTTCCAACTCCGCGACGATGGAAGCCCACAGTAATCTCACACAATGGAGGCTATTAGATGTCCGACCAATCACCTTGGCCTCTTGGCCTGTATGTCCTACTCGACCCTGAGACTGATAAGCCTCAGGAATACGCTGGGGGCTTTGCCCTCCAGTCCGATGGCGATGTGCTTTGCGATGGCATCCCGCTCGACCAAGCTCAGTATATCTCAAGCGCTGTTAACTCACACCAAGCGTTAGTTGAGATCGCAGAAGATTGCCTCAATTGGTACGCTGATCGGTGCGGTTGGCGTCACCCAATGGCCCTCAAGATCGCTGAAGTAATCAAACTCGCCAAGGCTTAATCACACTCACTTACTGTTCTCTCTACGAACTACTTCGTGAGTAGAGAGAACAGTAGAGCTGTAGGAGGATCAACGTGTTAAGTCAACATTCAGCCCTGCGGAAGGACCGGACCAATGGTGCAAATGCCAAGCTCGAACATCGGCATTTCGCCTTCATCGCCTCGGTCATCAAGGGCTTAGGGCTTGAAGGCTCTGAACAGCGGCACGTAGCCAAGTGCTTCGCCGCAGCCTGCGAACGTACCAACCCTCGCTTTGATCGAGCGAGATTTCTTAACGCCTGTGGAACTGAGGAATAACATGCAGGAAGCTAAGCCTTACATCCTCGTGACCAGTGGATTGAGCATTGGAGTGCTCGGTCTGCTGTTGGTTAATGTTCTCATTGCTTTAGGAGTGATCTGATGTTCCACATAGGTCAAAAGGTCGTGCTTGTGGACGATAGCTGGCATCAGCCTAATTGGCATTTGATCCCAAATAAGCCAATCAAAGGCGAGGTTTACACCATCCGCGCAATGTACATGGCGGATAGGTCTGAGGGGCACATGCTCTCTTTTCTATTGGAAGAGATCCAAAACCCACCAGTGCAATGGCATACAGGTAAGGACGAGGGCAGCTTCCCATCCTATCGATTCCGCCCTTTGGTCGAGAAAAAGACTGACATATCAACGCTGATAGCGTTGCTGAATCCCGTCAATCATAAGAAACTGGAGGACGCATGAGTTCTGAAACCAAGTCCGATATCTATATGGCCTTAACAGGCATAGCTATCGGTGTTGTCGTTGTCATCATCGTGATGGGGGCTGAGTTTATTCACCTGCTCACGAGATTTAATTAACTGCATCCGATGGTGATTCAGCATCTAATAGGGCCTCCGGGGTTTCCTCGGGGGCCTTTTGCGTTTGTATAACAACAGTTGGGCCAACCAGTTGAAATGCTTGGGAGAGCGCGAGCGCAGCCTCTGGGCCAGCCTGGGCCGCGACCGCTTCTAGAATCTGAGAGATTGATTCCATTGACTCAAAATCCCCTGCCGAGCCCACCTCTTTACGATCAATCAGCAAGCCGACTAGTTTCGCTTGAGCATTGGCTGCCGAGATAATGTTGCCTGGATCATCCTTGGCCTTGGCCAACTCCATTGCATACTGATAGTCCGTTAAGATCTTCTCAAACGTGATATCAGCCTTGCGCTTGATGTCCATTCGCATTTCCATGATTCGGCTTTGAACCTTAGGGTTCTTCAGTAAGCGGCATGCCAGGGTAGGAGCGACATTGAAGCCCTTGGCACCCTTGTAGACCTGCTTATAGGCATCGGTTGCGTTGCCGCCATACATCGTTTCCTGAATGTATAGCTTGGCAAAGCGTTCGTGACGCGGGTTCTTAAGCGGCCTTCCCATGTCACACCATACCATTAGAGCTAAGTCGCTGCAAACCTATCTATTTCTCTGCTCTACTCTCTTCGAGAGCAGAGAAATAGATAAAGGGGGATCACCATGCGAGTTGTCGTATTCGGAGGCCGTGATTTCTGTGATGAACATTGGCTCAAACAGGAGCTTTGTGACCTCGTATGGCAGCGCAACCGCTTTGCCTCAGTACCCAAACAGATCACCACGCTAATCCATGGTGGTGCTCCTGGCGTCGATCAAATGGCCGGTATGTTTGGGATTGGCTGTGGCCTCAAAGTACTGGAATTCAGGGCTGATTGGGCAAAATACGGCAAAGCCGCTGGCCCAATTCGTAATAAGCAGATGATCGACGAAGGCAAGCCTGAGCTTGGTGTCGCGTTTCCTGGCGGCAAAGGCACTGCCAACATGATTAAGCAGCTTAAAGCTGCTGGAATTCCCGTAATTATAGTGGAGAGAACATGAAAAAGGTCGCTAATTGCAGTAAGTGCGGCTGTGAGGTTGCGATTCCGGATGCTTTACTGGAAGCAGCCCTGCACTCACACAAGGTCTCGTATTGCTGTGCTTATGGGCACAGCCAGCATTATCCCGAAGAGGGATTGGCAAAATATTGGCAATCTTTGGAATTAAAGGCCAAGCCTCCAGCAACATCTGAGGATTCCAATGTCGTCGTTTTCCAAAAGAAGCCCAATCCATAAGGATTTGAGAACACCGAAATACCGACCGAGGATCGTGGTTAATCGTAAGAAACAGGCTTCGAAGCGGGCCTGTCGCAAGCGCATCTAATCTCTCTTCTCTTCGCTCTCCTTACTTCGTTTTGAGAGAGCGAAGCGAATGGCTCTCGTCAACAGCGGGGAAATCACATGACAAAACGCGAGCAGATCATTGAAGTGATGCAGGAAACCATTGCTGAACGGGAAGCGGCTATCATGGCCCGCCCATCCAGCAAGCGTGAGTTTGAGCTTTCGCTGGTATCCAGTGGAATGAATGTCGTTGAGCCTCAGAATGAGCAGCAAGCTCTGTTCTGGGCGCAGGAATGGCGGCTTTAACCGCTTCTACTCTCTCTGTCTCTCTTCTTTCTTCGAAAGAGAGACAGAGAGAGATCACCACCCCACCACAACCACGGAGAACGACTATGGAAATGAACGTCGAGATGCAGACTGCCATCGCCGCTGCGGTTGCCGCCGCTTTGGCCAAGAAGCCCGCTCGTAAGGCCAAGGGAGCAGCCAAGCCAGCCCGCCAGAAGCTCACTGATGAGCAGAAAGCGGTCAACGCTACCCTGAATGCCCAGGTCGCTGAAAAGCTCTTCAGTGACGCTGGCTACGAGAACTGCAAGGCTCATGAGACGATCCGGACCTACGACAAGTGGGTTGAGGCTGGCCGCCGGGTGAACAAGGGCGAAAAGAGCCTGCGGACCCCGAAGGGCATGGCATTGTTCCATCTCAAGCAGACCTCACCACTCGCTGCGGTGAACTAATCCCCCTAGTTTGCTGTGGCGGCCCTGGAGGCGTCCCCCGCTTCCAGGGCACTTTCATTCATTATTTTCATTAGTCAATTTTCACTGATTCTTCCCTTCGTCT
>Ga0265319_1001934_pt1 | contig 11734 bp, 12 predicted proteins | sample 4824metaG_FD_192443 | JGI IMG/M metagenome (GOLD analysis project Ga0265319, IMG submission 192443) | Rhizosphere microbial communities from Carex aquatilis grown in University of Washington, Seatle, WA, United States - 4-8-24 metaG | ecosystem: Host-associated > Plants > Roots > Rhizosphere >...
GATCGCGATCACCATCACCCACAGCAGGAAAGCGGTGCCGCAGCGTGGATGGATGAGCGAGTACCGCTGCACGATCTCCGGCTCGAGCGGCTCGCCCGCCTCGTAGGCGTTGATCGCCTTGTGCTCCGCCGCGTGGTACTGGAACACGCGGCGCAGATCGGGCAGCAGCGAGATGAGCGTGAGATACGCGACGAAGATCGACACGCGGATGGCGCCTTCGACGAGCACGAAATACGCCGTGTTCTTGATCGGCAGCAGGTCGGTGATGACGACCGGCGTCACCTTGAAGAGGAGGACCGCGAAGCCGATCGCGACTGCGAAGGCGAAGATCAGCGCGCCGCGTGAGAGCTCGGTGTCGACCGGGGCCGCCTCGCTGTCGTCACCCTCCGCCCGCTCCTCCTGCGCTGCGTAGTTCGCAGAGATGGCGAGCGCGCGAAAACCGATCGCGAGCGACTCGCCGAGCGCCAAGACACCGCGAATCACCGGCAGGCGATACACCCAGTGGCGGGCCTGCGCCGAGTCGATCGGACGTGAGACGTGCTCGATCGTGCCGCTCGGAGTGCGGACGGCGACGGCCCAGTTGCCGGGGCCGCGCATCATCACGCCCTCGAGGACGGCCTGCCCTCCGACATTTGCCATGGTGTCCTAGGCGCCGCGCTTTGCGCGCTCGGCGCGCTCGAGCCGCTTCTGGAAGCGCTCCACCCGGCCGCCGGAGTCCATCAGCTTCTGCTTGCCCGTGTAGAACGGATGGCAGTTCGAGCAGACCTCGACGTGGAGCTCGGGTGTCGTGGACCGCGTCTGGAACGTGTTCCCGCAGGAGCACGTCACCGTCGAGATCACGTACTCGGGATGGATATCGGCTTTCATCGCTGGGCCAGAATAGCAGCGGCCTGCTGGGCTGCCACGTTGCCGCCGGAGACCACGGCGACGACATTCTGTCCCGGATCGACGGCGACCTTTCCCGACAGAAGCGCCGCGGTGGAGGCGGCGGCCCCCAGCTCACACGCGAGCTTCATCCGCGCGTAGAGCCACCGAAAGGCGTCGCGGAGGTCGTCGTCGGAGACCAGCACGAGCTCGACTCCGAGCGCCGCGCAGATCTCCACGCAGCGCTCGCCGGCGAACGGGGCGCTCAGCGCGTCGGCCTTGCTCGCCGGGGTGACGGGCACCGAGTGTCCCGCTGCGAGGCCGTCGTGGAGCGCGGTCGAGAGCTCCGGCTCGACGCCGATCACGCGCACATCCGGCCGGCGAGCCTTCAGCGCGACGGCGATGCCGCTGACCAGGCCGCCGCCACCGACGGGCACGACCACGACGTCGGGCACGGGCCCGTCCTCGAGGATCTCGAGCGCGACCGTGCCCTGCCCGGCGATCACGCCGGGGTCGTTGAACGGATGCACGAGCGTGCGTCCCGTCTCGGCGAGCAGCACATCGAGACGGTCGAACGCCGTGGTCGGGCTCTCGGCCTCCTGGTCGATCGCCGCCCCGTAACCGCGCGTCGCCGCGACTTTCAGCGCGTCCGCGCCCTGCCACATCACGATCAGGGCGTCGATCCCTTCCTCGCGGGCGGCCCAGGCGACGGCCTGGGCGTGGTTGCCGGCCGAGATCGAGATGACGCCGCGTCCCTTCTCCTCGTCGGTCAGCTGCGAGAGCCGGTTGAGAGCGCCACGGACCTTGAACGAGCCCGTGCGCTGGAAGAGCTCGGCTTTGAAGCGAACGTCTACGTCGAGTTGCTCGGAGAGCGTGCCGGAGCGCAGCAGGGGCGTACGGTGCACGCGGCCTGCGATCGTCCGCGCCGCGCGCTCGACGTCGTCGATGCTGACTGCCGTTGCCACGAGCGGAGACTACGCAGTCGACGCGGGCTGTCGCGCGGGCACTGCGAGTCGCACCGTGAAGGCGGTCAGCCGGCCGGGTTGGCTCGTCACCTCGACCGTGCCGCCCATCGCCTCCGTCAGCTCCTTCACGATCGCGAGGCCGAGGCCCGTGCCGACCGGGCGCTCGCGGCCGTAGCGCTCGTGCAAGTAGAAGCGCTCGAACGCCCGCTCGCGGTCTTCGAGCTCGAGGCCGGGGCCCGTGTCCTCGACGCGGAGCTCGCCGGGCGCGGCGACGACGCGCACTTCGCCGCCGCGCGGTGTGAGACGGAGCGCATTCTCGACGAGGTTCGAGACGACCTGGAGCAGCCTGTCCGCGTCGGCGATCGCGGGCGACGGGCCGTCGGCGGCCACGACGAGCGAGAGGCCGAACACGTCCGCCTGCTGCTCGTACCGCCGCACGGCGTCCTCCGCGACCTCGGCGAGATCGATCTCGCTCGAATGCACGCTGAAGTCCGTGCGGTTCATGCGTGCCAGGTCGAGCAGATCGCCGACGAGCCGCTCGAGCCGCGCGGCTTCGACGACAACCGTCGCGGCGACGTCCTCCGGATCGAGCGCGCCGTCCTGCAACGCCTCCGCGTAGCCGCGAATCGCGGTGAGCGGTGTCTTCAACTCGTGGCTGATGGAGAGCAGGAACGACTTCTCCGCTTCGCGTGCGCGCACGAGCTGCTCGTCGAGGTCGTTGAACGCGACCGCCAGCGTGGCGAGCTCCGCCGCACCCTCGACGGGCAGAGGCTTCGGACGCGTGCCACGGGCGAGGCTCCGCGCAGCTTCCGCGACGCGATGCACGGGCCGAGCAATCCGACGCGCGAGCAGGAACGCGGCAAGCGCGGCGAGCGCGCCGCTCACGAGCGCGGCGATGAGCAGGCTGTAGACGAACGGCGTGAGCCGCGCGGTCGACGAGCTTCTCGGGCGCAAGAGGACGAACGGCTTCCCGTCGACGCGACGCGCCGCGTAGAAGAAACCTTGGCCGCTGAACGTTACGGTCCCGTTTGCGGGCTTGCCGTGGGCGAGAGCTTCGCGCGCGGACTTCGGCAGTGCACCGTCGTTCGTCAGATAGCTCTCATGCTGGCGATCGAAGTACGGCTGCAGCTCCGGGAGGTGCGTGAGCGGCGACAGCGCTGTCGCCTGACTTCCGGCGATCAAGTCCGCCTGGTGCGCCAGGTCCTTCAGGGTTGCCGAGTCGACTGCCCGGCGCGTGAGTGCCAGGCCGACGGCGAACGTCAGGGCGACGCAGAGCAGCACGATCAGCGCGATCGCACGGAAGAGCCGCGTCCGAAGACTGGTCACGCTGCGAGCAGCTTGTACCCCGCTCCGCGCACGGTGCGGATCGTGTCCGGATCACCGAGCTTCCGCCGCAACTGCGCGACGTGCACGTCGACCGTTCGCGTGCCGCCGGGATACGTCATCCCCCAGACGAGATCGAGCAGCTTCTCGCGCGAAAGCACGATGCCGGGATGCTCGAGGAAGCACGCGAGCAGATCGAACTCCTTGCCGGTGAGCTCGATGATCGAGCCGGAGACCGTCACGTCGCGTGAGTCGCGACGGAGCACGATGCCGTGCGCGGCGAGAACCTCGTCTTCGTTGCGATGCTCGACGCGGCGCAGGATTGCCTTGATGCGAGCGGCGAGCTCGCGCGGCGAGAACGGCTTCGTGACGTAGTCGTCGGCGCCGAGCTCGAGACCGGCGACGCGATCGGGCTCTTCGTCGCGCGCGGTAAGCATCAGGATCGGCACCTTCGACTGCGCGCGCATCTGCCGGCAGACCTCGAAGCCGTCGATGCCCGGCAGCCCGATGTCGAGCACGACGAGCCGCACGGGGTGGCGCCGCAGCTCGGTGACCGCTTCCTCACCGGAGCGCAACCAGAGAACTTGCCAGCCGTCCTGCTGCTCGAGGTACGACTTGACGAGGCGGCCGATCGAGTCGTCGTCCTCGACGAGCAGCAACACGCTCCCGGTTGCCGCAGTCGACATCGCTACGGGCCGAAGCCTTCCACCTGGATCGTGTCGGCAGGCGCATTCGCCAGCCGGGTCACGAGCACGCGCATCCCGACCCGCAGCGCCCTGGTGCGCCCACCGGGCCCCGTCACCGCCGGCGTCGCTGCGATCTGGATCGTCACCATCTTGCCATCGTTCTCCTTCAAGACGATCGATCCTGGTGTGATCGCCCTGATGACGCCGCGGTCGATGAGGTAGTCGTCGGTGCCGTTGGCGCCCTGGACGACGACCTCGGCGCGAATCATCCGGCCGCCGAAGAGCTGGTCGATGACTCCGGCCGACAGCGCGAACCCGCCCTGCGCAAGCCAGAAGAACGCATTCATCGCGACGAGGACGACGGCGAGGAGCATGAAGCGTTTGCGGTTCATACCCATATGATCGCCTCCTGAGCGGAAAGTACGCGTAAGTCCTCTGTAAAAGCGTGACGAGGCCGCCCTCCAGGAGCGGCCTCGCCGGGGAGAAACGGGTCGTGCATTACTTCGAAGCCGGCTCGCGGTCGCCGACATGGGTGGCGGCGGTCGCCTCGACCTGCGAGAGGCTCGAGCCCTTGTCGGCCTGGATGCGGACGACGATCTTGTCGCCCACGACGAGCTTCGAGGAGTCGATCACGGTCGGAACCTTGCCCTGCCAGAGCAGGAAGATCGTCTCGCCGCCGACGGTGAACGTCTGGTCGGCGGACTGGCCGATCAGCAGCTTCATCGCCCGGCCGCTGCCGCCCGTGACGTGCACGGTGACCGCAGTCGACGTCGCCGACGTGAGCGTGCCGCGGAAGTTGTAGAACGGCTGGTCGGGGGTTTCCAGCGTGGTGCCGTGATCGCCGACGAGACCGGAAGGCTGCGCCTCGATCTCGGCGAGCGTGGCGTCGGGCGCCGCGCCGACGTTCACTCTCACGTAGTCGCCGGCGGCGAGATCTCCGGCCTGCACGATCGTCGGCACGCCGTTCGCCCACTTGAGGAACTCGGTGTTCGCGCCGTACGCGAACGTCTGCGTGACGGGCTGGCCGAGCATCGCGCGGAGCGCCGCCTTCGTGCCGCCCACGACCGTGATCGAGACGCCGCCGTTTGCGGGAGTCGCGGTCAGCTGGCCGAGGAAGGCGTAGTGCATCTTCGCCGGGCCGCCGTTGCCGGCGAAAGCGGCGCCGGTCGCGACGAGCGCGACCGCTGCTGTGGCGAGAAAGATCTTGGTGCGCATCGGATGACCTCCGTTGGGAAAGAGTTGATGCACTCACCATCGGTGACGGCGATCAGGTCACGGTTCGACGCGCGTAAGCCGTGCGTAAGTCGTGGCGGCGAGACAGATCGAGCGTGCGCGCTACGTGAGGGTGTACTCGGGCCCGGAGCCGCCTTCGGGAGGCGTCAGGCGCCCGCCCTTGGCAGTGATCGCTCCGCACTGCACGCAATTCGACGGCGCAAGCTGCACGGTCACCATGCCGTCGCCGCCTTCCGTCCCGATCTCGTACACCTGCGCGGGGCACAGATGGACCCACATCTCGGCAACTTCGCGCGGAACCGTCTGCTCGATGCGGATGTGGTTCGGCTGGTCGTCGCGAGTCTTGTTGCCCGACGCGAAGACCGACGAGAGCTTGTCGAAGGTGAGCTTGCCGTCCGGGACGGGATAGTGCGACGCACGGTCGGTGCGCAGGAGCGGCTGCTCCGCGTCGTGCTCGGCCGGGAGCTTCCCGATGGCGATCTTGCCCTTGGACGCGGTCATCGCACTCGCAAGCGCGCCGCCGACGAAGAAGCCGCGGCTGAAGACCTGGCGCATGTCGCGCACTTCTTCGAGATCGCTCCAGATGAAGCTGTCGCGCACCGCCGCGTCGTAGGAGGCGAGGCCGGTCGCCGGCGTCGCGCCGGGCTGCACGGATGCGAAGGCGGACTCGGCAGCGAGGCGGCCCGACTCGATCGCGTAGTGGATGCCTTTGAGGCGCGCGATGTTGACCATGCCGACGCCGTCGCCGCACATCAGCAGTCCGGGCGCGTGCAGGCGCGTCGGGAGCGAGTGGAAACCGCCGCTCGGAATCGTCTTCGCGCCCCAGCCGATCCGTTCGCCACCCTCGAGCAGCTTCCGGATCTTCGGGTGCGTCTTCAGCTCCTGCAGCAGGTCGTGCGCGGAGAGCTCGACGTCGCGGTAGTCGAGCCCGACGACCATGCCGATCGTGAGCATGTCGTCGCCCATCGGGTAGACGAACGAGCCGCCGAACTCGCGGTACTTCGCAGCCGTTCGGAGCGGCCAGCCCATCGTGTGCACAACGTGGCGCAGCGGCTTCGCGACCTTCCAGATTTCCTTGACGCCCAGCTCCCAGACCTGCGGCTCGTTGCCGTGCAGCCCGAAGTGGTCGATCGCAACGCCGGTGAGATGCCCCTGCGTTCCTTCGGCGAGCACCGTCACCTTCGCGACGAGGTCGGCGCCCGGTTCGTAGTTGCCGGCCGGCTCGCCCTCGCGGTTGCGGCCCTTGTCGCCCGTGCGAATCCCGACGACGCGACCGTGCGAGACGAGCAGCTTCTCGGCGGCGGTCTCGGGCAGGATCATCGCTCCGCCCTCTTCTGCGCGCTCGCCCAGCCAGCGGCCGAGCTGCGAGAGTGAAAAGACGACATTGCCGTGGTTGCGCATCGTCGGGGGCGGCGGGATGCGCATCGCCGCGCGGCGCGTGAGCACGTACACCGCCTCGCCGTGGACGGCGCCGTACCCCGGCATGTCCTCGACGTGGTAGCGGTCGCGGAAGAGGCGGCGAAGCGAGCGCGGGTTGACGACAGCGCCCGAGAAGAGGTGCGAGCCCGGCTGCTTGCCCTTCTCGACGACCGCGACCGGCACCTCGCCGAGTCTGTCGGCGACGTCCGGGTGCTCTTCGAGCAGCTGGCCGAGACGGATCGCGCAGGCGAGGCCGGCGGGACCGCCGCCGACGATCAGGATCCCGACCTCGATCCGCTCGTCGGCGGGATCGGTGGGCTCCGCGACGAACTCGCGCGCGCTGAACGGCGGCGGATAGTCGGACGCGCGCACGGTCATGCGTGATCCGCGTGGGTCACTTACGCCTTGCGTTGGTTCAAGAGCTCGATGAGCTTCGGAACGATCTCGTGCAGGTCGCCGACGACGCCGAGATCGCTGAACTCGAAGATCGGTGCGTTTGCGTCCTTGTTGATCGCGACGATCACGTTCGAGCTCTGCATACCCACCTTGTGCTGGATCGCGCCCGAGATGCCGAGGGCGACATACAGCTTCGGCGAGACCGTCTTGCCGGTCTGCCCGATCTGCGTGGCGTATGGGTACCAGCCGGCATCGACGACGGCGCGCGTCGCGCCGACTGCGCCGCCGAGCGAGCGCGCGAGCTCCTCTGCAAGGGTGAACTTGTCGGGTGAGCCGAGGCCGCGGCCGCCGGCGACGATGATGTCGGCGTCCTCGATCGACGGGCCGCTCGACTCCTCGAGCTGCTGGTCGACGACCTTCGCGCCCCGCGAGTGCTCCTCGAGCTCGACCGCGACCTCCTCGACGGACGGCTCGCCGCCTCCTGCAGGTGTTGCGTCGAACGAGCCCGACCGGAACAGGGCGAGGCGCGGCTCCGACTTCCAGCCGACATCGGCGAGCACCGAGTCCTGGAGCGCCGGACGCTTGCCGACGAGTGCGCCGTCCTGCAGTGCGACATCGCTGAGATCCCAGTTGAGCCCGGCGTCGAGGCGCGCGGCGAGGCCGGCCGCGACGTCCGCGGCGAGTACGGAGTTGGCGAAGAGCACCGTGTCGTACCCGCCCTCGCGCACGACCTTCGCAAGCACGTCGACGCGCGCCTGCGGCAACGGCGGCTCGAGTGAAGCGTCCTCGGCGACGTGCACCTTGGTCGCTCCGTACGTGCCGGCCTCCGCAGCGAGCGCCTTGACGTTCGCACCGACGAGCACGGCGGCAACGTCGCCGTCACCGAGCTGCGCAGCCTTGGCAAGGACGCCGAGCGAGCCCTTCTGCAGCTCGCTGCCGTGATGCTCGAGGAATACGAGGATGCCGGGCACCACTAAATCAGTCTCTTCTCGGCGAGATAGTCGACGATCGCCTGCGCTGCGTTCGCGTCGCCTTCGAGCTTGCGCGCGTCACCGCGTGCGGGTGGCGAGCCGAGCGCGAGCACCTCGGTCTGCGAGCCCGCTTCGCCCACCTCGCCCGCGTCGAGGCCGAGATCCGCGAGGGAGACGGTCTCCGAGGGCTTTTTCTTCGCGCCCATGATCCCCTTCAGGGACGGGTAGCGCGGCTCGTTGATCGCATCGCTCACCGCGACGACAGCAGGCAGCGCGGTCTCGATGATGTCGTAGCCGAACTCGGTCTGGCGTTTCACGTGGACCGTGGTGTCGGCGATCGTAAGCTCGGCTGCCTGCGACACGACCGGCCGCCGCAACCGCTCTGCGACGGCGGCCCAGAGCACGGCGCCGTCGCCGTCGCTCGCCTGCTGTCCGAACAGCACGAGGTCGGCGCCTTCGCGCTCGAGCACCCTGGCGAGCACCTTGCTGGTCGCGAGGAGATCCGACCCGGCCAGCGCGTCGTCGGTCACCAGGACCGCGCGGTCGGCGCCCATCGCCAGCGCCTTGCGCAGGGAGTCGGCGGCCTTCTCGGGACCCATCGACACCACGACCACCTCGGTGTCCGAGTCGCCTTTCAGACGAAGCGCCTCCTCGACCGCGTTGGCGTCGGACTGATTCAGCGCACCCTCCCCCGAGCGGACGAGCCGCTTCGACCCTGGATCGAGCTTCAGCGAGCCCTCGGGCACGTGCTTGATACAGACGGCGACCTTCACGATCCGCGATCCTATCGAGGACCTCCGGCGCGGCGGCGCAGAACCTCTACGTGACCACCGCTACATGCGATCGCGCAGAGCGAGCACGTTCGCGACGAAGACCTTGCTCACCTTGAAGAGACCTGCGGCCTTCACGGCCCGTTCGCCCTGGTACCAGCCGCCCAGGGCGAGCCGCTCGTTGCCCCCGAAGACCCCGAGCAGGTGGTGCAGGTACGCAAGCCCGACCTCCACGTTGCCGTCGGCGTCGTGCTGAACCGCGTGCCCGATCAACGAACGCTCGACGTAGGCCCACGTCGCCGGCAGAACCTGCATCACGCCCTGCGCTCCGACCGAGGAGACGACGCTGTTGTTGAAGCCTGACTCCATCCACGCAAGTGCGCGCGCAAGGCTCGCGTCGACGCCGTAGTACGCGGCCCACTTGTCGAGTGACGCCCGCACCTCCGTCGCGTTCGACGCAGAGACGGCAGTCGATCCAGCGGACGCGCTGACTGCGGCGGGCAGACGCAGCGCCGTGCCGATGAGCAGCGTGCGCGCGGGGTTCAGCCGGTTCAGCTGCGCGAGCTTCGCCAACGTCGTGTGTGACTGTCGCGCGATCGCGGTGAGCGAATCTCCGGGCTTGACGACATAGCGTGGAAGCTTCGTGACGAACGCGACGCGGACGGGCACACGCGTCTGCAGACCGAGGGCAGTGAACGTCGCCGGCCCCGCGATGCCGTCGGCTCCGATGTGCATCACACGCTGGTACCGCCGAAGGCCCATCACGGTCGGTCGGTCCATGTATGCGTTCAGCGGAACATGCACGCCGTGCTTGTTGAGGAGGTACTGGAGCACGGCGACGTCCCAGCCGAAGCGACCGCGCGCCAGCGTGCGCGATCCGAAGAGCGGCGTGCCGAGGGGACCGAGCTCACGTCGCATGCGCACGTCCGCGATACCGGTGACCGGCAGGTCGTGGACCTTCTGGAACGTCCGCACCGCGGCCAGCGTGCGCGGGCCGATGATCGCGTCGATCGGGCCCAGGTAGAGCCCTTGCGCGCGCAGCGCGACTTGGAGACCTGCGTGTTGCGGGTTCGTTGCGCCCGCGGGTGCGGCCGCCGCCAAGCCTGCCGCGAGCGCTCCCGCGCATACCAGCCGGAAGCGCATAGGGGGCCAAATACAGCGCCGATGCAGGCATTCCTCCTGCAAGCCCTGCCGGTTTTACGAAGTGGGCCGTAGGGTGCCCGCCCTCGAGCGCGAACCGGTACCTGGATGAGCAGCTCCTGGATCAGACACGCAGCCCCCGGGGTAGTCCTTCTGCTGCTTGCCGGCTTCGCCGGGCCCGCGTTGGGCGCGAACCCGAAGACGGGCGCGGTTCCGACCCTGATCTTCCCGGTCGCAGGCGCCGTGACCTACATCGACGACTTCGGGCAAGCGCGCGCCGGCGGCCCGCATCAGGGCAACGACCTGATGGGCGTGAAGAAGACACCGGTCGTCGCCGTCGAGAGCGGCAAGATCGAGTTCTGGACGACGTCCGTGAACGCCGGCTGCATGCTCTATCTCTACGGCGACAGCGGAACGATGTACGAGTACATCCATCTCAACAACGACGTGACGATGAAGAACGACAATCGCGGCAAATGCGTCGCGGGCACGTCGTACGCGAAAGGATTGAAAGACGGAGCGCGAGTGCAGGCCGGCGACATGATCGGATATCTCGGCGACTCCGGTGACGCAAACGGTCTCGCGTCGCACCTCCACTTCGAGGTGCACCCGAACGGCGGAGCAGCAGTGTCTCCGTATCCATATCTGCAGTCAGCCCAGCACCTGCTCTTCTTCGCGAAGATCGGCACACCGTTCACGCTTGCCTTGACAGGAAGCGTCGTCTCGACGACCGACGCGACGCTGACGGTGCAGGTGTCGTTGCTGCAGGCCTTCCCGATGAACGTGAAGCTGAAGGCTCTCGCGACACCGCTGACGTTGACGGTGCCGCTCACGGCCGTGATCCAGCAGAAGAGCGTGCCCTCGCCGCGTCTGCTCAGCGCCTACGAGGGCGAGCCTGTCGTGGTCTGGACGCAACCCGCGGCCGCCACGCTGAAGGCGCTGCTCGGCGCCGACGGCGCACTCAGCGCCGCGCTCGTGCAGCTCGGCTAGCGCTAACGGCCGACGAAGTTCGGGGCGCGCTTCTCGACGAAAGCCGTGAGGCCTTCTTTCGCGTCCTCACTCGAGAACAGCGCGCCGAACCGCTCCGCCTCGGACGCAAGCGCGACGGTGTAGTCGACGCCGAGCGTGAGATTGCACAGCTCCTTCGCGAGCGACAACGCGAGCCGGCTCTTGCCGGCGAGCTCGTGCGCCGTCTCGAGAGCCTTCTCGAGCACGGGATCAGCGATCGCGTTGAGGAGCCCGATCCGCAGCGCTTCCTCCGCGTCGACGGTGCGACCGGTGTAGATGAGCTCCTTTGCGACGCCGATCCCGCAGACATGTGCAAGCCGCTGCGTGCCGCCCCAGCCCGGCACGATGCCGAGATTGATCTCGGGCTGGCCGAGCTTCGCGCGAGACGACGCGTAACGGATGTCGCAGGCGAGAGCGAGCTCGCAACCACCGCCGAGCGCGAAGCCGTTGACGGCGGCGATCGTCGGCTTCGGCATCGTCTCGAGCAACCGTCCCGTCTCGTGTCCGAGCGCACCCCAAGCTTTCGCCCGATCGGGATCGAGCTCGCTCATGTACTTGATGTCGGCGCCGGCGACGAATGCCTTCTCGCCTGCACCGGTGAGCACGACGACGCGCGCATCCTCGTCTGCCGCGAGCTCGAGGAGACGGTCGCGCAGCTCGGTGAGCGTCTCGACGTTGAGCGCGTTGAGAGCGTCCGGGCGGTCGATCGTGACGACGGCGACCGAGTCGTCGCGCGCGACGTGGACGCTCACGCCGGGACTGCGCCCTTCAGGAAGTCGACGATCTCGCTCGTCGTGGCGCCCGGGCCGAATACCGCGGCCACGCCTTGCCTCTTCAACTCGTCCGCGTCGTCCTGAGGCACGGTGCCGCCGACGACGACGAGCACGTCCTCGGCGCCGTCCTTGCGCAAGAGGTCGAGGATCCGCGGCACGAGCGTCATGTGCGCGCCGGAGAGAATC
>Ga0265319_1001937_pt1 | contig 11731 bp, 13 predicted proteins | sample 4824metaG_FD_192443 | JGI IMG/M metagenome (GOLD analysis project Ga0265319, IMG submission 192443) | Rhizosphere microbial communities from Carex aquatilis grown in University of Washington, Seatle, WA, United States - 4-8-24 metaG | ecosystem: Host-associated > Plants > Roots > Rhizosphere >...
TCGGGCGCGTGGATCGCGGCGGGCGCGCTCACCGCACGTTCCCGAAGTCCGGCGCGCGCCGCTCGCGGAAGGCGGCGACGCCCTCGGCCGCCTCGCGCGAGCCGGTCGCGAGCGCGGCGAGCGCCATCTCGTGGTCGAGCGCGGCTGCGGGGATCCGCTCGCGCAGCGCCTCCAGCGCGAGCCGCGTCGCGTGCGGGCCGCGGCTCGCGATCCGCCCGGCCAGCTCGGCGGCGCGCGCGGCCAGCTCGCCGGCGGCGATCGGCGGCTCGGTCGCGATCCCCAGCTCCCAGGCGCGCTGCGCGTCGAGCCGCTCGCCGGTCAGCACGACGCGGCGCGCGGTCGCGGCGCCGACGAGCGCGGGCAGGCGCTGCGTGCCGCCGTAGCCGGGGATCAGGCCGAGGCCGGTCTCCGGCAGGCCGAACGTCGCGCGCTCGCCCGCGACGACGAACGAGCAGGCGAGCGCCAGCTCGAAGCCGCCGCCGAGCGCGTGGCCGTTGACGGCGGCGATCACGGGGACGGGCGCGGCGGCCAGCTTGCGCAGCACGCGCTGGCCGAGCGCGAGCGCGGCGTGCGCGTCCTCCGCGCTCAGCCCCGCCAGCTCGTCGAGGTCGGCGCCGGCGGAGAACGCCTTCTCTCCAGCGCCGGCGATCACGACGGCGCGCACGCCGTCGTCCGCGAGGCGGTCGAGCTGCTCGCCGAGCCGCTCGAGCACGCGCCGGTCGAGCGCGTTCATCGCCTGCGGGCGGTCGATCGTCAGCGTGCGCACGGCGCCCTCGTCGGCGACGGCGAGGCCGTCGTGCGGAGCGGTGGACGGCCCGGTCATCGCGCCCCCGCGAGCGCGGCCAGCGCCGGCGGCGCGCTCGCCGCGCGCAGTTGACGCGCGCCGCCGGCCGCGGCGCGGATCGAGGCGGCGTCGCGCATCAGGCGCGAGACGCGGTATTCGTCCGTGTAGCCGTAGCCGCCGTGCAGCTGGACGGCGTCGACGCTCGCGCGCACGGCCGTCTCGCTCGCGACGAGCGCCGCGCGCGCGACCGCCCCCGCGCCGCCCGCGCGCAGGACGTCAGGCCGCCGTACGGTCGCGTGCAGCAGCGCTCCGGCCGCGTCGAGCTCGGCGGCGAGCGTGCCGGTGCGGTCGCGCAGCGCGCGGAACGCGCCGAGCGGCTGCCCGAACTGGCGGCGCTCCTGCAGGTAGGCGAGCGCGAGCGACAGCGCCTCGCGGCCGACGCCGAGCGCGATCGCCGCCCACGCGAGCCGGCGGTGCGCGCGGGCGGCCGTGACGGCGGCGGCGCCGAGGCAGGTTGCGCCCGGCGCGACGCGCACGCCGCGCAGCTCGACCGTGGCGGCGCGGTCGCCGCGCAGGCCGGTGCGCGCCGGCGCCGGACGCAGTTCGACGCCGTCGGCGTCACACTCGATCAGGCAGGCCGACGGCTCCCCGCCGTCGTCGCTCAGCAGCAGCAGCGCGTCGGCGGCGCCCGCGCCGGGGACGGACGGCAGGAGCCCGTCGAGCACGCGCTCGCCGCCGCCGGCCGCGACCGCCAGCACCGCTCCGGCGGCGCCGGCATCCGCCAGCACCACGAGCGCCCCGTCGAGCAGGCGCGCGAGCGCGCCGGGCGCGGACTCCGCACCGGCCGCGGCGACCGCCGTCGTGCACGCTCCGGCGCTCGCCGCGACGCCTGCGAGCGCCGCGCTCGCCGGCGCGAGCCGCTCGGCGACGAGCAGCGCCATCGGCAGGTCGCCGCCCGCCCCGCCCAGCTCCTCCGGCAGCGCCGCCAGCTGGAGCAGCTGCTCGCCGAACGCCTCCGCCAGCAGCTCGTCCGGCAGGCGGTCCTGCTCGATCGCGTCGGCCCGCGGCGCGACGCGCTCGGCGGCGAAGCGGTCGAGCGTCTCGGCGAGCAGCCGCTGCTCGTCGGTCAGCCCCGGCGGCAGCGGCGCGCTCACCGCAGGAAGCGGGAGCGGTCGGGCTCGCGGCGCTGCGCGAACGCCTCGGACAGCTCGTGCGCCTCGTCGCTCGACAGGTACTCGGTCAGCAGCTGGTCGTGCGCCATGCGCGCCTGGCCGAGCACGCCGTGGTGGCGGCCGGAGAAGGCGGCCTTCAACCCCGCCAAGGCGCGCGGTCCGCGCCGGAGCAGCTCGCCCGCGACCTCGCGAGCGCGCGCCTGCAGCTGGTCCGCCGGCACGACCTCGTTGACGAGCCCCATCGCGAGCGCCTCGGCCGCGGAGTACTTGCGGTTCAGGTACCACATCTCCTTCGCGCGGCGGCGGCCGATCAGCTCCTCCAGGTACCAGGTGCCATAGCCGGCGTCGAAGCTGCCGACCATCGGCCCGACCTGGCGGAAGACGGCGTTCTCGGACGCGATCGCGAGGTCGCACATCACCTGCAGCACGTGCCCGCCGCCGACCGCGAAGCCGTTGACGGCGGCGACGATCGGCTTGGGGGTCGTGTCGATCAGCTCGTAGACGTCGACGACCGGCAGCGCCGAGGCGGCGTCACGGTACTCGAGCGGGTCGTGCTCGCCGCCGATGCAGAAGAAGCGGTCGCCGGTGCCGGTGAGGATCGCCACGCCGGCCTCGCGTTCGCCGCGGAAGCGGCGCAGCGCATCGGCCAGCTCGCGCAGCGTCCGCTCGCGGAACATGTTGCCCTTCTCGGGCCGGTCGAGCGTGATCGTCGCGATCCCGTCGGCGACCTCGTAGCGGACGTCCGGCGTCTCGTCGCTCATGCCTGCTCTTCCTTGCCGACGCGCAGTCCCTTGCCGCTCTTGTTCCCCAGGTGCCCGGCGCTGACGAGCCGCTGCAGCAGCGGCGGCGGCGCGAACGGCGCCTCGAACGTGTCGCGGTAGGCGGCGGTCGTCGCGTTGAGGTGCGTGTCGAGCCCGATCGTGTCGAGCAGCCTCAGCCCGCCGATCGGGTAGCCGAGGCCCAGCTCGAGCGCAGCGTCGATGTCGTGCGCCGAGGCGAGCCCGTCGTCGTACGCCTGGATGACCTGGTTGAGGTAGGGCATCAGCAGGCGGTTGACGAGGAAGCCGGGGCGGTCCTTGACGCGCACGACCTGCTTGCCGAGCGTCTGGGCGAACGCCTCGAGCGCGTCGAGCGTCCGCTCGTCGCTCTGCTCGGCCGCGACGACCTCGACCAGCTTCATCAGCTGCGCGGGGTGGAAGAAGTGCAGCCCGGCGCAGCGCTGCGGCCGCGGCACGGCCGCAGCGATCGCGGAGACCGACAGCGCGGAGGTGTTCGTGGCGACGATCGCCTGCTCGCCGACGACGTCCGCGACGCGCGCGAGCAGCTCCTGCTTCAGCTCGAGCCGCTCGACGACCGCCTCGACCACCAGCTCCGCGCCGGCCAGCGCCGCCACGTCGGTGACGCCCTCGATCCGCCCGAGCAGCGCCTCGCGCTCCTGCGGCGTCAGCTTGCCGCGCTCGACGCCCGTGGCGGTGAAGTCGCGGATGTGGTCGAGGCCGTGCTCGATCCGCTGCGCGTCCGTCTCCAGCACGAGCGTGCGGTGGCCGGCCTGCGCGACGAGCTGCGCGATGCCCGCGCCCATCGTGCCGAAGCCGAGCACCGCGACGGTGCGCGTCGTCTCAGGTGCCATGCAGCCCGCTCCCCTCGTACCGGTAGAAGCCCTCGCCGGCCTTGCGGCCGAGCTGGCCGGCGGCGATCATGCGGTCGACGAGCGGCGGCGCCGCGAAGCGCGGGTCGCGCAGCTGCTCGTAGAGGCTGGTCGAGACGGCTTTGTGGATGTCGAGGCCGACGATGTCGAGCAGCCTGAACGTGCCCATCGGGTAGCCGAGCCCGAAGCCGATGGCGCGGTCGATCGACTCGACCGTGCCGAGCCCCGCCTCCAGCGCGCGGATGCAGTCGTTCTCGAACGGCACGAGGAAGTAGTTGACGATGAAGCCCGGCGTGTCGCCGCAGCGGACGCCGACCTTGCCGAGGCCCTCGACGAACGCCAGCGTGCGGGCGTGCGCGTCGTCGCCGGTGCGCTGGCCGCGCACGACCTCCACGAGCTTCATCAGCGGCGCCGGGTTGCAGTAGTGCGTGCCGACGACGCGCTGCGGGAGGCGCGAGCCGGCGGCGATCTCGGTCACCGACAGCGTCGAGGTGTTGGTGTGCAGGAGCGCGTCCTCGCGCACGACGTCGTCGAGCGCGCCGAGCAGCCGCTGCTTGGCGCCGAGGTCCTCGTAGATCGCCTCGCAGACGACGTCGCAGTCGGCGAACGCGCCGATGTCCGTCGCCGGCTCGATCCCGGCGAGCGCGCGGTCGCGCGCCTGCGCGTCGAGCTTGCCGCGCTCGACGCTCTTGTCGAGGAAGGCCCGCACCTGCTCCAGCCCGCGCGCGACGCGATCGGCGTCGACGTCTTGGAAGACCACCGGATGGCCGGCGCACGCGAGCGTGATGCAGATGCCGACCCCCATGGTGCCGGCGCCGACGACGCCGGTTCTCGCTGGTTGTTGCACAGGCGGCATATTGACTGACAATTGTCAGACCGTCAAGCCGAGGCCTCCCGTCAGCCGCCGAGCTCGGGCGGCAGCGCTCTCGGCCCGTCGGGGTAGAGCTCGGCCAGCTGCGCCTCCGTCATCTGCGTCGTGTTCGCCAGCTCCGGCGGAGCGCCGACGACGAGCCACAGCGCGTCGGCGTCGGTGTCGTTGAAGACCTGCCGCACCGCCGCCGGCTCGACCAGCAGCGCCGCGAGCGGCTCGAGCGTCAGCAGGTCCTCCTCCACGCGCACGCGCCCCGCCCCCTCCAGCAGCACATACAGCTCCTCCTGCTGCGCGTGCCGGTGGCGGGTCGACGCCTGGCCGGGCGCGAGGCGCCACATGCGAGCGGCGACCTGCGTCGCCTCGAGCTGCTTGGAGAGGTCCGTGTTGGGTACCCCCATCTGGTTCGACGGCCGCCAGAAGGCATCGGCGGCGGGCAGGACTCGGTAGCTCATCAGCACCTCGCGATCGTTGTTTGGAGCGCTCCCAAAGGAACGCCGATCGTACCGCCTTGCACCCCGGGCGCGCCCACCACGAGCCGTGGACGATTCGGCCGCGGCGGGCCGGCGAGGGCGCCGAGCTACTGCAGCTCGTTGATGCGGATCAGGTTGCCCGCGGGATCGCGGACGGCGCAGTCGCGCACCCCGTAGGTCTGCTCGGTCGGCTCCTGGACGATCTCCGCGTCCGAGGCCTGCAGCCGCTCGAACGTGCCGTCGAGGTCTCTGGTCGCCAACAGCAGCATCGCGTAGGTGCCCTTCGCCATCATCTCGGCGATCGTGCGGCGCTCGTCGTCGGTGATGCCGGGGTTGGCGGTCGGGGGACTGAGGACGATCGACGTGTCGGGCTGGTCGGCCGGGCCGACCGTGATCCAGCGCATCCCGCCCTTGCCGACGTCGTTGCGGACCTCGAAGCCGAGGATGTCGCGGTAGAAGGCCAGCGATGCGTCCGGATCGTCGTGCGGAAGCATGCTCGCGTGAATGGTGATGTCCATGGAGGCCATGCTAGGCGCGGCTCGCCACCGGCGCTTCTCGATTCCTGACCGGTCGCGTCACCTGCTTGGCGACGCACGCCGGCAGCCCCGCCGTCGCGCGCGCGGCGTCGCGCCGGTAGGCGCTCGGCGACATCCCGACCAGCTCGCTGAAGCGGCTGCTGAAGGTGCCCAGCGACGAGCAGCCGACCTCGAAGCAGACCTCGGTCACGCTCAGGTCGCCGCGGCGCAGCAGCGCCATCGCGCGCTCGATGCGGCGTGTCATCAGGTAGCTGTAGGGCGACTCGCCGTAGGCGAGCCGGAACCTGCGGCTGAAGTGCCCGGCCGACATGCAGGCGTCGCGCGCGAGCGCCTCGACGTCGAGCGGCTGCGCGTACTCGCGGTCGATCCGGTCGCGCACGCGGCGCAGCCGCACGAGGTCGCGCAGATCCTGCGCCGCGGCCGCTCCGCCGGTCATCTGCGACATCGTGCCACAGCCGCGCGAGCGCGTCGCGCGGCGCGGTCAGGCGCCGACGTAGGCAGCGAGGTGCTCGCCGGTGAGCGTGGAGCGCCCCGCGACGAGGTCGGCGGGCGTGCCCTCAAAGACGATCCGCCCGCCGTCGTGGCCGGCGCCGGGGCCGAGGTCGACGATCCAGTCGGCGTGCGCCATCACCGCCTGGTGGTGCTCGATCACGATCGCCGACTTGCCGGCGTCGACGAGCCGGTCGAGCAGCGCGAGCAGCTGCTCGACGTCGGCGAGGTGCAGGCCGGCGGTCGGCTCGTCGAGCACGTAGATCCCGCCCTTCTCTCCCAGGTGCGTGGCGAGCTTGAGCCGCTGTCGCTCCCCGCCGGACAGCGTCGTGAGCGGCTGGCCGAGGCTGAGGTAGCCGAGCCCGACGTCGGCCAGGTGGGTGAGGATCTTGTGCGCGGCCGGGGTCGCGGCCTCGCCGGCGCCGAAGAACTCCACCGCCTCGGCGACCGGCATCGCGAGCACCTCGCTGATGTCCCTGCCGCCGAACATGTACTCCAAGACCTCGGCCTGGAAGCGCTTGCCCCCGCACTCCTCGCAGACGGTCGCGACGCCGGCCATCATCGCCAGGTCGGTGTAGATCACGCCGGCGCCGTTGCAGGCGGGGCAGGCGCCCTCGGAGTTGGCGCTGAACAGTGCGGGTCTCACGCCGTTGGCCTTCGCGAACGCTCTGCGGATCGGCTCGAGCAGGCCCGTGTACGTCGCCGGGTTGCTGCGCCGCGAGCCCTTGATCGCCCCCTGGTCGACCGACACGACGCCCTCGCGCCCGGCCACCGAGCCCTGGATCAGCGAGCTCTTGCCCGAGCCGGCGACCCCGGTCAGCACGCACAGGACGCCGAGCGGGATGTCGACGTCGACGCCCTGCAGGTTGTGCGTGTCGGCGCCGCGGACCTCCAGGGCACCCGACGGCTCGCGGACCGTCTCCTTCAGCGACGCACGGTCGTCCAGATGCCTTCCGGTGACCGTGTCGCTCCCCCGCAGCTCCTCGACGGTGCCTTCGAAGACGATCTCGCCGCCGGCCGTGCCGGCGCCGGGGCCGAGGTCGACGACGCGGTCGGCGATCGCGATCGCCTCCGGCTTGTGCTCGACGACGAGCACCGTGTTGCCCTTGTCGCGCAGCCGCAGCAGCAGCTCGTTCATGCGCTCGATGTCGTGCGGGTGCAGGCCGATCGTCGGCTCGTCGAAGACGTAGGTGACGTCGGTCAGCGAGGAGCCGAGCTGGCGGATCATCTTCACGCGCTGCGCCTCGCCGCCGGACAGCGTGCCCGACGGGCGTTCGAGGCTGAGGTAGCCGAGCCCGATCTCCACGAACGAGTCGAGCGTCGCCGCCAGCGCCTCCAGCAGCGGCGCCACCGACGGCTCGCCGAGGCCGCGCACCCACCCGGCGAGATCGCGGATCTCCATCGTGCAGGCGTCGGCGATGCTGAGCCCGTCGATCTTCGACGCGCGCGCCTCCTCGCTCAGCCGCGTGCCCTCGCACTCGGGGCAGACGCCGAACGTGACGGCCCGCTCGACGAACGCGCGGATGTGCGGCTGCAGCGCGTCGACGTCCTTGGACAGCATCGACTTCTGGATCTTCGGGATCAGGCCCTCGTAGGTGAGGTTGATCCCCTCGACCTTGATTCTCGTCGGCTCCTTGTAGAGCAGGTCGTGCAGCTGTCGCTTGTTGAACTTCGCGATCGGCTTGTCCGGGTCGAAGAAGCCGCAGCCGCGGAAGATGCGGCCGAACCAGCCGTCCATGCTGTAGCCGGGGATCGCGATGGCGCCCTCGTTCAGCGATTTGGCCTCGTCGTACAGCGCCGTCAGGTCGAAGTCGGTGACCGCCCCGCGGCCCTCGCAGCGCGGGCACATCCCGCCGAGGCGGTTGTACGTCGCCTTCTTGGTCTGCGTCTTGCCGGCGCCGCGCTCGACCGTGATCGCGCCGCTCGCTCTGACCGAGGGGACGTTGAACGCGTACGCGCTCGGCGAGCCGATGTGCGGCTTGCCGAGCCGGCTGAAGAGGATCCGCAGCATCGCGTTGGCGTCGGTGGCGGTGCCGACGGTGGAGCGCGCGTCGCCGCCCAGCCGCTGCTGGTCGACGGTGATCGCGGTCGTCAGCCCGTCGAGCACGTCGACCTCGGGCCGCGCCAGCGTCGGCATGAAGCCCTGCACGAACGCGCTGTAGGTCTCGTTGATCAGCCGCTGCGACTCCGCCGCGATCGTGCCGAACACGAGCGAGCTCTTGCCCGAGCCGGAGACGCCGGTGAACACCGTCAGCCGCCGCTTGGGGATCTCGACGCTGACGTCCTTCAGGTTGTTCACCCGCGCACCGTGCACGCGGATCAGGTCGTGGCTGTCGGCGGCGCGCGGCGCGGGCTGCTGCTGCGCTCTCGTGGGGGTTGCCATGCCGGTCATGCTAGGCGCGGCCGCGGGCGGGCGCTTCTCGATTGCTGATCGGTTCGGAGCCGGCGGCGTCAGCTCGCGTCCGGAGCGTTCGCGTCAGTCGCCCGCGGCGACGACGCGGGCGCCGATCGTCTCGTACGTCGCCTTCGCGCGCGCGTCGCGCGTGGCGAGCACGGCGTCGTGCTCGACCGCGGCCAGGGCGACGAGCGCGTCGTAGACGGCGCCGCCCGCGATGCCGCGCTCGCCGAGGATCTGCGGGAGTCGCGCCGCGGTCCTCGGCCTGAGATGCAGCGGCGCGACGAAGCGCGCCTGCAGCAGCCGGGCGGCGTCGGCGGGCGCAAGGCGCAGATCGCCGGGCAGTCGCGTGAGCACCGAGTAGGTCTCGGCGACCGCATGGCCGCTGAGCGCGATCTCGCGCCCGTCCCACCAGCGCACGACCGAGCGGTGCGCCTCGTGCGTCTGGACGAGCAGCGGGATCGCGACGCTCGTGTCGAGCGCGAGCGCGGTCACCGCCGCCCGGCGTCGATCAGCCCGAAGACCGTGTCGTCGCCGATCGCGGTCTCGCCCGTGGCGACGAGCACGCCCGCCTCCTCGACCACGCGCGCCGTCCGGCCCGCCGGCACGATCTGCAGCCCCGCGCCATAGCGCGAGATGTCCACCGTCGAGCCCGCCGTCAGCCCCAGCGCATCGCGCAACGACTTGGGCACCACCACCCGGCCGACGGCATCGAGCTTCGTCTCCATAGGGAATATCGTACCAGCGACTTCCCAGGCGGCGCCGAGGCGCCTCGGGGAGCCCTCCCAGGACCCACGTTCACGCCGAGACGCTGAACGCGTCCCGCTCCACGACGAACCCGGACTGCAAGGTCGGAAACAGCGGGCTCGGTGCGAGGATCCGCTGCTGGATCGCGACGAGCGTCCCGTTCCGGGGATCGATCAGCGCTTCGTAGCGGTCGTTCGCCGCGTCGATGCAAACGTCGACGAAGCGCCCCTGGGGAGGGGCGCAGAGCCTGATCCCGGGCAGTTCGGCCATCGCGCTCAGGATCGCCCCGCGGACAGCGCCCGTCACCGGCGCTCGCCCGAGCAGGAACGCGTACTGGCGGAGCAGCAATGCCGGGCCTTGGGCGTCGGTCGGCGTATGGGCGCGGATCGCTCGTGCGATCGCAGCCGGGTCGGGCGGCAGCCGCATGACGTCCGAGTACGTGAGCGGCGTGCCCTCGGGGAGAAAGCCGAACCTCCCCGGTCCGACGCGCAGCCGCAAGCCGGTGGTCCGCACCGGGATGGGGTTCGGCGTGCCCGAGAGGCGCCAGGCAGCCGCTGACGCCGCCGTCGCGAAGCGTGGCGGAAGGTCCGTCTCGACGACCTGCGCGGCCGACCGGCTCGTGACGGTCGTGGTCCGGATCGCGCTTCCGATCAGCGTGAACGCATTTGCGCTGGTCGCGTTGAAGACCACCGTGCGGGACTCGCTCGTGCGGATCCGCACCGTGGCCGCCTGCCCGGCGCCGGCCGCCGTCGAGCGCCCGGCGGCGTCGGCGACACGGAGGAGGAGCGCCTGCGCGCTCTCGCTGTGGCTGAGCGAACGCGCGCCGGCGCCGCCGTCGAGCGGGCGCGCAGCCCCTCCGCAGCCCGACAGCAGCGCCACCGCCCCGGCAACCGCCGCGGCGGCAAGGAGTCGTCCTCCTGCCGCCGCACGGGCGCGCCCCAGGGCGCGCCCGGTTGGTCGCTGGATCAACAGAGGCCTTCGCCGGTGTCGAGGTACAGGCTCGAGATCGAGTCGTTCACGTTCGTCCCGCCGGGCCAGCGGTATTCGGTCAGGTTCCATGCGCCAGCTTCACGGTTCGCACACAACCTGGTTTCACTTGCGGGATAATCCTTGCTCATGTACGTGCGATGCACACGGTTGTTGATGTACGAGCTGATCTGGTCGTTTGCTTCTCCCCCGACGTAGAACCAGGTATTTCCCGGGTCGAAGGGCGAATTGACCTGGCTGTACGTCCACGCCGTACCTTCGTCGCCTATGTTGCGGTACCCACAGAACGAGGATTCCTGACACGCCGACGCAGCCGACGGCGCCGCAACCGAGCAGAGCATAGCCGCGGCAAGCACGAGCACGACTCGTCGAAAGCTCATAAAGACCCCCATCGTTAAGGAGAGTAGAGACCGAACTGGGGATCCGAGCGACCAGCGCACAGCGCGGGCCGTGCACTGCATCACGCGACTCAACCGACTGCGATGAAACCCCTGCCGCGCTTTGCCATCCCCGCTCAAGCGAGCGTAGCCGAACCGCAATGCACCGGCAAGAGGTCATGTCAGCGCTCGCTGCGATCGACGGCAAGCGGCCGGCCCCCTCAGCGCAGCTGCAAGACGGGATCCGCCAGCGCCTTCTGCTCCGACGCCACCGCCAACCAGGTGCGCAGCGCGTCGCGCAGGCGGACGTTGAGCGGGCGCCAGTCGAGCCGGCGGCCGACGAGCTGGTCGATCTGGACGGTGCCCCAGTCGACGTAGTCGCGCGGGACGGCGACGGTGTGGCGGATCCGCGACTCGGCGGGTGCGGCGCTCGTGCCCCAGGCGAGCCACGGCTCGGGCGCGACGAACGAGGCGATCGCGTCCAGCTCCTCGGCGCCGACCTCGGCGATCAGCGAGCGGTCGTCGGTCCACGGCCAGAAGCGGGCGACGTCGGCTTCCGTGACCTCGCCGGCCGGCCACTGGTACATCACGCCCTCGATCGCCGGCTGGTGCATGCCGACGACGGGCACGACCGCGACGCCGGCGCCGGTCGCCTCGCGCAGCGCCTCGGCGGCGAAGTCGGCGAGCGAGATGTCGTCGCCGAAGCCGATCGTCAGCGGCTCGCGGATGCGCCCGACGACCTCGGCCTCGGCGGCCTCGATCGCGGCCCGGCCCTCGCCCGTCCACGCGCCGGCGTCCGAGGCGTCGACCGCGACCAGCTCGACGTCGTGGTGCCCCGTGCGCAGGTCGAGGTCGATCACGCCGACCTCCGCGCCGAACGCCCACGGCTGCGCGTGCGGAACGCCGTCGACCAGGCCGGCCCAGCGCCCGAGCGTGTGCCCGAGCACGACCGCGTCGACCGCGTCGCCCCAGGCGTCCGTCAGGTCGAGCACCGGCCCCGGATCCGGCAGGTGCGTCCCGTCGGGGGCGACGGCCCAGTTGACGCCGAAGTGGAACAGGACCACGACGGCGACCGCGCCGCGCGCGCGCAGCGCCTGCGACTGCTCCGCGACGATCCGCGCCAGCTCGCCGTCCGCCTGCGGCGCGTGCGGCGTGAACGCCGCCACCTGCGGGTGCGTCAGGCCGATGAAGCCGACCGGCCCGGCCCCGGACTCGATCAGCGTCGAGGCCGGCACGCCCGCGTCGACGTTCGCGA
>Ga0265319_1001940_pt1 | contig 11730 bp, 8 predicted proteins | sample 4824metaG_FD_192443 | JGI IMG/M metagenome (GOLD analysis project Ga0265319, IMG submission 192443) | Rhizosphere microbial communities from Carex aquatilis grown in University of Washington, Seatle, WA, United States - 4-8-24 metaG | ecosystem: Host-associated > Plants > Roots > Rhizosphere >...
CAGCTCGATCAGGACGAAGCCGACGAGCAGCGCCACTGCGATCAGGAACGTGACGATCGTCTGCACGGAGCCCCAGCCCTTCTGCTCCGTCTGGACGATCGCGTACACGAGCGCCATCAGCCCGCCGGTCACCGTGATCGCGCCCGGCACGTCGAAGCTCCGATGCGCAGCCTCGTCTTTCGACTCCGGCACGATCCGCAGCGAGAAGAAGAAGACCGCGACGCCGACCGGGACGTTGATGAAGAAGATCCACGGCCACGAGAACGCCTGGGTGAGCGCGCCGCCGAGCACGAGGCCCACGGCGCTGCCGCCGATCGCGATCGCTGCCCAGACGCCGAGCGCCTTCGCGCGGTCAGAGCCCTCCTTGAAGGTGGTGGAGATGATCGCGAGCGCCGCGGGTGAGATGAACGCTGCGCCGAGGCCCTGAAGCGCGCGAGCGCCGATCAGCATCCCCGAGCTCGTCGAGAGGCCGTCGAGCAGCGACGCCGTCGTGAAGACGATCACGCCGCCGAGAAAGAGCCGCTTGCGCCCCAACAGGTCGCCGGCGCGCCCGCCGAGCAGCAGGAAGCCTCCGAAGACGAGCGTGTACGCGTTGACGACCCACTGGAGGTTCGCCTCGGTCATGCCGAGGTCTTTCTGAATCGAGGGGAGCGCGACGTTCACGACGGTAGCGTCGAGCACGACCATGAACTGCGCGAAGCAGATGAGGACGAGGACTACCCAGGGGTTCGTCGAGTGGCGACTCATTTGGATCGGACTCCAATTCTAAGCGGACGGGTCAGTCCGCTTAGCGTAGCTGCCGACGACGAGTCACCGCAATCTAGACTGGGTAACGGTATGGAGACGTCGCTTCCGGTCGCCGAGCGCCCGCGCCGCCCCGAGTGGATGAAGGTGCGTGCGCCGTCGAAGGACGGCCGCTTCTTCGACGTCCAGAAGCTCCTCCACGGCCTCTCGTTGAACACGATCTGCGAGGAGGCCAAGTGCCCGAACATCTCCGAGTGCTGGGGCCGCGGCACCGCGACCTTCCAGATCCTCGGCGACACGTGCACCCGCGCCTGCCGGTATTGCTACGTCCACTCCGGCCGCCCCGACGCGCCGCCCGACGCGCTCGAACCGCTACGGGTGGCGCAGGCCGCAGCCCAGATGGAGCTGAAGCACGTCGTCGTCACCTCGGTCGACCGCGACGACGTCGCCGACCGCGGCGCCGCTCACTACGCCGCGACGATCCGCGCGATCAAGTCGAAGCTGCCGGCCGCGACGATCGAGGTATTGACGCCGGACTTCCTCGGCGTCGAGGAGGAGGCGCTCGCGACGGTGATCGGCGCCCGCCCGGAGGTCTTCAACCACAACATCGAGACCGTGCGCCGGCTCCACCGGCAGATGCGCGGCGGCAAGGCCGACTACGACCGCGCGCTCTGGCTGCTGCAACGCGCGAAGGAGATTGCCGACTACGACGTGCTCACGAAGTCGGGAATCATCGTCGGCCTCGGCGAGACGAACGACGAGGTCGTGCAGACGCTGCGCGATCTGCGCGCGCACGGCGTCGACGTCGTCACGATCGGCCAGTACCTCCAGCCGAGCCCGCAGCACACCGCGATCGACCGCTGGGTGCATCCCGACGAGTTCCGCTGGCTGCGCGAGCAGGGCGAAGCGCTCGGCTTCGGCTCCGTGTTCTCGGGCCCGCTCGTGCGCTCGAGCTACCGCGCCGACGAGCAGCAGCACGCTGCGGCTACGGGCCGCGGCGCCGTGGCGTACTGACTCGACGTCAGAGTCCGAGGACGAGCGTCAGGGCCGCGTCGAGGTCACGCAGCTCACCGGCGCTGAGGCGGCCGACCGAATCGCCGGGCCGGTCAGGGCTGCCGGCGGTCGACTGCTCGACGAGCACCCGGGTCTCGAGCCCGTCGAGCTCGATCGTCCGCCGAAACGATCGCGGTGGCAGCTCCCGCCCGACCCAAGAGCGGGACCTGGTCCGAACCAGGTCCCGCCTCAGGCGCCCTGCAAGACATGCCGTCCCCAAACCCGCTCAGCGACCCGCGTTGCGAGAATCGGGACCTGGTCCGAACCAGGTCCCGATTCTCGGGCGGCGCGAACAGAGCCGGGTCTCACTCACGGAAACCGGCCCCCGATCAGCCGCGTTCACACCGCCGGTGGGAAGGACAACTAGCGGCCGTGATTGCCGGTCAGCGCGGCGACGGCATCCACGATGCCGTTGCCGAAGAAGCCGTTCACGCTCCGGCCGCCCTGGCAGACCGCCTGGTCGTACGGGAAGTCGAGGCCGTACACGACCGTGCTCGGATTCGGGCACGACTGCGGTGCCGCAGACTGCTCGAGGAGTCGCTCGACCTGATCGGGTTGGACGTGCGAGCGGCTGCCCCACGGTGAGAAGAAGCCTCCGTACTTGCTCACGATGAGCGCGGCGACGCCGGCGGCGTTCGGCGTGGCCATCGACGTGCCCTGCTCCCACGCGTACGGCGCGCCACCGTCGGTCGTCTCGGGAGGCTGCGCGTCGGCGGGAAGGGTGCTCGTGGACGACCAGGCGCCGAGGACGAGCCCGCCCCCGTCGTACGGAGACGGCGCGGCCTGGAAGACCGAGTCGCCGCCGGGCGCGGCGACATCCACGTTGCCGAGGCCGTAGTTCGAGAAGAACGACTTGTCGTTTGCGTAGCCTGTCGACGAGACACCGACGACGCCAGGCAGCCCGCCCGGGACCTCGACGACACCGGATACGCCGAACGCGTTCGTCAGCGCGGCGTCGTCGGCGAGATTGAGATTGTCGTTGCCCATTGCGGCGAGGGTGAGCACGCCGCGGGCGCGCGCGTATGCCACGGCACGGCTCGCGAGGACGTAGTCCGCGTCGCCGTTCAGCGCGTACGAGACGATGCTCGCCGAGACGATGTCGACATGCTTCTGGGCCGCGTAGACGACCGCCTGGTCGAACCACAGCAGCAGACCGTTGCCGTTCTTGTCCTGCGTCTTCAGCTCGACGAGCGAGACGTTCGGCGCGACGCCCGAGATGCCGATGCGGTTGATCGGGGCGGCGACGGCGCTCGCCGTCCAGGTGCCGTGGCCGTTGTAGTCCTGGATGTCCGGCTCAGCGGTGACGGTCGTGAACGTTCCGTCCCCGTTGTCGATCTGCGCGTCGGTGACGAACGACGTGCTGTCGCGCGTATCGAGATTCGGGCGAATGTCGGGGTGGCCCTGGTCGACGCCCGAGTCGGTCAGGGCGACGTGGACATCGGAACGGCCGCGATTCAGGGCGTACGACCCGAAGAGCGAGACGTTCATGCGCATCTTGTCCCACTGTTCGAAGCCGAGGTGATCGGGCTCCGGCTGGGGATCGACTCCGGCACTCGGCTGGCCGCCGCCGCCGTGGCGACGGCCGCGGAACGAGAATGCGCGCGAGCGCGCCCGGGCCATCGACGCCGCCTTGGTCGGGGGCGTCGCAACGGCCGACGGCTCGGTCGGAGGGACGGCCGTCTGCACCGACGCCTCCGCCGCGGCGACCGAGGCGCTTGCGGAGATCGTGGCTGCGAACTGCGGGTTGGACGAGACGACGCCGATCCCGCCGATCTCCGGGATGCGCACGACGATCGTGCCGCCGGCCGCAGTCACGAGCTGATCGACGTTCGCCGGCAGCGAGCCGGACGCGAATGCGACGGTGTACGTCGTGGGAGGCGCAGACGCCGTGGCGCCGCCGCGCGTCGCCGCCGACCCGGCGCCGGTGACGAGCAATGCCGTCCCTAGAACGGTGATGGCCGCAGCAGCCTTCCCCACGCACGTCTTATAGGCCGCGGGCCTGCCGAGCACAAGAGCCCTTTTTGGGGGATATTTGCTCAGCGAATACCCGTGTCGATCTGGAAGTCGAACCGGCGGTTCACCCCGGAGCGCACGCGCGCCTGGTGGGGCGTCAGTCCGCCGATCTTCTGCGGCGGGCTGACCCGGACCCCGTAGAGACCGGGCGGCAGCTGCACCGAATACCTCCCGCCTGCGCCGGCGCGAACCCGCGCTGCGTCCCGCCCGCTGCGCGAGAACACGAGCACCGCTCCAACGGCGGGCTCGCTGCACGGCGTCCCGACCCGGCAGACCGGCGTCGTCGGCCCGCGGGTGACGATCCCGTGGAGACCGCTCAAAGCCAGTGCGAACGCGATCAGGACGGCCATCCCTGCAGTGTGCCCTGGGACGGCGAGGGCCGGCGTCTCCGCCGGCCCTCGCGCTACTCACCTGCGTCGTGCGAACTACCTGAGCGGGATCTGCTGCGCCTCGTCCCGTCCGCTCGGGTTCTCGTGACTGACCACGAGCCAGCCGAGCGCCGGCGACTGCAGGAGCTCGGTCGGGTTGGTCGTCAGGGCCTCCGTAGCGGAGCCGTTCGGAGCGAGGACGTCGAACATGCCGGTGCTGACCGCCGGCGAGAACGGGTTGAACACGGCCTTGGTGGCGGTCGTGTCCGACGTGTTGTCCGTGAGACCGAAGCCCGTCACCCAGTAGGTGAAGCGCTGGTTCACGGTTCCGTCGAGGGACGTTGCCGGCGTCGAGTCCGTCAGCAACGGCAGGTCGACCGGCAACACGATGGTGTTGCTGTCGGTCGGCGCGTCGGTGACGAAGTCGATCGTGCCGCCGCCCTCGTTGAGGTCGAACACGGCCACGACGTCCTCACCGTTGAACACCCCGGTGGTGAGAGCGCCGAGGTCGGTCGCGACGACGTCGTAATCGGCGTTGCCGTCGCCGTTCACGTCGACGAACACGTCGAACTCGTTCTGCGTTGCGTTCGACCAGCGGTGGTACGTGGTGATGGCGAACTGCATCACGCCACCGCCCACCGAGCTGGCGCCCACTGCGCGGATGTCGTTCGAGCCCAGGGCCGCGGTGCGCGCGTCCTTGATGCCCCACGCGTACCAGTCCGCGGTGCCCTGAACCTGGCTCCGGTTCGTCGTCCTGGCCGTCGTGCTGCCGGTCCGCCTGAGCTGCCTCGAGTCGATGGACGTCGAGACGTTCGACACGCCCTGCGGAACCATCAGGTACGGCACCCGCAGCGTGACGCCGTTGTTGCTCCCGCCGACCGGCGTGAACACAACGGAGCCGGACACGCTGCTGAACGGCGTGAAGCCCGGCAGGCTTGCGCCGCCGGCGGTGTCGAGCGGCACGTTCAGACGAACATGAACGTCACGCTCGCTGCGCGGCCAGACAGTGACCGTCGAGTCCAAGATCGACATCGTGTGCGGGCTGCCCTGATCGAGTGCATCCGAGACCGAGAAGGTCTGCGGCGAGTTCGAGAAGTTCCGCAGCTGGACGGTCGCGCCCTGGCTGAAGTCCCGGCTGAGCTCGTTGAACCCGAAGCTCAGGCTCGGCGTCTGGGCATTGCCGCCGTGACGGCCGAACTCGTGGTTGTCGTCGTCGTCCCCGCCGCCGCGGCCCATCGAGCCGAGTGCGACCACCTGGGTCTTCGTGGCCGGGACGGCCTGGATGAAGCCGGTGCCGGCGCCGAGCGTGCTGTAGCCGGCCACCATTCCCGGATCGGCCGTGTTCGAGATCGCGGCCTCCCAGTACTTCACCTTGCCCCAGTCCGGATGCGCCTCCTTGACGAGCGCGGCCTCACCGGTGGTGTGCGGCGCGGCCATCGAGGTGCCCGAGTCGATCAGAAGCCCCGTGCCCGTGCCCATGCCGGCCGAGGCGATGCTGACGCCCGGAGCCGTGACGTTCGGCTTGAGCGAGCTGTCGCCGGTCGCCGGCCCCCACGAGCTGAAGCTCGCGAGACCGAGGTAGCCCGGATTCGAGAGCGGCAAGGCGGACTCGCTGACCGTGCCGCCGTCCGCGGCGAGCAGCTGCAAGGCCGCCGCCGATGCGGACGGAGGAGAGCCGCCCTGGACACCGAGGAACGGGATCGTGACGTTGAAGGCGAAACCGCCGAAGAGCGGCGGGCCCGACGCGTCGGGGTCATTGGTGATCGGGCCCTCATACGGCGGGAATGCCGACGAGTTGTTTACCATGATCACGCCGGCCGCACCCGCCATCTGGCCGAAGATCGCCTTCGCGACGCGCGCACAGGTGCCGCGCGTAACGACGATGAACGTGTTCGGCGGGATCGGCCCGTTGGCCTGATCCTGGGCGACGCTGCAACCGAGGCTGATCGTCGACCCGGTGTGGATCACCTTCAGGTTGAACGGTCCCGGCGGCAGCGGCGTGAAGCCGTTCGCGACGATCGCCGACAGGCTGCCACCGCTCGACGCGTCCGCCTTCGTCAGGGTGAGCGCCGCACCCGGGAACGACTGGGTCGGATCGCTCGCGGCGACGCTGACCGCGCCGGCGCTCGAAGCAGGAGTGCCCGTCATGTACGCGTTCGGGCCCTCGTTGCCCGAGGACGCGATCACGATCACGCCGTCCCGGGCGGCATTCGTCGACGCAACGGCGTCGGGGGAGTCGGGGCTGCCGAACGGCGAACCGAGGGACATGTTGATCACGTCCATGTGATTCGCGACGGACCACTCGATCGCGTCGACGACGACGTCGGTCGAGCCCTGGCAGCCGAAGACGCGCACCGAGTAGAGATCGGCCTTCGGAGCGACGCCCGGGCCGACGAGCCAGCTGTGGCCGCTCACCGTGGTCGCGTTGTACGGCCCCGTATACGTGTGGCCGTTCGCGAGGACGCCGAAGCCGGCCGCCGTGCCCGCGGTGTGCGTGCCGTGGCTGTTGCAGTCGAGCGGGTTCGGGTCCGGATGCGGGATCGGCTGGTACGACGCAGACGTCGGATCGGCGTTGTAGTCGTCGCCGACGAGGTCGACGCCGCCCTTGACCTTCGGGGCGCTCGGGCCGAACCACAGCGGGTTCGCCGGGAGCGTGTCCGTCGTCAGCGCGTTCTGGTAGTCGAGCGGATTGCCCGACCCGCCGAAGTCGGCATGCGTGTAGTCGATGCCGGTGTCGATGTCGGCGATCTTGATGTGCTCGCCTGCGAACGACGGGCTGCCGCCCCAGACGTCCGGTCCGCCGACGAGCGGCACGCCGTGAACGTTGTCGGGCTTGACGACCTGCACGGGGTAGACCGCGACGACGCCGGGAACCGAGTTGAGCGCGTCTGCCTTGTTCCCGGCGATCCTCACCTTGATTCCGTTGTACGCAAGCTGGTACGAGGCGAGCACCTGTCCGCCGAGCTGGCGGATCTGGCTCGCGACCGGCGCCTGCTGCGACCTCAACTGGTCGCGGTGCGAGTTCCACTCACCCTGGGTGAACGGCGCCGGCGCATTGGCATCGTCGACGGTGACGGGATCGCCGGCGAGCTGGACGATCACCGTCTGAGGCTGATTCGAGATCCCGAGCGGCGCGATCGCCGGGGTGAACTTCCCGGCCTGCGCCGGCACGAGCGGTGCCGGCCTTGCGGCTCCAGCCGCCGAGACGACGCTCAGCGCGACCAGCGCAACGATCGACACGGCGATCCAGGCATTGCGCCTGGACGTACGCCGACGCCCTGTCGGCCCTCCGACACGACTCCTATACACGTGTTTCTCCTCTCCCCTTACGCGATTAGCCGACTGCGAACGTCTCTGGCTCCCCAGCCCCAGACCATGCGACATCCGGTCGACCTCACTAACGGCCCGCTGATAGTGCCCCTCAGGTAGAGGGGCGTCAAGGCTTGAAAGCGTGATCCTAGACTGCTACGAACCGTGCGGCTTGGCCATCGCGCGGTAGTCGAGAGCCTCGTCCAGAATGGACTCCTCGACACCCTGCTCGCGGGCCACCTCACGGAGCGAACGGCCCGACGCGGCGGCTTCCTTGACGATCTCGCTCGCCTTGTCGTAGCCGATGTACGGATTCAGGGCCGTCGCCGCCGACAGGGTCAGCTCGGCGTAGCGCTGCGCGTTCTCGCGCTGAGCCTCGATCCCGTCGACGCACTTCTCGGCGAAGAGGCGGCTCGCGCTCGCGAGCAGCTTCACCGAGTCGAGGATGTTCCGGGCGAGCAACGGCACGAAGACGTTCAGCTCGAAATGTCCCTGCATCCCGCCGATCGTGATCGCGGTGTCGTTGCCGATCACCTGCGCGGCGACCTGCGTGACGACCTCGGGGATGACCGGGTTGACCTTGCCCGGCATGATCGAGCTGCCCTTCTGGAGCTCGGGCAGCGAGATCTCGGCGAGGCCGGCGCGAGGGCCGGAGCCCAGGTAGCGGATGTCGTTCGCAATCTTCGTCAGAGACACGGCGAGCGTCTTCAACGCGCCGGAGGCCTCGACGATGCCGTCGCGCGCCGCGGTCGCCTCGAAGAAGTCGGCCGGAGGCGAGATCGGCAGGCCTGTCTCCTTGACGAGGATCGCGCGGACGCGGGCGGCGAACTCGGGATGGGTGTTGAGGCCCGTGCCGACGGCGGTTCCGCCGAGCGGGATCTGGCCGAGCCGCGGCAGTGCATCCTGCACGCGCGCAATGCCCTGGCGCACCTGGGCGGCGTAGCCGGCGAACTCCTGGCCGAGCGTCACGGGCACGGCGTCCATCCAGTGGGTGCGCCCCGACTTGATCACGTCGTCGAACTCCTTCGCCTTGCCCTCGAGCGAGACCGCGAGCAACTCGAGCGCCGGCAGGAGGTCGTTCACGATCTCGTCGAGTGCCGCGAGGTGCACGGCCGAGGGAAAGACGTCGTTGGACGACTGGCCCATGTTGACGTCGTCGTTCTTGTGGACGTCCTCGCCGGCGAGCGTCGCCAGCACCTCGTTCGCGTTCATGTTCGACGAGGTGCCCGAGCCGGTCTGGAAGACATCGATCGGAAACTGGTCGTCGAGCTCTCCGGACGCGATCCGGGCCGCGGCGGCGGCGATGCGGTCGGCCTTGTCGCGGTCGAGCAGGCCGAGGTCGGCGTTCGCGACGGCTGCCGCGCCCTTGATGCGCCCGAGCCAGCGTGCGACGGGCGGCGGAATCGGCTCGCCGGAGACGGGGAAGTTGGCGATCGCCTTCGTCGTCTCGGCGCCCCAGAGCTGCTCGTGCTGGTCGGTCTTGCTCACGGCTCGAGTGTAGGGCTAGGCGGACTCGGCGGCGAGGGTCTCGGCGCACGCGAGCAGCTCGTCCCAGGTGCACAGCTTCACGCGTGGGCGGCCGAGCTTCTCGCCGGCTGCGCGCTCGGTCGCGTCGATCGACGACCAGCCCGCGTGCACGACCCGCCGGATCCCGCGGGCGTCGAGCAGCGCGTCGACGTCCTCGGCGGTCTTGCCGGCCCGTGGGAGGCGGCCCTCGCGATCGTCCTCGAGGAGCAGACCGATCGTCTCGGTGGCGTCCTTCTTGTTCGTGCCGATCACGCCGGACGGGCCGCGCTTGATCCATCCGGCCGCGTACACGCCGGGAAGCGGAGCGCCTTGTTCGTCGAGCACGCGGCCGCCGGCGTTCCGGATCGTGGCCCGCTCCTCGTCGAAGGGGACGCCCGGCAGGGCGACGCCGCGGTAGCCGACGCTGCGGAAGACGATCCCGGCCGTAAGCGTCTCGTGCTCGTCGGTCGCGACCGCGCGCAGGCCGCCACGGCCGTCGGGCTCGAGCCGGTTGCGCACGAGCTCGACGGCCTCGACCCGCCCGTCGCCCTCGAGCGCGACCGGGGAACGGAGGAAGCGGAGCACGAGGCGCTTCGGCTTGCCCTCCGGCTTGCGGGCCGCGTACTCCCGGAGCACCTCGAGGTTCCGCTCCGCATTCGTGTCGCCCTCGAGCGCGGCGGCACTCGCAGGATCGAGCTCGAGGTCGGCCGGATCGACGATCACGTCGGCGCCGGCCAGCTCGCCGAGCTCGAGGAGCTCGGGATTCGTGAAGGCGGCTTGCACCGGGCCGCGGCGGCCGACCATCACGATCTCCCGGATCCCCGAGTCGCTGATCGCCTCGATCGCGGCATCCGTCGTGTCGGTCGGTGCGAGCTCCTCGGGCGTGAGCGCCAACATCCGAGCGACGTCGACGGCGACGTTGCCGTTGCCGATCACGACCGCCCGCTCGCCCGACAGGTCGAACTGGAGGTGCTGGTGGTCGGGGTGGCCGTTGTACCAGGCCACGAACTCGGTCGCCGGCCACGATCCGGGGAGGTCCTCGCCGGCGATCCCCATGTGGCGGTCGCTCTGGGCCCCAACGCAGTAGACCACCGCGTCGTAGAGCTCGAGCAGATCCTCGTGCCTGAGGTCACGGCCGACCTCGACGTTGCCGAGGAAGCGGAAGCCCGGACGTTCGGCGATGCGCTCGAACGCCTTCGAGACGGACTTGATCTTCGGATGGTCGGGCGCGACGCCGAGGCGCACGAGGCCCCACGGGGTCGGCAGGCGCTCGATCAGGTCGACCTCGGCCGGGGGATCGGCCCCAAGCAGAGCGCCGGCGGCATAGAAACCCGCCGGCCCCGAGCCGACCACGGCGACCCGGAGCGGTCGTTCCGTCTCTGACGCCCCCATCAGCGCCGATGCTACGCGGCGGGCAGGTCGAAGGAGCAGCTCAGGTTGCGACGGCGTCTTGCGGCAGGCCGGGTGCGAACCGTGCGGGCTACGGCTCCGGCTGATCGCACGGCGCGTCTGCGACCGCGTCGAGCGGTGCACGAGTGGAATCGGGGCGGGGGACGGGCGTCGTGCGACGCCAGCGGACGATCGCCACTGCCGCGAGCAGCAGGAGAATCGTGCCGCCCTCGAGAGCCGGGCTGCCGCTGTGCCGGGCGTAGATCGCGAGAACGGCCGCGGCTCCAAGAAGGAGCCACCCCCACCAAGGGGGGTTATAGGCAAGGGTCCTCGGGAGCGCCGCCAGCCGCGCATACTCGGGGTCGTCCGCAGCGAACGTGCTGACCCGCGCGTCCTTCGCGACGAGCGTGCTCCCTATCGTCGTGCGCCGAATGCCCCCCAGCAGCGCGGTGGTACCCGCAGCACCGGCGCCGGCCGTGATGTACATCCCGAGGCGATCCGCCGCCCCGACGGCGCTCTGAACGGCCCAGAGCACGCTGCCGATGCCGGCCACACCGAAGAGGCCGAGGGCAATGTTCAGGTACCGGTCCGCGTAGCGGCTGAATAGGGCAGCCCAGCCGGCGTAATCGCGTCGCGGGTCCGGTCTGCGGCGTAAGACCGACATGGTGGGGATATCGACGACACAGGGGTTCCGCTAAAGCTCAGGCTCGACCCCGCTGGAACCGATAGACAGGAAATGCGGCTCTCCCATCTCCTCCTCGCAGCCGTCCTCGGCGCGTTCGTCCTCGCCGGCGGCGCTTCGGCCGCGGCGCCGGCGCCCGTGCCCGGCTTCGCTCTCTTCGACGTCCACACCGATCTCGCGCACGCCTCGCACAACGCCTTCGGCGACGTGAAGATCTGGAAACGCAAGACGGCGCTGGCGAAGCGCGCCCACGGCGCGACCCTCGTCCACTGCGGTGCAGCCTGCACCTTCGGCGAAGGCTGGCTCGCCTTCGCGGTCGGCCCGTCGCTCTCGGCTCGCGACGTCGTGGCGGCGAAGGCGTACCGAACGAAAGTCGGCTGGAGCGTCGTCGTGACGCTGACACCGCGCGGCCAATCGAGCTGGAAGACTTTCAGCCGCCGCGCATCCCTCTCCGGCGCAACTCGGGGCGTGCCCGACGCGCTCGTGGTCGTCCTGGACGGCGACATCGTCGCTCAGCCGCTCACGAATCAGGTTCGGCATGGGAAGACGAGCGTCGAGCTTCCCGGGCTCAGCAAGGCGAACGCGCTCCGCGTCGCGAAGCTTCTCAGCTAGAGGAGGAGCTCAGCCCGGTTAGTGGCTGCAGCCGGAGCCGCAGCCGGTGCCGGC
>Ga0265319_1001945_pt1 | contig 11700 bp, 10 predicted proteins | sample 4824metaG_FD_192443 | JGI IMG/M metagenome (GOLD analysis project Ga0265319, IMG submission 192443) | Rhizosphere microbial communities from Carex aquatilis grown in University of Washington, Seatle, WA, United States - 4-8-24 metaG | ecosystem: Host-associated > Plants > Roots > Rhizosphere >...
GGATTTCAACAACGGCTTGTAGGCGCCGTGAACAAGCATCCGGCTGAGCCCGCGCGGCCCGCCAAAGAAGCCGAACACGGCACGCATCTGCGGACGGTCGATGATCACAACGGCCTTGCCGCCGGCCGCCGCGCGAGCGATTGCCGCCGCGACGCGCTCGGGCGCCATTGCCTTCTCGAACGTCGCTCCTCCAGTCGGCCCCCATGAGATCTCGCCACGCAGCTGGTCGGTGCGCACGTCGCCCGGGCAGACCGCGCAGGCATGGACGCCGCTGCCGGCCAGCTCGTGGTAGAGCACCTCGGCCAGGCCCACCATCCCCCACTTGCTCGTGCAATACGAGGCATATGACGGTCCCCCGATCAGCCCGAGCTCCGAGGAGACCAGCACGATCGAGCCGCGCCCGCGCTCGCGCATCGGCCCAAGCACCCGCTGGCTCAGCCACAGCGCTCCGCCAACGTGCAACCGCCAGGTCTGCTCGAAATCCTCCGGCTTCACGTCCTCGACGAAGTCGCGGTGCAGCACGCCGGCGCAGTTGACCAGGACGTCGACGGGGCCGAGCGCCGCAACCACCTCATCGACGGCCCGTGCGCATTCGCCGGGATCCGTGAGGTCGGCTGCGACGACGTGCGTCTCGCCGCCGATGCGGGTCGCCGCCTCGGCTAGCGCTGCCTGGTCGCGCGCCACCAGCCCGACGCGAGCGCCCAGTCCGGCGAAGTGCTCCGCCGTCGCCAGGCCGATCCCGCGCGAGGCTCCTGTCACCAGCACCGTCTGTCCGTCGAACCGCGCCACCGCACCCTCCCGTGTTTGAGATCGAGGCGCGCACGCTACGACACCGACCGACCGCGCGCGTGCCGCCAGCTGGTCGCGCACTGCCGGCGCGCCCTGGACCGCTGTCGTGCGAGCCGGCAGGCCGGCCGTGTCGCCGGGCGTCGGGTGTCTCAGCGAGGAGCGAGCAGGTAGTGGGAGACCATCCACTCCTGGCCGTCGCGCCAGCCCCACATCTGCTCGGTGGACAGGAGGAACAGGCGCCAGCCGGCCAGAGCCCGAGCCGCGCGGCGCTCGCCGACCGTGTTGCCCAGAACGATCCGCGCCCGATCGGCGTGCGCGTCGAGCCGCTCGAGCCAGGCGGCCAGGGTGCGTGCGTAGTGGGTGCCGGAAACCGCCCAGCTCTCGCGCACCTCGAACTCGCGCTGAAAGCGCAGCAGCAGTTCGTGCGACGGCATGCGGCCGGCGGTGAAGAAGCGGTCGGCGGCCCAGGTCCCCTCGAACTCGTACGCGAGCCGGCGATGTGAGAAGACATGAACGAAGAGACGCCCACCCGGCTCGAGCCAGCCGGCGATGCGCGCCAGCAGCGCCTCCCAGTTGCGCATGTGCTCGAACATCTCGATCGAGACCACGCGGTCAAAGCTTCGTTCGAGCGCCAGCGTGTTGACATCGGCGGTGATCACGCGCAGGCGGTCGCCAAATCCGCGACGGTCGCGCACGGCCTCGATCCACGCCCGCTGCGAGGCCGAGTTCGACACGGCGACCACCTTGGCGTGCGGATAGCGCTCGCAGATCCACAGCGACATGGAGCCCCAACCACAGCCAAGGTCCAGCACGCTCATGCCGTCCTCGATGCCCGCGCGGGTGCAGGTCAGAGCGAGCATCGCCTCCTCGGCGGCCGCCAGATCGCCGGCTCCGTCGCCCCACCAGCCACACGAGTACTTGAGTCTCGGCCCCAGGAACAGTTCGAAGAACTCGGCCGGCAGCTCGTAGTGCTGCTCGTTCGCGCGTCCGGTCGACTCCGCGATCGCACCGGTGCGCATGCTCGCCGCGAGCTCGCCGAGTCGCTGTTCCTGCGCCTCCACGCCGCCGCGCTGCTCTCGGCGCAGGCGCCGGCGCGCACCCGCACGCGAGCCGGCGCGCAGCAGAGGGTCCGGCAGCAGCCCGCGCTCGAGCGCCCGGTCAAGCAATCCGTATCTGATTCGCCTGCGGACGTTCATCAAAGCTCTTCTACGCGGTTCGACGCTGTTCGGCTCACAGCACCCCGCCCCCATCGTCGCATCCTCGCCCGGCCGCCGGGGGACCGGCCGCCGCCGGGACGCTCGTCGCGCGGATCGACGACGCCAACACGGCGGCGCCGGCGGCCAAACCGCAGGGATTTGAAATGCAGACGTTCTATGTATAGACTGTCTGCTTATGGCGAGCACCGAAATCCAGGGACATCTCGATGGAATGCTGCTCGCCATCCTCGAAGCCGGCCCGCTGCACGGGTATGCGATCGTGGAGGAAATGAGCAAACGCAGCGACGGCGAGTTCGATCTGGCCGAGGGAACGATGTATCCGGCGCTCCACCGGCTCGAGGCTGCCGGCCTGCTGTCCAGCCGCTGGGAGGTTGTCGCCGGACGCCGCCGTCGCGTCTACGCACTCTCGCGCACGGGCGCTGCTGCGGTGGGCGAACGCGTCGCCCGCTGGCGCGCGTTCCGTGGCGCCGTCGACGCCGTCTTCGCTCCGATCGCCTCGCAGGCGCAGCTGTGAACCCGATCGCCGACTACCTCGCCGAGCTCTCGCCCCAGCTGCGGCGCCGTGGGCGTGGACGGATCGTCACGGAGGTCCGAGCTCACCTGCTCGAGGCCGCCGCCGCCGAACTGCTACGCGGCGTCGATGCGGACCTCGCAGCACGTGGCGCCGTCGAACGGTTCGGGCCCCCGGCACACGTCGCACGCGATTTCAACGCGGTCCGCACGCGGCCCGGCGGTCTCATCAACCGAGTCGCCGCCGTGATGCTCGCGAGCGCGTCGATGGCAACGCTCGGAACCGCCACCGTCTGGGCGATAGAGCCCGGCGCGAGCCACACCCACACGCACCATCACACACTGCCGAAACGCAGCGGCGCACACCGATGAGCTTCCCGCCCGAGCATCCTGATCTCGATACGCCCGCCCCCGGCGGCGAGGCGGCCGCTGCCGCAACGCCCACTCCGGCGCCGCTGACACCCGGCGAGGGCGCCACAGCGGACTCCATGATCGGAGACTCCGGCGCCGCAGCCTTCGCGGCACGCGTCGCCGCGCTCGCCGCCGCGGCGTCCGCGAAGGCCGGCCCGGTCGCGGCCACCATGCCGCTCGCCACGACGACCGCGGAGAACGCAGTTGCCGAGCCTCCGAGGCCGGACGCCGGCCAGCCGCCGGCCGTGGCGACAGCGACCGCGAGCGGGTACAGCGATCCGAATGCGTGGCCGCCGCCGGGCGATCCGGTCGTTGCCGCGTCTTCGCTGCCTCGCCCGGGCGATCCGGTCGTTGCCGCGCCGTTGCTGTCTCGCCCGGGCGATCCGGTCGTTGCCGCGTCGTCGCTGTCTCGCCCGGACGATCCGGTCTCTGTCACGTCTTCGCCATCTGGCGCGAGGGATCCGGTCGTCGCCGGGTCTTTTGTGTCCGACGCTCGCGATCGGGCCGTTGCCGAGCTCACGTCGCCAGCCGGCGTCGCGAACGGCGAATTCGCCCCAGCGCTCGTCTCTCCCGGCCCGCCGGCTCCTGCCGACGCCGCGCCGTGGCGTGAGTCGCAAGCCGCGGACGACCTCCCCGCACCCGCTCTCGCGTCCGAGGCGCGCGCGGCGGAGGCGAGCCACGCGCTGGCGGAGGCGAGCGATGCGCTGGCGGGGGCGAGCGACGCGCTGTCATTCGCCGCGCCCGACATCGACGCTGAGGCTCCGTCCAGTGTCGCTCCCGCGCTGGTTGACGACCAGGAGCTCGCGCCGCCGAGGCCGATGACTCGCCGCGAGCGCTTTCGCTCATGGCGCTTCGCACCTGTGGTCGAGGTCCTCGCGACGGTCGCCCTTGCACTCGCGCTGGCCGAGAGCGTGCAGGCGGCGGTGGTCAAGCCGTTCGTTATCCCCTCCCAGTCGATGGAGCCGACGCTGCTACCCGGGCAGCGCGTGCTCGTCGACCGGCTGGCATACGACTTCGGCGGCACGCCGCAGCGCGGCGACATCGTCGTCTTCCATCCGCCGAGCTCGCTGTCCTGCAAGGCGAACGTGCCGCTCACCGAGCCGTGTCCCGTGAGCGTCTCGACCCATGCGAGCGACTACTTCGTCAAGCGCGTGATCGGGCTCCCCGGCGACCGGCTCGCAATCAAGGACGGCCATCCCGTGATCAACGGCACGGAGTTGACCCACGAGCCCTACATCATGTCGTGCGCCGGTTCGAGCAGCTGCAACATGCCGCACTCGATCGTGATTCCGCGTGGCGAGTACTACATGCTCGGCGACAATCGCGGGGACTCCGACGACAGCCGCTACTGGGGCCCGGTACCGCTCAGCTGGATCATCGGCCAGGTGTTCGCGACCTACTGGCCGCTCGATCGCATCGGCATCTTCTGAACAACCCCCTGCAAACGATGGGGTTGCAAGTTCGCTTGCAGGCCTGCGGATTCAACGCAGGTTTCCTCGCACACGCAGGGAAAGACATGCTAGCCTCGACGCGCACATAAGGAAGCCGAGTCGCCAGCCCCCCCGGGGCAGGCGAGCGGGGGACCCATTTACGACCCCTGTGGCCGATGGGGCGAATCGCCGCCGATTGGTGGCGTAGCGCAATGCGCGAGCCCGTCAGCTAACCCCGCAGGCTTACATTTCGGAGGATTTGGGAGGCCCGCAGATGGAGTTCGTACGTGATCTCGGAAGCGCCGATCCATGGGCGGAGTCGCTCGAGCGCTCGCTCGCCCGCCGCGGACGCCCCCGCCGAGCATCGCTCGAGCTGGGCCGCCTGAGCCCCGAGCGCGACCTCGCCGACGCGGACACCGTCAACGAGTCCGTCGTCTACTGGCGCACGCGTCGCGCCGCGAGCACCAGCTCGGCCCTGACCGCGCCCGCGATCGGCGGCGCCTCCGTCCTCGCCCTGCTGGCCGCCACCACCCTTCCCTCTCTTGCCGCCGGCTCCAAGCCCGCCTCGGCCGGCCATCACCGCTCCGGCGCCGGAGGATCCAACGCCAACGCATCCCCGACGGCACAGACGATCGTTCACCGCTCAGCGCCGTCCAGCGGGATCTTCACGGGGTCGCCGGCCGCCACGCAGCCCGCCTCGGTCGTTCTCGATGCGAGCACGGCACCGGTCGCGAAGCCGCACCACGTCGTCTACGGCAAGATCAGCTACGGCGACGTTCGTGATGCCCAGCGAATGCTCGGACTCGGTGTCGACGGGATCCTCGGCCCCAAGACCGGCGCCGCCATTCGCGCCTTCCAGGCAGCGCACGGACTGACCGTCGACGGCAACGTCGGTCCCACCACCTGGGCCGCGCTGAAGAACGCCGAGCACGCCGCGGCACGCGCAGCCACGGCAGCTGCTCATGTGGCCTCTGCCACGGCCGGCGTGCGCGAGGCCTCTGCCCTGCAGACCTCGACGCCGACGACTGACACTGCGGCTGTGATCGCTCTCCAGCAGGCGCTCGGCATTCCCGCCGACGGCAACTTTGGCACGGGCACGACGGCTGCCGTCGAGGCCTGGCAGACCGCGCACGGCCTGACGCCGGACGGCGTCGTCGGCCCCGGCACGCGCACGGCGCTCGGATTGGGCGACGGGCCGACGCTGCAGCAGACGAGCACGAGCGGCGGCACGACCGCACCGGGGGCGCAGACGACACCGGCCGCGACGACCGGCGCGACTGCAACCGCCGGCTCCTCCACGCCCGCGGACTCCACGCCCGCGGCGGACGCCACGACAACCGCGCCGACCACGGCACCGGCGACCTCGACGACGACCGGTACGGCCCCCGCCAACGTGACGGTCGCGCTGTCCGAGATGATCGCGGCGGCCAACCAGATCGCCACGCTCCCCTACATCTGGGGCGGCGGTCACGGCTCGTTCATCTCGCCCGGCTATGACTGCTCCGGCTCGGTTTCCTACGTGCTCCACGCCGCCGGTTTGCTGAGCGTGCCCGAGGACTCATCCGGGCTCGAGAGCTACGGCGCCCCGGGGCCCGGCCAGTACATCACGATCTACGCCAACGCCGGACACGCCTGGATGACGATCGAGGGCCGGCGGTTTGACACCGTCTCGCTGTCGGAGAGCGGCACGCGCTGGTCCGACGGCGGCGGCGAGTTCGCCGGCTTCGTCGTCCGCCACCCGGTCGGCTTCTAGCGCGCACCGCCGGGCCGCCTGAGACCCTGCGCGCCCGTGGGCGCGACGGTGGCGCCAACTCTCGCGCTGTGACGGCGCCGGATCGCGCCGAGCTGGTGTGACCTGCCGTGCGGCGGGCACGCCAGCGTGTTCCCAACCGGCGGCGGGCGCCGGCGGGCGCCGGTCGCGGCGCGCTCCTGGACGAACGAGGGGCCGCCCGTGGGCGGCCCCTCGCACTTCCGGCAGCGGACCGGAGGACTAACCGCCGGCGGGGACAAGCGCAGCGGGCGCGATCGGGTTCACGGTGATCGTGAACGGCGCGCTCGCGGCTCCCTGGTTGTCAGGGCCGCCCGGGATCTTCACGCGAACAACCTCGGTCCCCGGGTCGAAGAACAGCTGCGTGATCGTGTAGGTCGAGTTCGCGCCGATCGTCGCGCTGCCGATGACGTGCCACGCGGTGCCGGCAGCGTTCTCGAGCTGCAGGTAGATCACGTGACCGGTCTTGTCAGGCACAACCGAGCCGGTGAACAGCACAGACTGGCCCTGGTTGACCGTCGTCGTCGAGGCCTTTGCGGTGAGCGCGTCCGCGACGCCGATGAACAGCACGGCAGAGCGAACCCTGGCCGCCGTTCCCGTCGTGCCGGTGGACCCCGTTGTGCCGGTGGATCCGGTCGTGCCGGTGGATCCGGTCGTGCCGGTGGACCCGGTGGTCCCGGTCGAACCCGTCGTACCGGTCGTACCGGTGCCGCCGGTGGACCCGGTCGAGCCCTTCGGCGGAGCCGAGGCCACGACCTGGTAGGACGTGTTGTAGACCGGAGTCACGTTGAACGTGTAGGCGCCTCCCGAACCGCTCATCGTCGTCGCGACCGGGCCGAACGAATGGCGGTAATCGCGGGCGTAGAGCGTGAGCAGCTGACCCGCGCCAGCGGCGTCAACACCCGTGATCGTGTCGGGGCTCCCCTCGACGATCGGGTTGGCGGAGGCGTTGATCGTCAGGAGTGGATTCTGGGTCTGTTCGATCTCATACGACAGCGTGTCGGACGGACTGGCGACGTTTCGGCCGTCGGGGAGCAGCAGCGTGCGGATCGTGGCATCGCCGTTTTGCGAGCTCGGGATCACGAACACGTGGGGTATCGAGTAGCTCCCGTCAGCGGCGACACGTCCGCGGCCAATCGTCGCCCAGTGGTTGCCGTTGCTCGCGCCCTGGCGCTGCAGGACGATGGTCGCCCCGGTCCTGGCCGGCGTGACGGTCCCGGCGAACGTGTAGACGTACTTGCGGCCGGTCTGAAGGATCGATCCGTTTGGCTCCGAAACGCCGCCGGGGCCGGTCACGGCGAGCGAAACGAGGGCCTGGACCCGCTCGAACAGGGCGCGGCTGACGGCGCCGGCTGACGCGACGCGCCAGACACGATTTGTCAGAACCGTCCCGTCGGCGCGTGCGAACTCGTAGGCGCCGGTTGCGTCCGTGTGCGTGACCTGCACCGGCACGAAGCCGCCGCGCTGGCCGGCGGCGCGATGGAACAGAACGACCAGACGGCCGGAGTGCAGTCGGCCGAACAGACGCCCGAAGACCACGACGGGATCGCCCGCGGTGATCGGGTTCGGCTGGGCGTGAATCGTGATCGCGTGACGGTGGAACGCGTGACGTGGCGCGGCTCCAGCGCCAACCGCAGTCAGCGCGATGGCGGCGCAAACGGCGCCAGCCGCCGCGCCACTGACGTACTTCAGTCGCATCGTGTACCTCCTCAGGGGCGAGTGCATGAACATCTCGCCCTTACCAACCTGCCGGCGGCGCCGCCGGTGCGTTGCGTTAGGCACGCGTAACAGGCCGCACCTTTACGGCTTGCGCGGTGTTCTCACACTCTCGCCGCGCTTCGCGCGCGGCCCGCCGTCGGGCTAGCCGCTTTCCCAGGCGGTCTGCTCACGCGTCAGCGACGAGACGTGCTTGGGCAGGTGCCCGCTGGCGACGTCGGCGAGCGTCACGCGCTCGAGCACGGTCCGAATGTTCGCCCGCAGCGCGATCCAAACCACCTGCAGCGCCTCGGCCGATCCCGCGTAGTCCAGGTGCTCGGGACGCTCTCCGCGCACCGTGGCCAGCGGCCCCTCGACGCCCCGGATCACGTCGGCCAGCGTCAGCGTCTCCGGCTCCCGCAACAGCCACCAGCCCCCGTCCGGTCCGCGTTGCGAGCGCACGATCCCAGCGCTCTTGAGCTGGTTGAGAATGTTCTCGAGGAACGAGAGCGGAATCCCCTGCGCGACGGCGATCGAGTCGGCCTTCCGCGGCGCTGTCGCGCTCGCCCCGACCAGTTCGACCGCCGCGCGCACCGCATAGTCGGCCCGGGCGGTGACACGCATCCCGCGATGATGCCGCAGTTGGCGAAGCCGTGCACGGCGCTCCTCCCGGCAGAACGCTGCGGACCCCCGAGGTTCGACGCCGAACCGGCTGACGGGCTGTCTGCGACGTGGCCGCCGCGCCGCGCGGGGACCGGGGTGCAGACCGTCACGGCTATGCTTGCGATCCTCTCCCGGCGGCTGGTCAAGCCCGCCGATGGACGGGTCTTCCATGCCGACAGCGATCATCACAGGCTCCGGGGGGCTGATCGGCTCTGAGGCAGCCGCCGCCTTCGCCCGCGCCGGCCACGACGTCATCGGCATCGAGAACGACATGCGGGCGTGGTTCTTTGGAGCCGAGGCGTCCACGGCGCACACGACGGCCCGGCTGGAACGCGAGCTTGGCGATTCGTTTCGGACCGTGGCGCTTGACATTCGCGACGCCGACGGCGTCGAGCGCCTCTTCCTGGAGCACCGCGGATCGATCGATGTGGTGATCCACACGGCCGCACAGCCGTCGCACGACTGGGCGGCTTCCAATCCCCAGGTTGATTTCGCCGTCAACGCAAACGGCACGTTGAATCTGCTGGAGGCGACGCGCCGGCACGCGCCGACCGCCACGTTCGTCTTCTGCTCAACCAACAAGGTGTACGGCGACCTTCCGAACCAGCTGCCGCTTGTGGAACTCGACCAGCGGCTCGAGCTTCCTCGCGATCATCGTTACTACGACGGGATCGACACGACGATGTCCATCGATGGCACAACCCACTCGCTGTTCGGGGTCTCAAAGGCGAGCGCGGACCTGCTGGTCCAGGAGTACGGACGGTACTTCGACATGCCGACGGTCTGTTTTCGCGGCGGCTGCCTGACCGGACCCAACCACGCCGGGACCAAGCTTCACGGGTTCCTCTCCTATCTGATGCGCTGCACCGTGACCGGCGAGCCCTACACGGTGTTCGGGTATGCGGGCAAGCAGGTGCGCGACAACATCCATTCGGCTGACCTGGTCGCCGCGTTCGCCGCGTTCCACTCCGCCCCGCGACCGGCTGCCGTCTACAACATCGGCGGTGGACGTGAGAGCAACTGCTCGATGCTCGAGGCGATCGTCATGTGCGAGCGGATTGCCGGTTCGCCGCTCGACTGGACCGTTGCGGCCGAGAACCGCATCGGCGACCATCGTTGGTGGATCAGCGACCTCAAGCCGTTCAAGAACGACTTTCCAGACTGGCGGCTCACCTACGGCGTGGAGGCCATCCTCGGCGAGATCCACGCGCAGAACGCTGACTTCTGGCTCGCGAACCGCTGACGCTCACCGGCCGGCGGTAAGCTCCCCGCGCTCACCGGCCACCTCACGGCGCCTCATCGTGCCGCACGCTCCGGCGCAAGGCGTGCTGATCTCGCCGGCACGCATCGTGCCGCCGGCGAGATCTCTGGACCCGCCGGCGGCGCCGGCGAATCCCTGAGGCGCCGCTGAGCCCTGGGTTTACGGGTTGAGCTGCTTCTTCAGTGCGCTGGCCGCCGAGAACTTGGCGGCCTTGCTCGCGCCAATGTGGATCGTCGCGCCCGTGGCCGGGTTGCGGCCGCTGCGGGCGGCGCGGTGACTGACGGCGAACTTGCCGAATCCGGCGACCGACACCTCACCGCCGGCGGCCAGCTGAGCCGCGATGGCGTCGAAAACCGCGTCGACGGCGCCCTTGGCCTGGCCAACTCCGAGTCCGGCACTATCCGCGACCTTGCCAGCGAGCTCGTTCTTCGTCATGACACTCCTCTCAGATGGTCAAATGCTCGCCCAAAGCTAGCGCGTGCCCCGGATGGTCAGGGGTTTGGCTGGACAATCGACGCCCGAATTTGGGCACGTTTGCGCTCGCGACCCGGATCGGAGCGTCCGATCGCGGCGATCGCCCACAGCACACAGAGCCAGCTGAACGACGCCAGCGCGACATGCACCCACACCAGTTCGGTCGGCAAATGGGTCTCGTACTGGACCGCTCCGACGACACCCTGGAGGGCGATCAGCACACACAGCCAGCTGATCGCACGCCTCGCCACGGCGTCCGCCTGGCGGCGCTCGAGCAGGACCCACACCGCCACGGCGGCGATTCCGAACGCGAAGGCGATCGCGCCGTGCACGTGCACCGTCCAGTTCAGCGTGTCCGCGCCCTTGAAGGTCAGTCGCTTGATGTGCTGTCCGGTGGCTCCGCCGGAATGGGGCCCGGCCGCCGTCGCGACCGTGCCGGCAAAGACGACGAACGTGGCCAGCGGCAGCAGCGCGCGCACGGCCCAGACGCTTCGTCGATCCGCCGTCAGCTCCGGGGGCGGATGCTCACGCGCACGCCAGGCGAGCGTCGCGGCCGCGACGAGGACGAGCATCGAAAGGGCGAAGTGAGCCATCACGAAACCGGGCGCGAGCTTGTTCTCCACCGTGTAGCCGCCGAGCACGGCCTGCCCCACGACCCCGAGCGGCAAGAGCAGCGCCAGCCACGCGAGGTCGCGGCGGAATGGACGGCGACGCCAGGCGGCGGCGGCCGCGACGACCACGATCACGCCGACCGCGCCGGAGACGATTCGGTTGGAGAACTCGATCAGGGCATGGGTCTTCAGCGGCGGGTAGACGTGCCCGTAGCAGCGCGGCCAATCCGGGCAGCCGAGGCCCGAGCCGCTGAGACGAACCGCAGCGCCGGTGATGACGATCGCCGTCAGCGCGACGAGCGCAGCCAGCGCAACCAGCTCGAACTGGCGCGGCGTTAGCTCGATACGGGCGATCCTGGCGCGCAACTGACGGCTAAGGATGCCACGGCGGGATGGCTGTGCGCACACCGCGACGCGCGCGCCGCGGTGGAAGCCGCGAGCTGCAGCGCCGCAGGCGGCGGCCGCGGCACGGCCCGCCGGTGTGCGGCGGCGCGACGATACGCTGAGCCGGTGCCCGGGGTGCGTGATCTGGTCCGCCCCGCGCTCGTGCCCGCGCGAGCGCAGAAGGAGGGCCGCTCATTGCGCCAACGGGGCGCGCGCTCGCTCGTGCGCGGTCGCCGGCGCCGGCGCCTCGCGCTCGTCACCCCATGGCCGCCGGAGCAGTCCGGCGTCGCCGACTACAGCCTGCGCCTCGCGACCGCTCTGGCAGAGCACGTCGACGTCGAGGTCGTCGTCAGCGGGCCGGTCGCGGACTTCGCGGTCGCACCCGACCGCCGCGTGAAGGTCGTCAGCTCACTGTCCCGGGACATGCTGAAGCGATTGCGCAGGAGCGACCGCGTCCTTTACTGCATGGGCAACTCGAGCTTCCATC
>Ga0265319_1001946_pt1 | contig 11695 bp, 9 predicted proteins | sample 4824metaG_FD_192443 | JGI IMG/M metagenome (GOLD analysis project Ga0265319, IMG submission 192443) | Rhizosphere microbial communities from Carex aquatilis grown in University of Washington, Seatle, WA, United States - 4-8-24 metaG | ecosystem: Host-associated > Plants > Roots > Rhizosphere >...
AGATCGGTCATGTACGTCTGGATCGTCTTCCAGTAGCGGCCGATGTTGAAGTAGACGTCCGGCTCCTGGGCCCACAGGTTCGGGGCGATCTCGGCCGGCTCCGGTCCCAGCTTCGTATCGAAGGCATCCCCGAGGCTGTGGGCGATATCGGTGGATAGCACGATGGTCCGGTTGCCCCGGTCCGCACTGAGGAGGGCGCTGGCCGCGGCAATGCTCGTCTTGCCGACGCCGCCCTTGCCGGTGTACAGGAGAATCCGGGTCATCGGTCCGATGGTACGTCCGCCCGCCATTTCGGCCGGGCGCCGGCTGTCGCGCGTCCGGAGCCACGGGCCGCGGGCCCTCGGCGCTGCCGCAGGTACCCGATACCTCAAAAGGCCGATTTCAAGGGCGGGGCCCGGGTTTCACCTCGTCCCGCGGCGCCGGCCCTCGGGGATTCATCCCGGGCCGCGTTCAGCTCGGGACAAATTGCACGAGCCAGGCGACGTGGTCGGGCGGCTGCCCCGTCGAAATCGCCCTTTTGAGGTATGGAGTACCCGCGCGGTGTCCGGACGCCTCGGCAGGCGGCTGGTTGCTGTTCCCGGAACAACCAACGGCCGATTGGCTGGCCTGATCAGCCCCCCGCTGCCGGCAGAAGCCGGTGAGTCATCCCGAATAGAGCGTGGCTCGGGACAAACGGCGCCTCCTGACGAGCCGGCCACGGGCCAGGAGGCCCTGAAAACAGCGATCTGTTGTTCACGGAACAGCACGCGACCCAGCCGCAGGGGCACGGAGCCGCAGCCGGCCCAAATCGTGACTCAGAACCGCAGCCTTTAGCTGGCGATGGCCTCGACGAACTGGCTGTTGTAGAGGTCGTAGTAGAAGCCGCGGGCGGCGAGGAGGGCCTCGTGGGTGCCCTGCTCGATGATGTGGCCGTGGTCCATGACCAGGATCGTGTCGGCGTCGCGGATCGTGGACAGGCGGTGGGCGATCACGAACGTGGTCCGGCCCTTCATCAGGCGGGCCATCGCCCGCTGGATCAGGACCTCGGTCCTGGTGTCGACGGAGCTCGTCGCCTCGTCGAGGATCAGGATCGGCGGGTCGGCCAGGAACGCCCGGGCAATCGTCAGGAGCTGCTTCTCGCCGGCCGACACGTTGGTCGCGTCGTCGTCGATGACCGTCTCGTAGCCAGCAGGCAACGTCCGCACGAAGTGGTCGACGTGGGCAGCCTCGGCGGCGGCCTCGATCTCGGCCTCGGTCGCGCCTTCCTTGCCGTAGCCGATGTTCTCGCTGATCGTGCCATGGAACAGCCAGGTGTCCTGGAGGACCATCCCGAAGGTCTGGCGCAGGTTGTCGCGGGTCGTCGCCCGGGTGTCGACGCCCTCGACCGTGATCCGGCCGCCATCGATCTCGTAGAAGCGCATCAGCAGGTTGACCAGGGTGGTCTTGCCGGCGCCGGTCGGGCCGACGATCGCGATCGTGTGGCCGGCCTCGACGTTGAGGTTCAGGTCGTCGATGAGGGGCTTGTCGGGCTCGTAGCGGAACGAGACGTCCTCGAACGTGACGGCGCCCCGGGCGTGCTCGATCAGCTCCGGATGGACCGGGTCGGGGATCTCCTCGGGCTCATCGAGCAGCTCGAAGATCCGCTCGGCCGAGGCGGCCGCCGACTGGAGGACGTTGGCGATGCTGGCGGTCTGGACGATCGGGAACGTGAACTGGCGCGAGTACTGGATGAACGCGACGACGTCGCCCAGCGACAGCTGCCCGGAGGCCACCTGCAGCCCGCCGATGACCGCGATCGCCACGTAGTTCAGGTTGGCGATGAAGTTCATCGAGGGCTGGATGATCCCCGAGATGAACTGAGCTCGGTAGCTCGCGTCGTACAGCTTGGCGTTCTCGGCATCGAAGCGGGCGATTGCCTCTTCCTGGCGCCCGAAGACCTTGACGATCGCGTGCCCGGTGTGCATCTCCTCGACCTGCCCGTTGAGCGTCCCGGTCGATGCCCACTGCCGGGCGAACTGCTTCTGCGAGCGGCCGGCGATCAGGATCGTGACCACGATCGAGAGGGGCACGGCCAGGAGCGAGACGACCGCCAGCAGCGGGCTGATCAGGACCATCATCAGGAGCACGCCAATGACCGTCAGCAGGGCGGTGATCAGCTGGGTCAGGCTCTGCTGGAGGGTCTGCCCGATGTTGTCGATGTCGTTCGTGACCCGGCTCAGGATGTCGCCCCGCGAGTGGCCGTCGAAGTACTTGAGTGGCAGCCGGCCGAGCTTCTCGTCGACGTCCCGGCGCAGCCGGTAGACCGTCCGCTGGGTGACCCCGGCCATGATCCAGGCCTGCATCCAGCTGAAGGCCGAGCTGAGCACGTAGACGCCGGTCAGGAGCAGCAGGATCCCGCCCAGGGCGCCGAAGTCGATCCCCTGGCCGGGGGTCAAGGTCAGGCTGGCGAGCATGTCCGCGAGCTGTCCCTTGCCCGCGGCGCGCAACCCGGCCACCGCCTGGGCCTGGGTGACCCCGATGGGCAGCTGCTTGCTGATCGCGCCCTGGAAGATGATGTTCGTGGCGTTGCCCAGGATCTTGGGCCCGATCACCGCGAAGCTCACGCTGATGATCGCGAGCACGAAGACCAGGACGATCAGGGGCGCCTCGGGCCGCAGCCGGGCCAGCAGTCGGCCGAAGGCGACCTTGAAGTTCTTGGACTTCTCGGCCGGCATCCCGCCCATCATTCCCCCTGGGCCGCCCATCCCCCGGCGCATCGGTGGCCGGCCGCCGGGGCCGAACCCGGGACCGCCGGCCGGTGGTCCGCTCGGAGCGGGGGCGCCGCCGCCTGGCCGCCCGCTCATGCCACGGCCTCCGCTTCGGACAGCTGCGAGTAGACGATCTCGCGGTAGGTCTCGTTCGATTCGAGCAGCTCGGCGTGGGTGCCGCTGCCGACGATCCGGCCGCCGTCCAGGACGATGATCCGGTCCGCTTTCATGATCGTGCCGACCCGCTGGGCGACGATGATCACAGTCGCGTCGCCGAGGTCCTTGGTCAGTGCCGCCCGGAGCCGGGCGTCGGTGCTGAAGTCGAGCGCGGAGAAGCTGTCATCAAAGATGTAGATCTCGGCCCGCTTGACGAGTGCCCGGGCGATCGCCAGGCGCTGGCGCTGGCCGCCCGACAGGTTCGTGCCGCCCTGGGTGATCGGGGCCTCGAGGCCGCCTTCCATCGCCTCCACGAAGTCGCGGCCCTGGGCGGTCTCGAGGGCATGCCAGAGCTCCTCGTCGGTCGCCGACTCGTCGCCGTAGCGCAGGTTGCTGGCGACCGTGCCGCTGAACAGGAAAGCCTTCTGGGAGATCATCCCGAGCCGGTCCCAGACATCGGTCTGGCGCATCTGGCGGACGTCGACGCCGTCGATCACGACGCTGCCCTGGGTGGCGTCGTAGAAGCGCGGGATCAGGTTGACCAGGGTCGACTTGCCGCTGCCGGTGCTGCCCACGATTGCCGTGGTCTGGCCCGGCCGGGCCTCGAACGTGATCCCGAACAGGACCGGGTGCTCTGCGCCGGGGTAGCCGAACTCGACGTCCCGGAACTCGACCAGGCCGGGATGGTCGGACGGCGCCGGCGTGATCGGGTTCTCCGGGTCGCGGACCGACAGCTCCTGCTGGAGGACCTCCTGGATCCGGCCGGCCGAGACGGCGGCGCGAGGCACGAACACGAACATGATCACCGCGAACAGGACCGCGAACAGGATCTGCATCAGGTACTGCAGGAAGGCGGTCAGGTTGCCGATCGGCATGTCGCCACTGTTGACCCGGGCGGCGCCGAACCACATCACGGCGACGATCGACAGGTTCACGATCCCGGTCATCACCGGGATCATCAGGGCGAACAGGCGGTTGACCCGGATCGCGGTGCTGAACAGGTCCTTGTTGGCGACGTCGAAGCGGGCTTCCTCGACATCGGTCCGGACGAACGCCCGGATGACCCGCACGCCCGACAGCGTCTCGCGCATCACCTGGTTGATCCGGTCGAGCTTGACCTGCATTGCCCGGAAGAGCGGGATCGCCCGGGACATGACCAGCCCGATGACCAGGCCCATGATCGGCAGGATCACGATCAGCAGGCCCGACAGGGGCACGTCCTGGCGGATGGCCATGATGATTCCGCCGATGCCCAGGATCGGTGCCGAGATGAGCACGGTCAGGCCCAGGAAGACGACGGTCTGGACCTGCTGGACGTCGTTCGTGTTGCGGGTGATCAGCGACGCCGGCCCGAACTGGTTGACCTCGACCTGGGCGAAGCTCTCGACCTTGCGGAAGATCGCCGTGCGCACGTCGCGGCCGAAGCCCATCGACGCCCTGGCCCCGAAGTACACGGCCAGGATCGAGGCGATCCCCAGGAGCAGGGTGACGACCAGCATCCAGGCGCCCGTGCTGATGATGTAGTTGTTGTTGGCGGCCACGATCCCGTTGTTGATGATGTCGGCGTTGAGGTCGGGCAGGTACAGCGTCCCCACGGCCTGGATCAGGAGCAGGATCACGACCAGGGCCAGTGAGCCGCGGTACGGCCGGAGGTAGGTCCGCAGGAGGGCGATCATCGGGCGGCCTCGGGCTTCGTGGCTGCTACGGGCGGCGCGGCGGAGTCTGCCGGCGCGGCTGCCTCGGCCTTGGCCATCAGCCGGGCCCGGGCGGCGTGCATCGCCCGCAGGCCGAGCAGGAAGCCGGACATCTCCTCGGCGCTGAGCTGCTCGAGGAGCTCGCCCAGGCGCTCACGGTGATGGGCCTCGAGCGACTTGTTGACCTCCGAGCCGGCCTCGGTCAGGTGGACCAGGACGACCCGCCGGTCGGCGGTGTCATGACGGCGCTCGACCACGCCCCGGGTGGTCATCCGGCTGACGATCCCGGTGGCGCTGGCGACCGACACGTCGAGCGCCTCGGCCAGGCGACCCATCGAGATCGGGCCTTCTGCCTCCAGCACGCTCAGGACGTTCAGGTGGACCAGGCTGAGGGCGCCCCGGTGCCAGGCCCGGTAGGCGTTCATCTTTTCGCGCGGGGTCGACATCAGCTCTTCGATGAGCTCATCGGCAAGCTTCCGGCGACGGCTGCGGGCGGCGGAGGCGTTTTGCTCCGCGCTGATAGTCAACGTCATGTTGACAATATAGCCCATCCAAGACGAAGTCGCAACAGGACCAACGGCGGTCTCGGCAGGGAGGATCAGCGTCGTTGAGTCCATGGCGCCGATCCTGATCGCGCGATGTGGACCTGGTGTGGAGCGGAGATGGCGATCTGGTCAGCTGCAGCGCACGTTAGACGATTGACGAACCGGCCCCGGCTGTCATCCTAGGCGGCAGCAGCGCAGGGAGGGCCGATGTCCGGGACTACATCAAGCCAGCGCCCAGCCGGGATGTGCCTCGGCTCCGGGCATCTCGTCGTCTATGGCAATCCCGCCTTCGTGTCCACGTTCGGGCCGCACTGCGTCGGGATGCCGGCCCGGGAGACGATGCTGGGCTTGCCGGCCGAGGCGTTCGAGCTGCTCGACGCGGTCCTCGCCGAGGGTCGCCCGCTGGCCCGCTGGATCGCGATCGGGACCGACCAGTGGCGGCTGACCGCGATGCCCCGCCTCGACTTCGAGAGCGGCGGCGCCTACGGCGTCTCGTTCCATCTCCGACGCCGCAACGACCTGCCGGTGATCCGGCCGGAACGGACCCTCGCAGACACCCGCCGGGAGTGGCTCAGCCCACCGTCACAGTGATCTTGTGGTGACCCCGGGCGCCGTCGGGCGCCGGGTCGCTGATGTCGGCGGTCTGGACCGTGCCCGTGCCGTCGGTCGCCCGGACCTCGATCGAATGCAGGCCGTGGCTGGCATCCCAGGGGAAGAGCCACTGGACCCAGGTCGCCTTGGAAATCGGCTGGCTGATCTGGGTCGGCTGCCATGGCCCGGCATCGATGCTGATCTCGACGCCCTCGACCCCGCGATCGGGGGCCCAGGCCACACCGGCCAGGTTGACCCGGCCGGCCTGCAGGTTGGCACCGCCGGCAGGCACGTCGATCCGCGATTGGGTCAGGATCGGGCCGTCCTTGGCCCAGCCCAGCGGGATCCAGTAGCCGTCGACCGCCTCGCGGGTGGTCAGCTCGATCGAGGCGAGCCACTTCGTCGCTGAGACGTAGCCGTACAGGCCGGGCACGATCAGGCGGGCCGGGAAGCCGTGATCGGCGGGCAGCGGCACGCCGTTCATCCCGACCGCGATCATCGGCTCGCGCTCTGGCGCCATCGCCCAGTCCGTCGGGAAGCCGACAGTGAAGTCGTCCACCGAGCGGCCCACGACCTGGGTCGCGCCGGCCTGGATTCCCGCGTTGTTGAGGACGTCCTTGAGCTTGACCCCGGTCCACAGGGCGTTGCCGACCAGGTTGAGCCCCGGCTGGTTGCCGGACGGGACGTCGTTGCTGACGCAGGCCAGGGTCACGTACTGCTCGAAGAGGGGCATCGCCAGGAGGTCGTCGTAGGTGAAGGTCAGCGGGTGATTGACCATGCCCTTGACGTCGAGCTGCCAGGCGTTGGCATCCACCTGGGGCGTGAGCAGGGTCGTGTCGATCTTGTAGAAGCGCTCGTTCGGCATCACGATCGGGGTCAGGCCGTTGACCGTGAACGACTCCGAGGCGGTCAGCGGCGGGACCGGGTTCAGGGCGGCCGGCAGGCGCGACGTGCTCACCGCGCCCGTCGGATGCTGGCCGTTGACCAGGCTCCGGCCGACGGCCCCGGCCACGACCGCGGTCCCCAGGGTCGAGGCGCTCGCGATCAGGAACCGCCGCCGGGTCCATTCGGGGCTGCCCGAGGTCGCGGCCTCCCTGGCGGTTGCCCGGGTATTCGTCTTGGGCCGGGCGCCCTTGCGCGGCTGGCGCTGGCTGGGCGCTGAGCGGTTGGCCGCGGCCTGGACGAGCGCCGCCCGGCGTGCCGCGGGGCTGTCGGTGGCCCGCCACACCGGGCGATCGTCGGCATCGGAATCCGCCTTGCGATTGACGCCCCGGCCGGGTTGCCCGCTGCGCCGGCTGCGCTCAACCGACGAGCCGGGCACGAGGGCGAGCAGGCCCCACAGGACCGCCAGCCCAGCCCCGACCGCGACGACCGGCACGACGATCGCGAAGATCCGCGAGGTGAGTGCCTCGTTGTAGCCCGCGAAGGCCGCGATGACCCCGAAGCCGACGAAGACCCATGCCCCGTTCCGGAAGTTTCGGCCGGCGACGGTCCCGGTGAACAGGGCGATGACCAGGGCCACGACCAGGACCGCCAGGTTCAGCACCAGCTTGTCGTTGGTGCCGAACAGGTTGACCATCAGCTCCTTGGCGCCCGACGGCTGGAGGGCGATCACCAGCGAGCCAACGGCGGTGACCAGCGACGGGGCGTCCTTGATCAGGCCCGCGATCAGCTCGCCGACGGCAAGGGCCGCGCCACCCGCGGCGAGGCCGGCCAGGGCCGGTGGCCAGGCGGCGCCCAGGCGATCGGCGACTGACGGGCGCACGGCGGAAGCGGCCGAATCGAGTGGTGAATCGCTCATGGCCAGCGAGCGTAGCGCTGCCTTGTGACAAACGCATGTCGGCCGGGTTGGGCTGTCACGATCCCGTCACGGACCGCTGGGTACGATGGCGGCGATGCCCGATCTGTCGCGCCCGATCCTCGTCGTCGACGATGACGCCAAGATCGTCCGGCTCGTCCGGGCGTACCTCGAGCGCGAGGGCTACCGGGTTACCGAGGCGGGCGACGGCAGGGCCGCACTGGCGGCGATCGCGGCGGACCGGCCGGCCCTCGTCGTCCTCGACCTGATGCTGCCGGAGATCGACGGCCTCGACGTCGTGCGGGCGATCCGGCGCGACGGCGATCTGCCGGTCCTCATCCTGTCCGCCCGGGGCACGACCGGCGACCGGATCACCGGCCTGGGCCTGGGCGCCGACGACTACCTGCCCAAGCCGTTCTCGCCCGCCGAGCTCGTGGTGCGGGTGAGCCGCGTCCTCGCCCGCTCGTCCGGCCGGCAGACGGCGCCGGATGCCACGGACGAACCCCTGCTCCGCCACGGCGAGCTCGTCGTCGACCGCGCCCGGCACAACGTCGAGCTGGCCGGGCGGCCAGTCACCCTCACCGCAATCGAGTTCCGCCTGCTGGTCGCCCTGCTCGAGGCCGACGGCCGGGTCCTCAGCCGCGACCAGCTCCTCGATTCGGTCTACGGCCTCGATGCCGAGGCGGTCCTCGAGCGGACGATCGACGTCCACGTCGGACGGCTGCGCGACCGGCTGGACGACACCGCCGCCGAGCCACGCTTCATCGCGACCGTGCGCGGCGTGGGCTATCGCGCCACGCGACCCCAGTCGGTCGACGGCGCCCCTGCGGGCCACGCGGGCCACCAAGGGCAGGCGCGATGAACGCGTGGCGCCGGCATCGTCCGGCCTGGTCGCGCGGGGTGGGCGCCCGGATCGCCGTGGCAGCCGTGCTCACGACCGCGCTCGCCGTGGGGATCGTCGCGTTCGGCGTCGTCGTCGTCGGCGGATCCGTCTTCGCCGACCTGATGATGAAGCACGGCGCGACCGCGGCGACCGCCCACGCGATGTTCGACCAGTCGATCACCCTGGTCCTCCTGGCGGCGATCGGCGCAGCGATCGCGGCTGGCGTGGTGATGGCGATCGTGCTCGGCCGGCGGCTGGCTCGGCCCCTGGCCGAGATCGGCGCCGCCGCCCGGACCGTGGCCGCCGGCGACTACGCCGTGCGGGTGCCGCGCCGGGGTCCGGAGGAGATCGCCAGCCTGGCCGACTCGTTCAACCAGATGGCAGCCAGCCTGGAAGAGCAGGAGCGGATGCGCCGCGAATTCATCGCCAACGCGGCCCACGAGCTGCGCACGCCGCTGACCAACTTGCAGGGTTACCTCGAGGCGATGCGCGACGGCGTGATCCCCGCCGACCGGGCCACGTTCGATTCGCTGTGGGATGAGGCCGAGCGACTCGTCCGCTTGGCGGCCTCGCTTGACACCCTGGCCGAGGGAGATGCGGCGGGTGGGGCCAGGGCGGAGACCGAGGTCGATGTCGTCGATTCGGTCCGGACCGCCCTCGAGCTGGCGACGCCGGGCTTCGAACGGGCCGGCCTCACGGTCGAGCTCGCCCTGCCCGACCGCCTGCCGGCCCGGGCCAATCCGGACGCCCTGGCCCAGGTCCTGGGCAACCTCTTCCAGAACGCGATGCGCTACACGCCGCGGGGCGGCCGGGTCAGCGTCAAGGCCGAGCGGCGACCGGCCGACATCCTGGTCAGCGTGACGAACAGCGGCGAGGGGATTCCGCCCGACGAGCTGGCCCACGTCTTCGAGCGCTTCTACCGGGTCGACAAGTCGCGCGATCGAGCCCACGGCGGCGCGGGGATCGGGCTGTCGATCGTGCAGCAGCTGATCGAGGCGGCCGGCGGCCGGGTGGGCGCCGAATCGAGCGAAGGTTCGACCCGCTTCTGGTTCGCACTGCCGGCGTAGGCGTGGCGAACCGGGTGGTCATTCCCGGCCGGCTTGCGACGCGCACGAAATAGGTCGCGTACAGTGGCGCGATGATCCAGGGCACCTGGCGCGATCGATTCCGGCTGGCGGCGCTCGCTGCGGTCGCCTTCGTCCTGGCCCACGACCTGGTCTTCCTGCTGACCGATGGCGGCTCGTTCGGGCTGGCCCTGGCCCGCACCGGCCACGGCGACCAGTGGACTGGCACCGTGATCGTGGTGGCCGGCCTGGCGCTCAGCCTGGCGATCGCCGGGGCCGTACGCCTGATGCGCCTATCGCGGCTGGCCGCCGAGCTCGACGCCGGCGAGATCTCCGTCCGCGAGGGCCGGCCGTCGGACCTGCTCAGCCACCTGCTCAAGGCGTGGCTGCTGATCCTGCCCGTTGCCCTGGTCCTGTTCGTGATCGTCGAGAACCTCGAGCACCTGTCCGTCGGCCTGCCCGCGCCCGGCCTGAGCGTGCTCGGCTCGACGCAATACCACTCGGTCCTGGGCGTCTTCGCCGTCGTCTCGCTCCTGGCGGCCCTCGTCGATGCCCTCTACCGCTGGCGGCGCGACGTCCTGGTGGCCCGGATCGAAGCCGCTCGGGCGCGGCCCCAGCACGGCCGGGCGGTCGTCGTCCGGCGCCACCTGCCGTGGCTCGACCGGCGCCACGTATCGATCACCACCAACCTGATCTCCGGGCGGGCGCCGCCCCGGCGCGCCGTCGCCTGAGCCGGACGGCGCAACCGCGCCGCCTCCCGGTTCCCCTCTGAGACCTGCGCGCTCGAGCCGTCCTGGCTGGATGGCTCATCCCGGAGGATCCCCATGCACCTCGATCGATTCCGACGCCTCGGCGTCGCCATTCTCACCTCGTTGGTTGCCCTGCTCCTGATCGCCGGCGTCGCCGACGCCCATATCGTCAAGACATTCGGGCCGTACACCGTCGCCCTCGGCTGGGTCCATGAGCCGACCTACGTCGGCGAACAGAACGCCGTCCAGGTGGTCATCAAGGACGCCGCGGGCAAGGCCGTGACCGACCTGAACGACGGCGACCTGAAGGTCACCGTGGCGGTCGGCGGCAAGACCTCCGACCCGCTCGACCTGCTCAACACGTTCGACCCGGACACCGGCCTCGGCGTCCCGGGCGACTACGAAGCGCCGATCATCCCGACCGCGCCCGGCGACTACACCTTCCACCTGACCGGCTCGATCCACGGCACGGCCGTCGACGAAACGGCGACGTCGAGCGATTCCACGTTCAACTCGGCCGTCGACGCAACGGGGATCCAGTTCCCGAACCAGCTGCCGGCCCTCACCGACATCGTCACCCGGCTCGATCGAATCGATGCCCGGCTGAGCGCCAGCCCAGCCCCGTCCAGCGGTGCCGCGGCCGCCGCCAGCGCGGCACCCGTGGACAACTCCGCCGTCGATGCCGCCACTGCGGCCGCGGCGAGTGCCCAGAGCGCGGCCAACACGGCCCTGCTGGTGGGTGGCGTGATCGGCGGCGCGGGCGTGATCATCGGCCTGGCCGCCCTGGTCCTGGCGATGCGCGGCCGCCGGCCGGCCGGCTGACCCACCCGTGACCTCCCAGCGCCGGGCGACCGGCGTCGCGACCGTCCTCCTCGGACTGGTCGCGGCGCTGGCCCTGCCCGGCATGGCCCTCGCCCACGCGCTGCCGCAATCGAGCACGCCCAGCGCGGGCTCGACCCTGACCACGCCGCCGACCCAGGTTTCGATTGTCTTCGGCGAGCGACCCGACCCGAACCTGTCGACGATCAAGGTCCTCGACACGACCGGCGCGGTGGTCACGACCGGACCGACCGCACCGGTCGCCGGCAATCCGCTCGAGCTGGCGGTTCCCCTCAAAGCGGACCTGCCCGATGGCGTCTATACCGTCGCCTGGCGGACCGTGTCGGCGGTCGACGGCCACCTCGCCAGCGGCTCGTTCGCCTTCGGGATCGGCGTAACGCCGCCGGCCCCGGGCAGCGCGAGTGCCGCGGCCAGCGTGACCACGTCGGCCGGCCCGACGCCTGCCGCGATCGCCGGTCGCTGGCTGCTCTACCTCGGTCTCGTGGGGCTGCTCGGCCTGGCGGTCTTCGGGGCGCTCGTCGCCCACGGCTCGCCCGCCTCGGTCCGCCGGGTGCTGCCGATCGCCTGGCTCGTCGCGGCGCTCGGGACGCTGCTGGTGATCGGCGTCGAGCTCGCCGACGCGGGCGTCGACCTGGGCAAGCTCTTCGAG
>Ga0265319_1001949_pt1 | contig 11686 bp, 20 predicted proteins | sample 4824metaG_FD_192443 | JGI IMG/M metagenome (GOLD analysis project Ga0265319, IMG submission 192443) | Rhizosphere microbial communities from Carex aquatilis grown in University of Washington, Seatle, WA, United States - 4-8-24 metaG | ecosystem: Host-associated > Plants > Roots > Rhizosphere >...
CGAGGCGGCCCGCGTCACGATCTCCCGCCACCTCAAGCGCAAGGGCAAGCTCTGGATCCGCGTCTTCCCGCACAAGCCCGTGACCAAGAAGCCCGCCGAGGTGCGCATGGGCCAGGGCAAGGGCCCCGTCGAGTTCTACGTGGCCGTGATCAAGCCGGGCGCCGTCCTCTTCGAGCTCGCCGGCGTCCCGCCCCGCGTCGCCCGCGAGGCCTTCCGCCTGGCCGACGCCAAGCTGCCCTTCCACTGCCGCTTCATCGCCCGCGAGGGCATGGCGGTCTGAGCGCCCCCGTCCTTTCCCTTTTTGCCATGAAAGCCAAAGAAGCCCGCGAACTCTCCGCCGCCGAGGTGGTCACCAAGCTCCGCGACACCCGCGACCAGCTCCTCCAGCTCCGCCTGCGCAAGCACACCGGCCAGATCGAGAAGACGCACGAGCTGCGCTCCCTCCGCAAGGACATCGCGCGCCTCGAGACCGTTCTCCGCCAGAAAAATTCCTCCCCGGCGACCGCCGCCTAAATTTCATGTCCTCTCCCGCCTCCACCGCGCGCAACACGCGCAAGACCATCCTCGGGTTCGTGACGAGCCGCTCGGGCGACAAGTCGGTCAAGGTGACCGTGCCCTACAAGACGCCGCACCCGCTTTACCACAAGGTCATCAACCGCAAGACCGTCGTGCACGTGCACGACGAGAAGAACGAGACCCGCGTCGGCGACAAGGTCGAGATCATGGAGACGCGCCCCCTCAGCCGGCTGAAGCGCTGGCGGGTCATCCGCGTCACCGAGAAGGCCGTCGGCACCAGCGACGTGGCGATCTCCGAGGCCGATGTCGCCGCCCAGGTCCCGACGAAGACGACGAAGTCGGCTTCGTCTCCCGCCGCAGCTTCAGCGCCGGCGGGCTCTTCCGCCGGCCCAGCCTAAGCCCCCACCACCATGATCCAACTTCGCTCCATCCTCGAGGTGGCCGACAACACCGGCGCCCGCCGCGCCGCCATGATCAGCAAGAAGGGCCAGAACACCGACACGGCCGGCGTCGGCGACATCGTCACGGTCCACATCAAGGAAAGCACGACCGACGCGACGGTGAAGAAGGGGGAGGTGGCCAAGGCCGTCGTCGTCCGCACCAAGACGGCGGTCCGCCGGGCCGACGGCAGCTACCTGCGCTTCGACAGCAACGCCATCGTCATCATCGGGCCGGACGGCAACCCGAAGGGCACCCGCATCTTCGGCCCCGTCGCCCGCGAACTGCGCGCGAAGAACTTCATGAAGATCATTTCGCTCGCCCCGGAGGTACTCTGACCATGCAGAAGTTCCACATCAAACGCGGCGACGCCGTCCTCGTCATCGCCGGTTCCCACAAGGGCAAGGAGGGCAAGGTCCTCGAGATCCTGGGCGCGAAGAGCCGCGCGCGGGTCGAGGGCGTGGCCATGCTCAAGCGGCACATGAAGAAGTCGCAGGACCACCCCCAGGGCGCCATCATCGAGCGCGAGGGCTCCATCCATCTCTCCAACCTCATGCTGAAATCCCGGCATGACGCCCGCCGCGCCCGCCGGGGTGGGGCGGTTCCGGCCAAGGCCTGACGCCGGCGCTTGCCAAGACCGTCCCCCCGTGCGTTAATCGACCCTTTTCCGCCCAAGTTTGCCCGCCATGTCGTACGTCCCCTCACTCAAGAAAACCTACCTGGAGCAGGTGGCGCCCGCGCTCGTGAAGAGCCGGGGCTACAAGAACAAGCACCAGGTCCCGCAGCTCGTGCGGGTCGTGGTCAACACCGGCATAGATGCCGAGGCTGACAAGAACCAGATCGCCGATGTCCAGCGCGACCTCACCCTGATCGCCGGGCAGAAGCCGGTCCTGGCCCGCTCCCGCAAGGCCATCTCCAACTTCAAGCTCAAGGAGAACCAGGTCGTGGGCTGCCACGTCACGCTCCGCGGCAACGCCATGTGGGAGTTCCTCTACCGCCTGATCGCGGTCGCCCTCCCGACCATCCGCGACTTCCGCGGCGTCTCGCCGAAGCTCGACGGCCAGGGCAACTACAACCTGGGCATCACCGACTTCACCATCTTCCCCGAGATCACGGTGGAGAACGTCAAGAAGAGCCTCGGCCTCGACATCGCGATCGTCACGACCGCGGTGAACGACGACGAGGGCCGCGAGCTGCTCCGGCTCCTCGGGATGCCCTTCCGCCGCACCGAGCCCACCGCCCCCAAGGCGCAGACCCACGCCGCCTAACCCGCCCCCTTCGCGCCATGCCCAAGACCTCCGCCATCCAACGCAACAAGAAGCGCCAGCGCCTCGTCGCCAAGTTCGCCAAGTCGCGCGCCGAGCTGAAGGCCGCCCTGATCAATCCCGCCACCACCGACCAGGAGTTCTTCGCCGCGCAGGTGAAGCTGCAGAAGCTCCCCCGCAACTCCTCCCCGGTCCGGGTCCGCAACCGCTGTTCGCTCAGCGGCCGCCCGCGCGGCTACAAGCGCAAGTACGGCGTCTCGCGCATCACCTTCCGCGAGCTCGCGCTCGCCGGCAAGATCCCCGGCGTCATCAAGTCCTCCTGGTAAGCCGCGCCGTCCTCCCTTCCCGCCTCCCTTTTCCTTTCCCGGCCGAAAGTCGGATATGATTCGGCCCCGGGACAAAAATATCATCCGCCATGACCGACCCGATCAGTGACTTCCTCACGCGCATCCGCAACGCCGCCAAGGCGCGGCTGGACCAGTGCGTCATCCCCCATTCCAAGCTGAAGGAGAGCATCGCCGTCATCCTCAAGAACGAGGGCTACGTCGGCGAGATCAGCTCCGGCGCCGACGCCCAGGGCCACAAGACCCTGATCGTCCAGATGAAATACGTGGCGGGCGCCCCCGCCTTCACCGGCCTGACCCGGGTCTCGACCCCCGGCCGCCGCCTCTACTTCAAGTACTCCGAGATCCCGCGCGTGCTGAACGGCCTCGGCATCGGCATCATCTCCACCTCGCGCGGCCTCATGAAGGACGCCGACTGCCGCCGCCACAAGGCCGGCGGCGAACTCGTCTGCAACGTCTGGTAAGGAACCCGCACCCATGAGCCGCATCGGCAAACAGCCCATTCCCGTCCCGGACAAGGTCACGGTCACCATCAAGGACACGACCGTCCACGTCGAAGGCCCCAAGGGCAAGGTCCACAAGACCTTTGCGCCCGTGGTCAAGATTTCCCAGGCCGACAAGAAGGTCACCGTCGCCCCGACGGAGGAGACCCGCTTCGCCAACGCCATGTACGGCACGACCCGCTCGATCATCGCCGGGATGGTCAAGGGCGTCACCCTCGGCTACGCCAAGGACCTCGAGATCCAGGGCGTCGGCTTCAAGGCCAACCTCAAGGGCAAGCAGCTCGACCTCGCCCTCGGCTACTCGCACCCGATCCTCATGCAGATCCCCGACGGGATCAAGATCACGGTCGTGGAGGGCACCCGCCTCAAGGTCGAGGGCTGCGACAAGCAGCTGGTCGGCAAGATCACGGCCGAGATCCGCAGCCATTACCCGCCCGAGCCGTACAAGGGCAAGGGTGTCCGCCTGGTGGGCGAGCGCGTCCGCCGCAAGGAAGGCAAGACGGTCGCCTAAGGCGCCCCCTTTTACCCATGAACACCATTCACAAGGCCCGGATGCTGCAGAAGCGTCGCTGGCGCATCCGCAAGAAGGTGAAGGGCACGTCCGCGCGCCCGCGCCTGAGCGTCAAGTTCAGCACCAAGCATGTCTATGCCCAGGCGATCGACGACGACAGCGGCGCCACCCTGGTCTTCCTCTCCAGCCTCGACGCCGGCCTGCGCAAGCAGAAGCTCGCGGCCAATCTCGCCGGGGCCAAGGCCCTCGGCAACGCCTTCGCCGCCAAGGCGAAGGCCGCCGGTCTCACCGTGGTCGTCTTCGACCGCAACGGCGCCCGTTATCACGGCAAGGTCAAGGTTTTCGCCGACGCCGCCCGCGAGGGCGGCCTGTCCTTCTAATCGCCCATGAGCTCCGCACCCACTTCCTCCCCCTCCCGCCGCGACAACCGTGACGGCCCGGCCGCCGACGGCATGGTCGAGAAGGTCGTCTTCGTGAACCGCTGCGCCAAGGTCGTGAAGGGCGGCCGCCGCTTCAGCTTCGCCGCCCTCGTGGTGGTCGGGGACCAGAAGGGCCAGGTCGGCATCGGCTACGGCAAGGCCAACGAGGTCCCCGACGCCATCAAGAAGAGCACCGAGCACGCGCGGAAGAGCCTCGTGCGCGTCAAGCTCCGCGGCGACACGATCTCCCACGACGTCCTCGGCAAGTGCGACGGCGGCCGGGTCCTCCTCCGCCCGGCCTCGCCCGGCACCGGCCTGATCGCCGGCGGCGGCGTCCGCGCGGTCCTCGAGGCGGCCGGGATCAAGAACATCCTCACCAAGTCGATGGGTTCCAACAACCACATCGCGGTGGTCAACGCCACGCTCGCCGCGCTCCTGCAGCTGCGTTCGGCGGAGGACATCGCGGCCATCCGCAAATAACTCCGATGAAACTTCACGAACTCGTCAACGTCCCCGGCGCCATCCACCGCAAGAAGCGCGTGGGCTGCGGCGAAGGCGGCGGCCACGGCAAGACCAGCACGCGCGGCGGCAAGGGCCAGAGCGCCCGCTCCGGCAGCAGCATCCGGCCCGGCTTCGAGGGCGGCCAGATGCCGCTCTACCGCAAGCTGCCCCACCGCGGCTTCAACCAGGCCTCCTTCCGCACCGAGCCGGTCATCGTCAATGTCGGCGACCTCGCGAAGGTCGACGCCAAGATCACGGCGATCGACGCGCTCGTCCTGGCGCAGGCCGGGCTCGTCCGCAAGGACGAGAAGGCGATCAAGGTCCTCGGGGACGGCGAGCTCACCCGCGCCCTCAAGGTCACGGCGGCGAAGTTCTCCGCCGCGGCCAAGGCCAAGATCGAGAAGGCCGGCGGCGAGGCCATCGTCGGCTGATGTTCTCCGCCTTCACCAATTCGCTCAAGATCCCGGAGCTCCGCTCGCGGATCTTCTACACCCTGGCCCTGCTCTTCGTGGCGCGGGTCGGCGCGAACATCCCGCTGCCCGGGATCGATCCCAACCCGCTGCTGAACTTCTTCCGCACGCAGGGCGGGGGAGGGGCCGCGGGCGCCATCCTCGGCCTCTACAACATGTTCACCGGCGGCGCGCTCCTCAAGGGCGCGCTCTTCTCGCTGAACATCATGCCCTACATCAGCGCCTCGATCATCTTCCAGCTGATGACCGCGGTGGTGCCGATGCTGAGCCGGCTGCAGCAGGAGGGCGACGTCGGCCGCCAGAAGCTGACCCAGTACACCCGCTACGCCACGGTCCTGATCTGCCTCGTCCAGGGCACGATCCTCATCCTTTCGCTGGAAAACCCGGGCCGGCTCTTCTCCGGCTACGATCCGAACGTCTACGGCCCGATCGTCATCGTCGACAAGGCCAGCTTCCTGCTCACCTCCGTCGTCTTCATGACCGCGGGCACGATGCTGCTGATGTGGCTCGGCGAGCAGATCACCCAGCGCGGCATCGGCAACGGCGTCTCGCTCCTGATCACGGTCAACATCCTGGCCGGCGCGCCCAGCGCGGCCATGGCGACCAAGCGCATGTTCATCCATCCGGTCGGCTCGGGCCCGACGGGCGGCCTGGCCGGCGTGCCGCTGGCGATCCTCCTCCTCCTCCTGTTCCTCGCGGTCACCGTCGGCATCATCCTGGTCGTCCAGGGCCAGCGGAAGATCCCGGTGCAGTACGCCAAGCGGGTCGTCGGCAACAAGGTCATGGGCGGGCAGAGCTCCTTCCTGCCGCTCAAGGTCAACTACTCGGGCGTCATGCCCGTGATCTTCGCCGCCGCCATCCTCCTCTTCCCGCAGCAGATCCTCTCGCAGCTGGGCGCGGCCTTCAAGCCGCTCGGCTTCCTGACCGAGTTCTCGCAAAACCTGCTGCCCGGCCGGTGGATCTACTACACCTGCTACGCGATGCTGATCCTGTTCTTCAGCTACTTCTGGGTCTCGGTCATGTTCAAGCCGATCCAGATCGCGGACGACCTGAAGAAGTACGGCGGCTATGTCCCGGGCGTCCGCCCGGGCGAGCCGACGGCGCAGTTCCTCGACTTCATCATGACGCGCCTGACCCTGGCCGGCGCGGTCTTCCTCACCGCCATCGCGGTCATGCCGAACATCGTCGAGTTCAAGCTGAACGTCCCCCCGCAGGTGGGCTACTTCTTCGGCGGCACCGGCATGCTCATCACCGTGGGCGTCATCCTCGACACCATGCGCCAGATCGAGACCTTCCTCCTGCAGCGCCACTACGACGGCTTCCTCAAGAAGGGCCGCATCCGGGCCCGCAGCTCCAATCCGCAGCAGGGGTCGACGGGGGATGCCCTCGCGCTCGATGCGGTCATGAAAATCGTCTGGCCGCTCCTCGGCATGTTCCTCCTGGGCATGACGATATGGCTCTACCGGACCTTCCTCAAATAAGTTCTTTACTCCGGTGGCCACGGTCGCCATCAATAGACCCTTTTCGTCTTTTGACGCTGCCGTCAAAACGAAGCTCCTTCTGCTCGGTGGAGCCGATTCCCATGGGGAAGATTTGCTACGCCGGGCGCGTTCTTTGCACATTGAGCACGTCTCTTCCGTCGGCCTGATGCGACGGGGGATTTCGCGTCACCCCGGGACGGATGAATCCGTCCTCGCGCCCCTGCGCCGGTGGTTTTTTGCGCGCAAACCTGATGCGGGTTTTGTCCTCACGGACTTCCCGGCTACGTTGCTCCAAGCCAAAGTGTTCGACGAATGGCTCGACGCCCGGGACGAAGGTCTCGACGCGGTCCGGGCCGGTCCCGGTGCCCCCGCGGACGTCGTCGCCCACTATCGCGGCCTCGGCCTCACCGCCGACGCCGCCTCCCCGTTCACCCTCCCGCCCGCGCGGGAGGGCGCCGCGGGGGATCCCCGCTCCGCCCGATGATTCGCGCCAAGAGCGGGGAGGAAATCACCCGGATGAGGGAGGCCTGCGCGATTGCCGCGCAGGTGCTGGCCGCCCTGCGGCCCCTCGTTCGTCCGGGCCTCACCACCCAAGACTTGGAGGAAGCGGGCCGGGACGCCATCAAGCGCCTCGGCGCCCGCAGCGCCTGCTACGGCTACCAGCACCACGACCGGCGCTATCCCGCGCACACCTGCATCTCGGTCAACGAGGAGGTCGTCCACGGGATCCCGTCCCTCCGGCGGATCCTGCGCGAGGGTGACATCGTCTCCCTCGACGTCGTCGTCGAATACCGCGGCTTCATCGGCGACAACGCCCTGACCGTCCCGGTCCGGCCGGTCGCCCCCGCCCTCGAGCAGCTGGTGCGGGTCACCCGCGAGGCCCTCGACGCCGGCATCCGCGCCGCCCAGGTCGGGAACCGCATCGGCGACATCTCGCACGCGATCCAGGCCTTCGTCGAGGGCCACGGCTGCAGCGTCGTCCGCGACATGGTCGGCCACGGGGTCGGCGCCTCGATGCACGAGCCGCCGGAGATCCCGAACTTCGGCCGCCGCGGCACCGGCGAGCGGATCCGGCCCGGCTTCACCCTCGCGATCGAGCCGATGGTCAACCTCGGCGGCTACCGGACGAAGACGCTGGCCGACGGGTGGACGGTCGTCACCGCCGACGGCTCCCCCTCCGCCCACTTCGAGCACACCGTGCTCACCACCGAGCAGGGCCCCGAGATCCTCACGCTGCCGCCCGCCTGATTCCCCGCCCCCCACCACTTTTCGTTTCACACCTTAATCCTCAGCCGCCCGTTCCCAACTCCTAGCCCATCATGCCCCGTCTCCTCGGCGTAGAAATTCCCGCGAAGAAGAAAGTCGCGTACTCCCTCCGTTATATCTACGGCGTCGGTCCCACGCGGGCCGACCAGGTCGTCAAGGACGTCGGGCTGGACCCGAACATGCGGGCCCAGGACCTGACCGAGGAGCAGCTGAACAAGATCCTGCAGGTCATCACGGAGCGCAAGTGGGTCGTCGAGGGCGACCTCCGCCGCGAGCACGCCGCCAATCTCAAGCGCCTCCAGGCCATCAATTGCTACCGCGGGGTCCGCCATCGGCGGAGCCTGCCGGTCCGCGGCCAGCGCACCAGCACGAACGCCCGGACCCGCAAGGGCCCCCGCAAGACCGTGGGCGTCACCAAAACCAAGGAATAATCTCACATGGCCGACGAGTCCGCACCGAAGAAGGAGAAACCCTCCAAGACCGCCCCCCAGGGCGACAACCCGGCTCCCGCCGCCCCCAGGGCGGAGAAGAAGCCCCGCGCCCCGAAGGGCGAGCCCCGCGAGGAGGGCGCCGCCGCCCCCGCGGGCGACGCCGCCCCCGCCAAGGAGGGCGCCGCGCCCGCCGCCCCTGCCGCCAAGGTGGAGATGGTCGGCGGCGTGGCCAAGCAGCCCACGGCCGAGGACCTCCTCAAGGAGGAACTGGGCACGATCAAGGTCCGCAAGGCCAAGGGCTCGAAGAACGTCACCTCGGGCTTCGCCAACGTCCTCGCCTCCTTCAACAACACGATCGTCTCCATCACCGACCACAAGGGCCAGGTGATCGCCTGGTCCAGCGCCGGCAAGTGCAACTTCCGCGGCTCGCGCAAGTCCACCGCCTACGCCGCCCAGGTCGTTGCGCAGGACGCCGCGCGCAACGCGATGTCGCACGGGCTCAAGGACGTGGTCATCCGCGTCTCCGGTCCCGGCCTCGGCCGCGACAGCGCCATCCGCGCCCTGCAGGCGATCGGCCTCGACATCACCTCGATCGTGGATGTCACGCCCATCCCCCACAACGGCTGCCGGCCGCGCAAGCGCCGCCGGGTCTAATCCCAACCTTCACCCTCCACTCTTCCCAACATGGCTCGTTATCTCGGTGCCGGCACCCGCATCAGCCGGCGTTTCAACCAGCATATCCTTGGCTCCGGCAAGGCGCTGGAGCGTCGCAACTATCCCCCGGGCCAGCACGGCCCGAAGAGCCGCCGCAAGTACAGCGAGTACGCGGTCGGCCTGAACGAGAAGCAGAAGCTGCGCTACGCCTACGGGCTGCTCGAGCGCCAGTTCCGCCGCATGTTCGAGATCGCCAAGCGCGAGCGCGGCGTCACCGGCGAGCGCTTCCTCCAGCTGCTCGAGACCCGGCTCGACAGCGTCATCTACCTCCTGGGCTTCGCCAAGAGCCGCGCCGCCGCCCGCCAGTTCGTCAACCACGGCCACATCCGCGTCAACGGCCACAAGGTCGACATCGCGAGCTACAACGTGCAGCCGGGCGACGAGATCGAGGTGAAGAACACCCCGGCCTCCCGCCAGATGGCCACCCGCAATCTCGAGGAGAACCGCATCCGCACCGTCCCGGGCTGGCTCTCGCTGAACGCCGAGCAGTTCAAGTCCGCCGTCGTCCGCCTCCCCAACCGGGATGAGATGGACCAGAACATCAACGAGCAGCTCATCGTCGAATTTTACTCCCGCTTCTAATCCCGTCCCTCTCCCTCCCATGCCCAAACGCCTCGGAAAGTTCGAACTCCCCAACAAGCTCACGAAGATCGAGGAAGGCTCCACGCCGACCTACGCCAAGTTCATCGCCGAGCCCTTCGAAGCGGGTTACGGCCACACGATCGGCAACTCCCTGCGCCGCATCCTCCTCAGCTCGATCGAGGGCGCGGCCATCACCTCGATCAAGATCGACGGGGTCAACCACGAGTTCCAGAGCATCGACGGCGTCGTCGAGGACGTCACCGACATCGTCCTGAACCTCAAGAAGGTCCTGCTCATCTCGACGAAGCGCGAGACGATCAACCTCCTGGTCAAGGTCAACAAGGCCGGCTCGGTCTCCGCCGCCGACATCCAGGCCGACGCCAACATCACGGTCGTCAATCCCGACCAGCCGATCTGCACGCTCGACTCGAAGCGCTCCTTCGAGGCCGAGATCGAGATCAAGACCGGCCGCGGCTACTATCCGGGCGACCAGAACAAGAAGGAGGAGCAGGCCATCGGCGTCATCCCGATCGACTCCCTCTTCTCGCCGGTCAAGCTCGTCAAGTACGCGGTGGAGAACACCCGCGTCGGCCAGATCACCGACTACGACAAGCTCATCCTCGAGGTCTGGACGGACGGGCGCATCACCCCGGACGACGCCCTCAAGCAGGCCGCCTCGATCCTCAAGCACCACCTCGACGTCTTCGACCGCGTCAGCGAGGAGCAGTTCGACTTCGAGAGCCAGCAGAGCGAGGTCAGCGAGGAGCAGAACAAGCTCCGCAAGCTGCTCAACATGTCGGTCAACGAGATCGAGCTCTCGGTCCGCGCCGCCAACTGCCTGAACAACGCCAACATCACCACCGTCGGCGAGCTGGCGATGAAGACCGAGCAGGAGATGCTCAAGTACCGCAACTTCGGCAAGAAGTCCCTCAACGAGATCAAGGAGAAGCTGGAGGCCCTCGGCCTCTCGCTCGGCATGAAGTTCGACGAGCGCCTGCTCGACGCGAAGAAGGAAGCCTGAGCCCACGCGGCAGTCCCGGAAATCAATCTGATCGGCAGATAAAATGCGTCACAACAAACACCATGCCTCCCTCGGCGTGACCCGCGAGCATCGCGCGGCCATGCTGTCCAATCTCGCGGTCGCGCTCATCACCCATGGGCGGATCGAGACCACCCTCAGCAAGGCCAAGGCGCTGCGCCCCTTCGTCGAGAAGGTCATCACCAAGGCCAAGCAGGCGGCGGCCCAGGCCGAGAAGAAGGACGCGGTGCACCTGCGCCGCCTCGCGCTGCGGGACGTCCGCGACGAGGACGCCGTCACCCTCCTCTTCAACGAGAAGTACAAGGACTTCGCCGAGCGCAGCGGCGGCTACACCCGCATCTACAAGCTCGGGCCCCAGCGCATCAGCGACGCCGCCGAGATGGCGCTGATCGAGTTCGTCAAGGCCGAGGACCCGGGCTACAAGAAGTCCAAGGGTCGCAAGGGCAAGAAGTCCGCCAAGGCCAAGGGCCCCAAGGCGGCGAAGGCGGAGTCCGCCCCGGCCCCCGCCGGGGATGCGGCCCCGGCGCCCGGGGCCGGTCCGCAGGGCTGATCGCGCGGTCGGCGGCGGGCCATGCTCGAGCTTTCCGCCGCCGCCGTCGTCTACTGCCTGCTGGTGGCCGGGGTCTTCCTCGGCCTGTGGTTCTACTACGACCGCCGCGACCACCACCGCTTCGAGGAGGAGCGGCGGAAGGCCGCGTTCCACTGCATCCGCTGCAACCGGCTCTACGTCGCCCCCGCCGGGACCGAGCTCTGCCCCTGCCCGGGTTGCGGGCATGAGAACGTCCGGCTGAGATTCTGACGGCGGCGGCATTCCCGATGGCCGGGGGCCGGCCGGAGCGACAATAACGGTCGTTCCCCCAGAATCGCACTTGCGGTGGCTCGGCGGTTTGCCTTTGGCTCTCCCTTTCCTGCCATGCCCCAGACCATTGCCGTCCTCGACTTCGGGTCCCAGCTGACGCAGGTCATTGCGCGCCGCATCCGGGAGTGCCAGGTCTACTCGAAGATCTATCATTTCTCGACGCCGGCCGCCGAGCTGCGGGCTGACGGGGTGGTGGGGATCATCCTCTCCGGGGGACCGCAGAGCGTCTACGCGCGGGGTGCGCCGCTGCCCGACCGGAAGATCTTCGAACTCGGGGTGCCGGTCCTGGGGATTTGCTATGGCGCCCAGCTGATGGCCCACCTGCTGGGCGGCCGGGTCCAGCACAG
>Ga0265319_1001953_pt1 | contig 11673 bp, 8 predicted proteins | sample 4824metaG_FD_192443 | JGI IMG/M metagenome (GOLD analysis project Ga0265319, IMG submission 192443) | Rhizosphere microbial communities from Carex aquatilis grown in University of Washington, Seatle, WA, United States - 4-8-24 metaG | ecosystem: Host-associated > Plants > Roots > Rhizosphere >...
AAGTACGGCCAGAATGTAACGGAACATGTCTTTATGCCGAACGTCCTAATGAACCGCGCTAACGATGGCGCGGCTCCTGCCCCGCAGGAGGCGTGCCTGAGGCAAGCGTCGGTTCCGGTAGTTGGTTCGGCTCACTTTATTGCGTATGTTACAGTCGGAAGAACTGATTTTGCCTCTGCTTCGCTCGCGATCTTCAGCGATGGATGGCCGGCAAACATCCCCATCTCTACAGATGCCTCTATGTAGTAGGTTTTGCCTCCTTCTATGTCTAGAGTTCGAGAAGACGTCCCCTCCGTTGTTGCGCTGTAAGTATGTTTTCCGGGATCGGCAAAGAGGAAGAAATACGTTCCATGTGCGAGAGCTCCAACAATTCTATCTCCCTCCTTCACATTATACGAAACCGCCATACCCAGCATCTTATTCTCTCTATAAAAGTACACGAGACCTTTGTCGGGTCTTGGATCAGGAAAGACGTTCGTATCTTGCCTCGAAACCGAGGCACAGCCACTGAAGAGTGACAAGGAGGCAATAAGGGTTAGTGAGGTCAGGGATCGTCGTTTCATGGGGAAATTGGGAGGCCGAACGTCCTAATGATCCGCGGCGACGAATGGCGCGCCTCCTGCACCCGCAGGAGGCGTGACAGATGGAGACGTCGGATCCGGTAGTTGGTTCGGCAGGTTTCTCACGGTTTCGAAGGTAACTTTTTTCGTCTACGCCAAGCGAATCCCAACATGCAACTCCACGCCAATGTTGCGTAGACTAGAGCAGGAATGAGGAAGAACGCCAAGAACTCCAAAAAGCCGGTAAGATGAAGTGAATCAGCAAGCCACCCGCCAGGAAACAATGAGACTAACCCAACCATACCGAAAAAATCTCTTATGCCGGACGGCCAGAAATGGACGAAAGCACTACCCCAGACGACGGCCTCGATCACAATGCCGATAAGAACTGCGAGTCCCATTCGCTTCATCATTTGCCGAACGTCCTAATGATCCGCGGCGACGGATGGCGCGCCGGCTGCACCAGCAGCAGGCGTGACAGACGGAGACGTCGGATCCGGTAGTTGGTTAGGCCCAGTCATGATGGTTTGCGAATGAGGCCGATCGCACCCAATATAATGCCTGCGATGAGCGGCAGTGACGAAGCCACATTGGTAAGCAGTTTCTCGTGATAAAAAATGGTATCGCTAACCCATCTGAAGACCTGAAGGAATGACAAACAGAATGTTAGAGACCAAAAAGCCCACGCCGCCCCTCGAACGAACGCGCTCCATATCGTGACGAGTGACAACATGGACACCGCCGCGATAGCAGCGTTACAGACTACGGCAAGAGCATTGATAGTCGCGAGAGCCCGGGATTCTATGCCGCTTCCTTGGGTGTCGCGAAAAAGAACAATTAACGCAGGAGCGTTGTGCCTAAGCGCGAGCAACCAAAACAAATTGCCGACCGAAAGTACAACGCTGAGTCCGGTCCACAAAGTCAAAAGAATGGCGCTAGCACGAAGCATGGGCGAGTTACGCTGGCCTAACCTTGTTTATGCCACTTCAAGTGGCTTAACCAGTTCTGCTGATATTTGAAACCGATGCCATTGGGAAAAAGTTGGTCGAAATTCTGGATGTAGGGGCCTCGTGAATTTGGTTATGCCACCGGCAGCGTCATAATCGGTCTTATGAGTCATTGACTATGTCCTTGTTATAGAAATTTCACCCGTGCGGCCAGCGCATTGTGGATTCAATATTAGCAGGGTTGATGGCGGTTTGCCGCGCCGCGCCGCTACATGGATTTAGGTACGCGCCATCGTGGCGCGCTATTTGGGAATCTTGACGCGAGGCTTGAACATAATACGACATGTCTAACATGATGGTATAATGATTCACAGTTTCAACCCTTGATTCCCACCGATGAGAACCCGCGACGACGTTGTTTCCCGTGTGCGATCGAAGATCCGCATGATGCATCTCGCATTGAGCACCGAGGACGCCTATTGCGGATGGATCGCCCGGTACTACGACTACTGCAAAGGCGTATCAGCGGGCCTGTCCGCGGAGCAAAAGGTCGAAGCCTTTCTCGTGGACCTGGCGGTCCGGCGCAGGATTGCGGCCCGGACCCAGAACCAGGCGTTCGCCGCACTGCTTTACCTCTACAAGGAAGTCCTGGAAAAGCCGTTGACGAATGTGGCTGCGTTGCGCGCCAAGCGGCCGGAACACGAGCGAATCTCTCCGTCTCGCGAGCAGGTTCGTCTCCTCCGCGCGGCTGTCGAGGATACCGCGACGACGCCGGCCCGCTTGCTTGTCGACCTGCTCTACGGCTGCGGCATGAGGGTCTCGGAACCGCTGGAACTTCGCGTGAAGGATGTGCTCTGGGGCGAGGGGACCCACGGCCAGCTGCTCCTGAGGGGAGCGAAGGGGGGCAAGGACCGTCGCGTCCCTATTCCGCGGTCGTGTGTGGCGCCGCTGCGCCACCAGCTGGACCGGGCGCGGGTTGTGTGGGAATGGGACCAGGCGAACGCGCGCGAGGTCGGCGTGACCATGCCCTTCTCGCTCGGGCTCAAGTACCCGAGGGCCGCGTACCAGTGGCAGTGGTTCTGGGTCTTTCCGGCAAACTTCCACTGCCAGGACCCGCGCTCCGGAAAGCGGGTCCGTTATCACATCCTTGTCGATTGCATCCAGCGGAGCGTCCAGAAGGCCGCGGAGAAAGCGGGGCTCGGCGGGCTGATCACCCCTCACATCCTACGGCACGCCTATGCGACCCATTCGCGCGAGCCCATCGATTCCCTGCGGCAGCTGCTTGGCCACACGTGGCTCGAGACCACGGCCGGTTACCTCCACCCGGATGTCGATCGAGCGGGCAACCCGCTGGACGACCTCCTGGACCACAGGGGCAATGAGACCTGACGGCAAGGCGCCCGGCGGCCGGGCCGCCGTTGCTACCCCACCCCGGCGAGCAGCGCCTCGACCCTCGCCTTTGACGAGACGACCCCGTCCACATGGACGTGCGGGCTGAGCTCGATGACAAAGAGATGCTCCGGGCGCCAGAAGGTCCTCAGCATCTCAAAATCAACCTCACCCGAGCCGATCGCCTGATGGTCGTGGCCTTCGGAGTCCACGTCGTGAAGATGAAACCCGAGGAGCCGCGAGGCATTCGCCTCGAGCTGCCGGCGGTGGTCGATGAGGCCCATTTTCTCCTTGAGGTGGGCGTGCCCCGCGTCATGCCAGTAGCCCGCCGGCGACGGCAGGGGTATTCCCGCGAGGAACTCGGGGAAGTCGGCGTCAAGCGGGAGTTCCTCGAACCTCTCGCGATTCTCTAGGCCGAGGCGCACGCTCTTCTGCGCCGCGTAGTCAAGCACGGCGCGGACCGACTCCTGGGTTCTCTGCCAGTAGGGCGCCATGCGCTTCCGGAACCTGAGCATCGTCTTGTCGACGAGGGCCCTGTAGGCCTTGTCGCCCGACTTCACCGCGCCGGGATTGGCCTTTCTGTACGCCGCCATGCGGCGGTCGGGCTCGAGCCAGAAGTACCTCACGCTTCCCAGGTGGCACACGAGGAGCGACGCCCCCACCTGCGCGGCAAAATCGATCGACCGCTTCGTATGCCTCAGCCACTGGTCCCTTTCCCTGGGGTCGGGCGAAGACGGCTGGAAGAAATTGGGCGCGGCCTGGAATGCGCCCATCGGCAGGGGGCAGAAGTTGTGCACCGACCCGACCTTGACGACGCCCTCCTCCACGGCCTTCAAAATCCCCGGGACGAGGGAGATCCGGATGCCGTGGCTGAGCTCGACCCGGTCAAACCCGAGGCTGGCGATCTCCCTGAGCATGTGGTCGCCGTCCTTGTGACGATGCGAACACCAGCTTGTCGAAAGCGCGGGGACGGGAGTCACGGCATCCCAAAGATCAAATAAGCGGAGCGATTTGCACTAAAAAAAAACGCGCCCGACCGGGGTCGAGGCGCGGTATCAGATTGGGCGGCCCGCAGCCTCAGCTGTCGTAGCGGCGGCGCAGCATCGCGGTGAAGGCCATGACCTTGTCCTTGCGGCGGCGCTTCTCGCAGGGCTTCTCATAGTAGCGCTTTGCGCGGGTTCCCTTGATGATATTCTCGCGGTCGAGCTTCTTCTTCATGCGGCGGAGCGCACGGTCGATGGGCTCGTTCTTGCGGATCTTGATTTCGATGGACATGGTCTGCTTCTTGAGAGGAAAAGCCCGCTAATAGGCCACCGGCGAGCGCCTCAGTCAACGGTTAAAAGGATGGGCCCGCACGGGATCCTGCCGTTCCGGCTTGCGCATCCCGCGCGCTGATCTTGGTTAGCCGAAGCGTGCCATCAGCCGACAAGAACTTCGTCCATCTCCACGTCCACTCGGACTACAGCCTGCTGGACGGGGCCTGCAGGATCGACCAGCTCACCGAGAGGGCCGGCCAGCTGGGGATGAGCGCCCTGGCCCTCACTGACCATGGCAACCTGTTTGGAGCCATCGACTTCTACACGGCGGCAAAGAGCAGGGGGATCAAGCCGCTGATCGGGTGCGAGCTTTACCTCGCCGAGGGCTCAAGGCTCGAGAAGCAGGGCCGCAGCGACGAGGGCAGGAGCATCTTCCACCTGGGCCTCCTGGCCCGGAACATCGAGGGCTATCAGAACCTCCTCAAGCTTGTCAGCGACGCCCACCTGAAGGGCTTTTACTACAAGCCGAGGACGGACCTGGACACCCTGGCACGGTATTCGGGCGGCCTCATCGGCTTCACCGGGTGCCTCGCGGCCATGGTGCCCCAGCACCTGCTCCACGACCGCTGGGAGGAGGCCCGGAAGGCCACGGCGAGGTTCGTCGACATCTTCGGCCGCGAGAACTACTTCGTCGAGATCCAGGACCACGGGATCGCGGAGCAGCGCAAGATCATACCCGGGCTCCTGGGGCTCGCGCGGGAGTTCGGGCTCAAGGTGATCTGCACGAACGACGTCCACTACGTGCACGCCTCGGACGCGGGCTCCCATGACGCGATGCTGTGCATCCAGACCGGCTCGAAGATAGAGGACGAGAAGCGGATGCGCTTCGAGGGGCAGCAGTTCTACCTCAAGTCGCGGGCCGAGATGGAGCGCCTCTTCGCCGAGGTGCCGGAGTCGGTCCTCAACACCCAGGCCGTGGCGGAGATGTGCGATGTGACGATCCCCTTCCCCAAGGGAAGCGAGCGGTATCCGAAGTACCCGCTTCCCCTTGAGGTCGGGACGGACAGGACCGGGTTCCTGAGGCGCCTGTGCATCAGCGGCCTAGCGAAGCGGTACGGGGTCGACAACGGCGCGCCGGAGAAGGCGGCCGACCCGGCGCAGGCCCGCATCCTCGTGGACAGGCTCAACTATGAGCTGGGCGTCATCGAGAAGACCGGATTCCTCGACTACTTCCTCGTCGTATGGGACTTCATAGACTGGGCCAAGAAGCAGGGGATCCCCGTCGGCCCGGGCCGTGGCTCGGGCGCCGGCTGCCTCGTCGCGTACCTGCTGGGGATCACCAACCTTGACCCCCTGAGGTTCAAGCTGCTCTTCGAGCGATTCCTGAATCCCGAGCGCGTCTCGCCGCCCGACTTCGACATCGACTTCTGCATGCGGCGGCGGGGCGAGGTGATCGACTACGTGAGGCGCAAGTACGGCGACGGCTGCGTCGCCAACATCGTCACCTACGGGACCATGGGGGCGAAGATGGTGATCCGCGACGTCTCTCGCGTCCACAGCCTGCCGTACGCCGAGGCCGACCGGCTTGCGAAGATGATCCCCGACGAGCTCAACATCACGCTCGAGCAGGCAGTCGCCAAGTCGGCCGAGCTCCGCGAGGAGGTGACCAACAACCCCGCGGCAAAGAAGATCTTCGAGCAGGCGCGGGTCCTGGAGGGCATGGTGAGGAACACGGGCAAGCACGCGGCGGGGATCATCATCACCGACCGGCCGCTCGAGGAGTTCGTGCCCCTCACCCTCCAGGAAGGCGACGTCACGGTGCAGTTCGACATGAACGCCGTCGGAAAGCTCGGGCTCCTGAAGATGGACTTCCTCGGCCTGAAGACGCTGACCGTGATCTCGGACGCCGTGGACAACATACGCCGCACGGCGGACCCGGCGTTCGACATCGAGAAGGTCCCCATCGACGACCCGAGGACGTTCGCGCTCCTGAACACCGGGAGGACCACCGGGGTGTTCCAGCTCGAGTCCGGGGGCATGCAGAACCTCTGCCGCCAGCTCCAGGTGTCCTCGATCGACGAGATCATAGCGCTCATCGCGCTCTACCGGCCGGGGCCGATGGACTGGATCCCCGACTATATCCGGGGCAAGAAGGACCCGAGCACCGTGCGCTACCCGCACAAGCTCCTTGAGGAGGTCTGCGGCGAGACGTACGGCGTGATGGTGTACCAGGAGCAGGTCATGGAGGCCGCGAAGATCGTCGCCGGCTATTCCCTCGGGGGCGCCGACATGCTGCGGCGGGCCATGGGGAAGAAGGACCCCGTCGCCATGGCGGAGGAGCGCGGGAAGTTCGTCAGCGGGGCGAAGGCGCTCCACGGCATCGACGAGAAGACCTCCGACGCCATTTTCGACATCCTGAACAAGTTCGCGGGGTATGGGTTCAACAAGTCGCACTCCGCCGCGTATGCGCTCCTCAGCTACCAGACGGCCTTCCTGAAGGCCAACTATCCGGTGCAGTTCATGGCGGCCATGCTCAGCTCGGAGCTCGGCAACTCGGACAAGGTCGCGCACTTCGTCGCCGAATGCGAGGCGATGGGCCTCGGCGTGCTCGGCCCCGACGTCAACGAGTCGCGCGAGATGTTCACGCCGGTCGGCGGCAAGATCCGGTTCGGGCTCGCGGGCATCAAGGGCGTCGGCGAGCTCGCGGCGCAGCGGATCATCGCCGAGCGCGAGGCGGGCGGACCCTTTGCGGACTTTGACGACTTCGTGGCGAGGGTCGACGGCCGGGCGGTCAACAAGCGCGTGCTCGAACACCTGGTGAAGACGGGGGCGTTCGAGTTCAGCCGGGCGGGCAGGCGCCGGCTCTTCGGCCGCATCGACGCCGCGATCGCCGCGAGCTCGGCCCAGGCCCGGGACAAGGCCGCGGGCCAGGACAATTTCCTCGGGACGCTCGCGGGGCCGGCGCAGCGCAACGGCGCCCCCGGCGCGAGCGGCGACCCGTCGCCGGACTTCAGCCCTCACGAGCGCCTATCCTTCGAGAAGGAGCTGCTCGGATTCTACGTGTCGGGGCATCCGATGAACACCTACCACGGGCTCTGGGAGGCGATCGACACGGCCCCCGCCGAGGAGCTCTCCGGCATTCCCGACCGCGGGGAATTCCGGCTGTGCGGGATCGCGGGCAACCTCGTCAAGAAATACGCGAAGAAGGACAACCGGCCGTGGGTCGCGTTCACGCTGGCGACCCGGACGTCGACCATCGCGCTCAACATGTTCGCGGACGCGTACGCGAGCTTCGGCTCGGTCCTAGCGGAGAACGCGCCGGTGCTCGTCCAGGGCAACATCATTCGCGGGGCCGACGGCCCGCGCGTCAACGTGAAGGAGTGCTACCCCCTCGACATCGCGGTCGCGCGGAACGTGCGCAAAGTGACCTGGCTCATCAGGCCCGGCGCGCCCGGGCTCGAGGCGTTCCTGCGGAAGCTCAGGGAGACGGTCGTACGCGAGCCGGGCGACACGAGGATGGAGTTCGCCGTCCTGATGGACGGCGGCGTGGCCCCGGTCGCGGAGGCCAGCGCCGCGCTGTCGTGGCGCCTCGCGGCGCCGGCGTTCCAGGAGCTGCGCTCCCACCCCTGCGTCGCCGGAATCAGGATCGAGACGCGGCCGCTCGAATTGAAGCCGGACACGCGATGGGCGAGACGCTAGAGAACCATGCGGCCCGAGTGATCCAGTCGCTGCGCCCCGGCGTTCCCGCCGACGCCGCGCTCCGCGAGTACCTCGCGGGCAGCCGGAGCCTGGGGGCCGTGGGGAAGCGATCGGTCAGCCGGGCGGTGTTCGCCTACTTCAGGTGGCTCAACTGGCTCGACCCCGCGCAGTCCCTCCAGAGGCAGGTCGTCGGCGCGCTCGGCCTGCAGGGCCGGTTCGACCGCGACCCCTCGTGCATAAAGGTCGCGGCGCTCGCCGCGCGCGCCGTCCCAAGCTGGCTCGCCGGGGAGATGGACGTCCCGGCGGGACTCCTGCGGCGGCTGCAGCAGGCGCCCGCGCTCTGGATCCGCGCCAAGGCCGGGACCGCCGGGGAGCTGGCCGCGAGCCTCGGGTCCTGCGAGGAGCCCGCCTTGCCCGCCTCCTTGCCGGCGCCAGCCGGGCTCTCGGCGCTGCGCTACCGGGGGACGGCGGACCTCCACAAGGCGCCGGGATTCCAGGCGGGGGCGTTCGAGATCCAGGACCTTGCGTCGCAGCTCGTCGGCCATGCCTGCGCGGCCCAGCCGGGGGAAACGTGGTGGGACGCCTGCGCGGGAGAGGGCGGGAAGGCCCTCCATCTCTCGGACCTGATGCGCAACAAGGGGCTCATCTGGGCCACCGACAGGTCGGTGCGCAGGCTGTCGCTCCTCAGGCGGCGGGCCGCGCGCGCGGGCATGTTCAACTACCGCGCGGCGGTCTGGACCGGGGCGGCGCCTGCGCCCTTCAGGGCGAAGTGCGACGGGGTCCTCGTCGACGCCCCGTGCAGCGGGGTCGGGACCTGGCAGCGCAACCCCCACGCCCGCTGGACAACCACGCCGGAGGACGTCGCCGAGCTGGCGTCCGTCCAGGCAGGGCTGCTCGGCCGCGCCGCGCAGTCGGTGAAGACCGGCGGCCGGCTGGTGTACTCCGTGTGCACGCTCACCCGGAGCGAGACCGCCGCCGTCGCCGACGGATTTGACGCTGCCCACAGCGACTTTGAGCCATCGGCGATCGCGATCGCTGGGGGGCAACCCAGGGTCACGCTCCTTCCTCAGGACGTCGACGCGAACGGGATGTTCATCGCCGCTTGGAGGCGCGTGCGCTAGCCAGCGCCCCGCTGCGAATGCGGCCCGCCGGCGGGATCGCGCTTGCAGCAGGGTGATATCGGGGGATCTTGTGCCCCGGGACCACCATGATGAACGCACGCACGCGACCGCTCCTCGCCCTCGCCGCCCTCGCGGCGCTCCTGCCCGCAGGCTTGGGCGCCGGGCCCGAATACCCCGCGAAGGGCCCGGACGTCTACGACACCCATGTCGACGGGGAGGCCCAGATTACCGCGGCGCTCGCGAAGGCGTCCGTGGAGCACAAGCGCGTGCTCCTCGATTTCGGCGCGAACTGGTGCATCTGGTGCAGGAGGCTTCACTCCACGTTTGAGTCCGACCCGGCGGTGTCCAGGGCCCTGGACCGGGGATTCGTGGTGGTGATGGTCGACGTCAACACCCGCAACGGGGTGAAGCGCAACGCGGGGGTCAACGCCAGGTACGGCGACCCGATCCAGCGCGGGATACCCGTGCTCGTCGTGCTCGACTCCGATGGCAAGCAGTTGACGACGAAGGACTCGGGGGAGCTGGAGGAGGGCGAAGGCCACAGCCCGGCGAAGATCACGGCGTTCCTCGCGCAGTGGGCCCCGACGGGCCACCCGTAGGCTTGCCGGAACGCCCCGCATGGGGCAGCGTCTTCCCTCCATGCTCCCAGACCTGTCCGACCGGCAATGGCTTTGGTGCGCCGCGGGATTCTACACCGCCGGGCTCCTCCTGGGGACGGTCTCCCTTGTGCGGGGCCAGCGGACCTCGGGAATCCTCATCTACTGCGCGATCCTTGCGGGATACGTCCTCCAGTTCATCGGCCTCGGCGTGCGAGGGCGCGCCGCGGGCGGCTGCCCGCTCGGCAACCAGTTTGAGATCTTCCAGTTCACCGCCTGGTCCGCCATCACGCTCTACCTGGTGGTCGGCGTGACGTTCCGCTCGAGCCTGCTCGGGTTCTTCACCTCGTGCCTCGGGGCCGCCCTGACCGTCGTGTCGCTCTCGATCCCGGCATGGGACGCCGTGAGGCGCACCCACATCTTCGGCGGCAATCCATGGATCGAGCTCCACGCGGCGCTCGCGATCTTCAGCTACGGCGTGTTCGGGCTCCTGGCCCTGACGTCGGGACTGTTCCTTCTGCGCCACTTCTCGCTCAAGTCGAAGCGCCTCGGCGGCTGGTTCTCGTTCCTGCCCTCGATCCTGGAGCTTGACCACATCGAGGTGCGGCTCCTGGCGGCCGGGTTCGGGCTCCTGACGCTCGCGCTCGTGTTTGGCTCGGTCTACTGGTCGCGGGACACGGCCACCGTCGACCACGCCAAGCTCGCCGCCACGGTGGCCGTCTGGGCCGCGGCGGCCGCGGCCCTCGGCCTGAGGGCCGTGGGGCGCCTGCTTGCGAGGAGGTTCGCCTGGACCTGCCTCGCCCTCTTTGCCGCCGCGCTCCTGTCGCTGGAGGCCGTCGACGAGAGCCGGCATCCCAGGGTGTCGCAGCCGGCGGAAAAGGCGGCGCCATGAGCGGGGCGTGCCTCTTCGTGATCGGGGCCACCCACCAGAACGCCCCGCTCGGGGTCCGCGAGCGCCTCGCCCTTTCCTCCGAGAGCGCCATCCGCGACGACCTGGCGTCGGTGGAGGGGCTGAGCGAGCTTGCGGTCCTTAGCACCTGCAACCGCGTCGAGTTCTACGGGGTCGGGTCCGGGGACGGCGCCGCGGACTCGGTGCAGGCGGCGTACTGCGCAAGGCAGAGGTTTGACGTGGCCGAGTTCGAGAGGATCAGGATAAAGCTGACGGGCAGGGACGCCGCGCTGCACCTCTTTGAGGTCGCCAGCGGGCTGGATTCGCAGCTCCTGGGCGAGAACGAGATCTTCGGGCAGGTGAAGGAGGCGTATGCGGCCGCCCAGGCGTGCGGCTCCACCGGGGCGGTCCTCAACCGCCTCTTCCAGAAGGCGTTCCAGGCCGCCAAGCACGTCCGCACGAGCACCGGCATCGGCTCCGGGCGCGTGAGCGTGGCCAACGTGGCCGTCGACCTTGCGGCCAGCATCTTCGGCAGCCTTGCCGTGGCAAAGGTCCTCGTGCTCGGGACCGGGGAGATCGGCGAGGGCACAGCGCGGGCCTTTCGGAGCCGGGGCGCGGCGGAGCTCGCGGTGGCCGGGCGGACGCCGGAGCGTGCCGCCGAGGTCGCGGCGGCGCTGAGCGCCGAGACGGTTCCGTTCGGCGATCGCGACTCGAGCCTGGCCCACTATGACATCGTCGTGTGCTCGACCGCGGCGCCCTCGGCCGTGCTGAGCGCCGCCGCCATCGCCGCCGCCATGCGCAGGCGCCCCGCCCGCCCCCTGCTCGTCATCGACCTCGCCCTGCCGCGCGATGTGGAGGCCTCGGCGGCCGACCTCCAGAACGTCTTCCTCTACAACCTGGACGACCTCGCGAGGATTGCGGAGAGGAACCGCATGGCGCGCGAGGCGGAGATCGCCCGCTGCAGGGCGATCCTCGCCCACAGGGCCGACGGGCTCTGGGGCCACGTCCAGCGGTACCTCTCGTCGGCGGACGGCCTGAAGGGCGGCTCGCCCGACAGGAATGCCCGGGAGGCCGGCCAGGCTGCCGCGCCCTGACGGGGCGTCATCTCAGGTTCCGCAGGAGCCAGTCGGCGGCGCTGGCCCCGGTGGGGTTTGCCAGCATCGCCCTGAGCTCGGCCGACTGCGCCGCGGTGCGGGCGCGCCGGGACGGGTCGCCG
>Ga0265319_1001954_pt1 | contig 11669 bp, 10 predicted proteins | sample 4824metaG_FD_192443 | JGI IMG/M metagenome (GOLD analysis project Ga0265319, IMG submission 192443) | Rhizosphere microbial communities from Carex aquatilis grown in University of Washington, Seatle, WA, United States - 4-8-24 metaG | ecosystem: Host-associated > Plants > Roots > Rhizosphere >...
GTTCCTGCCCTCGATCCTCGACCTCGACCACATCGAGATGCGCCTGCTGGCGGCCGGATTCGGCCTGCTGACCCTGGCGCTCGCGTTCGGCTCGGTCTACTGGACGAGGGACATGGCCTCCGTTGACCATGCGAAGCTGGCCGCGACGGTCGCGGTCTGGGCGGGGGCCGCCGCGGCCCTCCTGCTCCGGTCCATCGGCCGCCTCCTCGCGAGGCGCTTCGCCTGGACGTGCCTCGCGCTCTTCGTGGCGGCGCTCCTTTCGCTGGCGGCGGTCGACGAGAGCCGGCACCCGGCGGTGTCCCCGCCCGCGGAGCGGGCCGTGCCATGAGCGGACCCTGCCTCTTCGTCATCGGGGCCACCCACCAGAACGCCCCGCTCGAGGTCCGCGAGCGGCTGGCACTTGGCTCGGAGGCCGGCATCCGGGAGGAGCTGGCCAGGGTGGCGGGGCTTCGGGAGCTCGCGGTCCTGAGCACCTGCAACCGCGTCGAGTTCTACGGGGTCGGGTCCGACGACACCGCGCCCGACTCGGTGCAGGCGGCCTATTGCGTGAGACAGGGGTTCGATCCGGCCGAGTTCGAACGGATCCGGATCCGGCTCACGGGAAGGGAGGCCGCCCTGCACCTCTTCGAGGTTGCGAGCGGCCTCGATTCCCAACTCGTCGGCGAGAACGAGATCTTCGGGCAGGTGAAGGAGGCCTATGCGGCCGCCCAGGCCTGCGGCTCGACGGGGGCCGTCCTGAACCGCCTCTTCCAGAAGGCATTCCAGGCGGCCAAGCACGTGCGCACGAGCACCGGCATCGCCTCGGGCCGCGTGAGCGTCGCGAATGTCGCCGTCGACCTCGCGGCCAGCATTTTCGGCAATCTCGGCGAGGCCAAGGTCCTCGTGCTGGGAACGGGTGAGATCGGCGAGGGGACCGCGCGGGCCTTCAGGAGCCGGGGCGCGGAGGATCTCGCGGTATCCGGACGCCGGCATGAGCGGGCCGAAGAGGTGGCCTCGGCGCTCGGCGCCGGCACGGTGCCGTTCGAGGAGCGCGACGCAAGCCTCGCCCGCTATGACATCGTCGTGTGCTCGACCGCCGCACCCTCGGCCGTCCTGGGCGCCGCCGCCATCGCGGCGGCGATGCGCAGGCGCCCCGCCCGCCCGCTGCTCCTTATCGACCTCGCCCTGCCGCGTGACGTCGAGGCCGCCGCGGCCGACCTCCAGAACGTCTTCCTCTACAACCTGGACGACCTCGCGCGGATCGCGGAGAAGAACCGCCTCGCCCGCGAGGCCGAGATCGCCCGATGCCGGTCGATCCTTTCCCATCGCGCGGACGGGCTCTGGAGCCACGTCCAGCAGTACCTGGCGTCGGCCTCCGGCCCGAAGCCCGGCGCGCCCGCCAGGAATCCCGGCGCGGCGGGCGAGGCCGCCGCGCCCTGAGCGTGCGCTACGGCAGCATCCGGGCGAGCCATTGGGCGGCGCTGGCGCCCGAGGGGTTCGCGAGCATGGCGCGGAGCTCGGCGGACTGCGCCCCGGTGCGGGCGCGCCGGATCGGGTCCTCGGTGCAGGCGGCGAGCTCGCCGGCCAGCGCCAGCGGAGAGGAGGCCCCCTGGATGAATTCCGGGTACATCGGCTCGCCGAGGAGGATGTTCGCGATCCCCAGGTAGGGAACCCGCACGAGCCAGCGGCCGGCCAGGTAGGTGAGCGGATCCGTGCGGTATACGATGGCTCCGGGGATCCCCGCGAGGGCGCAGTGCATCGACATGGTCCCGCTGCTCGTGAGGACGGCGCTGGCCGAGACGGTCGTCCCGGTCTCGAGGAGCCGGATCCCGGGCGGAAGCCCGGAGGCCTCGAGCTGCGCGCGAAGGGAGGCGCTCGGGTAGAGGATCACGGCGGAGGCCTCCCGGCCCGCGCGCGCGAACTCGAGGAGGCCCCCGACGAGGGCGGGAAGGATGAGGCCGACCGCCCTGGGCCGGCTGCCCGGCAGGAGCAGCACGGGGCCCGCGGGGTCGCTGCGCACCGGCGGGGCGTAGTCCGGGGCCATGAACGGGTGCCCCACGAATTCCACGGGAAGGCCGGTGTCCGCGTAGCACCCGGCCTCGAACGGGAAGATCACGGCGAGCGCGTCCAGGTTTCGGGCCATCTCGAAGCGGCGGCCGGCCCTCGAAGCCCAGATCTGCGGACTGATGTAGTAGAGGGTCCGCACCGAGCCTCCTCCCTTTGCGCTCACGCCCCGCAGCCTGAGCGCCTCAGCGATCCGCAGATTGATCCCGGAATTGTCGACAAAGCAGACCGCCGAGGGGCGGTAGCGGGCAATCCAGCGGACGGTGCCATCGATGAGCGCCCTGAAGAAGGCGAGGTTTGAGAGCGCCTCGGCGAAGCCGACCACCGAGACGGCCGTGCGGTCGTAGAGGAGCTCCGCGCCGGCCGCGGCGAGGCGGGGCCCCCCGAGGGCCGCGACGCGAAGGCCGGGGCGCAGCGCGAGGAGCCCGGACACCATGCGGGCCGCGTGCTCGTCGCCCGAATGCTCCCCGGCCACGACGAGCAGGTCGGGCGTGCCGCAGAGGGGCGGGGGCAGCAGAGGCGGTGGGGGGCCCGTCATTTCCTCCGGATCTGGTCGGTGACGGCGATCGCCACCTCAAGCGCGCTCTTCCCAAGGGCGGCCCCGACCTTCGGCTGTCTCGAGCGCGCCACGCTGTCGACAAAGTGGGCGAGCTCAAGCGCGAGCGGCTCGCCCTTCTCGATCGGGATCTGGTGGACGGGGATCGAGCTGGTGTCGCCCGCCTTCACGAGGCCCACCTTCATCTTGAGCCCGAACGCCACGATGTCGCTCTTGCGCACCAGGTGCCCCGACTGGTTCATGAAGTCGAGGGAGAGGTAGGCGTTCTCCTGAAAGATGCGGATCTCCCTGGCCTTCTTCAGGCTCATCCGGCTCGCGCTCAGGTTTGCGACGCACCCGTTCTCGAACTCGATCCGGGCATTCGCGATGTCCTCCGTCTTGGAGAGGATGCTGATCCCGACGCTGTCGATCTTGGCGATCGGCGACTTGACCAGCGCCAGGATGATGCCGATGTCGTGGATCATGAGGTCGAGCACGACCCCGACCTCGGTCCCCCGGACCTGGTACGGGGCGAGCCTCTCGGCGGTGATGTACCGGGGCCGGCCCGCCTCCTTCTCGAGGAAGGCCATGACCGGATTGAAGTGCTCGACATGGCCGACCTGCACGAGGCAGTTGCCGGCCCGGGCCGCCGCGAGGACGCGCTCGGCCTCCTCGAGCGAGGCGCAGAGCGGCTTCTCGATCAGGAGGTGGCAGCCGCGGGCGAGCAGCGGCAGGGCCACCTTCTCGTGCAGGTCGGTCGGCACGACGACGGAGACCGCGTCGCACGACGAGGCCAGCTCCTCGATCGACCCGAAGCTCCTGCAGCCGAACTTCGCGCTGATCTCCGCGGCGCGCGCGCCCGACGCGTCGAAGACGCCCGCCAGCTCGGCGCCCGGGAGCGAGGCGTAGATCCTGGCGTGGTGCTGGCCGAGCGAGCCAACTCCGGCGACGCCGCATCGGATTCTTGGGGCGGGCATGGCTCAGACGCTAGCGGGCGGCGATGCCGGGGCGAGCCACAAACCCAGGGGCGCCCTAGCCCGCGCCGAGGAGGCCCGCGTGCAGCAGGAGGCTTCGCCGGGCCTTCGCGGCGTGGGCCGCGTTGTGCGTGACGAGGATGAGGGCCGTGTTCGCGGAGGTGCACAGGCCGAGGAGGAGCTCGACCACCGCGTTGCCGGTGCGCTCGTCCAGGTTCCCCGTGGGCTCGTCGGCGACGACGAGCCTCGGGCCGTTCATGAGCGCGCGGGCCAGGGCGACCCTCTGGCGCTCGCCGCCCGACAGCTGCGACGGCAGGTGGTGGGCGCGGCCGCCGAGGCCGACCTGCCCGAGGAGCTCCCGCGCGCGGCCGCGCGCGGCCCGGTCCAGGCCCCCGAGGATGCGGCGCGCAAGGAGCACGTTGGCCTCGGCGTCCAGCTCGGGGACGAGGTAGAAGGACTGGAAGACCATGCCGAGGTAGGCGGCCCTCCGCCCGGCCCCGGTGTCCGCGGAGCCCCCCCAGGCGACCGTGCCCGAGTCCGGGGCGTCGAGGCCCGCCAGCAGGTTGAGCAGGGTCGACTTGCCCGATCCCGATTCCCCGCGGATGCTGACGCTTTCGCCGGCGGCGACGTCCAGGTCGACGCCCCGCAGCACCTCGAGGAGCGCGTCCCCGCTCGGGAAGCTCTTCTTCAGGCCGCGGGCGCTCAGGACGGGGTCACTCACTGCGAAGCGCCTCCACGGGCTTCAGGCGGGCGGCCTTCCACGCGGGAAGGAGCCCGGCCAGGGTCGAGATCACGATCGTCGTGACCGCGATCAGCGCGACCGTCGCCCCGGAGAGGTGCGACGGCAGCTCGCTGAACTGGTAGTAGCGCCTCATGACCTCCTCGCGCTGGGTGAGCCGCGTGATCCAGAGGACGACGTTGTTGCGGAACGCGAGCCCCGCGAACCCCAGGGCGAGCCCGGCCGCGGTCCCGAGGACCCCGATGAAGAGCCCCTGCGCGCAGAAGCACGCGGCGACGTGGACGGGCTTGCCGCCGAGGGCCCCCAGCAGCCCGATCTCGCGCGTCTTTCGCACCACGGAGATCAGGAGCGAGCTCATGACCGAGAACGCGGCGACGATCACGATGAAGAGCAGCAGGAAGAAGATCATGTTGCGCTCGAGGTTGAGCACCCAGAGGAAGTCGGAGAAGCTGTCCTGCCAGGAGAACGCGCGCACGTCCGCCGGCAGGACGGCGTTGATCCGGGCCGCCGCGTCGTCCTCGTTGACCCCGGGCTCCAGGCGGACGTTGAGCCCGTGAACGGTGGACCCGAGCCCGTAGAGGTCCTGGCAGAGCCGCAGGGTGCCGTAGACCGTGCTGCTGTCGAGCTGCTGGTGGCCGATCTCGAGGATCCCGACCACGCGGACCTGCCTCGGCAGGAACACCGCGTCGGCGCCCAGCTTCTCGATGATGAGGGGCGAGTAGACCTCGATCGTGTCGCCCACGCGGGCGCCGAGCCCGGCGGCAAGCTGCTGGCTGAGGATGATCGAGTCGTCGTCCAGGTCGGCCAGCGAGCCGACGCGCACGTACCTGTCGAGGGGCGTGACGCGCCCCACGCTGTCCAGGTCGATGCCGCGGAGCATCGGGTACTCGGCCTTGTCCCCGAACTTGATCATCACGTGGTCGACCGCATAGGGGGTCGCCGCCGCGACCCCGGAGACCGACTCCACGCGCTTCACCACGTCCGGGTAGCCGGAGATCCAGCCCCGCGCCTTGACCTGCACCTCCCCCTCCGTGTCCGTGATCATGTGGCGGATCTCGTAGGCGAAGCCCCCCATGACGCCCATCACGATGATCAGCAGCGTCACCCCGAGCGCCACGCCGAGCGCCGAGATGACCGTGAAGAACGGGAACCAACGGCCCGTCGGGAAGAGCTGCCTCAGCGCCAGGTGGAGGTACCAGGGCACGGGGTCAGGCGCCGTCCGCGGGCTTCGCGTCCGCCGGGCGAAGCTGCGGGAAAAGGATGACGTCCCGGATGCTCTCGGCGCCGGTCAGGAGCATGCAGAGCCGGTCGATCCCGACCCCCATGCCCCCCGCGGGCGGCATGCCGTGCTCAAGCGCGAAGAGGAAGTCCTGGTCGATGCTCTGGGGCTCGCCCCCGGCCTGCCGCTCGAACATCTCGCGCTGGACGTCGGGGTCGTTCTGCTCGGAGTAGGCGGGCGCGATCTCCATGCCCCCGATGCACAGCTCGAACACGTCGAGCGTGGAGGGGTCCTCGCGGTTGATCTTCGCCAGGGGGCAGAGCTCCTTCGGCAGGTTGAGGACGAAGGTCGGCTGGATGAGCGCGGGCTCGATGCGCTTCGAGAAGATCTCGTTCGTCACCTCGAAGTCCTCCCAGCCGGCCTCGACCTTGAGGCCCAGCTTCTCCGCGGCCGCCGCGTGCTCGGCGCGGCCCCGGCCGAACCAGTCCGGGTCCCCCGTCTCGGCGCGGATCAGGTCCTTGTAGGTCACCTCACGCCACACTCCGCCGAAGTCGATCGTCTGGCCGCTCGACGGGTGCGGGACCTTGTCGGCGCCCAGCACCTCGCGGCAGACGGTGGTGAGCATGTCCCGGATGAGCGCCATCATCCCGCGGTGGTCGCTGTAGGCCTCGTAGAGCTCGAGCATCGTGAACTCGGGGTTGTGCTTCCGCGAGATGCCCTCGTTGCGGAAGATCCGGCCGATCTCGAAGACCCGGTCGACGCCGCCCACCAGCATCCGCTTCAGGTAGAGCTCGAGCGAAATCCTCAGGTAGAAGTCGAGGCCGAGCGCGTTGTGGTGGGTCGTGAAGGGCTTCGCGGCCGCGCCTCCCGCCACGGATTGGAGGACGGGGGTCTCCACCTCGACGTACTTGCGGTCCTCGAGGAACCGGCGGATGACGGAGACGACCCGGGAGCGCGCCAGGAGCCTCTTGCGCGACTCCCGGTTCACGACCAGGTCCAGGTAGCGTTGGCGGTACACCTGCTCGGGGTCGGCGAGCCCGTGCCACTTCTCGGGCAGCGGCCGCAGCGCCTTGGCGAGGAGGCAGAAGGACTCCGCCCGGACGGTGATCTCGCCGGCCTTGGTCCTGAAGAGGGTCCCGCGGGCCCCGATGATGTCCCCCAGGTCGAGCTTCTTGAACGCGGCGTAGGCCGCGTCGCCGAGGACGTCCTTCTTCAGGTAGAGCTGGAGCTCCCCCTGCTGGTCCAGGATCTTCACGAACTGGCTCTTGCCCATGTCCCGGATGGTCACCAGCCGCCCGGCGACCGCCACCGCGACCGTGTTGTCCTGGCCCTCGACGTGGGCCTTCACCGCCTCCCCCGAGAAGTGCGTCGGCCTGAACTCCGCCCTGAAGGGGTCCGTCCCACCCGCGCGCAGCTCGGCGAGCTTCTGCCGGCGCACGGCGTGCTGGTCGTGGGTGATGTCGGCCGGGATGTCGCTCATGTGAGCGGGTTACCCTGCCCCACGGCCGCCCTCGGGGCAAACGGAAACTTCCGCAGGTTCCTTGCTTGTGGTCCGCCGCCGTTCGCCCTCATCCTTGGGGCATCAATCCAGAGACAAATCCGACCGTGGACACCGCGCGCAAGCCCGCGTGGCTCCGGGCCAAGCTCCCCTCGGGGCCGGCCTATTCGGCCGTGCGCGGGCTGGTGGACGGGAGCAGGCTCCACACCGTGTGCCAGAGCGCCCAGTGCCCGAACCTGGGGGAGTGCTGGTCGCGCGGCACCGCGACCGTGATGATCCTCGGCAACATCTGCACCCGCTCGTGCACCTTCTGCGCCGTGCAGACGGGGCGCCCCACCGAGCTCGACCTGGGCGAGCCCGCCCGCGTGGCCGAGGCGGTGGCGACCATGGGCCTGAGGCACTGCGTCATCACGAGCGTCGCCCGCGACGAGCTTGCGGACGGCGGGGCGTCGGTCTGGGCGGCGACGATCCGCGCCGTGCGCCACCGCAACCCAGCGACCGCGATCGAGGTCCTGGTGCCGGACTTCAAGGGAAGGACGCAGGACGTCGACACCGTGCTCGACGCCCGGCCCGACATCTTCAACCACAACGTGGAGACGGTCGAGCGCCTGCAGCGGCCGGTGAGGGTCCAGGCCCGCTACGACCGCTCGCGCTCGGTCCTTCGCCACGCGCGGGACCGGGGCTTCACCGTGAAGACCGGGATCATGCTGGGCCTGGGCGAGCGGCGGGACGAGATCGAGCGGACGCTGCGCGACCTGGCCGGCGACGGGATCAGGATCCTGACGATCGGCCAGTACCTCCAGCCGACCCGACAGCACGTGCCCGTGGACCGGTGGGTCGCGCCGGAGGAGTTCCGGCACTGGAGGGAGTTCGGGCTGTCGGTCGGCTTCGGCGTGGTGGAGAGCGGCCCGCTGGTGCGCTCGAGCTACCACGCCGACGAGCAGTCGCTCAAGTACACGGGCGAGGAGCACCGCAACACCACGAACGCGCTCGCGAGCGCCTGATACCGATCCCTTTGCCATGTGCGCCCTGACTACCCAGAGGGAAATCGTCGAGAACTGGCTCCCGCGCTACACGGGGGTCCCGCTGAAGAAGTTCGGCCCCTACATCCTGCTCACGAACTTCCAGCTCTACGTGGACCGGTTCGCCCGGGCGCACAACGTCCCGGTCCACGGGCGCGACAAGCCGATGCCGACCGCCACCGCGGGCAAGATCACGATCATCAACTTCGGCATGGGGAGCGCGAACGCGGCCACGGTGATGGACCTGCTGAGCGCGATCCGGCCCCAGGCGGTCCTGTTCCTCGGCAAGTGCGGCGGGATCAAGCACCGCGCCGAGGTCGGGGACATGATCCTGCCGATCGCGGCGATCCGGGGCGAGGGCGCGAGCAACGACTACTTCCCCCCCGAGGTGCCGGCGCTGCCGGCCTTCGCGCTCCAGAAGGCCATCTCGACCACCGTCCGCGACCACGGGCAGGACTACTGGACCGGCACGGTGTACACGACCAACCGCCGGGTCTGGGAGCACCACGAGGAGTTCAAGAAGTACCTGAAGCGGATCCGCGTCATCGCGATCGACATGGAGACGGCGACCATCTTCATGGTGGGCTTCGCCAACTCGATCCCGACGGGAGCGCTGCTCCTCGTGTCGGACCAGCCGATGCTCCCCGAGGGGGTCAAGACGCTCGTCAGCGACCGGAAGGTGGACGAGTCCTTCGTTGCCGCGCACCTTCAGATTGGCATCGATTCGCTCAAGCAGCTGATCAACAAGGGCCTCACGGTCAAGCACCTCAAGTTCTGACCCCCGGTCAGGGCGAGACGTCGAACCAGAACGGGGCGAACGTCTCCCTGCCGGCGAGGCTCACCTCGCTCCAGATCACGTAGCGGCCCGCTTTCGGGATCGCCAGGCGGAACGCGAACTGCGGGCGGGCGGGGTCGGGGTGCCGTGTCACGTCCCCCGCGTCCGGGTGGATGTGCGCGAAGCCGCTGCGACCGGTGTCGAAGGCGACCAGGTGGGCGTAGGCGCCCATGACGGGCTCGAGGGGCACGGGCCCGCCCCCGATCCGCCGGACGGCGAGCCGCAGGCTCGCGGGGACCCCCGCACGGATCGGGAGGGAGCCGGGCGAGAGGCTGAACGCGTACCCGCCCGCCTGCGCCTCCCACGAGGGCGCCTGGGACCCCGCCGCGACGGGGCTTGGGGGGCCGTCGACCGCCATCTCCGCCTCGGCGTAGAGCCCGCGGTTCGTCGCGACGGGCGTGAAGTCGGCGAAGAGCCGGTACGCGCCCCCGAAGCGCGGGTGGAACCGGAAGAGCCACTGGCCGGCCCTCGGGCCCGGGTCCGGGTGCACGTGCTGGTAGTCCTCGAGCGAGGGGTCCGTGATGAGCAGGTGGATCCGCCGGGTCTGGACCACCAGGAGGTCCTCGGGGGCGATCGGCTTGCCGCTGAAGGTGGTGAGCGTGAGCGTCGCCGCGACGTCCGCGCCGGCCCGGGCGGCGCCGGACGCCTCCACGGTGAGCGTCACCGGCGAGCGCACCGCGACCACGGGCAGGAACTGGGGGTTCGCGGGGTCGCAGAACTCGATCACGTTGCCGCCCTGGACGCGGAAGTCCATGTGGCTCAGGTTGGTGCCGGTCGGCAGGAGGCGCACGACGACAAAGAGCGCGGCGGCCGCGAGCGTGATGACGGCGACCCGCCTGCGCGCTGCGCGCCCGAGCCTCGGGGCGTCCGCTGGGTCCGTCATTTGCGCATCCGCTCGACGAACTCCTTCGGCTGCCACTGGCTGCCGTCGGCCCGCCACGCGACCCGGCCCTTCTCGTCGACCAGGAGCGTCGCGAGCGTGTGGTCGAGGATCTCACCCTTGAACTCGGCGATGACGCCGAACTGGGTCAGCAGGTCGCGGATGGCCGGCTCGGGCCCCGTGAGGAACGAGAAGTTGGAGGTGTCGATGCCCCGCTGGTCGGCGTAGTCGCGCAGGACCCCGGGCGTGTCGTGCGCCGGGTCCATGGTCACCGAGACAAGCTCGAGGTTGGGCACGCCGGAGTCCCGCGCGAGCCTCTGGGTGGCCATCATCTTGGAGGTGGACAGCGGGCACATGTTGGCGACGGGGCAGCGCGTGTAGATGAAGTTGAGCATGACCTGCTTGCCGCGGAAGCGCGCGCTGTCGACGACGCGCCCGTTCTGGTCGTAGAGGACGAAGGACGGCGCGGCGTCGCCCACCTCGCGGTACGCCTGCCCGCCCTTGGCGACCGTGTCCTGGCGCAGCATGCGGGCCCCCGCCTCGACGGAGTCGCGCGCCGCCTTGTCGTCGGGCCACAGGTTCTCGAGGCGCAGGGCGTCGGCCGGCCCGACCACGAGGTCGGCGCGGATGGCCTCGCCCGGCTTCACGGTCGCCGCGTCGCCCGCCGAGACCGCGAACTCCATGGTCATCGCGGGCATGTAGCCCGCGACCTCGTGGTGCCGGACGACGAGCACCTTCCTGGCGCCGTCCACGGAGACAACGACCCCGGTGAGCGGGAAGCGCCGCTCGCCGTCCTGCGCCGCGGCCGGGGAGGCCGGCGCGGCGGAGCGCGGGGCAGACCTGCCGCAGCCCGCCGCGGCGAGGACCGCGCCCAGCGCCGCGAGGGCGGCGAGGCGGCGAACGGGATCGGTGCTCACGCTATCACCAATCCGCCGGAGGAAAAAATTGTCAAAGCGTTTGCTGCGGACAGCATGGTACCTTCTTCCCCCCGCTTCCCAAGCCCATGGCGCCCTCCCCACCTGACCCCCGCACCGCCGGCCACAAACCCGCGCTCGCCGCGTTTTCGGCGCTGGCGGCCGGCTGTGTGTTCGTCCTGGTGGCGCTCGGCGCCTTCACGACCTCCATCGGCGCCGGCATGGCCTTCCCGGACTGGCCCCTTTCGAACGGCTCCCTGAACCCGGCCGGGTGGCTGACGAACCTCGCCATGTTCGCCGAGCACTCCCACCGCCTGAGCGCGGGCCTGATGACCGTCCTGACGGCGGTCCTTGCCGCGTGGATATGGCGCAGCGAGTCCCGGCGGTGGCTGCGCCGGCTCTCCGGCTTCGCGGTGGCCCTGGTCGTCGCCCAGGCGGTCGTCGGGGGCCTGCGGGTCCGCCTCGACCCGGTGCAGGTCGCGGCGGTCGACACGAGCCTTGGGCGGCTCTTCGCGATGCTCCACGCCTGCCTCGCCCAGGCCTTCGCCTGCACGCTGATCGCCATCGCCGCGGGATGCTCGAGGGCCTGGATCACGAGGCCGGCCGGCGCCGGGCGCGCGGTCCGCAGGGCGGGGACCGCCTGCTGCGCCCTCGTCTTCGCGCAGCTGGGGATCGCCGCCGTCATGCGCCACAGCTTCGCGGGCCTGGCGATCCCGACGTTCCCGTGGTCGGCGCCGGACGGCGGCCTCCTGCCCGCGGCCTGGGACTTCCGGGTGGCGATCGCCTTCGCGCACCGCGCCATGGCCTGCGTGGTCGCCGCCGCCGTGGCCGTCTTCGCGGCCGCCGTCTGGCGGGACCGCGCCTCGGGTGTCGCGATGCGGGCCGGGGCGTCGGCGCTGGTCGGCCTCCTCGCCCTGCAGGTCACGCTCGGGGCGGGGATCATCGTCACCCGGCGCGACCCGGCGGTCACCACGGCGCACGTCCTCGTGGGGGCGCTGACGCTCGCGACC
>Ga0265319_1001956_pt1 | contig 11657 bp, 11 predicted proteins | sample 4824metaG_FD_192443 | JGI IMG/M metagenome (GOLD analysis project Ga0265319, IMG submission 192443) | Rhizosphere microbial communities from Carex aquatilis grown in University of Washington, Seatle, WA, United States - 4-8-24 metaG | ecosystem: Host-associated > Plants > Roots > Rhizosphere >...
TATATGCATCCATGTATTATTCCAATTGAGCAAAAATGATTTTGAGTTCCTCGTCCTGGGTGGACAACACCTCAGGGGGAAGCGTCTTGGCGGACACGGTCCTACCCGTGTGGGCATCCCTCAGTTCAGGGGAAACCGCGTAAAATTGAAAAACAAAGCCTGTGCCCCATGGATTTTCGGGTGTCATGCCCAAGATGCGTGTGGGTTTGAATTCATACTTGGGACACAGGGATACCTGTTTACGCAACCGTTCCGCCAAAATGCGCTCTATCACGGATTCACCCATGCGCGTATCGATGATGTCCTTCTCGGCATGGAATTGAATCTTGCATTCACAAAGAACAAAGGAAATCTCGTAACCCAGTGAAGGAACAAACGAAGGCACGGTAAGGTCCATGTCCCTCATGGATCGTAGGTACATTTTGCGACTCGAATGCACGCGATAGGGTCGCAAATTGAGTTCCTTGGCATGCATGCCAATGGCTTCGCTAATGGCTTGAAACAGGTATGGGGCCTTGGCACCCGTATCAAGTTGAATTTCGTCCGGACTCTTGTCACGCGCACGCTGAAAGAGTCCTTGTGTCAAACGGTCAAAGACATCCGGTTCCGTGGACGCCATTGCGCGCAACATGGCTGTTGCGTACGTGTAGTGACGCGTCTTATGGATAAGAAACATCCATGAATTGCCAGTCATCCACCAAAAAGACGCTATAAAGTGGTACAGACGGACGGTCATCGATGACAGTGACACTTTTCCCCATGGCCCTTTTGGTACGACGCACCTCCTCCTCCTTTTGGTCCGCCATGCCTACCAAACGTGCACGCCATCATGGTCCTTCGCCGAGTCGAACGACCATGGGCATGGAATCGGCGTGTGGAAAATGTGGACGAAGGGAACCGCGTTGTGGATGGATGGCCACCTTGCCATGCGACCATGTGTATTGTGTGTTTTGCCTTTTGCAGGAAGGTCCCGCACGGTGCCTTGACCCTGCGTGTCAAAAACCGTATGATCCCAATGCCGTGCTTGCACGGCACGCACCGGCACTCCAATTGGATCGGTGCCTCTGGTGCCTATCTCTTTTGCCCCAAGACCATGTCACGTTGCCTTGGTACCTTTGTGGCAGCTGTTTTGACGCCTTTGCCCTTGGAACATCCAAAGAAGATCATTTAATGGACCGAACACTGGCCACGGTGCACAGTTTGGCCCTCCGGGGTCAAATCATTGCACACGTGAATCAGGCTGCGCTTTCTTGGACCGATTTTGAGAACCTGCTCGCTGAAATCGCCGAAATTTTGCCCACGTTGACACCGCTTCAGCTGCGAAAACACGTTTTGGGATTTGCCAAGCGACACACGTGGTCCGAAGAGGCCCAACGCATTCGGCGGGAATTGCCGAATGATGCGGGATGCCTTTTGGCGGGACAGGCCTTGGCCCTGCTCGGTACCTACAATGGACGGCGCAACAAGACCATGGAAGAGATGATTCAAATGGGACACACATGCGCTTCTTTGGTCCTGGATTATTGGCAAATTCATCATTTGGCGGCGTGGCCCGCAGGCATCAAGGAAGTTTGGGATGCTGAGGGTGAAATTCCTCAACGACTCGATGAATGGCGACCCCAACGCATTCCATCCAGTGCTCAACCGTGGCTTTAATCATGTAAATATCGCTTGTTATAATAAATCAAGTCGAAAATCATCGGCATTGGATAAACGGTGAGTGATGTCGCGCGCCAAATCGACAATTGCTAGTCCCGTGTGCATGTAACCCGCGGTTTCCCACACAATGCTGGCCAAGGCCAGGGCCATGCGTAAACTAATCGAGAAATGACCCTGTTCGTTGGCACGGGGCATATTGGGGGTATTGTACTCGGGCGTGTCCCAGCGATGGTAGTCGCTCGTATGGATAGTGTTTTCAATGGCGTTGATGCGACGACGAAAGGCTTGGTTCCACGTTCCGGGTAACACACGGTCGATCACGGCATTGACCAGGCGACGGTATTGCACCGTGTCCGCGCCCTCCCGTAACCGAAGCACCAAGAAATGCAAGGTCATGGCCGCAATCAAGGGCGGCAAAGGGGCCGTGTCGCGGGTGGGACGAAGCAAGGCCTCGACCACGCTCAACGAAACCAAGGTGCCCGAGCCGCGGCTGTAAAGCAAGAGCCGGACGCCGCCCCATTGGAACCAATCCAAAAACGATGACAAACGGCCCATTTCCAAGTAAGGGGAAGGCGCCGATATCAATTGGGGCACGAGACGGGCCGCCAAGACGAGACTGTTGACCGTCTGGACAAGGGCCTCCTTGTCACGGTACCGTAACTGCCACCAAGCCTGAACCAGTCGCATCATGACGGGACCCCATTGAACGGTAAGCAAGGCGCCCCACACGTAGGGACGATCCGTTACTAGGGGCGCCGCCGCACCCGCGGCCACCGAAGCCAAGGACCAGCCAACGGTGCCCGCGGAATACGTGCGTAGCCGAAAGATATCACTGACCCCACGAATGAGCACGGGCATGGCAAAACCCGCGTAACCACCCAGTTGCCGAAGAAAAGACAGAACCACGTCACTGGTCATCATGTCTGCTTCCCAAATGGAAGTACCCGTACGAACGAATTGAAGGGGATCCGGGAGCGTGGGATCCCGACGGAATTCCACGTATGCCCCCAGCAATTGATACCGTGGATTGTTCATCATGGCCAGTACATCGGATCCACGCAAGGGCACCGTTTCAAAGAGAAGTCGCAACGGAACGGCTGGTACGTCCCAGGTTACATTGGCCGTTTCCAAGCTCCGTTCCGCCAAGGGTCGTAAATTGTTCAGCATCTTGATAAGGGCACGTATGGCAGCATCAAATTCATCAAGAATGACTTCATTTTCTTTATATATCACGGGACGGAACGTGTGGAAATTTTCCAAGGTAACCGAAGGATCCGTGATGTTCAGTCCCACGTAACCGCCTGACCGCACGAATTGATGGAGGAATTTGTCGGTGGCGATCATGGCCTCTTGTTGAAATCGAGAATCATAACCCAAATGCCTCAAAAAGGCATCGTTGCTGGCCTGCATCATGTTGGCAAAGGACATCATGCCAGGAAACAGAGCGGCCATTTCAAAGGCACGTGGATAGGGCAATCCCGGTGCGTTGGACAAAGCTTGGAACACGCTGTTGCTCAAGGATTCCATGAAACCCGCACGGACTTCGGGAAGCGTTTCTTTCACGATAGTGGCCATGGTCTTATTCAAAGTATCCACGATCAGACGCGGATGCATCAAAATATCACCCATGGTCTGAACCTCGCCTTGCAACTCGCCCAAAAGTTCCGCGGGCCGAATCAAGTAAATCATCAGGGCACCCACGTGGATCAGGCTCAAGGTCACGAAAACGGGTTCCGTGCGTACCAAATTCAATCCCCCACGTACAATGTCGAGCACCCCCGTACCCATGTACGTCCAAATGCTTCGGATCCAGCGGGCACAATTTTCGCACCGTCGTGCACGCCGCTCCCGTGGATCGACTTCTTGTTCCGCGATGTTGACCGCCAATGTACCCTCCCCACGTAAACGGAAAGTGGTGGCATCCGGTTCTTCCCTTTTTATCGTCTTGTGGAAACCCACAAGTGAAATGGGGATCTGCATTTCTGTTTCATCCACGGGTTTGATCACGGATTCTGCTTCGTGACGGTCCAAAAAGTTGAACCATTCGGCGCGCATGATGCGTTCAAAGGTTTCCATGGATGCATCATCATCCACGAAATCCTTAATGGCAGGCAACAAGAATTGGTCCAACAACTGATTGGACGCCGATGTGACTTCACGGACGATGTCGCCCGTCATTTCGATGAATTCCTCGGCCCCAATCAAGGTTTCCCATTCCTCTTGCAGAAAGGCACGCTGCCGTTCCGTGGGTTCGGCCGGTGCCAAGGCATTTAACACCCGATTCAATTCCTTTTCAATGTCCTGGAGCAAGGGCAACAAAAAGGGTACATGCGTGGCCACGCGCGTCAAAAGCTGTCCCCATTCCGTTAAATCCTGATCAATGGTGATTTGAGCCATGGCCCGAAACCAGGTGTTTCGTGGCACCGTCTCCGAGGATGGCCGTTTCGATTGAGCGGCCAGCTTTTCCAGAAAAGCGGGATCCGCCAAGGACGGCTCCAAGTCACGGATTTGCTGCGCAAGTTCGTCTTCCATGATGATGGGGAATTAAAAAAAGCCTGGGTAAAAAAGGTATATGGTTCAAGCAACTTTATTTGAACCGGTGAGAAAACACGCATGCCATAAGTTTGGTTTGACTAACCTGTTTCTATTAAGAATCATGCGATCCTTGATTCGTCGGAAACGCCGTTCGCACCGCCGTTCTCTTTCTTATTTGTTGCATCGTGTTGATTGGCTCACCTTGTTGGCATTGATCCGTCCTTATTAGATTGCAATGGGGTCATTAACGGTGACTTTACGCTGGACGTTTGCGGTGATTGCTTGGCACCGGACGACCCTCTTCGCGGTTTGCGCTGCCGCGATTGCGACCATGCCGTTTGGACAGCCACCTGGACCGATGACGAAGACATCGATCACACCTTCCTTCTCACGCCCATTCCCCTCTCGGGTTTGTCTCTTTCTGTGATCATGCTCCATCTTATCTTGCTCTTTTTTTTTAGGATCACCGGCGGATTTCTATGCCTATGACATCCCGGGCGGGTTCCGTCGTTCGAGCAATGCCCTGCCGCCCATTGGCATTGAAGATCAGCAACGCATCCTGTTTGTTCAGGATCCATCGGGTGCCGTGTCCCTGCTCATGATTAACAATGCCGCGTGCAATGCCACCTCGGGTGAGGATGGTAACGTGATTCCACCGGGCGTGGACAATGGTGGGTTCTTGCGTGAACGCATCATGCTTCCGAGTCCCGGCGTTTTCCCCACCACGTGGGTGGACGTCGTCTTGGATGACCGTAACATTGATCCTTTCCACGGTTACGATCCTCAAGTAAGTGATGAACCATGCAATGGATCATGCATTCCGCTGACGCGTTTGGCATTCGCCTTCGCGAATGCCCTCAGGACGAGTACGATGCGCCCACGGGATCGCTCTTCTGGCATTGGCCGGATTGCTACACGGATGGTGTGGTCCTTTCCATCATTCCTGCCTTTGATGGCGCGTGTTTCACGCTTCGCACCACGGAAGCGTGTGGCATCTTTGGCCACGTGCTCAGCAGCTGGAACAACACGTATTTCGTGAACGAAAGCGTGCCCCTGTTCGCGGACATTCGCTTCTGTGCCCATTGCGCGGCACCGTGCACGCTCTTGGCGGGCAGTACGCTTTTGACCGTGGCGGACACCGCGGAAACGGTGATCCGGTTGGGTACCAACCTGACGATTCCGTCGCCGCCCACGGGTCTCTTCCCGGATGAGGATCCCAATCTCTTCACGAATCTGACCGCGGATATCTTCTTGATTGGGTGCCCATTGACGACCCTTCCGCCCGGTGACCTTGATCCCACGGCCTTGATCATTGATCGCTTGGACGATGTGGTCTTCAATGCGGTCTTCCCGTTCGGGCCACGGACGTCCCGCGTCCAAGTTCTCGACATTCACCTGTGTTCGACGACACCCCTCGTGCTTCCGAGCACGACATGGTCCGTGGACGTGGGTCTTTCCTGGCACGTGGTGGCGCAACCCATCACGAACATTACCTTCTTTGCCGACAATGCTTCGTGCGCCTGTGATCAGGGTGGACGCGTGGATGGCTTGATCGTGGTCGTGCCCCGTCTCACGTTTACGCAACTGACGGGACCGCACGTGGGTTCCCAAGTGGTGTGGGACTTTGGTCTTTACAACATCTCCTTGGTCTTTGCCTTGGTGGACGCTCATTGGACGGGCAATGCGTTTGCCAATCCGCCCGCGGGTTTCCTCACCATTTTGGGTGGCACGGTTATTGTTCTGCCACCGGTAAGCACGGCTGTCATGCTCGCGGAAAACAACACCGTCCCATTGGCACCGTTTGTCTTGCCGCCCACAACGAATGTGTGGATTGGCAATTCGGCCTTGTGCTTTGGCATTGCGTGCGATCCCACGGTGGCGGGCCGTGTCTTCCGTCTCCGAAATGGCACCGCGGACAATTTCGATGCCCAATTGTTGGTCTACCCAACCCTGACCAATGAGACGGACACGGACGGTGACGGCATTCCAGATTTGGTGGATAACTGTGTCTCCATTCCCAACGCGGATCAACTGGACAGTGATTGCGATGGCGTGGGCGATGTCTGCGATTCTTGCCCCGATACGTTTAATCCTTGCCAAGACACCACACTGGATCGCTGTGGTCAGTGCCTGTCCCTGGACGACCCGCTCTTCAATGATTGTGTGGATTGTGCAAATGTGCCTTTTGGCGGCTTTGTCTTCGATTCCTGCCATGTTTGCCTTGCTCCGGACGATCCCAACTTTGACACCTCGTGCGCACCGTGCGACACGCCCTTGTTCACGGCCACCTGGGACAGCGGTTCCGAGAAGACCCTCAATCCCATTCGTTTGGATTTGACGGGTCAGACCGTGGAACAGTGGTACGCGTACAACACGGCGAATCCCACGTCCTCGAACACGATGAATCCGTCGATTGAATTGAACAACCTGGCCGTCCTGGCATTCACCAAGGATGTGAATGGTACATTGGCGTTGGTCTTCACGCTTTCCAAGACGGGCGGCGATGCCAGCACGGGCCACATTGCGTTCACCAGTGATTACGCCGGTGCCTCCATCCTGGTTGCCAATGACGACAACACCCTGCTGCCGTCCAGCGGCGATTTCCCCGATGATTTGAATTTCAATGGCGTGACAGGTGCCGCGGATCTGGAATGGGCGTGGCAGGAGGGACGCAACGATGGTGTCGTGATTGGACCTTTGCCCATGGAACCCAACAAGTGCATCACGATTACCCTCGTGGATTTGGAATGCATCTTCCCGACCACCTTGGCCTTGGCCTCGGCGGGTCCCAATGGAACCGTGACGTACACGTACATTAACGTCGCGGAAGACGGTCCCGTGACCATTTGCTCACGCTGCGAAGGCCCCTGCATCGTCCTTCCAGGTGTGGACCTTTACACGACGCCCATGAATCTGGTAAGTGAGGTCATTTATTTCATGAATGACCGAAGCGCGTTAACGCGCATTGCAGGAAACGTTCATGGTGTTCGGTTCCACGTCCGTACCCGCGATTCCAGCCAATTTCTTCTTCCCTGGCTCCCTGCCGTTTACGGGCACGGTGTTCCTGACCAATTGTGGTCCGGATACGACCTTGAGTACCCTTCCTGGCGGTCCCGCGGCCTTGGACTTTTCGGATGCCGTGATTGACCGTCAGGCCCAGGCGAATTTGACGGGTGCGGGTCTGTCGGCGACGATTCCCGCGGAACTCTTGGCCTTGACGCTTTGTTCCTCGCAACCCATCCTGGTGGGCACGCGTCTGTGGAATGTCACGATGTGTGCCGATGACGCCGCATCCCTGATTGGTTCCATGACCATTACCGCCAGCGAATGCGGATGCGACCGTGGTACCTTTGATGCCGCGTTGCCATGGCGTCCACGCTTCACGTTTGTTCGCGCCGATGGCACGGGATCGCCCAAGGTCCTGACCTGGTCCGGCACGCCCGGTTTCAATCCGTCCTCGTCTTTCTTGACCTTGATCTTGACGGACATTCCCTGGTTGCGCACGGCTTTGCCCGGCGTGATTGTGCCCGTGATTCCCACTGGCACCGTGACTTTGGACGCCGATTGCAATCCTTCGCCTGCCATTAACCCCGGTCCCATTCTGCGTGGCAGTTCCGGTGATTTCTTCCCCGGTATGAGCCAGGTTGATTGCAATGGCACCTGTCCGACGGTCAACACCACGGATCGCAACCTGGATCGCGTGCTCTTTGGCCATTCGGGTGATGCCTTCTTCTGGGAGACGTACCTGACACAGTTGAATACCGCCAGCGATGTGGATCACGACGGTGTACCCGATGTGGTGGACAATTGCGTGAATGTCTACAATCCCAACCAAAAGGATGGGGATGCTGACGGCGTTGGCGACGTTTGTGACACGTGCCCTCGTGATTACAATCCGTGCCAAGACACCATTCTGGACATTTGCGGCGTGTGCCTTCCTCCGGCGCTCTTTGACGTGGGTGCCTCGTGCCGTGACTGTTTCGGTATTCCCAATGGAACAGCAGGTAAGTCGTGAAAAAGTGATTGAAATGTCACTAACGTGACATTTCAGTCTTTGATGCCTGTGGTGTTTGCGATGGGGATGGCACCTCGTGCCTACCCTGCGAAACCGAAACCCGTTTCCGTCTGAGCATTCTCACGGATGATGGTGTGACGACGTTCCCCAACACGCTCTTTGATCCGCGTCCGTCGGCGGGACCACTGGTCTTGGAGTTTGGTTACAATCCCTTGACGTGCAGTTCCACGGGACCGCTCGCCAATGCCATGGCCCTTCGTGCCATCATGGACAATTTGAACATGGTGGTGGCGGTGGTTCGCAACACCTCGGGCGCGCCCTTCTTTGCCATTTTGGCGAATGGCGCCATGAACGATGCGGATCAGACGCAATTCGATATTCAATACCTGGGTATGACGGCGCCTCCGGATGCTGGACAAGTACCGGCCTTTGACGACACCAATCCCGCCTGCGCCCCTGTCAATGCCAGCATGGTGGACACGGTATCTTACAATTCCTTGACCACGGCTTATCAAGTAAGTTGTGTGTGTGTGTATGCACGATCATGTTCGTCATTGACGTCGTGAATGATAGGCCAATTGGCACTGGAAGGTCACGGACACGGATGGTGGCATTGTGGGTCCGCTCGCGGAACACAATAATGCCTGCCTGTTCGTTTCCGTGGACGCCTGCGACGGCGAAAGCGGTATCCTTACCTGGAACAGCAACCTGGGTCTTTTCGAGACCATTGCCACGTTCTCAGAACGCAGCTCCTTCCAGATTTGCACGGCTTGTCAGGCGGACAGGGATTGCGCGGGTGTGCCCGGTAAGTCACGGAAAAAAAACAGTCATGGTTGCATGGATTGAACAAATGCTTCGCATTTGCTAGGAGGTTCCGCCTTTGCCAATGCCACGTCCTGTGGTGTGTGCGTGGGTGGCACAACGGGACTCAACGTTTCGGATATCCGTGATGGTTGCGGTGATTGCCCACACGGTGAAGAAACGCGTGATTGCAACGGTGATTGCCATGGCACGGCCTTCTTGGATCAATGCGATGTGTGCTCGGGTGGCCTGACCAATCACACGGCCAATTCGGATCAGGACTGCCACAGTGTCTGCTTTGGCACGGCGGTCGTCGATGAATGCGGTGTTTGCGGAGGTATGAACCGTACCTGCAATAATTGCACGGGCACGGATGAACGCCTCTTGCGCGCGGGCACCCTGCATTGCCCGCCGAGTGCCTCGCCTTGCCCGTCGGCCTTGGTGAAACCGCTTCCCGTGGACATTGGCATGATCATCAACCTGATTATCAACACGGATCCGCAAACCAATGCCACGGATCCGCTCTACACGTACACCTCATCCCTGAGCATGTTCGTGGTTTACTTGATTGACACGAACACGGGCAACACGCATTTGGCCTTGGCGTTCCGTGACGTGTCCTCGAACTACATTGCACCGATTCTGGCGGGAATCATGCGTCTGCGTGGTAACCCCGTGCCATTCACGCCCGGTGTCATGGTTCTGGAAGCCACTTCGCCCACGAATTCCATCTGGCAAATCTCTTGGAACCCGCTCACGGGCAAGGGTTCCTTCCAATTGGATGAGTCGGCTCATACCATTGACGCCATTTTGATGGGTCCCGTGGAATTGGACACATGCCTGGACATTTTCCTGACCACGCTTCCGGCTCATCAATTCGTGTTGATTGGTGGCGACCCCGTGACCGGTCTCACGACGGCCATTACCCTTCCACTCTTTGACACGTCTTCCAGTGTGATTCCCATTAACAACACGGAACCGGCCTTGGATCTGTGTGTCTCGTGCACCTGTCCCTTCTTTGACGCTTGTGGCGTCTGCCAGGGCGATGATTCTTCCTGTGCGGGCTGTGATGGCATTCCCTTCTCGGGCAAGGTCTTTGATGCCTGTGGTCTCTGCCTGTCCGTTCAGGATCCGTCGTTTAACACGAGCTGTTTGGGTTGCGACGGTGTGCCGGCTTCCGGATTCACGTTTGATAGCTGTGGTCAATGCTTGGCGGCCGATGATGCCAGCCGCAACTCGAGTTGTGCCCCATGCAATGACAACATCTTGGTGGCCACTTGGACGGACCCTGTCTCACACGAATCCAAGAGCATTCGCTTGCATGTGTATCCATTGGGTACGAATGTCGTGACTTGGTACGGCTGGAACAATTTGAACGACTTGTCCGCCGATGAACACAACCCCGAACTTCAAATCAACCATGGTCTCCACTATGCCATTGTTCAAGACAACGTGGGCGGCGCTTACCTGACCATTTTGGCGGACATGTCCGCGGCCCGCGAAGGATACGTCTCCGATCCTTACAGTTCAGATGATGACCGTGCCCTCTTCATTGCCCTGACCGGTTCAGCGGGTGGTTACGGCATTCAATTGACGGTCAAGGACGATCCCACGGATACCCTTCTTTGGAATTCCGCTCTCGGCACAGGTAAGGTGATGAAAATTGCATGAGATTGGTCTCAAACACGAACACAGGTTCCTTCTTCTGGGCATGGCCGGACGATACGACGGCGGGTGCGGTCATGGGTCCTTGGCCCTTGGTGGATGGCGTCTGCCTGACCCTCGATGTGCGCTTCGCCGACGATTTGGGTCTCGGTTTGACGCTCAATGCCTTGGACAATCGCTTGCCCGGTGGCACGGGTGCGGACAATACCACTTACCTTTTACCCACGATTACGACCGTGACCATTTGCACGTCGTGCTCTGATCACCTGGACTGCTTTGGTAAGTGACAATGAACCATTCAGCATCTGTTAACAGATGCTTTAGGGGTGGGTGGTGGCGATGGCCGATACGATGTTTGCGGCGTGTGCCGTCATCCCAATGACGAAGCCGCCGGCACCACATGCCTGGACTGTCATGGCGTGGTCAATGGCACCGCGGTCGTGGATGCCTGTGGCGTCTGTGGAGGGAATAATTCCACTTGCAAGGATTGTCACGGTATCGTCAATGGCCCAGCCGTGGTGGATGCCTGTGGCATTTGTGGTGGTAAGTGATAACGAACTGATAACGATCACTAACGTGATCGTTAGGTGACAATTCCACGTGTGAACCATGTGACACGCCGGGCTTTGTGCGTGGTTTGTCACTCAAGTGGTACAACACGCCTGGTTTCGCGGTGCCGCCCAAGACGATCTTCCCGTTCTTGGTGCCGGATGCCCGTGCCGCCTTTGGTTACAATACCACGATTCCCCTTTCCTCGAACACCGGGTTTGCGCAGGCCAATCAGCAGGTCATTGTGCCGTACCTGCAAGCCGATGGCGTTTTGGCGATTGCCCTCGTCAATTCGGCGCCTGGCGCGGACACGGGCGGTTCCCTGGACATGGCCATTACCTTCCTGGGTCCCCATGATTCCGTGGCCGCCAATGCCGGTCTCATGGTTGCCGACGATCCTCCGGGCGTGGACTACGATTACTATTCCGTGATG
>Ga0265319_1001957_pt1 | contig 11652 bp, 9 predicted proteins | sample 4824metaG_FD_192443 | JGI IMG/M metagenome (GOLD analysis project Ga0265319, IMG submission 192443) | Rhizosphere microbial communities from Carex aquatilis grown in University of Washington, Seatle, WA, United States - 4-8-24 metaG | ecosystem: Host-associated > Plants > Roots > Rhizosphere >...
GCGCGGCATGGGCATCGAGGGTCACATTCGACGTGGCGATGGTGAGTTTGCCGCCCTTGGGCATGGCGTCGCGGGCATTGACCACCAGATTCATGAGCACCTGGCCGAGGTAGCCGGAGTCGGCCTTGATGCGCCCGGTGTTCTTGCCGGCCACAATGGTCATTTCAATATTTTCGTCAATGAGCCGCCGCAGCATTTTTTCCAGTTCCACCACCACGTCGGGCAGGTCGAGCACCACGGGCTGGATGGTTTCCTTGCGGATGAAGACGAGCAGTTGGCGCGTCAACCCGACGGCCCGCTCCGAGGCGTGCTTGATGCCTTCGGTGTATTTTTGCACCGCGTTATCCGGGCCGAGCTTGAGCGTAATCATGTCGCTGCAACTGATGATGACCGCGAGGATGTTGTTAAAGTCATGCGCCACGCCCGCGGCGAGCTGGCCGAGCACTTCCATTTTTTGCCCCTCAATAAATTGCGCCTCGAGCCGCCGGCGTTCGGCCGATGCCTCGACCTCCTCCATGGCGCGGCGCACCGCCGGGGCGAGTCGGGCGAGCCGACCCTTGAGCACGTAATCCGTCGCCCCGCTCTTAAGCGAATCAATCGCCCGCTCTTCGCCCAGCGTGCCGGAGACCAGGATGACCGGCACCTCGGGCCAGCCTGCCCGCACCATGGCAATGGCGGACAACCCATCAAAAGCCGGCAGCGAGTAGTCCGACAGGATCAAGTCCACATCGCCGCGCTCCATCGTCGTCACGAAGTCTGCGCGCAGGTGTTCGAGCAGACGATGCCGCCCTCCGCCAGGGCGGCCTGGACCAAGGCCGCGTCGTTGGAATCATCTTCCAGGTGCAGAATATGAAGGGGAGTTTTCATGTGGGTGTTTCGTTGAGTCCCGGCGCCAGCCCAATGGGCCGACCCGGGGGACGGGGCCGGCGGATGGGTGGCGGCGGATGGTTGACCGCCGCCCAAAATACGCCGAGCAGATTGATGGCTTTCATAAATTCCGCAAACGCCACCGGCTTCACCACGTAGGCGTTGACGCCGTGCTGGTAGCACTCGGTGACATCCGGGGTTTCGCGGGAGGAGGTAAGCACCACCACGGGAATGGTCTTGAGATATTCATCAGCCTTGATGATTTTTAACACTTCAATGCCGTTCACCTTGGGCATTTTCAGGTCCAGCAGCATGGCCACGGGGTTGCCGCCCGAGCGCGTGGCGAATTTCCCCCGGCAATAGAGATAATCCAGCGCCTCCGCGCCGTCGCGAACCGTGTAAACATGATTGGCGAGGTTATTCTCGGCCAGCGCGTTGAGGGTCAGCTCGAGGTCGCACGGGTCGTCTTCCGCGATAAGGATGTGGCGAAGGTGCATTTAGGCCTTGGGGGAGTGGGGGAGGGAAAAGTGAAAAGTCGCGCCACCGTCGACCGCGCCCTCGGCCCAGACGCGGCCGCCGTGCCGTTGGATGATGCGCTGAACGTTGGCCAGGCCGATGCCGGTGCCCTCGAATTCGTCTTGCGCGTGCAGGCGCTGGAACACGCCAAAAAGTTTGGTGACATATTGCGGGTCGAAGCCCGCGCCATTGTCGCGAATATAAATTTCGTCTTCACCATTTTCGCCGGACCGGCTGCCGATTTCGATTTTGGCTTCGGCCCGGCCGCCGGTGAACTTGACGGCGTTGGACAGCAGGTTGACCAGCACCATCCGGAGCAGCGCCTGGTCGGCCCGCACTCTCGGGAGGGGATTTATTTTCCAATCGATTGCGCGCGCGGTGGTCTCCGCCTGAAAGTCGGGCAAAGTTTCGAGGACCAGATCGTTGAGATTGACGTCGACCGTTTGCAGCTCCGCGCGCCCGACCCGCGAGAAAGCCAGCAGGTCGTCAATCAGGTTGCCCATGCGTTTGGCCGCCTGAGCAATCGTGGTCAAATGGCGCAGGCTGGGTTCCGCGAGGGATGGCCCGGCGTCCTTGAGCAACAAGTCCACAAATCCCAGAATGTGGCGCAGCGGCGCCCGCAAGTCGTGGGAGACGGAGTAGCTGAACGCCTGCAACTCCTTGTTGGCGTCCTGCAATCGTTCGTGCAGCCTTTTCGCCTCCAAATGCAGCAGGCGCACTTCGAGCATGTTGTAGACCCGGGCGAGAATTTCAGCGAGGTCGAACGGTTTGCCGACAAAATCCTTGGCCCCGGCCTTGAGTGCCCGCAGCTTAAGTTCCGGCTGGGCGGTAATCACGAGGACGGGCAGGTAGCCGCCGGTTTCAATTTCCTTCAGCCGATCCATGACTTGGAAGCCATCCATTTCAGGCATCATCAGATCCAGCAGAATCAAATCATAACGGTTTTTACGGTGCAGCTCACTGACCCGGCCCGGATCCATGGTGGAAGAGATGGAGTCATAACCGGCGCCGCCCAACATCTGTTCCAGCAACATGACATTAACCTTCTGATCGTCGACGATCAGAATTTTGCCGTGCAGAATGTCCGCGTGGGTGATCATTAAAATGATGGGGTTGGTGCAAGCGCGCCCATCACCGCACCAGCAAGGTGGCCAGACCCAAAAACAGGCCCATGCTCGCGACATTGGTGGCGGTGCTGAGAAAAATGCTGGAGGCCTTGACCGGATCGGCGCCGAAACGCTTGAGCACGATGGGCACCACCGCGCCGCAAACCCCGCTAATCACGCAACTGCCGGCCATGGAGAGGAACACGACGACGCTGAGCATGAAGGCGCTGGACAAATGATGGACGGAGGCCACGCCATACATGGCCAGCGCCGCCACCAGCCCGACCAGCGCGCCATTCATCAAACCCAGCAGCGCCTCCTTTTTAACCTGGGCCTTGACTTGGTCCTCGGCCAGGTCACCCAGGATCATCCCCCGCAGGGTGATGGCCAGGGCCTGGCTGCCGGCATTGCTCGACTGGTCGGCGAGCACCGGCAAAAAGATCGTGAGAATCAACAGACGGTCGATGGTTTCCTGAAACAAACCCACCACGGCCGCCGCGGCGAAGGACGTCAGCAAATTTACCTGCAACCAGGGCAGGCGCAGCCGCAGACTCTTAAACCACGGGGTGGAAAGGCGCACTTCCTTTTCCACGCCGACCATCGCGCCCGGTTGCGCAGTCAGCTCGAAAGAGCGCTTCTGCTCCGCCACCACGCGCTCGTAAAGCTGTTTCGTTTCGAGATGCAGCAGGCGAACTTCCAGCATGTTGTGAACCCGCAGCAAAACCTCGGCGAGGTCGAAGGGCTTGCTGACGAAATCCTTCGCCCCGGTTTTAAGCGCAAGCAATTTGTGACTCGGCTGGGCCGTGAGCACCAACACGGGCAGATAGCCGCCCGTTTCGATTTCCTTCAGGCGTTCCATGACTTGAAAGCCGTCCAAACCGGGCATTTGCAGATCAAGCAGAATCAAATCATAGTGGTTTTCGCGATGCAGCGCGGCGACGGTCTGCGGGTCCCGGGTGGACGTGATCGAGACATAGCCCGCACCGCGCAGCATTTGCTCCAACACCATGACATTGGCCTCCTGATCGTCGACGATGAGGATTTTGCCATGGAGTATGTCCGATAAACTGATCATGACGTGGCGGCGGCGCTAGGGGCTGTGCCCGACCGCGGTATCCGCAAATTCCAGTGCGGCGTTCAACGTGTCCATAAATTCAACGACTTTGATGGGTTTGGTGAGATAGCGGAAAAATCCCGCGTCCATGCCCTTGGCGATGTCGCGCGGCATGGCATTGGCGCTCAGGGCGACCACGGGTATATGGGTCGTCGCCGGATCGTCGTGCAGAATTTTCAAAGCCTCAATCCCGCTCAGGCCGGGCAGATTGATGTCCATCAGCACCACGTCGGGCTGTTGAGACCGCGCCAACTCGACGCCGATGATGCCGTTGACGGCCTTCACCAAGCGAATGTCCGGGCGCTGATCAATGAGTTGCTCGACGAGCATCATGTTGGCCGGATTGTCCTCGATGTAGAGCAAGGTGCGCACGCGGGTGTCGGACAGGCGATCCGGTTGCGGCGCCGCCGTGGAGGGTTCGCCTCCTCCAACGACCAGGGCGGGCGCAGCGGTCGAAAGCAGTTCAATCCAGAACACGCTGCCCGCGCCATCATTGCTTTCCACGCCGAGCACGCCGTCCATCAGTTCGGCCAGTTGCTTGGTGACCACGAGGCCAATGCCGGTGCCGGGCACGCCGCTGGCTTCCTGGCCCAGACGATTGAAAGGCTGGAAAAGCTGCGCCAGCTTTTCCGGCACCAAGCCCGCGCCCGTGTCGGTCACGCTGATGCGCGTGCGTTTGGACGTTTCCACCGCGCAATCCACGACCACCGTACCCTGCTCTTTGTTATATTTAATCGCGTTGGAAAGCAGGTTGATGACGATCTGTTTCAAGCGCGTCCGGTCCGCCCAGACAAATGTGGGGTCGTCAAAAACCGGAAAGGTCATGCGGATGCCGCGCTGCTGCGCCTGTGGCTCCATCATCGCCTGGCATTCGGACATGACGTCGGCCAAGGACACCGGCTCCAGCGACAGCGAAACTTTCCCGGACTCAATGACCGCCAAATCCAGAATTTCATTAATCAGCTTCAGCAAGTGCCAACCCGCCTGGAGAATCTGGGCGATGCGGGCGGCCTGGCCGGGCGTGGGCAAAGGGGTGGCGGACTCCATCAGTTGGGCAAACCCGAGGATGGCGTTGAGCGGGCTGCGCAATTCGTGGCTCATGCTGGACAGAAAATCCGATTTCGCGAGATTGGCCTTTTCCGCCGCAGATTTGGCGCTCTCCAGCTCGACATTGGATTCCTGCAACGCCAGCTCGAAACGCTTTCTTTCGGTGACATCGCGGGCGGCCGCGAACACGCCCTGCAACCGGCGATCCCGGTCGTAAAAGGTCGTCGCGTTATAGGACACCACTGTATTTTTACCGTCACGGGCGCAGGCTGTCAGTTCATAGTTGGTGACTTTCTTTTCGCTCAGCACCAGCTTGATGGCGGCTTCGGCGCGTTCCGGGTCGGTAAAGTAATTTTTGAACGGCGCACCGATTAATTCGTCCCGCGTGCAGTCCGTCAGTTCCTCCATCTGCTTATTGACGTCGGTGATGATGCCGTGCGGATCGGTGGTCATTAGCGCGTCGATGTTGGATTCAATCAATGAGCGGGTGTAGAACTGCTGGTCGCGCAGACGTTGATCGAGTTTTTTCTGCTCTTCCTCGACCTGTTTGCGCGCGGTGTTGTCCGTGCCAATGAGGAGGTAGCCGATGATTCCGCCGTCCACGCCCCGCAAGGCCGTGACCGAGACGACGGCGGGGAAACGGCTGCCGTCCTTGCGGATGTAGGTTAATTCATAAATGTCTTCGATGCCGCGGGAAGCCTTGAAGACCAGCGCCTCAAAGCCCGGCGTGATGGTGGTGGCGAGTTCGACGCTCAGGGCCTTGGCCCGCGCAATGACTTCCCGCGAGTCGGAAATATCTGCGGGCGTAATTTTGTTCAGCACTTCCGCGGCGGCGTAGCCCAGCATTCGTTCCGCCCCGACATTGAAGAGCTGAATGACGCCTTTTTCATCGGTCGCGATGCTGGAGAAATTGGCGCTGTTAAAGATGGCGCTCTGCAACGCCCCCGCCTTCAGCAGGGCCTCTTCCGCGCGCTTGCGGGCGCTGTTGTCAGTGCCAATCAAAAGGTAACCAATGATCCCCTCCCGCTCATCGCGCAGCGCGGTGACGGAGACGACGGCGGGGAAACGACTGCCGTCCTTGCGAATGTAGGTTAATTCATAAATGTCTTCGATGCCGCGGGAAGCCTTGAAGACCAGCGCCTCGAAGCCCGGGGCGATGGTGGTGCCCAGCTCGAGACTCAACGCTTTGGCGCGGGCGATGACTTCCTGCGGGTCGGAAATGTCGGCCGGGGTAATCTTGTTCATCACGTCGGCGGCGGCATAACCGAGCATGCGCTCCGCCCCGACATTGAAAATCTGAATGACGCCCTTTTCATCCGTGGCGATGCTGGAAAAATTGGCGCTGTTGAAAATGGCGTTTTGCAACGCGCCCGCCTTGAGCAGCGCTTCTTCCGCCCGTTTGCGCGCGGTGTTGTCCGTGCCAATCAAGAGGTAACCGATGATCCCGCCGTGATCATTGGTGTCGCGCAGCGCAGTGACCGAGACGACGGCGGGAAAACGACTGCCGTCCTTGCGGATGTAGGTTAATTCGTAAATGTCTTCGATGCCGCGAGAGGCCTTGAAGACCAGCGCTTCGAAACCTGGGGCGATGGTGGTGCCCAGCTCGAGGCTCAACGCTTTGGCGCGGGCGATGACTTCCTGCGGGTCGGAAATGTCGGCCGGGGTAATCTTGTTCATCACGTCGGCGGCGGCGTAACCGAGCATGCGTTCGGCCCCGACATTGAAAATCTGGATGACGCCCTTTTCATCCGTGGCGATGCTGGAAAAGTTAGCGCTGTTGAGAATCGCATTTTGCAACGCACCCGTCTTGAGCACGGCCTCCTTGCGACGAACCTCGGTGACGATTTCGACCAGGACGGCGTCACAGTCAATTGCCTCCGCAGCCTCGGTCCGCGTTTCAGTCGGGCCAAATGGCAGCGTGGGGCCGCCTGGAACTTGACTTTTCAGGTGCTCACCTTCATCACCGGCGAAGGGTTGATTGGTTTTGCGCGAGGGGGTCGTCCGATCATTGCCGGATAAAGAGTCGGTAGAATTCATGAATGACGCAGCATAGGCGCACCGCCCCGGTGACACCATGGGGTGTAACCCGTAGCGCGGAACGCGCACCGCGGGTTTTTATAAGCAGGGTGGGGTAACGCCCCATAGCACACCCGCGCCGGCTGGTCTATAATCTGCCATTACATTTTAAACCAACCCATCAACTCGAAAGTTAATCTTATGAAACAGCATCTTGCCAAACTGGCCGTCGGAATCATCGCCTTGGGTCTGCCTTTGCAGACTTGGGCTCAGGACGAGACACAGGCGATCTCGGCCGAGGGGCACTTTGGCCCCCAAACCCATTGGAGCGTCATCACCGAAGTAAAAATCACCAACTTGGAGCACCAGCCGCTGGGCCGCATCCAGGACCTTGTGCTTGATTTGTCCAATGGACGCGTCGTCGAGGTCCTAATCGTCTCCGACCAATTTCTGCGCATGGGCGGCAAAACGGTCGCCGTGCCGCCGGAAGCTTTGATTCCGGACGCCGCCAACAAGACCTATATGATCAATGTCAGCGCGGAAGCCTTCAAGGCCGCGCCGAAATTTGATCTCAAGGCCTGGGCGGACTCCACGCAGACGGACAACGTTGCCGCGGCCTATCAGTATTTCCGCCAGGAACCCTACTTTTTGCTGACCAACGAAGCCAGCCGCAACACGGCCAGCGGCGAAGCGGTGGTGCACCTCGGCATTGTCGAGCGGATGAGTAAGTTGATCAACATGCCGGTGGATAATTTGCAAGGTCGCAACCTCGGCAAATTGCAAACGCTCGTGCTCGATGTGCCCAACGGACGCATCACGAGCGCCTTTATCAACGCCGATTACATCGGGCAGACGTTGAAATATTCCTCCGTGGTGCCCCCCACCGAACTCACGTTTAACACCAAGCGCAACGGGCTGCTGCTCGATGACACCAAGGTGGAATACAGCCAGGAGCCGCACGTCATCTTCCAAGACGGCTCCGCTGGACAAAAGAGCTCCTTCCGCGAGCAGCCGGGCAATGACGATGCCATCAGAAGCGGATTGGTGCAGGGCACCGGTTCCAGCGACATCAACATGACCGCCCAAATCTACAAATCCATCCAAAGCGGCAAACTGGATCGCGCCAATAAGGTGGAAGTCGCCACGCTCGCCGGTCGGGTCACCATCGCCGGAACCGTCAACACCCAGGCGGCCAAGGATGGCATCGATGCCATCGCCAATGCCGCGGTAAAGGCGGAGAACGTCGACAATCAAATCACGGTGGACGGGCAGTCCCAGGCCTCGCTCTAACCGTCAGGAATCCCGCGCTCGAGTAAGCGCCGATTCGTTTGCCAACGGGCCTCCGGAATCTCCGGAGGTCCGTTTGCGCAAATGGGGGCTGGGCGGCCCGTAAGCATATTCCCTATCCAAATCGAGTCGCAGTCCCCATTTACGATTTTTCAATATCAGGTATACTTGGCCCAGCGGAGTCCAATCCATTCTCACTTTCATCGTCGTCAATCCCCAACCCAATACCCATGTCATGAACAAACTCTACTTTACTCTCGGCCTTGTCTTCGTTGCCCTTACCGCCACCTTGGCCACGCAGGCCTTGATTGCCGCGGAGCCGTCCAACGCCGATGACAACGCTCTCGGCCAGCAACAGGTTGAAAAACTCTGGGCGGACTTTGCCCGGCCCGACCTGGCCGCCTTGGACCAATTCATTGCGCCGGGATTCCAGAGCCTGCACGAGGATGGCGCGCGCGACTGGGCGGAAGAACGCGTGCTCGTCGCCGAACTCAAAATCACGCCCTACGCCCTTTCCGACTACAAAGTCACCCGCCACGGCGATGTGCTGCTGGTGAGCTACCGTTGCCAGGTCGGCGAAACTATTGCCGCCGCCCGCTTGTCGCCCACGTCGACCCCGCGCATGGATGTTTTCCAGCAAATCAATGGCGAGTGGAAATTGCTCTCGCACATCAATGTGCGCAAAATCATGCCCTCGACCTCGGCCAAACCAATGATGATCGCGCAAATTTCCGACTAGGGCGCGCAGCTAACCGGACGCTGGGTTCACCCAACCGGCCCGCACGGCCATGAGGCCGTTGATCATGAATTGCACGGCGACCGCCGCTAGCAACAGACCCATGATGCGGATGGCGATGTTCAAGGCGATGGGGCTGAGCCATTGCATCCCGCGCGCAGAGACGCGCAAGATAACGTAAGTCGCCCCCGAAACCGCCAGGATGCTCGCGCACAGCGCCATGGCTTGCGGCAATCCATGGGCTTGGTTTTCCAGTAAAATGACGGTCGAGATGGCGCCCGGCCCGGACAGCATCGGAATCGCCAGCGGCGTGACCGCGATATCGAGCTTCGCCATGCCCGCGTCAGTCTCCTCGCGCGTTTCCAACACCCGCGAACGCTGCGCCCGCAGCATGTCCAGCGCCACCAGCAGCAGCACGATGCTCGCCGCGATTTCAAAAGCCGGCATCGTGATGCCCAGAAAACGGAAAATCCACTGTCCGGTGAAGGCAAAGGCCAGCAGCACACCCGCCATCACCAACGCCGCCAGCCGGGCCATGCGGACGCGATCCGCGGGCGTGTTGGACGGCGTCATCGCGATGAACGCCGGCACGGCCGCCAGGGGATCCACGATCACAAACAGCGAACTCGTCGCCAGCAGGGTGTAGGCAATGAGGGACATTTCTTCAGCCCTGTCGGCTGCATTAGGCAAACTGGCGGAGGCTCTGGGATAAGCTCGAACATTTTCCGCCGAAAGTCGAGGCATTTAGCCTCTACCTGCACTGGTCCCTCATCAGTCTTTTAGGCGGCAAGCAAAGAGTTGGGGTTTCTCGCCTTGGATGCGATGGGAACTATCGGTGGCTTTTATTTATTTCTTCGAGCAATCTCAATCTTTAGCTCTTCTTCTGCTGCTCTCAATTTTCTAACAAGATTTTCGTGTGGAATTAGAATTTCAAAATATTTTGCATACTTTGGATGCACAAAGATTCTCGCTTTCCCGACAGACTCTACAAATCGCGTACTGATTGCCTGCCACACAATAGAATCCTCGAGAGAGGCTACCTTACCAATTAGTCGCTTTCCCTTAACTCGCTCTTCAGATAAATACTGTAATGGCACCGTGGTTCCTGGTCTTGCAAAGGGAATATCGATAGTCACAAGCACTTTCTTCAATCCCTGCATAGCTTTAATTTCCTCAATCTCTGATTTTTTCAAAACACTTGCCATGGGAATTTGATCTAGTATCTCATCCAAGTTGATGGAGGTAATTTCCTGGATAAGCATTCGTTGAAATATTTTTTGAAAATCTAAAAAGTCTTTAAAATTTATAAAAAGATTACGTATATTTTTCAATTCTAACCAAAGATCGGGTTCTTTTGCATGACTTACAACCATAAGTCTTTTAAAAACTTGGCGACTTAACATAAGTGAAATTAAGTCCTTGCCGGCGTCTGTTGTTATTCGATGAAGCCATTTTAGAATTTGCTGATCTCCTTGCGATAGTTGTGCTGCATATGGCAACTTGGGGGGCGTCATGAAATCGAAGTCTTGTTGTTCTTCCTTTTTTTCCTGCAACTTATTTAAAACAAAATCTTCAAATTTTCTTGAAAATTCCATGTGTGCAGAAATATCAGATTCACTTGGTAAAATTTCCCAAATAGCATAATGCAACATGCTTTTCATCGCACGAGATGTATGATGCCAATAAACCGAACCAAAAAGCGCATATCGCGCAAAGCCAAACGCTTCAGCAGCAATTTTCCCTTTTTCAGTAACACCAGCAGAAATAAAAATTCGGTTATCATCCTCTTTTCGAAACGTAACTGTTAAGCAACTTACCAAGCGTTCCAAGTCAATCCCCTCCCCATATGAAAGACCGAGCTTGCGTGAATCGCGAACAAGATAATCACCCTTATCTGCATCAATTGGGCTATCGATAACTGTGTGTAATAAACGATCTGTGATGGGTTGATCTAGATTGTTTGGGTTGGTAGCTAAGATGTTAGCCACTTTTTGGGGATCTACCTTCCATTCATTTTTTAGAACATCATGTAGTGATTTATAAACAACCCCATCTGTAAGTACTTTAATCGTTAAACGCGTGTGGTCAAAAACGCTTTTTTTTGCCTCTTCAAAATCATGAGCAAGACCATATTGACCTATATCGTGACAGAGTGCAGCACAAAGTAGCGTCCGCAGATGCGCTGGAGTCATCAGTTGCTTAAAAAGCGGATTAATCGGATCATTCCACAGAGCGTTACAATAGCTAACTGCCGTAGCATATACGCCAAGACTATGTTCAAGTCTTGTGTGTGTTGCTGTCGGATAAATTAAAACAATGAGCCCTAATTGGCTAATTTCTCCCAACCTTCTAACAACCGAAACAGCAAGTGTGTTTTCTAGTCTGCGCGTAAAGGCGCATACTCTAGAGTAGGAGCACTGAATCTTGTTTGGATGATAATCGTCCAGTTCGGGCAATTCAGCTTTTAGAGGGTATTCTCCAGTTAACTTTTTGAAATCATCAATTACTTCTGTCAAATTATTGTATTTTAATTCAGCTAATGCTGACCGTGGAAGATCAAGAGCATATTCATCCGCCTTTGCATTTTCGCCATCTAACAGGCGAGCGCCCATAAGTTGAAGATAGGTACGCGTGTATGGGGAAAGTGCATCAACGTCAACCGACACAATCGGTTCGAACCTGCAATGCAGTTCGTTTTGGAGGCTAAACACGCCTCTATTTTGATTTCCGAAGGAAATCCCGAACAAAAACGCGATTTTCTCAAAAAAATCGGTTCGAACTTTCAGGTGGCGGAAAAATCTTTGACGGTAAAGTTGCTAAACCCTTGGCAATTCGTGGCTGATTTCAATTCCGACCTCACACCCGTTATCGCCCCGCAGGGCGAAAATGCGGAAATCTTAAATTGGCGGAGAGGGAGGGATTCGAACCCCCGGTGCCCTTGCGAGCACACAACATTTCCAATG
>Ga0265319_1001958_pt1 | contig 11649 bp, 6 predicted proteins | sample 4824metaG_FD_192443 | JGI IMG/M metagenome (GOLD analysis project Ga0265319, IMG submission 192443) | Rhizosphere microbial communities from Carex aquatilis grown in University of Washington, Seatle, WA, United States - 4-8-24 metaG | ecosystem: Host-associated > Plants > Roots > Rhizosphere >...
CAGGATCTCCGTGACATGCAGCAGCCAGGTCTTGCCGACAATCGTCAGCACGGGCATCCCGCTGTCGAGCAGCGTGCGGAGCTGGGCGTCCTCGGCGGCGTTCGCGCCCGCGCGGCGGGTGGAGCCGAAGGCGGCGAGCCGGGCGTGCTTGAGCCGGAGCTGCCGGGCCTCGGCGAAAAACGCGATGTCCCGCGGATTGGAGCCGGGAAACCCGCCCTCGATGTAGTCGACTCCGAACTGGTCGAGCTTCTCCGCGATCCGCAGCTTGTCCGCGACGGAAAACGAAATGCCCTCACCCTGCGTTCCATCGCGGAGCGTAGTGTCGTAGATTTTGATAACGGGATTGGCGGGAGCTTTCATGGTGTAAAAAACAAAACCCCGGGCTTCAGGCCCGGGGTTCAGAGAATCGGCGATTTGGATCAAACTCACGCCATTTCTCCGCGCCCAGGCGCGCATGCAATCATGCTGCGAATCGCAATGGCAATGGCGGGAGAACGGGTCATGACGAACGCGCAAGAAAAGGATCCGGCCGCCACTTGTCCAATAGATTTTCAGCGCTTCATGGCGGACGCGACCTTCTCGCCAACGGTCCTCCCGGCCTTTGGAAACGGGGGTAGTGGTACAGTTTGATGTAGCCGGGGTCGCCGACCCCGGCCCGGCCTCAGCGAGGCCGGCTACAGCTTCGCCCAGGAAACGGGAACCAAACGCAAACGGACCCACTACCGAAACGGCGTTGCGCTGGACGATGGTCGCAACCACAACGATTTGGAGCCATGTCGCCCAACCAGAACCCCGAGCAGATCGCCCGCGATGCCATCGACGCGCAGCTGCGGGCCGCCGGTTGGGTTGTTCAAGCCAAAGACGCCATCAACTTTAACGGCGGCGAGGGCCAGGCCGTCCGCGAATACATCACCGATTCCGGCCCGGCCGACTACGTCCTCTTCGTCGACGGCCAGCCCGTCGGCGTGATCGAGGCCAAGAAGGAAACCCTCGGCCACAAGATCACCGCCGTCGAGGAGCAGACCGCCGGCTACTCCTCCGCCAAATTGAAATGGGTCCAGTCCACCGGCCGCCCGTTGCCCTTTCTCTACGAGGCCACCGGCGTCCTCACCCGCTTCACCGACCAGCGCGACCCCAAGCCCCGCTCCCGCGAGGTCTTCACTTTCCATCGCCCCGAAACTCTCCGCGAGTGGCTCGGGGCCGGCCGCTCCCTCCGCGACCGCCTCCAGGATCTCCCCGCCCTTGACCCGACGGGCCTGCGCGACTGCCAGGTCGACGCCATCACCGCGCTCGACGCCTCGTTCAAGGACGCCCGCCCCCGCGCCCTCGTCCAGATGGCCACCGGCTCGGGCAAGACCTTCACCGCCATCACGTCCATCTACCGCCTGCTCAAGCACGCCCGCGTCCGGCGCGTCCTCTTCCTCGTGGACACCCGCAACCTCGGCGAGCAGGCCGAGCAGGAATTCCTCGCCTACACCCCCAACGACGACAACCGCAAGTTCACCGAGCTCTACACCGTCGCCCGCCTCGCCTCCGCCCACGTCCCGGCCGACGCCCAGGTCTGCATCTCCACCATCCAGCGGATGTATTCCATCCTCCAGGGCCGCGAACTCGACGCCTCCGCCGAGGACGAAAATCCCGCCGAGCACTCCGCCGACCGCCGCCGCGAGCCGCTCCCCGTCGCTTATAGCGAAAAAGTCCCGCCCGAGTTCTTCGATCTCATCATCATCGATGAGTGCCACCGCTCCATCTACAACCTCTGGCGCCAGGTCCTCGACTACTTCGACGCCTTCCTCGTCGGCCTCACCGCCACACCCGACGCCCGCACCTACGCTTTCTTCAAACAAAACGTCGTCTCCGAATACACCCACGAGGACGCCGTGGCCGACGGCGTCAACGTCCAGGGCGAGATCTACGTCATCGAGACCGAGGTCGGCGCACAGGGCGGCACCGTCCTCAAGGGTCTCGTCGAGCGCCGCGAAAAACTCACCCGCGCCCGCCGCTGGCAGCAGCAGGACGAGGACGAGACCTACTCCGCCGCCAAGCTCGACCGCGACATCGTCAACCCCTCCCAGATCCGCACCGTCGTCCGCGCCTTCCGGCAAAAGCTCCCCGAGATCTTCCCTGATCGCACCGACGCCGCCGGCGCCTACGAGGTCCCCAAAACCCTCATCTTCGCCAAGACCGACTCCCACGCCGACGACATCATCAACATCGTCCGCGAGGAGTTCGGCGAGGGGAACGCCTTCTGCAAGAAGGTCACCTTCAAGTCCGACCAGGACCGCGTGGACGCCGCCGGGAACGTCATTGAGCCCGGCGAGGACCCCAAGTCCGTCCTCTCCCAGTTCCGCAACGGCTACCACCCGCGCATCGCCGTCACCGTGGATATGATCGCCACCGGCACCGACGTGAAGCCCCTTGAGTGCCTCCTCTTCATGCGCGACGTGAAATCGAAGGGCTACTTCGAGCAGATGAAGGGCCGCGGCACCCGCACGCTCGACCACGACGGACTGCGCAAGGTCTCTTCTGCCGCCAAGTCCGCGAAGACCCACTACGTCATCGTCGACGCCATCGGCGTCACCCGCTCCCTCAAGACCGCCAGCCGTCCACCCATCACGCGCCCGACTGTCCCCTTCAAGGACCTCGCCATGGAGGTTGTGATGGGCGCGAGCGATGCCGACACCGTTTCGTCCCTCGCCGGCCGCCTCGCCCGCATCGAGCGCCAGCTCACCCCGCTGCAACAGCACTCCCTCGCCCTGAAGATGGGCGGCACCACCGTCGGCCAGATCGTCAAGGCCCTCTTCCACGCCATCGATGGCGAGGCCATCGAGCAGAAGGCTCGCGAACTCGCCGGCGTCCCACCCGACGCGAACCCCGGTGACACCGCCCGCGAAAAGGCTCAGGCCCAGCTCGTCGCTGCCGCGCGCGCCCCGCTCACGGGCGCCGTCGTCACCGCCATCGTCGAGGCCTGCACGGCGAACCTGCAGACCATCGACCACGACACGCAGGACAAACTCGTCCGCGCCGAGTGGGACGCCGACGCCAAGACCCGCGCCGCCGCCTTCGCGGGGGATTTCGAATCGTTCTGCCGCGAGCACTCGTCCGCCGGGGCGGGCCGCGACCGGCTCGACGCCCTGACCATCTACTACACCCAGCCCCAGCGCCGCTCGCAGGTCACCCTCGCCCAGATCCAGGACGTGCTCGCCGCCCTCAAGCAACATGCCCCGCGCCTCGCGCCCCTCCGCGTGTGGGACGCCTACGCCCGCCTCGACGAGGTTCCCGCCAACGCCCGGCCCCTCACCGAACTGATCGCCCTCGTCGCCCTCCTCCGCAGGGTTACCGGCCTCGACCGGAAACTCACGCCCTTCGCCGACACGGTGCGGCGCAACTACCGCGACTGGATCCTCCGCGCCAACGCCGGCAACCCCTTCAAGGCCCAGCAAGCCGCCTGGCTCGAACTCATCCGCGACCACGTCATCGCCTCGCTGCGGATGGAGAAGGCCGACCTCGACTATGCCCCCTTCGACGCCCGCGGCGGCCTCGGCAAGATGGACCAACTTTTCGGGGATAAACTCGACGGGTTGATTGAAGAGCTGAACAAGGAGCTGACGGCGTGAGTGAGAGAATCCTACCAACCGCTTGGAGTTTAGTGCGGCTAGACGATGTGGCGGAGCTCGGAGCGGGAAATCCAGCACCGCAAGGTGACGATTCATTCTCATCCGATGGCGTCCCGTTCGTTCGAGTGAAGGACATGGGACAACTTGGCCATCAAAGCCGTCTTTCAACGAGCACAGACAGAGTTTCTGTGGTTGGCGCAAAGGGCTTACGGCTGGTCCCAGCCGGCACGCTTCTTTTCACCAAGAGCGGCGCCTCAACGCTTCTAAACCAAAGAGCTATCTTGGCAATTGACGCCTATGTCGTGAGCCACATCGGACTGGCAGAGCCATCCAAAGCTACGTGTAGCGAATGGCTGTTCTACTGGTTAAAGACGGTCGACTTTGCCGCGATTGCCCACGGCGGTAACATGCCTTCGCTACCGTTATCGAAAGTTAAGGCGCTTGAACTCCCCCTGCCGCCGCTGGCGGAGCAGAAGCGGATCGTGGCGAAGATCGAGGAGTTGTTCAGCGAGCTGGAGGCCGGCGAGGAGAGCCTGCGGGTAGCGCGGCGGCAACTCGGCGTCTATCGCCAGTCGCTCCTCAAACAAGCCTTCGAGGGCCAACTCACCGCGAAGTGGCGCACCCAAAACCCGCCAAACTCGAATCCCCCCGCTGCGCTTCCAGAAACGGAAGATCCGCACGCCCTTCCTGGTGATTGGCGATGGATCAAACTCGGCAGCGCAATTGAGGAGCCAGCCTACGGCACGTCGAAGAAATGCTCATACGAAAGCGGCGGTCTCGGTGTGCTTCGTATTCCGAACGTCGTGAACGGAGCCATTGAAGCCGACGATCTCAAGTTTGCGGATTTCACCAAAGACGAACGTAAATCCTACGAACTCAGGGCCGGTGATCTGCTCCTGATCCGCTCGAATGGCAGCGTCTCGATCGTTGGGCGCTGCGCAATCGTGGAACCAAAACACACCGAATTTCTATACGCTGGCTACCTGATCCGGTTGCGCCCGCGCGATGCGCTGCTGGATTCACGGTTTCTCCTCAGTCAGTTGGCGTCGCACCGCCTGCGTTCTCAAATCGAGTCTTCTGCGAAGTCCACGAGCGGCGTGAACAACATAAACTCGAAGGAGATTCAGCGCCTCGTCATCGCTCTCCCCTCCCTCCCCGAGCAACAGGAGATCGTGCGGGTGCTCGACGAGCAGTTCGAGGGGATCGAGCGGAACGAGCGGGAGATCGACGGGGCGTTGCGGTCGAGCGCAGCCCTGCGGCAGGCGATCCTCCAAAAAGCCTTCACCGGCCGCCTCGTCCCCCAGGACCCGTCCGACGAACCCGCGTCCACCCTCCTCGCCCGGCTCCGCGCCGAACGCGCCGCCACCCCGGACAAACTGGCGAAGCGCACCCAACCCCGACTCGCTTCAGGCCCCAAAATCTAGTTCGTTCCCGGCCGTGCCCAACAACCCGAAATTCGACCCGCGAGAAATGATGGAGCTGGCCGTCCAGGTCATGCGCCAATCGGTCGCGGAAGGACGGGAGGACAAGAAGACCAGCCCGCTGGTGGGCGCCGTGCTGGTCATGCCTGACGGTAGCGTAGAAACCGCACATCGGGGCGAGTTGCGAGAAGGCGATCACGCGGAATACACACTGATCGAGCGCAAGCGGCGCGATGCCAGGCTTGATGGGGCGGTGCTCTTCGCGACGCTTGAGCCCTGCGCGCCCGGAGCACGCAAGCCCCCGAAGTTGAGCTGCGCCGAGCGCATCGTGAATGCCCGCATCAAGGAAGTCTGGGTCGGCATCGAGGACCCGGACCCTTCGGTCGACCGGCAGGGACTCCGCTACCTGCAGTCCAAGGGCGTGGCCGTGCATATGTTCCCCCCGGATTTGCAGGCGCAGATTCGGACCGCCAATCGCGAGTTTCTCCGGCAGGCGGCAATCAGGGCGGCGGCGGCCAAGGGAAAACCGGCGGCCATGACCGCCGCGACCCCGGATTGGATCAGGCCCATGCCGGGTGCCGTGCGGACCGACTTGTCGGAAGCGGCCCTGCGCGTCTTCCGGCAAAAGCTGGGCGTGAGCTTCAATGCGGCGAGGCTGGAGCAACTCCTGCTCGCGCAGGGATTTCTCCTCCGCCAAGGACGCAAAAGTGTCCCGACCAAGGTCGGTTGGCTCGCCTTCGCTGACAAGCCACGGCATCGCCTGCCACAGGCCGGCTTGAAGGGCACCCTGCATTATGCCGATGGGCGAGTGGAGGTGCGCGATTTCGATGGTCCGCTCATCCTGATCCCGGCTGAGGTGGAAAAATGGTTGCGTGACAAACTTCCGCTCACGGCCGATCGGAGCCGCATGTACCGGGAGGACGCACCCGATGCGCCGTTCGAGTTGGTGCGCGAGGCGGTGATCAACGCTCTCGTGCATCGCGACTACGACGTCGAGGGCGCCACCTGCCACCTCGCCGTCACCGCGGACACCATCACGATTCGCAGTCCCGGCCTGCCGCCATCACCGGTGAACCTGGAGCAACTACAGATGTTCAACGCCCCGATGCTGAATCGGAACCCGCGCCTGCAATTTGCGTTTGGCGGCGCGCGGCTGGCGGAAGGACGCGGGCTCGGCATGAAGACCCTCGGAGAAGCCGCCACCAAGCTGGGGCTACCGCAACCCCGCTATGCCTTCGACGGGGTGTATCTAAACCTGACGATTTATCGGAATGTGGAGGCCGTGGTCGCAAGTCTGTCGCCAGCGATTTTGGAATCATTGAGCAAGTCGGAGCGCAAGGGCTGGGCCTGGCTCGCGACCAAGGGACATGCCAAGTCTGGCGAATATGCGGTGGCTCTGGACAGTGACGAACGCACGGCCAGACGGCATTTGAATCATTTCCTCAAGCTGGGCTTGGTCCGGAAGACCGGTTCCAGCACCGTGACCGAATATCTGACCCGATGATGACGGATTTCTCACTTCCGGCCTACCGGGCGAGCCGGACATTTTGCCGGACATTTTGTCCGTCTCTCCCAAACCACTCGGTTTCGCGCCGGACATTTTCCGGACAATTGCCCGGACATTTTGTCCGGATCGAGTCCCGCCAAAAATCCCGCCATTTTGGCGATATTGCTCACAGCGCTTTGAACCGCCCATGACCACCGACAGCATCATCTCCAAGGTCTGGTCCTTCTGCCACACGCTCCGCGACGATGGCGTGGGCTACGGCGATTACCTGGAGCAGCTCACCTACCTCATCTTCCTCAAGATGGCGGACGAGTACTCGAAGCCACCCTACAGCCGGAAGGTCGGCGTGCCCGCCCGCTATGCGTGGCCCGTCATGCGGCCACTCAAGGGCGCGGAGCTCGAGGTTCACTATGTCGAGGCCCTCCGCGCGCTCGGCACGGAGAAGGGCATGCTCGGCCAGATCTTCACCAAGGCGCAAAACAAGATCCAGGATCCGGCCAAGCTGGCCCGCCTCATCGAGATGGTGGACGAGGTCTCGTGGGTCACGCTCGACGCCGACACCAAGGGCGACATCTACGAGGGCATCCTCGAGAAGAACGCCGAAGACACCAAGTCCGGCGCCGGCCAATACTTCACGCCCCGCGCCCTCATCAAGGCCATGGTCGAGTGTGTCGCGCCTGAACCCAACAAGACCATCGCCGACCCGGCCTGCGGCACCGGCGGCTTCTTCCTCTCCGCCTATGACTACCTCGTGAAGCACCACGAGCTAACTCCCGCGCAAAAACGTTTCCTCAAGAACGAGACCTTTCACGGCAACGAGATCGTCGCCGGCACGCGCCGCCTGTGCCTGATGAACCTCTTCCTTCACAACATCGGCGAGATCGACGGCAACAGCTCCATTGCCTCGACCGACGCCCTCATCGCCTCCCCGTCCGAGACCTTCGACTACGTCCTCGCCAAGCCGCCCTTCGGCAAGAAGAGCTCGATGACCTTCACCAACGAGGAGGGCGAGCAGGAGAAGGAGGACCTCGTCTACAACCGGCAGGATTTCTGGGCCACCACGTCCAACAAGCAGCTCAACTTCCTCCAGCACATTCGCTCGCTGCTCAAGACCACCGGCCGCGCCGCCGTCGTCCTGCCCGACAACGTCCTCTTCGAGGGCGGCGCCGGGGAGACGGTGCGCAAGCGGCTCATGGAGACGACGGAGCTCCACACCATCCTTCGCCTGCCCACCGGCATCTTCTACGCCAACGGGGTGAAGGCCAATGTGCTCTTCTTCGACAACCGCCCGGCGAGCAAGGAGACCGCGACGAAGGAGGTCTGGTATTACGACTACCGGACCAACATCCACCACACCCTGAAGCGAAAGCCGCTCCGGCTCGAAGATCTCCGCGAGTTCATCACCTGCTACAACCCGGTGAACCGTCAGAAACGGAAGGAAACCTGGCACGCGGAGAAAAATCCCGCGGGCCGCTGGCGGAAGTTCAGCCATGCCGAGCTCATCGCGCGCGACAAGACCAGCCTCGACCTCTTTTGGCTTAAAGACGACAGCCTCGCAGACCTCGAAAACCTTCCCGAGCCCGCCGATCTCGCCGAGGAAATCATCGAAAATATCGAAGCCGGCCTCGCCAGCTTTCGCTCGGTACTCACCGCATTGCCCAAATAAGAACGTCCACGGGACGTCGGTCTCAACCACCAATGGCGTGGCGCTCGATGAAGGCGCGGATCGCCGCAGCATCAGCCGGGAGCTTGTGCTTGACCACCTCGCGCGACTTCAGCGCCTCCAGGCTGGGATGGGTCGGCTCGAGCCCGATGGCCACCTTGATGGTGTCGGGAAATTTCGCCGGGCTGGCCGTGGCCAGCACAACGCTCACCCGGCCGGGATCGAGCTCACGGAATCCGCAGGCGGTGTGCGGATCGACGATGTAGCCATGCTCGCGGTAAACGCGCCGGATGATCCCGGGGATCTCGGCATCGGTGCAGTGCGAGGCCGTGAAGGTGTCGCGGTTGAAGTTCGCAAACCGGTAGGCGCCGGTGGCCTTGAAGGTCTGCATGACCTCGCGGACCTTCGCGGGGTCGCGGCCGACAGCGAACCAGATGAACCGCTCGAAGTTGGACGCGACCTGGATGTCCATCGACGGCGCCAGGCTCGGGTGCACCACGCCGACGCGGTATTCGCCCGTGGTGAACATCCGGTAGAGGATGTCGTTCTGGTTCGTCGCCACGCGGAAGCTGCGGATCGGCACACCCATTTTCTGGAGCATCCAGCCGGCAAGCACGTTGCCAAAATTACCCGTCGGGACGACGAATTCCACGTTGCCCCGCTCGTCCACCGGAAGCCGCAGCCACGCGTATAGGTAATAGACGCACTGCGCCAGCACCCGCGCGAGGTTGATCGAATTGACCGCGGAGAGGTGGTGCCGCGCCCGGAAGGGCAGGTCGCCGAACACATCCTTCAGCGCGTTCTGGGCGTCGTCGAACGTCCCGTCGACCGCGAGGGCAAAAACATTGTCCGCGCCCGTGCAGGCCATCTGGCGCTCCTGCAGCGGCGAGACTCGGCCATCCGGATAAAGGATGAAGATCGCGGTACGCGGCTTGCCCAGCAGCCCGTGGATCGCCGCGGCGCCGGTGTCGCCGGACGTGGCACCGAGCACGTTGATAGACTCCCCCCGCACACGGCACTGGCGCTCGTAGAGGTTGCCGAGGAGCTGCAGGGCGAAGTCCTTGAAGGCGAGCGTCGGGCCGTGGAACAACTCGAGCACATGCAGGTTTTTCCCCAAGCGCCGGAGCGGCGCGATGGCGGGATCCTCGAAACGCGTGTAGGATCGCGCGACGATCGCCCGCAGTTCCTCGGCCGGGATATCGGTCGCGAACACGCGCAGGAACTCGAAGCACAGCTCCGCGTAGCCCAGCTTTTCGAAACGTTCCAGGTCGCCGCTGAAATCGGGCAGCGATTCCGGCAGGTAAAGCCCGCCGTCGGGCGCAAGCCCGGTGGCCACGGCGTCGGAGAAGCCGAGGGCGGGCGTCTGGCCTCTGGTGGAGATGAATTTCATTCTTTCTCTTTCCTCTTTATCTTTCTCTTTCGTCAGTGGTCCTTCGAATCAAGCCGGCCGAGAGAAAGATTAAGATAAAGAGGAAAGAGAAAGATCGGAGCCGCCTCAGGCCCGGTCCAACTCAAACGCCTTGTGCGCCACCCGCGCCGCCTCGTCCGCGCGGTCCAGGCCGATCACGACCGAGATCTTGATCTCCGACGTGCTGATCAGCTCGATGTTCACCCCCGCGGCCGCCAGGGCCTGGAAGAGCGTCGCGGCCACGCCGCTGTGCGTCTTCATGCCGACGCCGACCACGGAGAGCTTGGCGATGTTGCCGAGCACCGCGACCTCGCCGCCGATGTCGGCCAGCACCGGCTTCAGCACCTTCACCGCCTTGACCGTGTCGCCCTGCGGCACCGTGAAGGTCAGGCTCGCCACGCCCTGGTGGCCCACGTTCTGCACGATCATGTCGACCACGATGTTGGCGTCGGCCAGCGCGCGGAACACCTTGGCCGCGGAGCCCGGCCGGTCGGCGATGTTGCTGACCGTGACCTTGGCCTGGTCCTTGTCGACCGCGACGCCGCGGACGACGACTTTTTCCATGTAGGCGACTTCTTCTTTCACGATGGTTCCTGGGTTTTGGTTAAAGGAGGAGCGGACTTCAAAAACGACGTTGTACTTCTTGGCGAACTCGACGGAGCGCGACTGCATGACCTTGGAGCCCGAGGAAGCCAGCTCCAGCATCTCGTCGTAACTGATCTCGTCGAGCTTGCGCGCATCTTTCACTACGCGGGGATCGGCCGTGTAGACGCCGTCGACATCGGTGTAGATCTCGCACTTGTCGGCCTTCAACGCCCCGGCCAGCGCGATGGCGGTGAGGTCCGAGCCGCCGCGGCCGAGCGTGGTGATGTGGCCGTCGTCGTCGATGCCCTGGAAGCCGGCCACGATGATGACCTTGCCCGCCTTCAGGTCCTTCTCCAGCGGCTTGGCGTTGATCGTCTTGATCTTCGCCTTGGTGTGGACCCGGTCGGTGAAAATGCCGGCCTGGGCGCCGGTGTAGCTCACGGCCTCGACGCCCACGCCGTGCAGCGCCATCGCGGTCAGAGCGATGGTCTCCTGCTCGCCGACGGCGAGGAGTTGGTCCATCTCGCGCTCGCTCGGGTTGGCGCAGACCTCCTTGGCCCGGGCGATCAGCTCGTTGGTCACGCCGGCCCGGGCGGAAACGACCACGACCAGCTCGTGGCCCTGGTCGCGGATGGCCTTGATGCGGGCCGCGACATTCTTGATGCGCGTGGGGTCACCGACCGAGGTGCCTCCGTATTTCTGGACGATGCGGGACATGGGAAAATGGAGTGGCTAGCGCTTGCAGGAGCCTGCTTGCAGGCGATGAGCGACGTGGCTCGTTCGGAAATCGCCTGCAAGCAGGCTCCTACAATTAGAAAGACTCTGGAGTGAACGCTTAGTCATCGGCTTCAGTCGATGAAGTCGCCGATGCGCAGCAGCAGCGGCTTCTCGAGCACGCTCTTCAACCGGGCAAGGTCGGACAACGTGGCGCGGATCGCGCGCTCGTGGCTCTTGTGGGTGGTGAGGATGAGCGACGCCGCGTTGGCCGGCTCGGCCGCAGTCTGGATGACACTGGCGATGCTCACGCGATTGCGCGCGGTGATCTGGGCGATCCGGGCCAGCACGCCCGGCTGGTCCTTCACGGTCATCCGCAGGTAATAACGGCTTGCCACGTGCTCGGGCGGCGCCAGCCGCACCTGGCGGCCGGTCCGGCCCTGGAAGCTGGCGGCATCACCGCCGAGGGCCACGGCCTTGCCCGTGGTCAGCAGCGTGACCGCGTCGGCGATGTCGCTGATCACCGCGCTGGCGGTGGCATCCTGGCCCGCGCCGCGCCCGATGTACGTCGTGGTGCCGACGACGTCGCCGGAGACGGCGATGCCGTTGAACACGCCGTTCACGTTGGCCAGGACCTTGTCCTTCGGCAGCAGCGTGGGATGGACGCGGACAAAAAGCTCGTTGCTCGCAAAGTCCCGCGTGATCACCGCGAGCAGCTTGATGCCGTAGCCGAG
>Ga0265319_1001960_pt1 | contig 11640 bp, 10 predicted proteins | sample 4824metaG_FD_192443 | JGI IMG/M metagenome (GOLD analysis project Ga0265319, IMG submission 192443) | Rhizosphere microbial communities from Carex aquatilis grown in University of Washington, Seatle, WA, United States - 4-8-24 metaG | ecosystem: Host-associated > Plants > Roots > Rhizosphere >...
CGAGGTGCTCGTCGAGGCCGCCGTCGCGGCGTTCGCCGAGCACGGCTTCCACGGCACGCCGACGACGGAGATCGCAAAGGCGGCGGGCATCTCGCAGGCGTACCTGTTCCGCCTCTTCCCGACGAAGTCGGAGCTCTACGTCGCCGCCGTCGACCGCTGCTACCGGCGCCTCGGCGACGCGATGCGCGCGGCCGCCGAGGACGAGAGCGCCGACGGCGAGACGACGATGGAGCGGATGGGCCACGCCTACGCCGCGCTGCTGCAGGACCCGACGACGCTGCGCGCGACGCTGCAGGCGTTCGCCGCCGCGTCGGGCGACGACCTCGCGATCCGCGACGCGGTGCGGCGCGGCTACGGGGACCTGATCGAGCTGGTCCAGCGCATCGGCGGCGCCGAGGGCGACGAGCTCCGCGACTTCGTCGCGCGCGGGATGCTGATGACCGTGCTCGCCGGCATGGACGCGCCGTCGATCGACGCGCCGTGGGCGCGCGAGCTGTGCGGCGGCCCGATGGAGGAGAAGCTGAACGCGACCAAGCCCGCCGCCGCGGCGGCCGACTGACTGCTCTTTTTTTGCCATGAAACTGAGTGACTACTCACACACCGCAGGAGGCCCGACCTCATGACTCGCTCCCGGCAGATCTGGACCTCGATCGTGACGAGCGTCGCGCTCTTCATGGTCACGCTCGACAACCTCGTCGTGACGACGGCGCTGCCGTCGATTCGCGTCGACTTCGGCGCGACGCTCGCCTCGCTCGGGTGGACCGTCACGGCCTACACGCTCGCGTTCGCGGTGCTGCTGCTGCCGGCCGCCGCGCTCGGCGACCGGCTCGGCCGCAAGCGCGTGTTCGCGTTCGGGCTGAGCGCGTTCACGCTGTCCTCGATCGCCGCCGCGCTCGCGCCGAGCGCCGGGGCGCTGATCGCGGCGCGCGGGTTCCAGGGCGCGAGCGCCGCGTTCGTGATGCCGCTGTCGCTGACGCTGTTGAGCGAGGCGTTCCCGGCCGGCAAGCGCGGGCTCGCGCTGGGGATCTGGTCGGGCGTCAGCGGGCTCGGCGTGGCGCTCGGGCCGCTCGCCGGCGGCGCGGTCATCGAGGGCATCTCGTGGCACTGGATCTTCTGGCTCAACGTCCCGATCGGGATCGTGCTCGTGCCGCTCGTGATCACGCAGCTGACCGAGTCGCACGGCCCCGGTCGCCGGCTCGACGTGCGCGGCCTGCTGCTCGCCGCGGGCGGCCTGTTCGGGCTCGTGTTCGGGATCATCAAGGCGCAGGACCTCGGCTGGACGAGCACGACCGTGATCGGCTCTGCCACCGCCGGCTTGCTGCTGCTCGCCGTCTTCGTCGCGTGGGAGCTGCGCGCGCCGGAGCCGATGCTGCCGATGCGCTTCTTCCGCTCGCGCGGCTTCAGTGCGACGAGCGGCGTGACGGTGGCGATGTTCTTCGGCACGTTCGGCTCGATCTTCCTGCTCGCGCAGTTCTTCCAGACCGTGCAGGGCTACTCGCCGCTGCAGGCGGGTTTGCGCACACTGCCGTGGACGGGCGTCACGATCCTCGTCGCGCCGATCGCCGGGATCCTGTCGGACCGCATCGGCTCGCGGCCGCTGATGACGCTCGGCCTGACGCTGCAGGCGGGCGCGATGGCGCTGCTCGCGCTCGTCTCGACGCCGGACGTGCCGTATGCGCAGCTCGTCGGCCCGTTCGCGATGGCGGGCGCCGGGATGGCGTTGGTTTTCGCACCGGCCGCCAACGCGGTGCTCAGCTCGGTGCGCCCGCAGGAGGCCGGCCAGGCGTCGGGCGCGACGAACACGTTCCGCGAGATCGGCGGCGCGCTCGGCGTCTCGGTGCTGTCGACCGTGTTCGCCGGCGCCGGCTCCTACGCCTCGCCGCAGGCCTTCACCGACGGCATGACGCAGGCCGTCTGGGTCGGCGCCGGCGTGCTCGCGCTCGGCGCGATCTGCGCCCTCTTCGTCCCCGGCCGCGCGCGGCAGGCCGAGATGGCGGCGGCGAGCCGGGCGGCGGGGGAGGCGGACGTGGCGCGCGGGACGGCCGGCGCGGTCGCACCTGCCGCCGAGCCGCTCGCGGCGTAGCTCAAGGCTGCGGCCGGCCCGTCCCGCGCTTCGGCGCCGGGCGGGCTGGCCGCGTCGTGTGGCCCGGCGTCGCGACGCCGCGCTCGAACGCGTCGAGCAGATCGAACAGCTCGCGTGCCTCCCAGCGCCGGCCCCAGCGCTGCTGCGACGACCGCGTCAGGATCCCGGCCCGCTCGAGCGCGTCGATCGCTCTCGCGGCGGCCGTCTCGCTGACGCCGGCCAGCTCGGCGGCGCGCGCGACGGTCAGCACCGGCTCGGCCGCGAGCTGGTCGAGCAGTGCGCGCGAACTCGCGTGGCTGCGCGGCTGCCCGAGGCGGTTCAGCCACGCCTCGCGCAGCGCCTCCACGCGGAACGCGAGATCGTGCGCTCGGTCGACGGCCTTCACCGCGCAGGCGGAGAAGAACAGCAGCCAATCCTTCAGGTCGCCGAAGCAGTAGGCGTCGAGGCCGTCCACGTACAGACGATGATGGGTCGCGAGCACGAGGCTGATCGGCGGCACGACGGTCGTCGCCAGTCCCCGCCGCCGGTAGACGACGTGGATCAGGCAGCGCCCGACGCGCCCGTTGCCGTCGAGGAACGGGTGGATCGCCTCGAACTGCGCATGGGCGATCGCCGCCTGCAGCGTGACGGGCAGGTCGTCGAGGTTGAGGAACAAGGCGAGGTCGTCGAGCAGCTCTTCGACGTACTCGTGCGGCGGCGGGATGAAGTCGGCGCCGGCCGGGCTGAAGGACGAGCGCCCGATCCAGTTCTGCTCCTGTCGCACGACCCCGGCGATCCGCTCGTCGATCGTCCCCTCGAGCAGCGTGCGATGGATCGCGACGATGTCGTCGCGCGTGAGCGGGCGCGAGTCGACGGCGAGTGCGATCGCGCGCTGCATGGCGCGCACGTTGCCCATGACGAGGTCGGCTGTCGCGTCATGCTTGGCGCCGCTGCCGGCGGCCGCACGTGCAAGCCGGCGTTGCCCCAAGATCAGGTTCTCGATCCGCGACGACCCGACGGACTCCTGGCGCAGCAGCTGCCGGGAGAGCGCGTCGAGGCCGTGGACGTCGGGCGCGTGCCAGTCGAACTCGCGCACCTCCGCGTCGGCCTCCGCGATCAGTGCGGCTGTCGAAGCCGTCAGCGTCGGATCCCAGTCGAGGATCGGGTCGGGGACGAAGCACTCGATCGTCTGTGCGACACGATGCCGGCGGGGGATGCCGGAGTCGAAGCTCGATCTCCAGGGACGCTGCTCGATGCGGCCGTGAACAGGTTGGGAAACGGTCGCCATAACCAAACCTTATCATCAAAGCTTGGAAAGCGGCGAAGGCATTCCAACCTTCGCCGCTTCCGCCTCGTCTCCCCGCGAGATCAGTGGCGCGGCGCCACCGCCGCGTGCCACGTCCCCACGTCCATGAAGCCCTCGCCGTTCGCGTCGCCCTTCTTCCCGTCGCCGACGAACGTGTAGAGCGGGCGGCCGTTGAACGTCGCCTGGCGGCTGCCGTCGGGGCGCTTGACCACGCCGAGCTTCGCGACGCCCGCGACGGCGCCCCCGGCGGGGACCTTGAGCGGGCGCCAGCTGCTCAGGCACGAGCCCGTGCAGATGAACTTGCCGTGGACCTCGGCGCTCAGCGTGTAGAGCGTGCGGCCCGACGCGGTCACGACGACGCGCTTGTGGAGCGTCGCGTTCTGGGCGGTGTGCACGTGCACGGTGGTCTTCGCGAAGGCGGGCACGGCGAGCGCGGTGAGCGCCGCGGCGCACACGAGCGCGATGGCGATCGCCAGGAAGGCGGCCGGGCGTGCACGCAGCGTGGCCGGGGCGGAGGAAGACGTCGGGTGGGTCGGGCGCATCGGGCGCGGCTCCTTCGGCTCGTGGTTCGGCGTCATGTCCCCCAGGGACGCCGCCGCACCGCGGAAGCTTCCCGCCCCGAGCGCGGCGCTCAGGCGAGCGACCCGTCGGCGACCAGCCAGCGCTGGTCGACGGAGGACACGGCTGCGATCCGTTCGTAGTCGCGGTCGTAGTGCACGAGCGGGACACTTGCGGCCTCCGCGCATGCCGCGAGCACGAGGTCGACCGGCGGAACCCGCCGGTGATCCCCGTTGCCGGCGAGTTGCAGCTGCAGCTCCCGCGTGCGGCGCCATAGCCCCTCCGGCATGGGGAGCGACTCGAACAGTCCGAGCCGCTCCGCGACCTCGCGCGCACGCGCCTCGTTCGCTGCCAACCGCGTCAGCTCCAGCGCCACCAGGTCGCACACGAGCACGAGCCCGGCGGTCACCTGGGCGTTGAACCAGGCGGCGAGGTGGGGGAACCGGCGATCGCGGACCCATGTCCACACGCCGGTGTCGAACAGCGCGGGGCGCTCGAGCTCGATCGGTTCAGGCAGCCTGCTCAGGGAACCGCTCCCGCCGATTGGCCTCGACCTCGGCGGGGGTGCCGTCGATGTCGCGCAGCACGTCGAACCCGGCGAGCGTGCGGCGCCGGGCGACGTCGCGCAGCGCCGCGTTGACGGTTGCGCTCAGGCCGGTGGTGCCAAGCTCGACACGTGCCACCGCAAGCGCCTGCTCGTCGATGTCGACCGTGGTGCGGGACATATGCATCATGCTAGCGCATCAGTGGCCCGCATCGGCGGATTCGCCTACCGCGCCACCACCCGCAACGGCGCCCCGAACGCGCGCTCGAACAGCTCGCCCTGGCGCTCGGCGCCCCAGCGGGCGACGGTGTCGTCGCCGACGGCGTCCAGCTCCAGCTCGACGTCGCCGTCCTTCGACGGGCGCGTCAGGCGCGCGGCGCGGACGACCTGGTCGCGGTTGCGCTCGAGCTGCTCGGCGATCCGCAGCAGCGCGGCGCCGCGCAGGACGAGCTGCTCGTCGCCGTCGCGGCACAGCGGCGCCAGCGCGCCGAGCTGCGGCGTGCCCTTGCGGTGGTAGCGCGCCATCAGCGCGATCAGCGCGACCTCGCGCGGCGTGAAGCCCGGCAGGCCGGAGCCGAGGATCAGGTAGGACGAGTGCTTGTGGTGGTCGTCGTAGTCGACCGCCATGCCGACGTCGTGCAGCAGCGCCGCCGCCTCCACCAGCTCCGGCTCGCCCGGCTCGGGCAGGCCCGCGCCCGGCAGCGCCTCCACCAGCTGGCGCGCGAGGTCGGCGATGTGCTCGGCATGCGGCAGGTCGACGCCGTGCTGGCGCGCGAGGTTGCGCACGCTCGTCGCGCGCACGCACGGCACGAGCGGCGGGTCGGCGGGCGCCAGCAGTCCGCTCAGGAAGATCCCCTCGCGCAGGCCGGCCTCGGTCGCCTCGATCCCGGCCGCGCCGCTGCACTCCAGCACCGCGCGCAGCACGACCGCCGCCGCGAGGATGACCTCGCCGCGCCCGCGCTTGATCCCCGGCAGGCGGTCGCGCTCCTCGGCCGGCCGCGCCGCGAGATCGTCGATCAGGGCATCCAAAGCGTCTGCGCTCAGCACGAACCCCTGCACGCTGTCGAGCGGCAGCTCCGCCACGCGGATCGCGGCCATCGCGAGGTTGCGCACGCTGCCGCCGAGGCCCACGAGCCGGGGACCGCCCGACGCCCCGGCGCCCGCCGCGCCCGCAGCCACCCACGGCGCATCGTCCAGCGCCCGCAGCGTCCGCTCGCGCAGCTTCGCGATCGCGCCGGCCTTCGCCGGGCGGGCGGGATCCGGCTCCGGCAGGTAGCGCTCCGTCGCCCGCACCGCGCCGAGCGGCCACGAGGCGATCGCCTCCGGATGCCGGTCGCGCACCTCGACCAGCTCCAGCGAGCCGCCGCCGAGGTCGAGCACGATCCCGTCCGTCAGCGACGTCGAATTGACCGCCGCGACATACGAGTAGAGCGCCTCCTCCTCGCCCGCGACGACGCGGATCGGCAGGCCCGTCGCGCGGTGCGCGCGGTGCACGAAGGCGGCGCCGTTGGGCGCTTCGCGGATCGCGCTCGTGGCGACCGCGTCGATCGCGTCCGCATGGATGCCGCTCGTCGCGCAGAAGGCGGCGAAGACGCGCAGCGTCTCCAGGGCGTGCGCCATGCGCGCCTCCGACAGGCCGCCGTCGGCGGCGAGGTCGCCGCCGATCCGCACCATCTCGCTCAGCTCGTCGGTGCGCTTCCACCAGCCGCCCTCGCCGGTCGTGAAGACGACGAGCCGGAAGCTGTTGGAGCCGAGGTCGATGACGGCGCGGCGGGGGCTCACGCCTCGGTGAGCTGCGCACGCGCGAGGTGAGCGCGCATCAGCTCCGCCTGCACGTCGCGCGGCTGCCCGCCGGACGGCACGCGGCGGTGGGTCCACGAGCCGTCGGCGGCGAGGTCCCACGCGTTCTCCGTGTCGGCGAGGCAGCGCTCGAGCGTGTCGAGCAGCTCTGAGCGCGCGTCGGGGTCGTCCACCGGCACGACGAGCTCCACGCGCGAGTCGAGGTTGCGCGGCATCAGGTCCGCGGAGCCGATGAAGATGGCCGTCTGCTCGCCGCGCTGGAAGGCGTAGATGCGCGAGTGCTCGAGGAAGCGGCCGACGATCGACACGACGCGGATGTTCTCCGACACGCCGGACACACCCGGGCGCAGGCAGCACGCGCCGCGCACGTTGAGCTCGATCGGCACGCCCGCCTGCGAGGCGCGGTAGAGCGCGCGGATGCAGGCCGCGTCGACGAGCGAGTTCATCTTCATGCGGATGCGCGCGTCCTTGCCCGCCTCGTGCGCGTCGATCGTCGCGTCGATCTCGCCGATGATCCGCTCGCGCAGGTTCAGCGGCGCGACCAGCACGCGGCGGTAGTGCTCGGGGCGCGAGTAGCCGGTCAGCTGGTTGAACAGCTCGGCGATCTCGCCGGTCAGCAGCTCGTCGCAGGTGAAGAGGCCGAAGTCGGTGTAGAGGTCGGCGGTGCCGCGGTGGTAGTTGCCGGTGCCGACGTGCGCGTAGTGGCGCACGCCGTCGCCCTCGCGGCGGACCACCAGCACCGCCTTCGCGTGCGTCTTCAGCGCCGGGATCCCGTAGGTGACGTGCACGCCCGACTGCTCCAGCGCGCGCGCCCAGCCGATGTTCGCGCGCTCGTCGAAGCGCGCCGTCAGCTCCACCAGGCAGACCGCCTGCTTGCCGCGCTCGGCCGCGCGGATCAGCGCCGGCACGAGCGGCGAGTCGTCGCTTGTGCGGTACACCGTCTGCTTGATCGCGAGCACGTTGGGGTCGTTGACGGCCTGGTTGACGAACTGCTCGACGGTGCCGAACGTCTCGTACGGGTGGTGGACGAGCAGGTCTCTCTCGCGGATCAGCGCGAACAGGTCGGTCTTCTTGCCGTCGCGCTCGAACTCCGGCGGCGTGAGCGGCGTCCACGGCGCCTCGCGCAGGTCGCGGAAGCCGGGCAGCTTGACGATCTGCCACAGGTCGACCGGGTCGAGCAGCCCCTCGACCTCGTAGACGTCGCGCTCGCCGACCTCCAGCTCGCTCATCAGCCGCGCTCTCAGCACCGGGTCGGTGGCGGCCGACAGCTCGAGCCGGACGACCTCGCCGAAGCGCCGCCGCCGCAGCTGCGCCTCGACCGCCTCGAGCAGGTCGTCGGCCTCGTCGGAGACGGTGAAGTCGGCGTCGCGCGTGACGCGGAAGACCGTGTGCGCGAGGATCTCCATGCCGCGGAAGAGGTGGTCGAGGTGGTCGGCGATGACCGCCTCCATCGGCACGAACGTGCGCCCGTCGGCGACCGCGATGAAGCGCGGCAGCCCCTCCTTGGGCACCTTCACGCGCGCGAAGCGCGTCTGGTCGGTCGCCGGGTCGCGCACCAGCACGCCGAGGCTGAGCGACAGGTTGGAGATGTAGGGGAACGGCTGCGCCGGGCCGACCGCGAGCGGCGTGAGGGCGGGGAAGACCTCGCGCCGGAAGCGGTCGTCGAGCGCGGCGCGCTCGTCCTCGCTCAGCGCCGGCGGCTCGACGACGCGGATGCCGTGCTCGGCGAGCGCCGGCAGCAGCGAGCGCTCCCATGCGCCCGCCTGCCGCGCGCCCAGCTCGCGCACGCGGTCGCCGAGCTGGTCGAGCAACTCGGCGGGCGGGAGGCCGTCCGCGCTCGTCGCGTCGATGCCGGCGTCGACCTGGTCGTGCACGCCGGCGACCCGCACCATGAAGAACTCGTCGAGGTTGGAGCTGTAGATCGCGCAGAACTTCACGCGCTCGAACAGCGGCCGCGTCGTGTCCTCGACGAGCTGCAGCACGCGCTCGTTGAAGTCGAGCCACGACAGCTCGCGGTTGAGGTAGAGCGACGGGTCGCCGACGGCCGCGGCCGCCTCGCTCGTCGTCGGGCGCAGGCGCTCGATCGCGTTGGCGAGCGGCTCGAGCAGCGGCAGGTCGGGGTAGGCCTCGCGCAGCTCGGCGAGCGACGCCTGGAAGTGGCGCAGCTTCTCCGGGCGCAGGCGCCCGCCGGCCGCGCGCGTCGCGCGCGCGAGCTTGTCGGCCGCCATCACCACGGCGACCTCGGGGCCGGCGGCGATCCCGCGTGCGCGCAGCTCGCGCTTGCGCTCGGCGTAGGCGGCGAGCTGCGGGTCCTCGGTGAGCGCGAGCACGCGCCGCGCGACCTCGGCGCCGCAGCGCTGCTCGATCACGGCCGCGTCGAGGCCGGTGTCCTCGATCACGTCGTGCAGCACGGCCGTCGCGACCGCCGTCTCGTCGCAGCCGGCGTCGAACAGCAGGCGGGCCGTGATCGCGGGGTGCTCGACGTCGGCGGCGGGGTTTCTGCTGCCGCCGCCGTTGACGGCGCTGCCCCGGTAGGCCTCGAGCGCGAGCCGCCAGGCGTCGGCCACGAGCGCGGAGTCGCGCGCGAAGGCGGGCAGTTCGCCGGGCAGCTCCGGGGGGCGGGTGGCGGAGGTCATCGGGTCGATTTTCCGTCCTCGGGGAACACGCGTCGTTATCGGGCGGTTGCGCCTGTGACGATACGGGAAAGAGTTGTTGACGAAGCAACGACCTTGGCGTACAATACCTAGCGTGCCAGTAGGTATTGACATGAAAGGAATCGCCACGAAGACCATAGACACCCAGGCCATCGCCCCCGAGGAGACCACCTTCGACGCCCTCCAGCTGCTGATGCGGGAGGCGCGCAACTGGCCCCTGCTCACGCCGGCGGAGGAGATCGAGCTCGCGAAGCAGATCGAGCGCGGCGACCTCGTCGCCAAGGAGCGGATGGTCAACTCCAACCTGCGACTCGTGATGTCGATCGCGCGCCGCTACCAGGGGCAGGGCCTCTCGATGGGGGACCTCGTCCAGGAGGGCACGCTCGGCCTGATCCGCGCCGTCGAGAAGTTCGACTGGCGCAAGGGCTTCCGCTTCTCGACGTACGCGACCCTCTGGATCCGCCAGTCGATCCAGCGCGGGCTCGAGAACAGCGGCCGCACGATCCGCCTCCCGGTCCACGTCGGGCAGCGCGCCCGCAAGGTCGCGCGCGCGCGACGCGAGCTGACGGCGAAGCTGGGCCGCGAGCCCACCGACGAGGAGATCTCCGCCGAGACCGGCCTCGAGCTGGAGCTCGTGATCGAGGCGGCGAAGGCCGACCGCGAGCCGACGAGCCTCGACCTGCCCGTCGGCGACGACGGCGAGACGTCGCTCGGCGCGCTGATCGCGACCGACGAGGCGAGCCCGCACGAGGAAGTCGCCGACACGCTGCGTCACGAGGCCGTGCAGAAGGCGATCGCCACGCTCCCCGACAAGGAGCGGACGGTCATCCACCTGCGCTTCGGCACCGGCGGCGAGCCGCCGCAGACGCTCAGCGAGGTCGGCAAGCGCCTCGGCCTCAGCTCCACGCGTGCGCGCGAGCTGGAGGAGCAGGCGCTCAAGCGCCTCTCGCGCCAGAGTTCGCTGGCCGCGCTGCGCGAGGCCGCATAGCCCCGACCCCCACGGGTCCCTCCCGCGACCGCGCCCCCCAGCGCGGTCGCGGCCGTTCCGGCGTCAGCCGGCGGCGACGCGCCGCTCGAGCCGGTCGAGCAGCACGTTGACGATCCACACGACGATCGCCGCGCCGACGCCGCTCCAGAAGCCGTCGACGTGGAAGTCGCCCACGACCCAGCTCGTGAGGAAGACCATCAGCACGTTGACGAGGAAGTAGGCGATCCCGAGCGTCAGGACGATCAGCGGGATCGCGAGGATCGCCACGATCGGCTTGACGACCAGGTTCGCGAGGCTGAAGACGAGGCCCGCGAGCACGAACGTGAGCCACGGGCGGCCACCGCTCACATGCACGCCGGACAGCAGCTTGTCCGCCACCCACAGCGCCGCGACGTTGAACGCCCACGTGACGAGAAAGCGCTGCGTCTGCATGCGCGCATCCTCGCGGATCGCGTGGGCGGGCGCCAGGCCTGCGTGTCAGCGAGCGGGCGGGGTCAGCAGCTCGCGCACCGCCGCGGCGACGAGGGCGGGGTGGACGTACGGCGACATGTGTCCGCCGCTGACCATCACGAGGCGGGCGTGGGGGAGCGTCGCGGCGATGCGGCGGGCGTGGTCGGGCGTGACGAAGCTGTCGTGCGCGCCCTCGATCACGATCGCGGGCGTCGCGATCGCGCCGAGCTGCCTGTCGACGCCGGCGATGACGCCGTCGGCGTGGAGCTGCTCGCCGGCGTAGGCGTCGAGGTCGTCGTGCTGCATGTTGATCGCGAGCACCCGCCGCTCGTGGGCTGGGCTCACGGGACCCGGGTCGAACGCCGCCGCGTCGGTCATCTTCGCGGACGCGGTCCGCAGCAACTGCGAGAAGGTCGCGTCGGCGATCGGCTGCACGACCGGCCACGAGAGCACCTGCACGAGGTGCGACTGCGCGCGCTTCACGAACGTCGAGTGCGCGCCGCCGGCCGCCGCGTCCAGCAGCACGAGCCCGCGCACGTCCTGCGGGTAGCGCTCGGCGTAGGCGAGCGCGAGCGTGCCGCCGTACGAGTGGCCGACGAGCACCGGCCGCGCGATCCCCAGCTGCGCGAGCAGCGCGTGGAGCGTCGCGAGCTGATCGGCCCACGGGTGGTAGCCGCCGCTGCTGTAGCCGAAGCCCGGCCGGTCGTACGCGACGGTGTGGACGCCCGGCAGCTGCGCGGTGACCAGGTCGAAGTCCTGCGCCGTCCCGGGCAGCCCGTGGATCAGCACGACCGCCGGAGCCCTTCCCGGCCGCTCCAGCACGCGCACGTCCGTGCTGCCGACGCGCACGATCCGCCCGGTCATCGGCGGCTGGCCGGGGATGCGCCCCCACGTCCAGTTCAGGACGACGACGAGCGCCGCGAGCGCAAGGACGGCTACGAGGACGATCCGGCCGATGCGGGGGCGCGCGCGCACGATCTGTCAGACGCTATGGAATCGGTGGAGCGGACACGCCGGTTTGGCGGTTGGCAGCGTTCCGTCCGGGTGTGGCCGGCTGTGCGCGGCGTCCGCGGACCCCGCGTGAGCGGAGCGCAGCCGCCGCCCTAAGCCGTGCCGAGCTGCCGCGCCGCCGAGCGCTCGGCGGCAGTGGGCTCGCGTGCGGGCGCCGAAGCGGCCGCTGGCGCGGGCCGTGGCGCGACCGCCGTGGCCAGGGCGGTCCCGAGCCCCAGCAGCGCCCACGTCAGCGGGTCCTCGAGGAACGCCGCGTAGACGAGCGTG
>Ga0265319_1001963_pt1 | contig 11634 bp, 4 predicted proteins | sample 4824metaG_FD_192443 | JGI IMG/M metagenome (GOLD analysis project Ga0265319, IMG submission 192443) | Rhizosphere microbial communities from Carex aquatilis grown in University of Washington, Seatle, WA, United States - 4-8-24 metaG | ecosystem: Host-associated > Plants > Roots > Rhizosphere >...
GGGTGCCCCACCCCGCGAGTTACAGCTTTCGCGGTGCATGCCTCGCGGGGTGAGGGCACCCCGCCCACACCAGACCAAACGGAGCAATGATTGCCAATGGGTGGTCATGTCAGAGATCCTTGGCACAGCGAAAACCGAGGGTGAAAAAACGGAATTCCGGTTCGTGATGATAGCGGACGGAACAGCGGACGCCGCTCGGCATGTTCTGTGAGCTGCCGCCGCGGACGGCGCGCTCGGTGCCGGTGGCGGGACCGCGGGGATTCTCGGCGGTGTCGGTCTGGTAGTCATCCGCGGCGTACCAGTCGGCGCACCATTCGGCGGCGTTGCCCGCCATATCGTCGCAACCGAACGGGCTGCGTCCGTCCGGAAAGCTGCCGACGGGTGCGGGATAAATGAAGCCGTCCTTCTCCCGGCCCTTGGACTTCACGTCGGAAGCGAGTTTTTCGCCACCGATGTTGCAGAGGCCCCACTGCCAGTCGTTGCCCCAAGGCCAGCGGCGTCCGTCGGGACCGCGGGCCGCCAGCTCCCATTCCGCCTCGGTGGGCAGGCGCTTGCCCGCCCACTTGGCGTAGGCGTAGGCGTCGAACCAGTCGACTCCGACCACGGGGTTTTGATCGCCGGCGAAGGTGGCGGCGCTATACTGGGCCAGCCGGGCGTAGGCCGGGTCGTGCAACAGCGGATTGAAGTCGCCCCAGTACCGCGGCGTGTGGTCCTTGCCCTTCGGTTGGTCGGGGTGGGCGTAAGCGTCGTCGCCGTTTTTCGCCACATCGGCGAGGAACTTCCGGTATTGGGCGTTGGTGACCTCGTAGCGATCGATCGCGAAGGCCTTGAGCCGAACCGCGTGCGCGGGCCGCTCGTTGGCGAGAGCCCAGGCGGCATAAGCGCGGGCGCGGGGAATGTCCGGCGGGCGCAGCTCGCCGCCGACGTAGGGTTTCGCCGGCAGGTCCGGATGGGCGTCGGCCGTGCCCAGGACAAATTCGATGGCCGGGACGACCATCATCACGGAATCATCCGCGGCGTGACGAATTTCTTGAGGGAGAATTGCCGCGACGGCGCCGGGCGGGGGAGTCAGCGTGGCGGCCGGCGGATTGTCCGCGCGAGTGGTGACCGCGGAAACGAAGACGAGGGTGGCCGCGAAAGCGGCGAGAAATTTCGGAGCGCGGAGGAAGGGCGAGCGAAGCGACGTGGTGCGGCAAACGAGCGCGAGATCGCCATCCACTGCCGCTCCGGCGGGGGAAGCGGGAGGTGGCGCCGAGGCCGGCGATTCCGCCCTAGAGGTTGAGCCGATGGACGCGCGCGGTTTCATTCGATGGAAAGCAGGTAGTTCACGAGATCGTCGATCTCCTGGCTGGTGAGCTGGGACGTGCCGCCGTGGGAGTCGCTGGCGATGCGGCCGCCCGACTTGAGGTGCAGCTTCGCCTGCGGCGTTCCCTTGAGAATCATGTAGGTTTCGTTGAAACCGATCTCGCGGCGGCCCGGTCGTTCGGGATAGCCGCCGAACAGCGGCTCGTATTTGAACCAACCCAGGCTGGTCTGGCCGGGGACGGAAACCACTTCGCGGAGCGTCCGGGCCATGCCGTTGTGGAGGAAATCCGGCGGCTGGTCCCACAAGCCGCGGAGCTGCGTCGGCGTGAAGTGCGCCTCCTCGTCCTCCGCGCGGCCGATGTCCCACGGCTCGAGGTCGCGGCGGATGCCGGCGATGTAATCGAGGCGCTCCATGCTGATCAGCGTGAAGCCGCATTCGCGGTTGGTGAACATGACCTGCGGCGGCACCACCTGCCGGGGGTTGTTCGGAAAATCCTTCTTGGCGAAATTCGGCGCGGGGTGGCAGGAGGCGCAGCCGAGCTGCGGGTGGTTGAAGATGGCCTGCCCGCGGCGGATCGAGGCGCTGTCCGGATCGAACGGGTTCGGCATCAGGCGGGGCTCGTTGGCCTGCCACTCGCCGACGAAGCGTTGAAAATCGCGGAGCACGAAACCCTTGCCGAAATACTTGAGGCTCGTCTGGCGGAAGAACTCGTCGCGCCGCTCCTCGATCGTGGCGTCGCTCTTGTCGAGCAGGACCATCTTCGACTGGACGTCGGCCATGAGCGGAACATGCGTGTGCCCTTCGAGCCAGGAGAAATCGCCGGCGGCGACGACCCCCGCGCCCTTGAAATCGTCCGTCGGGCAGTGCTCCATGAGCATGGAGTGCGGCGTGTAGGCGGTGAGCGTGCCCTCGAGGAAGAACGGCTGGATGCCGTGCAGGCTTTTCTGCGACAGCGCGAGGAAGGTCGCCCCCTCGACGATCTGGCCGACCTTGTCCTTGGGCGAAAGGTATTCCTGGCCCATGACCTGGCTGACGCCCCAGGCCCGGCCGTCGTTGAGTTCCAGATAGTGGCAGCTGATGCAGGCGCTGTCGCGGTCCGAGGAAAAGAGCGCGCTGTGGACGAGAAACTCGCCGCGCTCGGCATCGGTGCCGGGCATCGGCACCCGCAGGATCGACGGGTCGACGATCACCTCGCGGGAAGTGCCGGCGGCCGTGTCGATGATTGAAACGGTGCCGCCCAGAAAGTTAGCCACGAAAATCTTCCCGGCCGACGGGGTGCCGGCGAGGCCCGCCGCGATGCCGAACGGCTGGAAGCCCGTCGGGTAATTCCTCACCGGCGTGAGGATGTCGCTGGGATCCGCCGCGTCCGGGTTGACCTTCAACGCCTGGACTTCGTTGGTCCCCTGCATCGAGACGAAGACCCGGTCGCCGACGAAGGTCATGCGTTCCGGCAGCGAGCCGACGACGCGCATCAGATCCGGTGGGATGTCGCCCTTGATGTCGGCGAACATCGATTCGGCGGTGTCCGAGGTGTAGCGCACCCAGTTCCGGTGCGACTCGTACCGGTTCGCCAGCAGCAGGTGCTTCAGGCCGTCCGCCGGCGGCTCCTCCGGAATGGGGAGGGCCGTGACATCAATCGCGACCAGGTCGTTCTGGATATCGCGGAACTTGATGGCGGCGGTGCCGTCGACCGCATCGTAAGGGCCGAGGATTTCCTGCTGGTCCTTTGGGAGCACGTTGCCGGTGGCGAGATCGCGCCGGATCGTGAAATTGGCCGCGGGATTCTTCGGATCCCAGCTCTCGGCACCCCAAGGGTCGCGCTCGCGGGCCACACCGAAACCGACGCCCATCGTCGTCACCAGCAGCCAGTCGTGTCCGGTGACGGGTGAGCGGAAGATCTTCACCTCGTTCACGACATTCTGGATGTAGATGGCGCCGACTTCGCGGTTCGTCCGGGCGTTCACGATCGAGATGTTCTGGGTGGCGGTGTTGCCGACGAAGAGGAAACGGCCGTCGGAACTCAGCACGACCGTCTTCGGCTTGCTGTGAGGATTGCCGACGGGGATGCCCGGACCCGGCTGCGTGGAGTCGATCCACCGGGCGATCGTCCTGTAGTCGGGGTCGGCGGCCGGATCCTCGAAGATCGCCCGCTGGCCCGCATGGCTCCGGAACAGGGGCATCGTGTCGGCGTAGCCGCCGTCGCGCGTGCGCGTGACCGCCCGGAGCAGCCGGCTTTCCGCGGAACGGCCCGGAGTGATGTGGTCGAGCGCGGAGAGGAAGCTCGCGTGCAGGTCCGCCCCGGCGACAAAGCCGCCGCGCTTCACGTCGTGGCAGTTGGTCGTGCCACAGTTTTGCTGGAGGATCCGGCCGACGCCGTTCGGGGCGAAGTAAGCTTGATCGTCGAGTCCGCCGATGACGCGCATCTTCGCCTCGAAGCGGTCGCCCTCCGCGGCGATGTCGATGACGAACACCTCGTCGAGATACCGGTTGGCGACCCAGGCGGTCCGGCCGTCGGGCGAAAACGTCAGGCCCTGACAGTAGAAATCGAGTGGAATTTCCGCGACGACCCGGTCGACGTGGGTGTCGATCACGCTGGCGAAATTGGAAAAGCGGTTGGTGACGACGAGGAAGCGTCCCCCCGGATGCAGGCTGAGGCGGAAGGGTCCCGAGGCCGGCGCCCCGGTCTCGCCGTCGGGCTTGAGGAGAATTCGTTTGATGACGGTGCCGCGGGCCGCGTCGCAGACCACGACCTCGTGGCCTGGATGCATCTCCGAACCGAGCAACCCCACATAAACCTTCCGGCCGTCGCCCGACAGCGCCACGTCGAAGGGCTTGGCGCGGACCGGCCGTGGTTCGGGCGATGGATTGGGATTGGGCACGGGCCGCAGACTCTGGCGGGCCCAGGTCTGGCCATATTCCCATTGCCGGCTGGTCAGTTTGCCGAAGCGCGATGCCGGACGGCCGCCCAGGCCGGCGCGGTCCGCCTCGGTGGAGATCTCCGCGGACATGACCCCGCGCAGGAGCGGCGGATGGTCCACCGTGTAACCGGTGCCCGTTCCCGACGCGTCGTCGGTTTGGGCGCGGACCGGGATGGCCGGCAGGGCGAGGGCCAGGGCAGCGATCCGGGCGACGTGGGCGGCGAAATGGGTGCGCGGATGCATCAGAGGCTCCTCAGGTAAGCGACCAGGTCGTCGAGCTCCTGATCAGTGAAACCCTTCGTCCGGCCGTGGACATTGTCGGGGTTGTGGTCGGTGAAGATCGAGCGCAGGGTCGGCGCGCGGCCGTCGTGCAAATAGGGGGCCGTCCGGTAGCAGCTGCGCAGCGAGGGCGTGTCGAAGCGGTTGCGGAAATCGTTCGACGTGCCGAAACCGAGGTCGTGAAACTTGAGGTCGGAGAACGACGGCGCCGGATGGCAATTGTCGCAACCGGCGACCGTGAAAAGTTGCTTGCCGCGGGCGAGGACCTCGGGGGTGCGGTTGCGGTAGGGGTTCGGCGCGCGATCGGGATGGCCGAGATACTCGACCATCGGTTTCTGGATGTGGGCCATCGGCACGAAACCCTGGAAGCGCTCCCCGGCGCCGACGCCGTCCGGCAGATCCGCGCGGACGCCGCTCCACATCGCCGGGGGCGTGTCGTGGATATCCTGCAGCGACTTGTTGTTTTTCGGATTGCCCAGGCCGTCATTGGAGAGATCCCAGTTCAGCCCGTCGCTCGTGGCGTCTTCCTGGTGACAGCTCGCGCAGCTGACCCAGTTCTGGTAGGTGATCCGCGCGTCGCAGGTCAGGAGTTCGCCCTGCCGGTAGGGCGTCATCTCCACCGGGGCCCCGAGGGGAATCACAGCCCGGACGGCGCCGGACTCGGCGTCGAGGACGCTGACGGTGTCGCTGAAATAGTTGGCGACGAGCAGCTCGCCGGTGGCTTCGCTCAGAGCCAGCGACCGGGGGCCGAGCCCGCCCGCGGGAAGCCGCCGGGCGATGTGTCGTTGCTCCAGGATCTCGACGTCTTCCTCCAGCCGCTGGACCCGGTCGGGGGTCGTCTCCTGCACGAGTTGGAGGGTGGCGGGCACGTCGACGATCGCGACTTCGTGGATGCCGGCGAGGCTGACGTAGAGGCGTTTGTTGTCCGCGGACAGGGCGAGACCGGTGGGGTTGGCGGCGCCCGAGAGAAGATGATCGAGGAGCAGGGTGACGCGCCGGCCGTGGTGGGTCAGGTCGAGGACCGAGAAGCCGTTGGAGTTGATCCAGCCGCGCTCGATTTGCACGGTCGGCACCTCCGTGTGCGACACCAGGTTGGCGACGAAGGCCCAATGGCCGTCGCGGGTGCAGACGATCCCGCGCATCAGCGACGCGCGGCCGAGGTCGTAGCGTTCGATCTCGCGCCCGGCTTTTGTGTCGAGGACCGAAAGCCACGGCGACAGGCCGTTGGAGACGATGAGCTGCGCGCCGTCGGTCGTTTCCGCGGCGAAACGCGGCTGGTTGCCCACCGGGACTTCCGCCAAGGTGCGGCCGGAGTCGGCGTCGATCACGGACACGCTGCCGGAGACCACATTGACCACGAAGAGCCGCCGGCCGTCCGCGGAGGCGACCACGCCGCAGGGTTCGTCGCCGGCCAGGATCGACCGCACGACCTTGCCGAGCGCCACGTCGATCACGTCGACTTTGCCGCCCGCGCCGCCGACGTCGCCCCAGGAGCAACTGACAAAAAGCAAGCGGCCGTCACGGGAAAATGCCGCCTGGTCCGGCCGGGCGCCGACCGGGATTTCGGCGAGCACTTTCCGCCCGCGAACGTCGACGACCGAAACCGAATTGGCGGTGTAGTTGACGACGTAGGCTTTCTGGCCATCGGGCGCGAGGCAGATGAATTGCGGGGACCGATATACGGGCGTGGCGGGGCGGCCGGTCTCGGGCGGGAATTTTGGCGTCGGCGGGTCGTGCGCGATGACGGGCGCGATCTTCTTCGCGGGGTCGCCGGCCTGGGTTCTCCGCCAGCGGATATACGCCATGATCTTGGCGAGCTGGTCGTCGGCCAGGTCGCGCCGGTACGCCGGCATCTGCACGATCTGCCGGTCGAGAAAAAGCCGCGCCGCCGGATTCTCCCAGAGGCGTCGCGGGTGGCCGTTGATGATCCACTCGCGGAGTTCCGCGTCGTCGCGCACGAGTTCCGGGTATTCGTCGCCGTCCCACGCTGGAATGTGCCCCTTGAAACTGCCGGGATTCGCATCGCCGCCCACGCCGCCCGGCCCATGGCAGGCAAAACAGCCCAGGCGCGCTGCCTCGTACCTGCCTTCGTAAGCGATCGGAGTAATATCCGTATCGAAGGCCGAGACGGCGCGAAAGTAGACGAGGAGATCGGCCAGTGCCTGCTCGGACAGGCGTCCGCGGTAGGCGGGCATCGGCAGCAGGGGTTTCCGCCCGAGCGCCAGGTCGACGTTCTTCAGCCGGGCGGGCACGCCATCCAGGATCCATTCGCGGACCTCCTGTTCGTTCAACGCGAGCGTGGCGACGGCCGGACCGTCCCAGCCGGGGACCTGCTGGCCCCGCGCCCCCGGGTCGGCCACGCCCCCCCGGCCGTCGGGACCATGACAGGCAAAACAACCGAGACGGTTGGCAATCGCGCGCCCCCGCAGCGCCGGAGTGGATTCGGCCTGGCGGTTGAGGCGGGCGGCGAGCACGAGGGCGGCTGCGCCCAGCACCAGGCCGCCAAAGATGAGCCATCTGGTGCGGGTGGAGCTCACGCGTTCCAGGGAAAAAAGCAGCGGCGGGGAGGTTGTCCGGCGGGCAACATAAAGCGGGGTATTTGATGGTCGCAGAAGTTGCTGCCGGACGCTCCGCAGCGATTGGTTGGCATGGCGCGAACGTTGTGGGCAACTCGCCCCGCATCCCCGGCACTTCGCCCCAACGTCCCGAAATCTCCTCGGGAAAGCGACATTTCAGACGCGCCGCCGATGCTTTGTTTTTGGCGGATACTCGGCATATTTTGTTTTCGCCGAACGCGCCCTTGCCTCGCGGGGAACAACGCGGGACAATCGGCGCATCCCCTCAATCTCGTGTTGTCCTGGCTTCGCCCGATCTTCTTTTCCCTGATTGCGTTTTTCGTCGCGATTTCGGCGGGCCCATCCGCGGCCGCCGAACCCGCGGCCGCAGCCAAACCCAACCGGCTGCTCAACGAGAAGTCGCCGTACCTGCGGCAGCACGCCTACAATCCCGTCGACTGGTTTCCCTGGGGCGAGGAGGCCTTCGCCAAGGCCCGCCGGGAGAACAAGCCGATCTTTCTCTCGATCGGCTACGCGACCTGCCACTGGTGTCACGTGATGGAGCGGGAATCGTTCACCGATCCGGCCGTCGCCGCGCTGCTCAACGCGAATTTCGTGGCGATCAAGGTCGATCGGGAGGAGCGGCCGGATCTCGACCGCATCTATCTGACCTTTGTCCAGGCTTCGACCGGCGGCGGGGGCTGGCCGCTGTCGGTCTGGCTGACGCCCGAGCTCAAGCCGTTTTTCGGCGGCACCTATTTTCCGCCTGAAAGCCAGCCCGGGCAGCCGGGGTTCAAGACGGTGCTCACCCGTCTCGCCGGGATGTGGAAAAACCAGCGCGACGAACTGGTCGGGCGCTCGGAACAGATCGTGGCGGCGCTGGCGGCCGACACGCGGGCCGATCCGGCGACGGCCGCGCTGCCGGTGGCCGCCCTGCGCCGCCGCGCCCTGGCGGCCACGCGCGACACGTACGATGCTGAACGGGGCGGTTTTTCCGCGGCACCGAAATTTCCGGAGCCGCCCCTGCTCGAGTTTCTTCTCGACGTGCAGGCGATCTCGGCGGACCCGACCGAGCGGAAAGAGACGCTCGCCATGGCGCTCAAAACCCTCCGGGCCATGGCGGCGGGCGGGCTGCACGACCAGCTGGGGGGCGGTTTTCACCGGTATTCCGTGGATGCAGACTGGCGGGTGCCGCACTTTGAGAAGATGCTGGTCGATCAGGCGCAACTCGTGGGCGCGTACCTGTCTGCGTGGCAGATTTCCGCCGATCCCGTGCTCCGTGATGCGGCGCGGGACACGTTGGAATACGTCCGGCGCGACCTGACCGACCCGGCCGGCGGATTCTATTCGGCGGAGGATGCGGACAGCGAGGTGAGCCGGGAGACAGGGGCGGCGAGCGGCGATCGCGCCGAGGGCGCGTTCTATCTCTGGACCGCCCGGGAAATCGAGCGGGCGCTCGGCCCGCACGATGCCGCCGTTTGCGATTTCGCGTTTGGGGTCGAGGCCGGTGGCAACGCCGGACCGGAGTTGGCCGGCCGGAACGTACTCTACCGGGCGCATCCGGCCACCGAGTGCGCCGCGAAGTTCGGGCTGGGCGAGGATGCGGCCCGCCAGCTCCTCGCCAGCGCAGTGCTCCGCCTGCGCGAAGCCCGGGCCAGGCGTCCGCGACCGCTGCGCGACGACAAGGTGGTCACCGCGGCAAACGGGCTGATGATTTCGGCGTTCGCCCGGGCGGCGCAGGTATTCGATGATCCGGCCAGCGCGGAGACCGCGGCGCGGGCGGCGGCTTTCCTGCGGGCCCGGCTTTTCGACGCGAAGACCGGCCGGTTGGCCCGCAGCTACTGCGCCGGCCGGTGCGACGAGCGCGGCTTCGCCGAGGACTACGCGTTTTTGATCCAAGGGCTGCTCGATCTTTACGAAACCACCTTCGACCTCCAGTGGCTGGAGTGGGCCGTCCAGCTTCAGGGAAAACAGATCGAACTTTTCTGGGACCCCGCGGCCGGCGGATTTTTCGCCAACACGACCGATGACGCCAGCGTCCTGCTGCGTTTGAAGGAGGATAACGATGGGGCCGAGCCGTCGTCGAATTCGGTCGCGGTGCGCAACCTCGCGCGGTTGGCCGCGATGTTGCACCGCGATGACTGGCGAGACCTGGCCGCGCGCACGGCGCGGACCTTCGGGCCGCAATTGGACCGGGCGCCGCTGGCGATGCCGCTGCTGCTGGCCGCGGCGGACTGGCTCGAAACCTCGCCGCAGCAGGTGCTCATCCAGGGCGACCCGGCGTCGCCCGCGACCGCGGACCTGGTGGACGAGGTCTGGCGGCGTTTCCTGCCCCGACACGTATTGGTGCGCATCGACCCCGCGAGCCGGGCGTTTTTTTCTTCGAAACTGCCGGTGGTCGCGGATTTGCCGGCCATGGTACCCGGCATGGCCACGGCGTATCTCTGCGAAAATTTCACCTGTCAGCTGCCGACGCACGACCCGGCCGGGCTGGCCAAGCTGCTCACGCCCGGGACTCCGGCCCGCTGAAGCACGGGAGTGGCGGCCCGCGACCGAACGGGCTCGGCGGGGGCAGGACGGGCTGGGGTGGAGTGCGGCGGAAACGGGGCGAGTTGCCTTCAATGTTCGCCGGTTGAAGACCAATTTGTGCGCAGCTTGCGGGCGCCACCCGCTGATAGACTGACGCGTATTTTTCACCCTGCGCAGTCCCCTCCGTGTTTGCGCGCCGCAACCCCGCGGCCCGAAACCCCGCGTTTCCCCATGAAGATCCTGATCCCGTTGCCCCGCGTCGCCCTGTTCGCCCTGGCGCTCGCTTCCTTGTTTGCGACCCAACCTGCTCCGGCTGCGACCCCCGGCCTGCAGTCAATTCCCTTCGCAAAAAAAAGCGGGACTGGTGAAAAGATGACCTTCACCGCCATTCCCGCGAGCGAATCCGGACTGATCGTGGAAAATCCCTACGACGATCCGGCGATGTGGGGCGACCGCTACCAGGAGTTCTCGACCGGAGCGGTCGGCTCCGGCCTCGCGGTCGGGGATCTCAACTGCGACGGCACGCTCTACCTTTTTGTCGCCAACAAGACGCGCCCGAACCAGCTCTTCCGCCAGGTGGCGCCGTTCAAGTTCGTCGACGTCACCGCGGAGGCCGGCGTGGCCGGGCCCGCGGCGGCGAACGGCGTGGGCTGGAAAACGGGGGTGACGATGGCCGATTTCAACAACGACGGCTTTCTCGACATCTACGTCTGCCGCTACAACGCCCCGAATCTGCTCTACCTGAACGACGGCCACGGGCACTTCAAGGAAGTCGGGCACCAAGCCGGGGTGGATCTCGTCTCGGGCAGCGTGGTGGGGGCGTTTGAGGATTACGATCGCGACGGGTTGCTCGATCTCTTCGTCCTGACGAACGTGCTGGACGCAAGGCGTTCGCCCGACGGTGAGGTGTGCCATCTCTACCACAACCGCGGTGACGGCACGTTTGAGGACGTTTCCGTGAAGGCCGGAATCTCGCACGAGCCGGCCCACGGACATTCCGCGACGTGGTTCGACTACAACGGCGACGGGTGGCCCGACCTCTACGTGACGAACGATTTCGCGGCGCCGGACCATTTCTACCGCAACAACGGCGACGGCACGTTTACCGACGTCCTCGCCACCGCGATGCCGCACACGACGTGGTTTTCGATGGGATCGGATTCGGCCGACATCAACAACGACGGCCGGCCCGACCTGTTCGTGGCCGAGATGGCCGGCACGACGCATTTCAAATCGAAGGTCGCGATGGGCGACATGGGCGGGCTCGTCAACTACATGGACACGCTCGTCACGCCGCAGTACATGAAAAACGCGGTGTTCCTGAACTCCGGCACCGACCGGTTCTACGAGATGGCGAAGATGACCGGGCTCGGCAGCACGGACTGGAGCTGGTCGCCGCGTTTCGAGGATCTTGACAACGACGGCTGGGTCGACCTCCACGTGACCAACGGCATGGTGCGGCCATTCATCGACTCCGATCTGCTCAACCAGATCAAGAAACTGCAATCGCAACGCGAAATCATCGCGTTGATGAAGGGCCGCCCGCCGCAGAAGGAAACGCATCTGGCCTTTCGCAACGATCACAATCTCCACTTCACCAAGGTCCAGAAGGACTGGGGCCTCGACCACACCGGCGTCAGTTTCGGCTCCGCCTTCGCCGACCTCGACAACGACGGCGACCTCGACCTCCTGTACGTCAACTACGACGACACCGTCAGCCTTTACCGCAACGATTGTCCGGCGGGCAACAGCATCGAGGTGCAGTTGAAGGGCACGACGAGCAACAAGTTTGGCGTAGGCGCGCAGGCCCTGGCCCACACCGAACAAGGCCTCCAGACCCGCCGCATCACGGTGGCGCGCGGCGTACTGTCCTCCTCCCAGCCGATCATGCATTTCGGTCTCGGCGCCAGCACGGGCGTGGCCGAGCTCGAGATTCGCTGGCCGAGCGGGAACGTGCAGAAATTTCAAAATCTCGCCGCCAACTGCCGGTACGTTGTCACTGAGCCGGCAGGTCCGGCGCAGCTCCCGCCCGCGGTGACGGGCCGCC
>Ga0265319_1001965_pt1 | contig 11612 bp, 10 predicted proteins | sample 4824metaG_FD_192443 | JGI IMG/M metagenome (GOLD analysis project Ga0265319, IMG submission 192443) | Rhizosphere microbial communities from Carex aquatilis grown in University of Washington, Seatle, WA, United States - 4-8-24 metaG | ecosystem: Host-associated > Plants > Roots > Rhizosphere >...
TCATGGTTCGTTTAAAAAATTACTTTCTTTCCGATGCAAGTGCGGTTCGTCACAAAATTGCGGTCGCAAAGAATCCGTGTGGAAGTCGGGATTCGTGGATCTTTTGATCGAAGATTCCCTGCTTGATGGATTGCCACCGGAACGCCGTCGCCGGGCCTGTGCAAATCCAACCGTGAGCCGGTACGTTTTGTGCGTTCCCCGAGTCCTTCCAAGAAAACCATGACCACCCGTCTCTCGACCGCCCCCAACTTTCCGTCGGACCTGGACCTTGTCCATCTGCGCCGGGTCATTGCGCTATCCGCCGCCGCGAAGGAGTCCGGCAAGCATCCGTTCGCGGCGATGGTCGTCGACCGTCAAGGCCGGATCATCACCGAGGCCGGCAACAACTCGCTCCCGCCCGACGGCGATCCCACGCAGCACGCGGAACTCACCGCCGTCGCCCGGGCCGCCAGCCTGCTGCCGCCCGGTGAGATGGTCGCGGCCACGCTCTACACGAGCGCCGAGCCGTGCTGCATGTGTGCCGGCGCCATCTATTGGTGCAACATCGGCCGGGTCGTCTATGCGCTGTCCGAGCACCGGTTGCTCGAACTCACGGGCGCGCATCCGGAGAACCCGACCTTTTCCCTGCCGTGCCGCGAGGTCCTGGCGCGCGGGCAACGCACGATCGCGGTCTTGGGGCCGGCATTGGAGGACGAGGCTGCCGCGGTGCATCAGGGGTTCTGGCGGTCGTAGCGAGATCGCTCTGCCAGATCCGGCGGTCTCCCTGGTGCCAATCGTCCCGGTGCCGCCGGCATCGGCAACCCACCCTCGGGAAGGAGGGTTGCCGCAATTCAGCCTGTCACCACGCGTACGTGGCGCTGCCCGTGGTCTGACGCGCTGCCGCGGGAACGGAGGGCACGGCCTGGAAACTGGAATTCCACAGGTTGCCGACTTGGAGCCCCAGGGTCAGCCCGTGGATTTCCGGGGGCCGGAAATAAATTCCGAGCGCACTGAGCACCGCGTTGTTGCCGCCCGCAGTCCGCAGGAGATTGTCCGCCTGCAGCCGCGCATCATTGTCGAGGCGGACCTCCCAGCCTCCGCCGAGCCGCGCGATGAATGCCGCGGTCAGACGCTCCCGTGGATAGTTGAGCGCGTAGAAACTCGCGTTCACGCTGGCGGAGCCGTAGTTGGCGTCCTTGGCCAGCCAGGTTCCGCCCAGCACCACGTCGAGGAACGAGAAACTGCGGCGGGCGAATATCTCAACGCCAGTCGTGTCGATATCGACGGGATTTGCCGTCCGCGCGATCACCCCGGTCTGATAGGTCCAGTCCACCAGCCGGTCGTCCCGCCGGTAGAACAACGCCGTGGACGCGGCCCAGCCTAGCCAATTGCCGCTGGTTCCGATTTCCAGGTTGTGACTAGTCTCACGGCCGAGGTTGGGATTGCCGCGGAACAAGCCGGAGGTCGGGCTCGAATCCAAGGCGGTGTAGGTCGGCACCTGGGTTGATTTCGCGTAGGAGAAGTAGATCCGCTGCAGAGCCGCTCCCGCAGCATGGCGTTCCTCGGCGACGGTGAAAACCGGGGAGACGGCGGAACCGTCGCGGTTCGTATCGTCCAACGTGGCGCCCGTCGTCACCACAAGCGTACGATCCGCGTCGACCGGCCAGCGCTTCTCCGGGAAGAGTCCCGCCGTCGCGTACGTGCGCGAATGAAAATTGCCGAACGTGAGGGAGGTCGACTTCAGGTCGTCCCGGGACACACCCGCCTTGTAGCCCAGCGCGAGGCCGTCCACCGTGACCTGGCCGTCCACCGAGGCCCCGGCCACGCGTGTGGTGTGCTGGAAGGGATGCACGGGGCCGACCGGGGCAAAGCGGTTGAAGGCGTAGTCGTCCTTGTTGCGCCGCCAATAGGTGCCGAACTCGACGTAGTCACCGCCAGTAAATTGCTGCCGGTGGTTGAGGGCAAGGAGGACGGTCTCCAGGTTCTCCGTCTCGTCGGAGTTGAACGGCGTATAGAGGTTCGGCCAACCGAAGAACTTCGCCTGATAGCCATAGACCAAGTCAGTCTGCGAGTCCTTGTCTGCCAGCTGCAGTCGCGCGCTGACCCGGTCGAAATGACTGTCGCCAAAAGGCACCGACCCGTCCGAGGCCTCATGCGCCACTGATGCGTCCGCCGCGAGCTGACGACCGGCGAGGTGCGTGTCGCTCACATATCCCTGATAGAGCTCCTCGTGGTCCGTGGCGAACTGGCCGCCGCCGACCGTGGCGAAGCCGGCCGTCCGAATGGGCCGCCATCCGTACGCGATCGTGCCGGCGTTGGCATTCCAGCCGCGGGCCGAATTGTCCGCTCCGGTCAGAACCTCCGGCGCACCGAGCATTGCCGGCGCTATCGGGATCTCGGCCAGGTAGTGCCCGGTCTGCGGGTCGAACAGCGACAGCGCCCCGAGACGGATTCCTGTGTTTTCAAAAATGCCGCCGCGAATCGCGATGTCCGCCTGCCCTTCCGCTTGATTCCGGCCCTGAACATCAACCCGCGGCTCGAAGCTCAGCACCGAAACGGGCATGCCAAACGTGCCAACCGGGTCCTGGTTCGCCACGCCGGGCGAATAGACGGTGACATCAGGCAGGCTGACCGCGCCCGGCTGGGCCCGCAGCAGGGCGGGCAGCAGACTCGCGGCAGCAACAAGGACGACAAAAGGAGTTTTCATCAGCGCGAACCGCTAACCATCTCGATTGCAAAAACAAGTTAATAGTTAAGCACTCTCGATTAACAAGGATCTCAGCCAATTCATGAGCCAGCTCAGATCGCGGGCCGGATTTACCTGCAAGCCGGGACGGACGGATTATCCCTCGCCGTCGTTGCCAATGGCCTCCACCGGGCAGCCTTCCAAGGCCTCCATGCAGAGGTCGATTTCCTCCTGCGTGGTCGGTTGCTTGAAGACGTACGAATAGCCACCTTCATCGTGGCGGGTGAAAAACGCCGGCGCGGTCTCACGGCAGAGGTCGCAGTCAATGCACTGCTGATCGACATAAAACTTGCCTGCGATATTCGGCGCCCACTTGTCAGCTTTATTGGCCATAAGTCCAAGGAACAAGGCGCCAACGCCCGGTGCTGTCAAGCGGCACCTCCCGCCCGGTCGCCGGCCTCCGGGCCGGGCCGCGCGGCGCAGTCACGCGCCAGGATCGCCGCACCGGATCATCGCTCGCCCCGACGGTGGAATCGCGACAAATCAACGGGAGCTGGCTTGTGTTTTCCACCGGACTTTCTAGGCTTTGCGCGATGCTTTACGACCGGCCCTACATGCGGAACGACTACCAGGGAGAGAAGACCCCGTTCCTCGTCTGGCTGCTGTCCGCCACGATCGCCGGATTCGTCATCCAGCAAATCTTCACGGTCTGGATCGGACCCTCCGTGTTCGACTTCGAATCGCTCGCGGCGCTCTCGATCGCCGGCCTGCGTCACGGCTACGTTTGGACGCTCGCGACGTATCCGCTGCTGCATCGCGGTGTGCTCCACCTGCTGGTCGTCATGCTCAGCGTGTTTTTTATCGGCCGTGAATTGCGACCGCACGTCAGCGACCGCCGGCTCGGCTGGCTGACACTGGCCGCGGTGGTGGCGGGCGGGCTGGCGTGGCTGGCCGTGAGTTCCCGCCACGGGCCAGCCGACACGCTGATGGGCGCGACCCCGATTCTCTGCTGCTATTTCATCGTCCTGGCGTGCCTGTTTCCCAACCGCGAGATCTCTTTCCTGGTCTTCTTCATCCTGCCGGTCACGACCCGGCCGAAATACGTCGCCTGGATCGCGCTCGGCATCGACCTGTGCGGATTGTTTTTCAGCGAGATTCCCGGGGGGCGTTTCGCGACCGGGATTCCCTACTCCGCGCACCTTGGCGCAATGCTGGTCGGCTGGCTGTATTACCGGTATGTGCATGACACCGGCTGGCCGTCGTTCAAGCGGGCCGAGGTCGAGTTGCCGCGCTGGATGCAGCGCAAGGGCGGCACGTCCATCGCGGCACCGACCTACCGGGTGAATGTATCCAGCCGCCAGGACCTCCGCGCGGAGGTCGACCGGATCCTCGACAAGATCAACAGCCACGGCTTCGGCTCGCTGAGCGCGGCGGAAAAACGCCTGCTCGACGAGGCCAAGGATTTGCTCAGCCGGCGCTGATGCCCTAACATCGTCCGGAAAACGCAGCATCGAACGCCGACCGGCACAAACCCTCCCTCGACCGGTCTTGAATCACCGCCCCCAAATCAAACCTTGGCCCGCCCGCCCTCCCCACCTTTTCCCATGATCTTTTTCCCCGACAACTTCCGCTCCTCCACCCGCCGTTTTGCCGCCGGGATGCTCGCAGCCCTGCTGCTTCCGCTCGGGTCGGTGCTCGGCGCCGATATCGGCCCGCCGATTCCCAAGCCCCAGGATCCGACGGCGCTGGTCGGTGCGCCTTCCCGGCTCGCGGACCGGAAGTTCGAGCCCTCCGCGACCCTCCGCATCGAGGCGCATTCGCTCGTCGATCTCCTCGAAGAGGTGAACTACAACCGCGACGCCGTGCGGGCCAGCGACTATGAGGGCGTCATTCCCGACTTCATGGGCGAGCTCGACGGCCAGCGCCTCATGTTTCTCGGCAGCGACAAGGCGGGTTTCGCCGAGCGCTACGGGAAGAACCTCTACTGGAACATCAAGAACCTCGGCAACATCGAGGCCGCCTACACCATCTTCTCGGTCTATCTGACCCGAACGGAGGCCCGGGTGAACTGGATCATGGAGGAGCTGAAGAAGGACGTGGACCTCACGACCAACGAATTCTATCCCGCCGACCGGTCAAAAGCGGAATGGCCCGCCGATGCCGCCGCGGCCGACGATCTTTGGCGGCGCCGTCTCAAGTACGAAATCCTCGGCGAGGTCTTGAACAAGAAGACTGCACCCAAGGCGGGAGCCGCCAGTGATGCCGACAAGCCCAACGCCGCCATCCCGGCGAAAGAGGGCGACAAGACCGCCGCCGTCGCCACTGGCGCGAAGGATGCGGCGTCCCCGGTGGCCGTCGCCGCCGACGACCCCAAGAAAATCATCGAGGAGGCCAAAGCCACCGTCCGGAAACGTTATGAGCGAATGCTCAAGAACGTCGGTGAGATCGAAAACGGCGAGATTGCCGAGATGTTTCTTTCCACCGTCACTCAGCTCTACGACCCGCATTCGTCGTACTTCTCGGCGGAATCCTTCGAGGATTTTGGCATCCAGATGAAGCTCCGCCTCGTAGGCATCGGGGCTATGCTGAGCCTGGAGGACGACTACTGCGTGGTGAAGGAACTCGTCCCGGGCGGTCCCGCCGACCTGAGCAAGCAGCTTCACGCCAATGACAAGATCATCGCCGTCGCACAGGCCGGTGGGGAACCGGTCGAGGTGATCGGCATGAAATTGCGGAAGATCGTCGAGATGATCCGCGGCAACAAGGACACCCAGGTCCACCTGATCCTGCAGCCGGCCGACGCGACCGATGCCTCCGCCCGCAAGGAAATCGTGCTCACGCGTGATCTGGTCAAGATCGAGTCCTCGCGCGCCCATGGCGCGATCTTCGACGTGCCGGACGCCGACGGCAAGATCACCCCGGTCGGCGTGATCACCCTGCCCAACTTCTACAATGCCAACGACGGTGACACCGACAGCAGCGAGCAAACCAGCGCGTCGAAGGACGTCGCAGCTCTCCTGAAAAGGCTCCAGGACGCCGGCGCCAAGGGCATCGTGCTCGACCTGCGCCACAACGGTGGCGGCCTGCTTTCGGAGGCGATCGATCTCACCGGCCTGTTCGTCGGCAAGGGGCCGGTGGTCCAGGTCAAGGATTACCAGAACCGGGTGACGGTCGACAGCGACGACAACCCCGGAATCACCTACGCCGGACCGCTCGCGGTGCTGGTCGACCGCTTCAGCGCCTCCGCCTCGGAAATCGTCGCCGGCGCCCTGCAGAACTACGGGCGTGGCGTCGTCATCGGCGATACTTCCACGCACGGCAAGGGCAGCGTCCAGCAGATCATCGAAATGCGCGAGTTCGTCACCCAGCTTGCCCGATCCCCGGCCAAGACCGGCGCCACCAAGGTGACGATCCAGAAGTTCTATCTGCCCAATGGTTCCTCGACCCAGCTCAAGGGCGTTGTGCCCGACATCATCCTGCCATCGATCGACGACTTTCTGCCGCAGCTCGGCGAGTCCGATCTGCCGCATGCCCTGGCGTGGGACGAAATTCCGCCGAGCCAGTTCGACGGCAAGCCGCTCGATGCCAAGGTCCTTTCGCCGCTGCGTGAAAGCAGCCGCAAGCGCCAGGGCACGCTGGAGGAATTCAGTTATGTCAGAAAGAACATCGACTGGTTCAAGGCCCGGCAGGAACAGAAGATGATTTCGCTCAACCTCGATGTCCGGGAAAAGCAAAAGGCCGAGGATGACGCGTTCCGCAAGGAGATGAAGGTGACCCACGATCGCCTCGCCAAGAACGACTTCGCGTTCAAGGAAATCCGCCTTGGCCCCCCGCTCCCTCCCAAGATCAAGGCGGCGAAGAAGCCCGACGACAACGCCGACGGGGCCGATGACGAGGACGAGCTCAGCACCGATGAGAACGATTCCTATGGCAAGGTGGACGTCGATCTGCGCGAGGCGCTGCGGGTCATCGGCGACGCCCTGGCCCTGAGCACGAACCCTGAGTTTCTCGCCGGCGGCCACGCGCCTCTCACGGTGCAGGATTCAAAGAAGGGCTAGTAGAAATCGGTCGCGGCCGGTCAAATCCGGCCTCGACTCGATCGAGGCAAAGCCGGCCGCCTTGATGGCCTGCCGCAAGGTTTCGTGCTGGGAAATCCCCGTCTCAAGTGCGAGCCGGCCGCCCGGCGCCAGGAACGCAGGCGCTCCGGCAATGATGGCCTGCAAGTCACCAATGCCGGTTCCATCCGCCGAAACCAACGCCGCCCGGGGCTCGAACTCCCGCACCTCGGGCGCAGCGGCTGCAACTTCACCGGCCGAAAGATAAGGCGGATTGGCCACGATCAGGTCGTAACATTCCCCGGCGACCAGCTGGTCAAACCACGACGAGCGCGAAAAGCTGACCCGGTCTTCCAATTGATTAGTCACCGCGTTGTCGCGCGCAAGGGCCAGTGCGTCATCACTGATATCCACGGCTTCCACAGTTGCCCCTGGGAAATGCCGCGCGAGCGCCAGGGCAATCGCTCCCGAGCCCGTGCCGAGGTCCAGGACCCGGCGGGGCGGGACCGCGAATTCCCGAATCAACAGTTCGACCAGGAGCTCGGTTTCCGGCCGTGGAATCAGCGCACGGCGGTCGACCTTGAGGCGCAGGCCGTGAAAATCGGCCGTTCCGACAATATATTGCAGCGGTTCGTGCTGGCCTCGCCGCCGGACCAGCGGGCGGATCTTTTCCAGCTCCGGCTCGCTCAGCAGCCTTTCGAACTGGAGGTAGAGTTGCATGCGCTTCAAGTCCAGCGCATGGCCGACCAGCAGTTCGGCGTTGAGCCGCGCCGACTCGATGCCTTTTCCCGCCAGAAAATCGGTCGTCTTCTTGATGATCTCGAGAACCGTCAGCATGGTACCGCTCAATCCTCCTCGGCGGCCGGGCGCGACCTGGTCGGGGCCGGCACACCCGTCAACTCGGCCAGCTTTTCGGCAAAGTCTGCCCGTTGCAGGGCCGTGATGATCGGCTCGATCTGCCCTTCCATCACCTGGGGCAGGTTGTACAGCGTCAGGCCGATGCGATGGTCCGTCACCCGGTTCTGCGGGAAGTTGTAGGTCCGGATCCGCTCGCTCCGGTCGCCCGAGCCAATCTGATTGCGCCGCTGGGCCGCATATCGCGCGTGCTCCTCGTCCTCCCGCCGCTTCAGCAGCCGGGAGCGCAGGACGGTCAGGGCCCGGCCCTTGTTCTTCAGCTGGGAACGCTCATCGGCGCACTGCACGATGAGGCCCGTGGGCTTGTGCAGGATCTGCACGGCCGAGTCCGTCGTGTTGACCCCCTGCCCGCCGGGACCGCTCGCCCGGCTGACGGTGATTTCCAGGTCCTGCGGATCGATCTGGACGTCCACCTCCTCGGCCTCGGGCAGCACCGCCACCGTCACGGTCGAGGTGTGAATGCGCCCGTTCGCCTCGGTCACCGGGACGCGCTGCACCCGCTGGACGCCGCTCTCGAACTTGAGCTGCTTGTAGACGTCGGTCCCGCTGATCAGGAAGATCACCTCCTTGAACCCGCCGCGTTCCGACAGGCTGCTGCTCATCGGCTGGACCTTCCAGCCGTGGCTGTCGGCATATTTCTGGTAGAGACGCGTCAGCTCGGCCGCGAATAACGCGGCCTCTTCGCCACCGGTTCCGGCACGGATTTCCATCACGGTGTTGCGGGAGTCGGTCGCCCCGGGCGGGATCATCGCCAACAGGATGGAATCCCTGAGCGCGGCGCGGCGGCGTTCGAGCTCCGGCAGTTCGGCTGCCGCGAGCTCCCGCAGGTCGGGGTCCGCGCCGGCCTGTTTCAGCAAGGCCTCGGCCTCGGCAATCTCGCGGCCGATTTTAACCTGCAGCTGGTAATCGGCGACCAGCTGGGTCAGCTTCTGTTGCTCGCGCGCAACCTCGGCGGCCACGCGCGAGTTGGCGTAGAACGACGGCGCGGCCATCTGCGCCGAGAGTTCGTCGAGGCGGCGTTGGAACGGGGTGATGTCAGGAAGGACGTCCATGCAGGGAAAGGCGCGCGGCGAGATTTGCGAATTGCGCGGGCCGCGGCTTGCGGCTTGTGTGAAGGGCAAAGCAGCGCTTGGCGGCTCGCCTAGCGGTGCTGATCAGCAATGGCTACAACGCTCTTCACTCAAAACACCATCGCCTGCATCTGGGATTTCGACAAGACCTTAATCCCCGACTACATGCAGTCGCCGCTTTTCCGGCGCTACGGCATCAACGAGGCGAATTTTTGGGAGGAAACCAACCGGCTGGCCGCCCGCTACAAGGAGCGGGGTTACCATCTCTCGCCGGAAATCGCCTACCTCAACCATCTGCTCACCTATGTGCTCGCCGGGCCATTGAAGGGCCTCAACAACGAGATCCTCGCCGAATGCGGCACGGAGATCAAATTCTACCCCGGCCTGCCGGAATTTTTCGACCGCGCGAAGACCTTCGTCCGCGAAAAGGCCGAATACCAGAAGCATGAGATTTCGCTCGAGCACTATATCGTGAGCACCGGCCTTGCCCCGATGGTCCGGGGCAGCGCCATCGCCCCGCATGTCGACGGGATCTGGGCGTGCGAATTCATCGAGAATCCGCTGCAACCCGGCTTCCTCGGCCAGAAGGAACTGTCCATCGAGGCCGACGCCGAGATCGCCCAGATCGGGCTGGTCATCGACAACACCACCAAGACCCGCGCGATCTTCGAGATCAACAAGGGGACCAACCGGAACCCGGCCATCGACGTGAACTCAAAGATGGCCGCGGAGGATCGCCGGATTCCGTTCCAGAACATGGTCTATATCGCGGACGGGCCCAGCGACGTGCCGAGCTTCTCGGTTGTCAAGGGCAACGGCGGCAAGGCCTATGCGGTCTACAACCCCGCGAAGCCCGAGGAATTCGCGCAAAACGACCGGCTCCGCCAGGTCGGCCGCATCGACCATTACGGACCGGCCGACTATACCGAGGGCAGTAACACCTCCCAATGGCTCCGCATGCATATCCATCAGATCTGCGATCGCATCGTCGCGGATCGCGAGGCAGCGGTGGCTCAAAAGGCCTCCCGGCCGCCCAGGCACCTCAACCCCACCCCGGAGGAAGAGGCGGCGCGACGCGCGGCGACAACCACGCCCAAACAGACGACTTTGTTTTCCTAGGGCGGTCGGTGCAGGCTCCACGCCTCATCGCGCGTCTGCCACCCGCAGCTGCCTGGAGTGCAGGTCAACGGCGATGTTTTCCACCCGCGTGGCATAGTCGCGGCTTGAGGCCGGCGCCCGGCCATTCACGACCGCGCCAATACCGGCGTTCCACGCCAGCGCGATGTTGTAGATGCTGGCTTCCAGCCCGTTCCGCTCCAGCGTCGCCTTCAACCAATCGTAATGCCGCACCGCGACCTCGTCCGAGTACCGCCGGTCCAAGGCCTCGTTGAACGCCCGGTGCGAGTACATCCGCCAGGTATCCTGGCGGAACTGATACGCCCCGAGCTCACCGCAAGGGCCGGGTGTCTGCCGGTCGAACGGATTCTCGACCGAATGAATCGCCTCAAGCGTCTCCCAGCGGGAAGAGGCCCGCGCCTCGGCATGGAGCCCGACAAAGAGTCCGACGGCGCCCATGGCAAGCAACGCACGTCTGGCCCCCAGGCCGTGCCTGATAATGAGTGTAGTCTTCACGCGCGCCACTGACTGTCCGCCTGCCTGCGCGGTTCGGCATTCTTGACAAGTAATTCGGACAAATACCCGGAACCCGCCGGGTCGTGCAAAATGCTCGGAAGCGCCAATCCGACGCCCGTGTCGGACATCAGACCGACAAATTCTCGATCAATCGCGTCACAAGTGCCGTCCAGCCAGTCTGATGACTCGCGCCGAGGCCTTGGCCGGTATCTCCGTGAAAGTACTCGTGGAACCACAATAGGTCGCGCCAGTGGGGGTCGTTCACGAATCGCGACTCCATTCCCAAGGCCGGCCGGCGACCGCCGCCGTTGGGCAGGAACAGCGTCGTCAACCGACGGGAGAGCTCGCGGGCGATCTGGGCCAGATTGAGGCGGTGCCCGCTCCCGGTCGGAAACTCGAGCGTAAAGCTGTCCCCGTAGAAGTGGTGATAACGTTCGAGCGCCTCGATCAGCAGATAGTTGAGCGGAAACCACACGGGCCCGCGCCAGTTGGAATTTCCGCCGAACAGCCCGCTGTCCGACTCGCCCGGAACGTAGTCCACCCGCCACTCCCCGCCGTGGGCACGCAGCACAAATGGCTGGTCCCGGTAGACACGGGACAGGGAACGCACGCCGTGGGGCGAGAGAAATTCCTCCTCGTCCAACACATAGCGCAGCATGCGCTCAAGACGGTCGCGCGAGGGAATCGCCAGCAGGTACCGGCCGCACCCGCGGTGCTCAAGGTAGGAGATCTGTGCCGCAAGGTCGGCGCGGTTCTTCAGGAACCACCGCGTGCGTTTGGCGAAGCCCGGCAGCCGCGCCATGCGGCCCTCGTCGATCAGCTCGACCGCAAACAGCGGGATGATGCCCACCATCGACCGCAGCCGCAGGGGCGAGGCGCGCTCGTCAATGAGCAGCTGGTCGTAATAAAAGCCGTCCTCCTCGTGCCAGAGGCCGGTGCCGCCGAGATGGTTCATGGCGTCGGCAATCGCGACAAAATGCTCGAAAAACTTCGAGGCGATGTCCTCGTACGCCGGATCGCCCTCGGCCAATTCCAACGCGATCGAGAGCATCGTGCCGCAGTAGAATGCCATCCAGGCCGTGCCGTCCGCCTGCTCGAGCGTGCCGCCCGTCGGCAGCGGCTTCGAGCGGTCGAACACGCCGATGTTATCGAGGCCGAGGAACCCGCCACTGAACAGGTGCCGGCCGCCGGGGTCCTTGCGGTTCACCCACCAGGTGAAATTCAACAGCAATTTTTGAAACACGCGCACCAGCCAGGTCCGGTCGCGGGCGCCGC
>Ga0265319_1001967_pt1 | contig 11590 bp, 10 predicted proteins | sample 4824metaG_FD_192443 | JGI IMG/M metagenome (GOLD analysis project Ga0265319, IMG submission 192443) | Rhizosphere microbial communities from Carex aquatilis grown in University of Washington, Seatle, WA, United States - 4-8-24 metaG | ecosystem: Host-associated > Plants > Roots > Rhizosphere >...
TGCATGTTCACGGAGATCTCGACGGCCAGGAGGCCGAAGAGGGTCGTGAACTTGATGACGGGGTTCAGGGACACCGACGACGTGTCCTTGAACGGGTCGCCCACCGTGTCGCCGACGACCGTCGCCGCGTGGAGGGGCGTGCCCTTCTGCTTCAGGTCGACCTCGACGATCTTCTTGGCGTTGTCCCAGGCGCCTCCGGCGTTGGCCATGAAGATGGCCTGGAAGAGCCCGAAGAACGCGATGCCGATGAGGTAGCCGATGAAGAAGTACGGGTCGAAGAACGCGAGCGACAGGGCGAAGCAGAACACGACGATGAAGATGTTGATCATCCCCTTCTGGGCGTACTGCGTGCAGATGCGGACGACCTCCTTTGACGCGGCCACGGAGGCCGTCGTCGCATCCAGCTTCATGTTGTTCTTGATGTAGACGACCGCCCGGTAGGCGCCCGTCACCACCGCCTGCGTGCTGGCTCCCGTGAACCAGTAGATGACGGCGCCTCCCATGAGGAGGCCCATGATCGCCTCGGGGTGAACGAGCGAGAGCCGCTCGATCGTGTCCGGGTGAAGCCGCTTGAGCAGCATGATGATGCCGAAGACCATCGTCGTCGCGCCGACGACCGCCGTGCCGATCAGGACCGGCTTGGCCGTCGCCTTGAACGTGTTCCCGGCGCCGTCGCCCTTCTCGAGCTGGTGCTTGGCGTTCGCGAAGTCGGGCTTGAACCCGAAGTCCCTCTCGATCTCGGCGGAGATGTCCTTCTTCGACTCGATCTGGGAGAGCTCGAATACCGACTGGGCGTTGTCGGTCACGGGCCCGAAGCTGTCGACCGCGATCGTCACCGGGCCCATCCCGAGGAACCCGAAGGCCACGAGGCCGAACGCGAAGATCGGCGCGGCGAACCGGAACTCCTCGGGCATGATCGACTGGAGGGCGGGATGTCCCGCGGCCAGGTACGCGCCGAACATGAGGAGGATGATGACCAGGCCCATCCAAAAGGCGCAGAAGTTGCCCGCCACGAATCCGGAGAGGATGTTGAGCGAGGCCCCTCCCTGTTTCGAGGACGTCACGATCTCCTTGACGTGCCGGCTCTCGGTCGAGGTGAAGATCTTCGTGAATTCCGGGATCAGCGCGCCCGCGAGAGTGCCGAACGAGATGATCGTCGAGAGCAGCCACCAGAGCTCAGGGGGGCAGTCCGGCTGCTTGGAGAGAAGCACGTAGGTCGCCGCGTAGGTCACCGCGATCGACACCAGGGACGTGAGCCAGACGAGGTTCGTGAGCGGCTGCTCGAGGTTGAAGTCCTTCTTGCCACCGTAAAGGGCGGTGTTGAGGGCCGCGTTCACGAAGTAGCTGAGGAGGGACGTGATGACCATCAGGATGCGCATCGCGAAGAGCCAGACGATCAGGGTGCCGCAGAGCGAGGGGCTGGACACGAGGGCCAGGGCGAGGAAGGCGATCAGGGCCACGCCCGTGACGCCGTAGGTCTCAAAGCCGTCCGCCGTCGGCCCGACCGAGTCGCCGGCATTGTCGCCGGTGCAGTCCGCGATGACGCCCGGATTGCGCGGGTCGTCCTCGGGCATGTTGAAGATGATCTTCATCAGGTCGGCCCCGATGTCGGCGATCTTCGTGAAGATGCCGCCGCAGATCCTGAGGGCGGAGGCCCCGAGCGACTCGCCGATCGCGAATCCGATGAAGCAGGGGCCCGCAAGCTCCGGCGGGATGAACTTCAGGATGCAGATCATGAAGAAGAGCTCGATCGCCACGAGGAGCAGGCCGATGCTCATCCCCGACTTGAGCGGGATGAGGAGCGTGGCGAGCGCGTTTCCCTTCAGGGCGGAGAACGCCGTGCGCGAATTGGCGACCGTGTTGATCCTGATCCCGAACCAGGCGACGCCGTAGCTGCCGAGGATGCCGAGGATCGACGCCAGGAGGATCACGACGACGTGCCCTGCCGTCTGGCCGGAGAGCGCGCTGAAGTAGTAGGTCATGCAGACTGCGATGAGGACCCACAGCACCACCAGGAACTTCCCCTGCTGCGCCAGATACGTCTTGCACGTCTCCCAGATCACATTCGAGACGGACGCCATCGAGGAGTGAACCGGCAGGTTCCGCGTCTGGATGTACTGGATCCAGCCGAAGACCATCCCGACCACGCACACGACGAGTCCCGTCAGCAGGACGGCGGATCCGCTCAGGCTCCCCCCCATGAACGTCACGGCGTTCAGGTCGGGAATGTGGATGTCGGATTCGCTGGCGCGAAGGGACGGAGTGAAGGACGCGGCCATTGCGGCGGCGGCGGCCAATTGCCATGCTCTGTGTTTTTTCATGAGGCTGGATAAGGGGTTAATTTGGACAGAATTTGACCAACCCCTTCCAAGCGGGGCGAGCCTTTTGTGCCCTGAATCCGCCTAGTCAGACCAGTGGATTGCGTTTAGGATCTCCGCGAGGTGGTAGCCCGCCTTTGCGAGCCGCTCTGTGGCCAGAGGCACGCAGACCTCGTCATAATGGGAGGGAAAAGTGATGTTAATACTCTTAATCCCACCTTTTAAGTCGGGTATCAGGGCCCCGAAGCCGATGCCGGAATACGCGGTGCGGGCGGCCGCGAGGCTCTCCGTGGCCCAACCCTCGGCCCAGTGGTGGTAGTCGCCGGGGCTCTTCCAGCCTGAGGCCTCCTCCGAGACCTTCTTCTCGAGGACCGCGGCCAGCCCCGCCGGCTCCTTGCCGCCGGTGATCTTCTCGACGAGCGCCGTGTCCCAGTAGGCGTGCAGCTCGTCGAACTTTCCCGGACCGAAGAAGTCCGCGTTCCCCCCCTTGTCGTTCGGGACGCCCTTCGTGGCCGCCGGGTCCGTGACGAGCACCGCCCTCCCGTCCGCCCCTGCCGTGAAGAACCCGTTGCCGATGTGCATCGGCTGGTGCAAGTCGCCCACGAAGTGCACGAGCATGCAGAGGGCCTCGCGCTTCGTCATCCTCCTGTCGCCGCCCCCTTCCAGCACGCTCACGGCCTCCTCCGCCATGTGGACCACGTCATGGGGATTGGAGTAGGGCCCGTCGAGCTCGTAGGCCTTCGTCCCAATGGGCAGGTCGACATAGTGCCATTCGCCGTTCTTTGGGAACTCGGCGTTGAACCTGAGCGCCTCGGGATCGGTGGCGAGCGGGCCCTGGTGGAAATAGGCGCTTCGGACCTCGTCCATCCAGACGGCGATCGAGGAAAGATCGTCGCTCCCGAGCACCGCCGCCACATGGCTCCGCGCATTCGCGGACAGGTTCTGCTGCGCGACCGCCGCCAGCGCCCTGTGGCCCTCCGCGCCCCACGGGTACGCGGGGGCGGCAAGGGCCAGGGTCAGAAGTGAGGCCGCGAACACCTTTCGGAACTTATGGGTCATTATCCGCGGAAGTTCGTCCTTTCCCGGCGCAGTTGGAAAGCCTATTTTCCCGGGCCCTCGACGCTTTTCCCCATGCCGACCGCCAAGACTCCCGAGCCCCCGTACTACGCCGTCATCTTCACGTCGCAGCGGACCGACGGCGACAACGGATATGCGGAGATGGCCAGGCGGATGGAGGAGCTGGCCGCCGGCCAGCCGGGCTACCTCGGCATCGAGAGCACAAAGGGGCCGGACGGGTTCGGAATCACGGTCTCCTACTGGTCGGACGAGGGGGCGATCTCGCGGTGGAAGGCCAACATGGAGCACCGGGTCGCGCAGGACGGCGGCCGGCGCGCATGGTACGCGGGCTACACGATTAGGATCGCCAGGGTCGAGCGCGCCTACGGGTTCTCCCGGCCGCCTGCCGGGTGACGCTTCGAGGCTCGCCATCCGGGCCCGGATTCCCAGAGATTACGTGCGCCCCAGCCCGGGTGGCGGAATGGTAGACGCTTCGGACTTAAAATCCGATTTCCGCAAGGAAGTGTCGGTTCGAGTCCGGCCCCGGGCACCATCCGCCAATCGACGAGACGAACGAACCAAACAAGCGTGAAAGCCCGCGGTATTCAGCAAAGGCGGATGGCTTGAGGATGTACGCGCCCCGTTCGGCCCGCATGAGGCGCTGGTTCCTTGCCGCCGGCGCCGTGCTGCTGGCAGCCCCGTCGTCCGTCCGCGCTGCGGATGACATCGAGGGAATCACGGCCGTGTCGTCCAAGGTGAGCGACGACTATGTCCGCGCCAGGCTGCCCGATGGCTCGTTCCAGTCCGAGAATTATGCCTTTGGGGAGGGGGGAAGATGGGCCGGCGAGATAAGCGACACGACGGTCGACACCCTCCGCTTCATCGACGTGGCGCGGGTGATCGCCCCGGCGCTGACCGGCCAGAAGTTCCTTCCGGCAAGGGATCCGGCAGCGACGAAGCTCCTGATCATGGTCTACTGGGGAACCACCGCGGTTCCCGGCTCGGCCTCGAATGCCACGGCGGTCGAGCAGTTCAGGGTCGCGCAGGGAGCCCTCAGCAACGCCACGAGGGTCAACAACCGGGCAATAGGCTCCACCGGCACCAACGAGCAGCTGTCGGCAATGTCGGCTGCGACCGTGATGCTCAACATGGAGAACCACATAAACGACAAGATCGATTTTGCGAACGCCCTCATGCTGGGCTACGACTCCCCGGGGCTGATCGGAACCGAGAAGGGAAACTACGTCAGGGGAACCGCGTTCGGCGTGGACCGGAACGACCTGTACTCGGATATCGAGGAGAACCGGTATTTCGTGGTGCTCATGGCCTACGACTTCCAGATCCTCTGGAAGGAGAAGAAGCACAAGCTGCTTTGGGAGACGCGCTTCAGCATCAGCGAGCGCCGCAACGCCTTTGACAAGGCCCTGCCGGTCATGGCGCAGTACGCCTCGCGGTATTTCGGCCAGGCAAGCGACGGACTGCTAAGGGCGCGGGTCCCGGAGGGACGGGTCGACGTGGGTGAGGTGAAGTCCCTTGGCGAGGTCGAGGCGCCCCGGAAATGAGGCGCCGGGCGGCGTGACCGCACTCCTGCTCAACCTCGCGCTGCCGGGCGGGCAGGAGTCTCCCGTGGCTTTCGGATCTGAGTGGCGGCGCAGGAAGGCCTGCGGTTGCGCGGCCAAGGTCCAAGTCACCGTGGCGCTCGCGTGAAGGCGCGCCGGACGGCGGGCTGGACGATCTTCTCGAGCACCCAGGCCAGCCCGAGGGTCGTCCCGACCAGGAGAATGGCGCGCATGGAATAGGTCCATGCGTCGCCCATCGGGAGCCACCCGGTCTTGTAGACCCCCCACTGGATCGGGAAGCCGACCGCATAGATGCCGTATGAGATCGCCCCGAGGGGCGCGAGTCGCGCGAGCGCCGAAACCGCGGGCTCCCAGAGAGCGAGCGCCCAGGCGAGCCCGAGCAGCGCCGTGTAGCACACCATGGCGCCGGTTTCCCCTGCGTGGAAACCCCGGATGAGGGCGGCCGACGCCAGCGTGAGGCAGAGCAGGGCGAGCCTCTTCTGCCAGGCGGCGCCGCGGCCCGTTACCGCCAGGAGCAGCCACACGAGCGCCGGGAGCATGTCCAGCCTGTGGAGCGAGGGAAGGGGAAGCGGGGCCACGGAGTCGGGCACATGCAGCAGGAGCAGGAGGTTCCGGAGCGGCGCCACCGGCCACATGACGACGATGGCCAGCATGGCGCTCGGCCAGTTGCCCGTCCGCCCCTGCCTCGGCGCGAGCCACGCGACCGAAAGCCCGGCGATCCAGTACAGGGCCCCGAGGGCATAGCTCGAAGCGAGCACGTGCTCGCCGGGAAGCAGCGCCGTCGCGGCTATGATTCCCACCAGGAGCACGACCCAGCCGGCCCGCGGGGCCAGCCACCAGACCGCGAGGAACGCCAGGTAGTACAGCGCCTCGAAGTTGAGGGACCAGAGGTTCAGGTTGTCCGGCATCACGTCGACGTGGAGCCCGAGCGGGTACGCCTTGAAGCTCTCGAGGAACCCCAGGTTGCCCAGAACGGTTCCGAGGGCGACCTGCGGGAGGAGGAACCAGCTCAGGAGGACCGCCGCTGTGTTCACCGGAACGAGCCTTATGAGCCGCCGCCCGGCATAGGCCCGAGCCCCGGGCCCCGAGAACGGCGCCCTGACGGTGAGGCCGATCACGTAGCCGCTCAGGACGAAGAAGAAGAGGACCGCGACCGAGCCCAGGTTGAACCACCAGAACATGCGCGGGGGCACGAAGGCCGGGTCGAGCCTCAGCATGGGAATGGTCGTGTGCGCGTAGAGCACGAGGCAGGCGCAGATCCCGCGCAGGCCCTCGAGGGCCTGGTCGCGCGCAGCCTTCTCCGGGGGAGCGGGCGGGGCGAGCCTTCTGGCGAGCCATGCGGTCACGCGCTGCCCCCGCGGATCGATAGCATGGGTGGGGGAGGGGATTCCACGGCCTTTAGCGAGAACTCAACGGGTCGCGACACCCTGAATCAACGCCCAATTGGCTCCCGCGGGCCCCGCGCCGGTCAGCCCGCGATCCCGTTCAGGATCACGTCGAGCCATGCGCCGCGGTAGTCGGAATCGCAGTATTCCGGCCACCTCTTGAACGTGGAGCGGCGAAGGACCGAGGCCAGGATCGCGCCCGCGAACAGGTCCGCAACCACGGCCGGGTTCAGTCCCGGCCTGGCCTCGCCCTTCCTGCAGGCGACCGCGATCCGCTTCACGAGCGCGTCGCGCATCGGCCAGAAGATCCCCTTGAGGGCCTGCTGCTGGCAGACGGCGTGCCGGTGGATCTCGCCGATCATCGTGCGGATCAGAGGCAGGTTGGCGACGAGGAGGGCCTCGTACCGGCCGGCGAACGACTCAAGGTCGGCGCGCAGGCTGCGGCCGGCTCCGCCCGGTGTGTCGGCCACAGCCTGGCCCGGGGTGCCGAAGGCGGTTCCGACCACGGCCTCGATCAGGTGCTCCTTTGTCCCGAAGTGCCTGAAGAGCGTCACCTCGTTCACACCGGCCTCGCGGGATATCTCGCGGGTCGTGGCGCCCACAAGGCCGTCGCGCGCGAAGATGCGCGCGGCCGCGTTCAGCAGAAGCTGCCTGGCCGGGGGGCGCCGGCGGGCAGCACGGGTTGGGGTACTCATGCAAGTGGTTGCTTGCAATCCTTCGGAACATGTGAAATTTATTCAAGTCTCATTTATACCAACGCCAGACTCCGGATGAACCCGCCAAGCACAACCCGATCCGCGCCCGAGCAGGGCGGGGTCCGCCCATAATGGCCCCTGTCATCATCTTGGGCGCCATCATGGTGTTCGTTTTCTGGGACACTTCGGAGAGCCGCTAGCGGAGCCATTTGGCCTTGCCCGCAGGGGCGCCGCCCAGCAGCGTGGCCGCCCTACACGTGAAGATCGGATTTCTCGGCGGGAGCTTCGACCCAATTCATTTTGGCCACCTGCTCGCCGCGCAGGACGCCTACGAGCAGCACAAGCTTGACCGGCTGGTCATCGTGCCCGCGTCCCAGTCTCCCATGAAGCCGGGCGACATGCAGTCGACCGCGGCCGACAGGCTGGCGATGGTCAGGGCCGCCACCGAGTGGGACACCCGCATGGAGGTCTCGGATTTCGAGCTCCAGAGGGGCGGGGTCAGCTACACGATTGACTCGGCGCGCCACTTTAGGGCGCTCTACCCCCGGGACGAGCTCTACTGGGTGATAGGGGGCGACCAGCTGCCCCAGCTTCATCTCTGGAAGGACATCGGCGAGCTGGCTGCGCTCGTCGAATTCATCTTCCTCGAGCGCCCGGGCTTCCCCGTCAGGGCCGCCCCGAGCGTGCCGGGGCTCAGGCTGCACCGCTGCGACGGCCACCTCCTGGCGATAAGCTCGACGGAGCTTCGCGAGCGCACCCGGCGCCATCTTTCGCTCGATTACTTCGTTCCGCACAAGGCGATTGTTTACATCCGCGAGAAGGCCCTGTATCGGGACCAGCGTTGAAACTGAACCAAGCCGAATCCCTGGGTCTCGCGAGGCTGTGCTGCCGCGCGCTCGATGCGAAGAAGGCGGGGGACCTCCGGGTCATCGATGTCTCCGGGCTATCCTCGATCACGAACTTCCTGGTAATCGCCACGGCCACCTCCGAGCCCCATGTGCGGGCGCTGCGCGTGGAGCTGGAGAAGGCCCTCGACGCGTCAAAGACGCAAATCGTTGGTGTGGAGACGGCAAGTGAGAGCGGCTGGACGGTCATGGACGCGTTTGACGTCATGGTGCACATCTTCACGGCCGAAACCCGCGCCCGCTACCGTCTGGAGCACCTGTGGCGGGACGGCGACGATATCGCGGTAAAGAGCCTCATTTCGGACGGAAGACGGCCTGCGGCTCGCAAGGCGAAGGCAAGGAAGAAGGCGCCGGCGAAGCGCAAATCCACCCGCAAGTAGCCGCGCTATAAAGGCGTGTAAGTTGTTCAGGCCGAGCAACAAAACAGCCAATGGTCGCGGAATTCGGGATACTTATAACTACGTAGTCGTTTGGTGATTAGCAGCTTGAACGCATCCAGGCCGCTGGATAATGTTCTAACGCCCAAATTCTGGGCATTGTATATAATAAAACGATAACAAACATAAGTTAAGGTGTCACATGAAGAACAAAAACAAGGGTTTTACCCTCGTGGAAATCATGATTGTCGTGGTGATCATCGGCCTTTTGGCGTCGATGGCCATCCCGGCATTTCAGAAGGTTCGTTCCAACTCGCAGGACAAGGCGGTGCTCAATAACGCCCGTCAGCTGTCCGCCGCGAGCGACCAGTACTACCTGGAAAACGGTGTCTCGACAGTCGCACTCTCCGACTTGCTGGGGCCGACGTCGTACATCAAGTCGTTGAATTCGGTTGCAAAAGAGGCGTACCCGGCCGGTTTCTCGCAGGGCACGACCATCACGATCGGCAGCCTCGCAGGCGTGCGCACGATCACATACTCGCCGTAGGTTTCCGGAATCCGCCTTCATTTCCAGCGATGGAACCATATACTCCTGAAACTGTTAAGAGTTTCTGCAATCTAGGGGCAGTAAGTAGTTCCACGTATATGCAATTGTTTTAACTTGCTGGGAGAAAATGCGGGTTCATTAATGGACGCTAACGCAAAGAAAAGAAGGAAAGTAGCTCGTAAATCATATAATACATCATCCGATAGGCATAAAATGAAAATCAATAGCAATAGTTCCAAGGGTTTTACCCTTGTTGAAATCATGATTGTCGTCGTCATCATCGGCCTCCTGGCCGCCATGGCGATCCCGGCCTTCCAGAAGGTCCGCACGAACTCACAGGACAAGGCAGTGCTGAACAACGCCCGCCAGCTCTCGGCCGGCGCCGACCAGTACTACCTGGAGAACGGTGTCTCGACTGTCGCACTTACCGACCTGATCGGGCCGACGTCCTACGTCAAGGCGCTCAACTCGGTCGCGAACGAGGCGTATCCCGCGGGCTTCTCGCAGGGCACCACGATCACGATCGGCAGCGTCGCCGGCGTGCGCACCATCACGTACTCACCGTAATCGACATTCGGGAATAATTCCCCAACTTCAAAGCCGCCTGCATTGCGTGGGCGGCTTTTTTGGGTCCCGAATCCAACGTCATGAGCGGTTCATCCCTTGCGCCGGTCCTCTCGGACCGGAGGGTCTGGCTGTTCGCGGCCATATCGGCCTTCTCCGCGGCGACGGGGTTCCTCCTGGTCCCGGACCGGATGGCCCTGTCGGTCGTGACCGACACGGGCTACTGGTGCGTCCTTGCGGCGTTCCTGCTCTTCGCCCGCGCCCTCTGGCTCGAGTTCCGGGTCGACCTGGCGAGGGCGCGGGACCTGGGCCTGCGCGGTTTCGACTGGGCGTCCCTCGCCGTGGTCCTCCTCGGGGGCACGGTGCTCATCGTCCACGAGTCCTTCGGGTTCAAGATCGTGATGGACGAGGTGATGCTCGCCGGGACGTCCATGAGCATGCACTTCGACAGGAGCGTCCTGACCCCGATCCGCGGGGGCGACATCCAGGGCGCCTTCGTGATCCTCGGGGGCATGATGGACAAGCGCCAGCTGTTCTTCCCGTTTCTCGTGTCGATCCTGCACGACCTCACGGGCTACCGGCCGGAGAACGCCTTCGTCCTGAACGGCATCCTGGTCTTCATATTCCTCGCCCTGGTCAACGCCGCGGGCCGGAAGCTCGCGGGCCGGCAGGCGGGCTGGCTCGGCGTCGCGCTCTTCGCGGGCCTGCCGCTCCTGGCCCAGAACGCGACGGGCGGCGGCTTCGAGCTCCTGAACCTGGTCATGATCCTGGCGACGATGCTCCTCGGCGCCCGGTTCATCGAGCGGCGCGACGAGTCGTCGTTTGCCGCGCTCTGCCTCTCGGCGATGCTCCTCACGCAGGTCCGGTATGAGTCGGCCATCTTCCTGGTCCCCGTCGCGCTGATCACCCTGTGGGTGTGGAGGCGGGAGGGCAGGGCGACCCTGTCCTGGCCGGTGATGGCGATACCGCCCCTCATGATCCACTGCGCCCTCCACACGCGGATCTTCGACATCAGGTCCTCGGCATGGCAGCTGCAGAGCAAGCCCGAGTTCACGAGGCCGTTCTCGTTCTCCTATGTCCCGAGCAATGTCGAGCACGCGCTCGGCTTCTTCTTCGGCAAGCCCACGGACCAGCCCAACTCGTACGTGCTCTCGGCCCTTGGCTGCGTTGCGCTCCTCTTCTTCGTCCTGCTCGTCTCAAAGAAGCTGAGGGCGCTCCCGGCGGAGACGCCGATGTCGGCGGCCACGGTGTTCTTCACCCTCGGTTTTGCGGCCCAGCTCGGCCTCATGATGTGCTACTTCTGGGGCCAGTTCGACGACGCCATCATCCGGCGCCTGAGCCTGCCGACCCACCTGTGGATGGTGGTGGCGATACTCGCGGTGCTGCCGCAGTTTCCCCGGCCCGCGGTGATCCGGACGCTCCTGGGGGTCGTGCTGCTCGGCATCCTCGCGCAGGGCGTGCCGTCGATGGCGGCCCACGCCTACAACCAGGAGTACCTGGCCGGCCTCGAGACGGCGTGGAGGCGCCAGTTCATCGCCGACCAGCCGAGGAAGGACTACCTGGTGATCGACAACGACTCCATCCTCTGGGTCGCCCACCAGGTCTCCGCGACGACGGTGGACGAGGCGCTGAAGCGGCGGGTCGACCTGGCGTTCTTCATGCGCACTCGCACGTATTCGAGCATATTCGTGTTCCAGCGCTACCTGATCGACGCGGACACGGGGAAGATGACCCTGCGCGAGGGCGACGACCTCGGCCCGGACTACATCCTCGAGCCCGTGAGGGCCGAGCGCCTGCTGACCCTCACCCAGACTAGGATCAGCCGGCTCGTCGAGATCCGGGACGGCCAGAAGGTGCTGTCGACGCCCGAGCCCGACCGCGTCGTCCCGAAGGACAAGGCGGAGATAGAGAAGGCGCGGCAGGCCTACCTCGAGAACTTCCTGAAGCGCCTGCCATGAGACGGCTGGCGGGACTCTTCCGGAGCGGGCCCGCGTCGCGCAGGGGGATCCTGTTCGCGCTCTGCGGGGCGCTTGCCTTCGTCCTGGGCTATTACTCGGTCACGTCCATCACCGCGGGGCACCTCATCATCGCCTGGGGCTACTACTACATCCTCGGAGTCTTCTCGCTGTTCGTCTTCTACGCGTGGAGGCTCGCCCGGTCGGG
>Ga0265319_1001968_pt1 | contig 11584 bp, 10 predicted proteins | sample 4824metaG_FD_192443 | JGI IMG/M metagenome (GOLD analysis project Ga0265319, IMG submission 192443) | Rhizosphere microbial communities from Carex aquatilis grown in University of Washington, Seatle, WA, United States - 4-8-24 metaG | ecosystem: Host-associated > Plants > Roots > Rhizosphere >...
GGCCTCGGGAGTTGGTCGCTAGACGCACAAGATGATGCTCGACCACTACACCCAGACCAAGAACCTGCTGGTCAGCTACAGCCCGAAGCCCCTCGGCTTCTTCTGAGACCAGGCGCCTGACTCAGGCCGAGCCCGCTGCTGCTCCCCTCGAGCGGCGGCGGGCTCGTTTCAATCCTGCCCGACGCTAGCTGCGTTCGATCACGCCGTTGGCAGGCGGGTCCTCGTGGATCTTCTTCATCTCGCCGATCCGCCGGCCGAGGCGTTCGCGGACCGCGGCAAGTTCGCGCCCGGCTGAGCTGGATACCGTGATCCGCGGCCGGACCGGGTTCGGCTCGCTCCCGAACGTGTCGATGAACTCGGCCAGCCACATCCCGCGGAAGGTGTCGAGCCGCTCGAGCAGGTTCGAGTCGCCCGGGGCGCCGATGACGATGAACTCGTCGCCGCCGTCGCGGATGGCGCGGGTCGACGGGATCCGGCCGAGTGCCCGGCCGAACGCGCCGATCACCTCGTCACCCTTGGCCTGCCCGTTGTCGGTGTTGAACTTGCCGAAGCCGGCCAGGTCGACGAACGCAATCTCCCACTCGGCCCGGGCCAGGCCCGGAACCTCCTGGATCGAGCGGGCCAGGTCGGCGAACCAGGCGTAGGTCGGCAGCTGCGTTCGCCGGTCGAGGTCGAGCTTGAGGGCGCCCGGCCAGCGGAAGCGCTCGACGAACGGCCGCGCGGCACGCTCCAGCCACTCGACCACGGCGGCGGTCAGCCAGGGCACTTCGGGGTCCAGGGCTCGCCACCAGCCCTCGGGCTCCTGGGCGTGGGCGAACCAGGCGACGGTTCGGCGCGGGTCGAAGTCGGGGTCGAGGCCGATCAGCAGGTCGGCTGCGGCGAGCGTGGTCAGGATGTCGGTTGGCTGCCCCGGGTCGCCCCAGCCGCCGTCGGCCCGGATCCTGTCGGCGACGTGGTCGACGAGCTCAGGCACGAGCGAGGGGTAGATCCGGAGCTGCCACAGGACCGTGCCCAGGGCTGCGCTGGCCGAGACGAGCTGCTCACCTTCGAACGGACCCGTGCCGATCACCGGGCCGGCGACGCGCCGGGCGATCGTGGCATAGCGATAGGCGATCGCGGTGGCCAGGAACCACAGGTCGTTGAGGGTGTGCGGCGCGTCGGTCAGCTGCCACAAGGCGAACAGGTCCCGCCACGGATCGTCGGCGGCGACATGCAGGGCGAACGCCGCCTCGACCTGGGGCAACAGGTCGCGCCGGATCGGGGCGGCCGCCTCGCCCTTCGGGTTGGGGGTCTCGGCCAGCTCGGCCAGCAGCTCGAGGGTCTGGACCTGGGCAATCGGCTCGACCAGCCAGCGGGCGTAGCCGCCCGGATCGGCGGCCAGCCGGTCGGCTTCGCGCGGGCGCCAGTGGACGGGGCCGTCTGCCCGCCGGGCGTAGAACGGCGAACCTGGGCCGCCGTCGTCGTCGAAGCTCCACGGCAGGCCGCGATCGAGTCCGCTCGACATGGTCGAGCGACGGTCGTAGGCCGCCAGCAGCTGGCTGGCGCGAACGCGCTCGCCCCGCCGCCGGGCGAAGCGCAGGGCCGCGGCGATGATCGGGTCGGCCAGCTCGGTCGGGCCGATCTGGGCATTCAGCTCGAGCAATGCCGACGTGCCCAGGGCGATCGCGTCGAGGCCGGGGTCGCCGGTCAGCCGGACGCGCGGAGCCGGCGGCGCGGGCGGGATGACCGGCGCGACCGGATCGTTGCGGTCGACCACCGCAACCGAGGAGGAGGGCGTCGCCGAAGCCGGGGCGTCGGGATCGGGCTCGAACGGCCCGGGATCAACCGGGCTGCGCACGCCGGGCCAGGCACCGTCAGGCAGCGGCCGGATCGTTCGGTCGTGCCGACGCGATCGCCGCGGCTGGGGCGGTTCCCCCCAGACTTTCATGTTGAGGAACCGCCACGGACGCGCGCAGTGGACGGGATTGGACGTGCCTCCGGATCGAGCCCCAGGGTCCCCCGACGGGTCACCCAGAGTGTCCGGTTTCGAGGCCCGCCCGGAACATGGGCCGAAAGTCCCAACCGACGACGCGATTGGGGACCGCGCGGTTCGACGCCCCGCCTGCGCATCGGACGGGAACGGACGAAGATGGTCGCCATGGCCCACCAGCACGTCCCCCTGCCCACCGATGTCGCCGGCCTGCCGGCCGATCACCCCTACCTGGCCGAGCTCGATGCCGAGCGCCACGGCTGGTACGAGCTATCCGGCCTGGTCCGCAGCCTGACTCCCGAGGAATGCCTGGTCCCGGGCTACTACCGCGACCCGGACTGGACCGTGCGCGACGTCGTCGCCCACCTCGGGACCTGGCTGGCCGAGGCCGAACGCCAGTTCGAGCGGATGAAGGCGGGCACGTACGACGGCCACGACATCGACATCGACGGCCTCAACGAGGTCTTCGCCACGGCGATGCGCGACCAGCCCTGGGACGTGGCCTGGACCCAGGCCAACTCGGCCCGGACGATGATGGTCCGGGTCTGGCACGGCCTCCAGAGCCCCGACGATGAAGCCGCCTGGTGGATGCGCAAGTCGGGCGTCGACCACTACGCCCAGCATCTCCCCCGGCTCCACGAATGGGTGGCCGAGCTCATCAGCCGCCGAGTGAGCCGCCCCTAGCGCGACCCGCAGGCCCGGTTCAGCTCCAGGAACGCCGGTCGCGGTTCCGGTTCTCGAAGACCCCGCCGCCGTACGTGCCGGCGTCGATCAGGACCGCGATCACGACCACGATCGGGGCCAGGCCGCCGAAGCCGGTCGGCGCGAAGAACACATAGGCGAGCGTCGTCCAGGGCAGGAAGATGAAGCCGAGGACCGGCACGATCAGGTTGTCGAACAGGGCGCTCCAGCGCGACGGGTCGAGCAGCCACCACAGGACGATCACGAGCCGGGGACTGATCAGGGCCGCGATCGCGGCGAGACAGCACATCGATTCGACCTCCTCCCGAGGTTACGAGCGAGCCAGGCTGCGCAACGCCACGGCGACGTACGTTGCCACGCCGACCGCCATCGCCGGCTCGTCGAAGACCACCTTGTTCGAATGGTTCGCGGGCGCGGTCGCGGGGTCCTCGCTGGCCGGCCGGCCGCCGAGGAAGGCCATCGCCCCGGGCACCTCCTGGAGGATGTACGAGAAGTCCTCGGCACCCATCACCGGGTCGATCGCGCTGTTGACGGCGTCGGCGCCGAGCAGCTCCGTGGCCGTGGCCGTGACCAGATCGGTCAAGCTCGGGTCGTTGACCGTGACCGGATACAGGGTCAGGAGCTCGACGTCGGCCGTGGCGCCATACGCCGCGGTGAGGCCGTTTACCAGCCGCACGATCCCCTCGTGAACCACCGTCCGGGTCCTCTCCGAGAAGGTCCGGATCGTGCCCTCGAGGCGGGCCGTCTCGGGAATGATGTTGTTGGTCGTGCCCGACGAGATGTGGGCGATGGTGATGACCGCCGGGTCGAAGACTTCGACCTGGCGGGTCACGAGCGTCTGGAGCCCGATCACGATCTCGGCAGCAATCGTGATCGGGTCGAGCGCCGCTGACGGCTGCGAGGCATGGCCGCCACGACCCTTGACGTCGATGTTGACGAAGTCGGCGCAGGCCATCATCGGCCCGGGCCGGATGTTGATCGTCGAGGCCGGGTACTCGGTCGAGATGTGCAGGGCAAAGGCTGCCGTCGGCCGGACCGGCCCGGCCGCGTCAAGGAGGCCTTCCTCGAGCATCACCCGGGCCCCATGGAAGCCTTCCTCGCCGGGTTGGAACATGAGCAGGACCCGTCCCCCGAACGTGGCCCGGCGTTCGACGAGCAGGCGGGCGGCGCCAAGGAGCATCGCCACGTGGGTGTCGTGGCCGCAGGCATGCATCATCCCGTCGGTCTCGGAGCTGAAGTCGAGGCCCGTGTCCTCGGTCAGCGGCAGGGCGTCCATGTCGCCCCGCAGCAGGACGGTCGGACCCGGGCCGTTGCCCTCGATCACCGCGGCCACGGAAGTGGTCGACGTGCCGAGCTTCGAGGACAGGCCGAGCTTCTTGAGCTCCTCCACGATCAGTGCCTGGGTTGCGGGCAGGGTCAAGCCCCGTTCCGGACGGCGATGGAGACGGCGCCGGACGGCCACTGTCTCGGGCAGGAGGGCCTCGGCGGCAGGCAGCAGGTCGGCGATCTGGGGTTCGGTCATGCCCCAAGGATCGCACGATCGATCAGCGGGTGAGGGTCACCTTGTTCAGGCCGGTCGGGGCGTCGGGGCTCAGGCCGAGCCGGACGGCGACCGCTTCGGCCAGGAGCTGGCCGGGCAGGATCAAGGCCAGCGGGGTCAGGCATTCCGGCAGGCCGGCCAGGGCGCCGATCGAGAGCACGTCGGCCTGGCCGGCGACGTCAGCGCCGCCGACGACCCAGGTCCGGGCGCCCATTGCACGGGAACGCTCGGCGGCAGGATCAATCGCCCCACCGATCGGGCCGTCGGGCCGGAAGACAAGCGTCGGGAAGCCCGCGCTGGCGAGGGCAATCGGGCCGTGCTCGAGGTCCGCCGACGAGTAGCCCTCGGCGAAGATCCGGCCCGTCTCCTTGAGCTTGAGTGCCGTCTCGAGGGCCGTGGCCAGGTTGAAGCCGCGCGAGACGACGAGCGCCCGGCCGGCCGTCGCGATCGCCTCGACCAGCTCGCCGCCCTCGGCCGCCAGCCAGGCCTGGGCCGCGGCTAGGGTCGCCGCCAGCACGTCGGGGACCCGTGGCAGGGCCGCGGCGAGCGCGGAGTCCGGGACGAGCGTGGCCACGATCCGGGCGACCGCCGCCAGCTCGGCCACGTAGCTCTTCGTTGCGGCGACCGCCCGCTCGACGCCGGCGGTGCAGCGCAGGCCGAGCGCGGCGGCAGCCTCCAGCGGCGAATCGGGTGCGTTGGTGATCGCCACGGTCAGCGCCGCGCCGCGCCGCGCCGCCTCGACGACCGCGACGAGGTCGGGACTGCGGCCCGACTGCGACACGGCCAGGACCAGGCCGTCGGCCCACTTCGTCGGAGCGTGATAGACGGTCGTGACCGAGGGCGAGGCGAGCCCAACCGGCCAGCCGAGCTCGGTCTCGATCAGGTACCGGGCATAGATCGCGGCGTGGTCGCTCGTGCCGCGGGCAACGATCGAGACCCAGCGCGGGTCGGCGGCGCGGATGGCCTCGGCGACCGCGTCAAAGGACGCGGCGGCCGTCGTCAACTGGGTGCGCACGATCGCCGGGATCTCGCGGATCTCCTCGGCCATGATCGTCATGAACGAAGCCTACTGCTCGTGGGCTCAGGCAGGCGTCGGGAGCGGCTGGGCCGCCGCGTCGAAGACATCGAAGCGGCCCTTGCCATGGCTCTTGGCCACGTACATCGCGACATCCGCCTTGCGCACGAGCTCCGACGCCGAGTTGTCATCCATCCCGGCGATTGCCACGCCCACGCTCGCGCCGACAGTCAGTGCGTGCCCTTCGACCTCGAACGGCTGGGCGATCAGGGTGAGGATCCGGCGGGCGACCTGGATCGGGATCAGTGGCGTCGTGCAGCCGGGCAGGGCGATCACGAACTCGTCGCCGCCGAGCCGGGCGACCGTGTCGCCTTCTCGAATTGCGGTGCGCAGGCGCTCTCCGACCGCGACCAGCAGGGCGTCGCCGACCTCGTGGCCGTACGTGTCGTTGACCGTCTTGAAGTCGTCCAAATCGACCATCAGCGTGGCCAGCAGCCCATCCTCCGCCCGGGCTCGGACCGACGCCCGCAGGCGCTCCGAGAACAGGCGCCGGTTGGGCAGGCCGGTCAGGGCGTCATAGAAGGCCATGTGCTGAAGCTGGCGAAGGAGCGAATCGCGTTCACCCAGGCTCTCGCTCAGTCGTCGCAGCGATTCGCCCAGGCGGGCAATCACCAGGAGCCCGATCACCGTTCCGCCGACCGCGTACGGCGTCGGGTCGATTGGCCGGCCGAGGACGGCCTCGATCGCCAGCGTCATCGGGTTGACGAGCAGGGCAAACGACAGGCCGATGAACCGGAGCGGGCCGATGGGCTGGACGTCCGCTTCGCGATGCTCGACGGCGGCATCCATCGCCGGATGGAGCGCCGCCGCGCCGGTGAACGCGAGCTGGGCGAAGCGCAGCAGGAGGTCGGGTCCGGCCAGGGCAGTCCCGCCGAGGGTCGCCCTGAGGATCTCGACGAGGAGGATCCCGTTGGCGGCCAGCACGTTGAGGGCGATCAGTCGGGTCACCGGACGGTGCGAGCCCGCCAGGAACCACATCCGGCCGACGAGGGCCAGGGCGACGAGCGAGGGAAAGAAGAAGACCGCGACCACGATCGAGCTCTGGCCGGCGACCACGAGCGAGGGCGCAAAGCCGAAGGCCCAGATGAGGACACCGGCGCCGGTCGTGAGGATCGCGGCGTCGAGCAGGGCCGCCCGGTCGCCGCTCGGGATCCGGCCCCGGGCGAGGAGCACAAAGCCGGCCAGCCCGAGGGCTGACCCGACCGCGGTCAGGACCTGGCCGAGGATTCCCATGCCCCCGGCGATCGGCGCGAGCAGGACGCCCGTCGTCGTCAGTGCGTCGCAGGCGGCAAGTAGCAGCCACTGAATTTGATGCCTGGGGCGGTGGACACGGACACCCGCGACGATCGCGATGGTCGTCGCGTAGCCGAAGGCGCTCAGCCAGGCCAGCGTGGCCCCGGCGTCGCCGATGTATAGCGCCGCGAAACCCAGGGCGATGCCGGCAATCAGGAAGACAAGCCAGCCTTGCTGGCTGAGTCCTGCGAGGCCCGCCGGCGCGGGCGTTGTCACAGGACGCTCCGCTTGGTCCCGGGCAGCGTTACTCATTGCGACCCGAGTCTCGTCCAGCCCGGGGCCGCGCGCCATCGACCATCCGTTCCCGACCGGGAACTTCTGGCGCGGTTCTGCTGGCCAGCTCCGCCTGGTGTTCCCAGAACAACAAACGTGGCTTTGTCAGCTCATGGCTCAGCCGGCTCGCATCGAATTTCGCCGCCAATTAGCCGCCAGAGGCTGATTCAGTGCACTCAATCAACAGATCGACGACGTCACGCGGCCTGATGCGTCCCCAAAACGCGCCGTTTGTTGTTCCCAGGACACGGCTTGGCGGACGTTGGGATCAAGGCTGTGCAGCGTCGGGCCAGGGGTCGATCCGGGTGACGATGTGCCAGTGGTAGCCACCGAACGCCGTGCAGAAGATCCCCGGCGGACAGGCCCCGAGATTCTGGTCGACCAGGAACGTCGCCAGTTCGGGCACGGTGCCGCCCTGACCGATCAGCAGGTGCAGCGGGCTCGGAGCGAAATCGTCGTAGGCGCGGTCCTGGACCTGGACGCCGTCCTTGGGCACGTTGAACGTGGTTCCCGACACGGGCTGGGCCGCGGTGTCGCCCAGGCTGGAGGTGACCCCGCAGCCGTAGTACTGCGGCCCGGCGGATGGACTTGGGACTGGCTGACACGGAACGGCGACGTCGTAGCCGGCGATCCAGCCCTGGACCAGCCAATACGGATGTGTCCCGGTAGCGTTCCAGGTCGGTGGGAGCTGCGTTGGCAAGATCGGGCTGCCGTCCGCTGCAGTCGTCACGACGCCCTCGAACTGGAGCGTCGTGGCGTCGATCAGGGTCGCGGCGAAGGTGCCCCGGAATGGCAGACTGCTCGGCAGCTTCGTCGACGCGCTGGGAACAACGGCGACGGCCGGCTGCGATCCGAGGATCACGACGCGATCGTGACAGCCCGAAACCGTGCCGACGCAACTGGCGACAGGCGTCGGGTAAACGAGCTCGCCCGTGATGACCAGCTCACGGCCGGTCAGGGTTTGCGGAGCGGTGCCAAGCGCGGCTGTCAGGTGTTCGACCGTCAGCGGCAGGACCGGCTCGAACGATGGAGCCGGCGTGGGCGATGGTGCCGATGGGACCACCGGCCAGGGATCGATCCGGGCGAAGACTGCCCAGTAGTATTGGACTTGATTGAATGGACAATAGTCGGCGCTCGGGCACGAATTCACGGCAGCCGCGTGCACGGCGATCGCGCGGACGAGGAACTCGGCCTGCTCCGGCAGAGCTGCCGTGCCGGTCGCCTCGGGGTTGGCGGCGAAGTCGTCATAGGCGTCGTTTTGGACTCGGACGCCGTCCTTGGGGATCGTCAATTCGAAGCCGGATACCGGCTGGGAACCTGTGTCACTCAGGCTGGCATTTCGGCCGCAACCATATTGCGGGCCGGTCGGATTTTGATCGGGGGCAGCCGGACAGGGCAAATCCGCTTCGAGGCCCGCGATCCAACCGGAGACCAGCCAGAACTGGTCCGTGCCTGATTTCGCCGCTGATGCCGGGAGCTGGCTCGGCATGATCGGGCCCCCGAGACCTGAGGTCGTCACGATGCCTTCGAAATCGAGGGTCCGGGCGTCAACCATCTTCGCGGCAAACGTGCCAAGGAAGGGGAATGGGTCAGCAAGCAATGCGGGCGCTGCCGACTCGACCTGGAGCAGCGGTGTCGATCCCACGAGGATCGCAGCAGGCTGGGTTGGTGGGCCCGACGAACAACAAACCGGGTGACTAGAAATGACGGGGACTTGGATCGATCCAGTGATCACCAGCTGGCGGCCCACAAGTGAATACGATCCGAGAACCGCGTTGAGCTGAGTGACAGTCAGAGGCAGCACGGAGGCGCCAAAAGCCGCGACCGCTGGCGATGCCGATGGAGAAGGTGTGGACGATAGCGGCGACCGAGCAGGTATCGTCGGCTCACCGCTGGCAGTACCGGTGCCAGGGAGTCGCCCGCCGCCGGCAAGCAGGTTGGCCGCGACAATAGCAATGAGCAACGCGAGCCCCGCGGCTCCTGCAAGTGCCGGGCTGCGCACGACCGCCAGCCAGGAACGGCTCCGTCGCCTCTGTGACGTGGCCGCCGCCACGGACCGCGCCGTGGCCAGCCGTCCAGCGACATCCGGCCGCCCGGCCCGTTTCTCAAGCAGAGCGCGGATCGCCTGGTCGTCCAATACTCGCTTGTCGTTCATCGCGATTCGCGCTCCAGCGCAATCTCGAGCGCCCGCCGGGCGGTGAACAGGCGCGACTTGGCGGTGCCAATAGGGATCCCCAGGAGCGCGGCGATCTCGGTCAGTGGCCGCTCCTCCAGGTGATGGAGCACGAGCAGCGTCCGCTGCTCCGCGTCGAGGCGCTCGAACGCCCGGTTCAGGGCGTCGTCGTCGCCCAGGGACTCGGCCCGGGCCGCTACGGTCGCGAACCCGACGGCCGCCGGGCGCGCCAGCCGCCCGTCGTCGCCGAAGCCTGGGCCGTCGGCCGGCTCCGGGCTCAGCCGGATCTCGCGGACCCGGACCCGGATCCGGCGCTTCAGGGCGTGCCGACAGGCATTGACGAGGATCCGACCGGCCCAGGCGTCGAAGCGTTCCGGCTCGCGCAGCGTGGGCAGCTCGCGCCAGATCGAGATCAAGGCTTCCTGCACCGCGTCATGCGCCTCCGGCTCGTCACCCAGGATCGCCGTCGCTGTCCGGGTCATCGCCAAGAGGCGTGCCCCGGCCAGCGCCGTGAAGGCGTCGAGGTCCCCCTGTCGGGCGCGACCGACGAGATCAAGCTCCGTCACCCTGCGCTCGGCGCCTCCTACCCCAGATGAGTCCGCTCGACGCCCCGAGGTTCAACCTAGATCCTGAGCGTGGAATCCTCATCGCTGGTCCACAGCCGCTCGCGAACCAGGTCGACGAGCTCGAGCTGCCGGCCGAGCAGCTCGCCCAAGGCCAGGATGACCTCGTCGGGACGCCCGGACGGCCCGTCCGAGCTCGCTCGCAAGAGCATCCGCACGGTCTCGGCGCCCGCGCCGGTGTCGAGCTCGAGGATGAGCGGCCGCAGGTCGTAGGTCGTCCGGCGCTCGGCGGCCTTGGCCCGCGTCCGCTCCAGGCGCGGCGAGGCGAGCAACATCCGAACGGCGTCCTCGAGCTCGGCCGGGTTCGCACCCGAGACCGTCGCCCGATGGCTGATCGCGTTGAGTGCCGCCGTCACCGAGGGCGCGCCCAGCCAGACATCGAAGAGGTCGATGATCGCGAAGCCATCTGCCACGGCGCCGGCCAGCGCCGAGCGCAGCCGGGGCAGCGACCAGCGTTCGGTGAGCACGAAATCGGCCAGATCGTGCTCGGCCACCCGCCCCGGCGGCAGGGCCGCAGCAAACGTCAACCGAGGCCGGGGCTTGGCCGCCGCGCTCATCATCACCGGGACACCGGCGTCGGCCAGGGCGGCCTCCCAGGCGCGAGCGATCTCGGGCGGGCCAAGCTCGAGCGCGGGCGCGCCGCGGCGGAAGGCAAGACGCCAGCGCTGGACCGCTTCGACCATCCTGCTAGTCTGGCGCCCAGTGACCGCGCGCGTCGAAACCCGCCCAACCCGTCGATGACCGACCAGCCCGACCTGTACAAGGTCCTCCAGGTCGATTCGGAAGCCGATCCGGACGTCATCCAGGCTGCCTATCGACGCCTTGCCCAGAAGTTCCACCCGGATCTCGCGACCGGCGTCGGCGCCGGTGAGCGGATGGTCCTGATCAACAACGCCTGGGAGATCCTGGGCGACCCCGCCCGGCGGGCCGCCTACGACCAGCAGCTTGCTGCCGCACGGGTCGCCGCGAGCGAGGCGGCTGCGCCGCGACCGGCCGCCGGTCCGCCCAAGGCCCCACCGCCACCTGCCGGCCATCGGATGGCCCAGGATGCGCCGCCGCCGGCGCCCGAAGCGGTCAGCAGCAACTGGACCTCGGGCCGGTCCAACGTGGGCGGCGGCTACGACGAGAAGTCGATGCGCCGTCCGGATGGCGATGGGGCCGCGGGCCCGCCACCCGGCCGGCCGTCTGGCAGCGTCGTCAACTTCGGGCGCTACTCGGGCTGGTCGCTCGGCGAGATCGCCACCCGCGACTTCGAATACCTTGAGTGGCTCGACCGGATGACGATCGGCCGGCCGTATCGTGACGAGATCGACCTGATCCTGCGCCAGGCCGGCCGCCGCCGCTCCGCGACGCGCGACGACAAGCCGGGCCTCTTCCGCCGCCGCTAGGCCGTCAGCGGGTCACCAGCACCGCCGCGAAGACCAGGTACCCGGCGACGATCACCAAGCCGGATCGCCAATCGAGGCCCTTGCCGCGCAATGCCACGGCGATCGCCAGGGCGGTCAGGCCGACATAGAAGAGGGCCACGAAGGTCGCCTCGTCCGATGGGCCGCCGAGGCCCAGGACCAGGGCCGGGATCAGCAGCCCGACGATCACGTTGATCGCATTGCTGTTGAACGCCGTGCTGAGGACCGCCGTGCCCCGGCCGCGTGACGCCAGGTAGATCGCCGCGACGGCGTTGGGCAGGCTGGTGACCGCGGCCAGGATCAGGCCGCCGATCACGATCGGGACCAGCCCGATCCGTGGCCCGAAGTCCGTCGCCGACTCCTCCATCACGACGCTGGCGACGATGACCGCGACCAGCGACGCCCCGGCCACGACGGCATCCTTCGCGTCGCCCCGGCGGGGGTGAATCGCCACCTCGAGCTCGAGCTCCTCTTCGGCCAGGGCTCGGGCGAGCCACGCCGACCAGCTGCCCGGCAGGTTGACCCGTGGC
>Ga0265319_1001974_pt1 | contig 11574 bp, 7 predicted proteins | sample 4824metaG_FD_192443 | JGI IMG/M metagenome (GOLD analysis project Ga0265319, IMG submission 192443) | Rhizosphere microbial communities from Carex aquatilis grown in University of Washington, Seatle, WA, United States - 4-8-24 metaG | ecosystem: Host-associated > Plants > Roots > Rhizosphere >...
TGCCCATGACGACCGATAGTGATTTACTTCGACGGTATTCCGAGCAAGGCGATGAGGCCGCCTTCGCCGAAATCGTTCATCGCCATGTGAACCTTGTCCATGCTTCGGCGGTGCGCCTGCTCCAGGGCAACGCCACCTTGGCACAGGATGTGACCCAAAGCGTTTTTACCGACCTGGCCCGCAAGGCCGCAACTTTGACCCTCCATGCTTCCGTCGCCGGGTGGCTGCATACCAGCGTGCGGTTTGCCGCCTCCAGCGCCGTCCGCAACGAACAGCGACGTCTTACTTTCGAACAAAAGGCCAGTGCCATGATTGACTTGCTCCAAGCCGACGATGCCACCACTTGGACGCAATTGCGCCCGTTCATTGACGAAGCCGTTGGCGAACTCCAGGCACATGACCGGGACGCCGTCCTCTTGCGCTTTTTTGAAGATAAAAGTCATCGCGAAGTCGGCGAGGCGCTGGGGCTGACAGAAAACGCCGCCCGCATGCGCGTGGACCGGGCCGTCGAAAAACTACGGGCCTATTTTGTGCGCCATGGTGTGACCACGACCACCGCACTGCTGACCACGACCCTTGGCACCCAGGCTGCGAGCGCCCCCGCTCCCGCAGGTCTTACCGCCGCTGTGGTCGGCAAATCCCTGGCCTGGGCCGTGGGAACGAAAGTTGCCGGCGGGAAAATTGCAGGGACTCTTGCCTCGAAAATGAAAGCCATCCTGGTTGGTGCCACCGTTTTGGCCACGACCGCCGCGGCGGCAGTGCTGTACCTCCGTTCCGAATCCAGCGCTCCCCCGCCGCCCCAAAAAACTGTGGCTGCGGTGGTCAAACCAAGTGTCGCAATCTCCTCCCCGACACCGATGGCAATGACCAATTCCACGGTGGATCTTGGCGCCACCACCTTGGCGGCGGCACCGATTGCCACCGCGCCCGTCGCTGTTCAAATTGTGGACAGTGCGGTGCAAACCGGAAACAGTGCCGATTCCTCCACGCCGGCGCAGCTTATACAGCAGGTGACACAGTCGGACGCTCCTTCCGATTCGACCACAACCACCGCTCAAGACGGGTCCACCCCGTCCCAGAAGTCGGAGCCCTCGCCCAAGCCGAAAAGCAGCTTGCAGATGGCGCCGACAACCGGCATTGCCACTTGGGGACGAAACTATATCGGTCAACTAGGCGACGGAAATATCGAAAAAACCGGCGCGAACGCGGCCCCGTCCAATCCACCGGTCTTGGTGAAAGAATCTGGGGCGCTAAAGGGCAAAACCGTTATCGCGATTGCGTCCGGAGAGCGGGCCAAACTGGCACTTTGCTCCGATAACACCCTCGTCACTTGGGGCGATAACACCGTCGGTCAGTTGGGCACGGGTAAGGATGACCTCAAATCGAGCAACGTACCCGTGTTGGTGGATCGATCTGGAGCACTGAAGGGAAAAACCATTACGGCGATTTCGGCGGGCGAATCGACGACGTCCTTTATGGTTCTTTGCTCGGACGGCACAGTTTGCTCTTGGGGGGCAAATCCCGGACACTCACGCCCTTCTGGTTGGAGCTTTTCTCCACGATTGGTAAACACGGGAAGCATGAAGACGCAAAAAGTCATCGCCATGACTGGAGGTGGCGAACCCATGTTCCTCTGCTCCGACGGTTCGCTCTATTCCTACGAATGGACGCCCAATAACCTCTATGTGCTGGTGAAAAAGGATGGGACCGGCGCGTTAAAAGGCAAAACAATCACCGCCATTTCCGGAGGCGATCAGCACAAGCTGGCGCTTTGTTCCGATGGCACACTCGTTTTTTGGGGAAGCTACGACACCGGCCTCATCCCTAAAGGTGAAGTGGAGTATAACCATGGCCGGGACCCCATTGCCCTCCACCTCGACGGCTCGCTGAAGAGCAAAGCCATTACCGCCATTGCCCAAGGTTCACACGAGGTCATGACGCTTTTTGCGGATGGCACATTGGCCATTTGGCCATGGAAAACTTTGGCTGTTTTGCAATGGGCAAACTTTTACGGGGCACCGGCGCCCGGCGGCCCTTTTGTCACGTTGGGCAAAAGTTTTTCAGTAAACGGCAAAACCTACAACCTTTCTCCTCAATTCGTGGATTCCACCAATGAGTTATCGCCAGATAATAAGATTGTGGCCATTGCGGGCGGATCACACGATAACTACGCTTGGCCCTTGGCGGGGCTTTGTTCCGATGGCACGTTGATCCTGTTCGGCGGGGTGGGAACAATTGCCCAAAACCAAATAAAGTTGGTGGACTCCTCCGGTGTGCTTAAGGGCAAAACCATCCGCGCTTTTACCCCAGACATGGCGTTATTCGCCAATCCGACACCTCCCTGAGTGCAGTTAACCCAAGTGTGGCTTCTACCGCAGCGTCAAAATCAAGTCTTTTGGTTCCACCCGGTCGCCCACTTGCGCGGCGATTTCCTCGACCACGCCGTCCACCTGCGCGTAAAGCGTGGTTTGCATCTTCATCGCTTCGAGGACGCAGAGCTTGTCGCCATTCGCCACTTTTTGACCGACGGACACGGAAAGACTGCTAACCATCGCGGGAATGGGTGCCCCAATTTGTTTCGCATTGGCGGGATCGGCTTTGCGGCGGGGTTTGCCGCGAGGCTGGACGGCGCGGTCGCGCACTTGGGCCTCGCGGGCGCGGCCGTTCAATTCAAAGGTCAACGTGCGCACCCCTTCGGCGTCCGCGTCGCCGACTGATAAGAGTTTCACGTAAAGGCGCTTGCCTTCCTCGATGTCAATCGCGACCTCCTCGTTCTGCTTGAGTCCGTAGAAAAAGACCGTGGTTGGGATGACGCCGACATTGTCGTAAGTCTCCGCGAACTTGACCAGTTCCTCGTAGACTTTCGGATACATCAGATAATTATAAAGATCGTCGTCATCACCGGCGCGGCCGCGCAGCTTGAGAATGTGCGCCCGGGCGGCTTCGACGTCCACCGGCGGCGCCTTGGGCCGACCCGTGGCCGGTTTCCGGTTTCCGAGCACCACCTGTTGCACGGCTTTGGGCCAGCCACCCAGGGGCTGCCCCAGCCCACCCGCCAACATGTCCACCACCGACTCCGGGAAGGCAGTGCCGGGCGGTAGGTTGACCAGGTTGGCTGGCTCGATGCCGCGCGTTAGCAGGAAAATCGCCAGGTCGCCGACGACTTTGCTGCTGGGCGTAACCTTGACGATGTCGCCGAGGAGGGCGTTCACTTCCTCGTAATAGCGCACCACTTCCGGCCAACGCGCGCCGAGGCCGAGCGCCGTCGCCTGCTCGCGCAAATTGGTATATTGGCCACCGGGCATCTCATGTTTGTAAACCTCGGCGCTGCCAAATCGCGGGCTGGTGTCGAATGGCTCGTACGCCTGGCGCACCGCCTCCCAATAAATTGACAGTTCGTTGAAGAAATCCACATCCAACCCCGTCGCCCGGGGGGAGAAACGCAAGGCGTGCGCCACGGAATTCAAATTCGGCTGGCTCGTCAGGCCCGACATGGACGAAACCGCGAGATCCGCAATGTCCACGCCCGCCTCACTGGCCGACAGGACGGAGGCCGACGCAATGCCGCTTGAATCGTGAGTGTGGAAATGCAGGGGTATGCCAAGTTCCTCCTTGAGCGCCTTGACCAGTTTCGACACGGCCAGCGGGTGGCACAAGCCAGCCATGTCCTTGATGGCCAGCATGTGCGCCCCGCGTTTTTCCAACTCCCTGGCCAATTTGACGTAATACTTGAGCGTGTATTTATCGCGGGCTGGATCAATAATATCACCCGTATAGCAAATCGCCGCTTCGCAAATTGAATTCGTGTGATTGCGAATGGCGTCCATCGGCGCCTCCAAGTTTGGCAAATAATTAAGCGAATCGAACACCCGGAAAATATCCATCCCCGCCTCGGCGCAGTGTTTGATAAAACCCTGGATGACCTTGTCCGGATAATTCGAATAGCCGACGCCATTGGCGCCGCGCAGCAGCATTTGGAAAAGAATGTTCGGTATCTTCTCCCGCAAGACCCGCAGCCGGTGGAAGGGGTCTTCCCGCAGAAACCGCAGACAAGTGTCAAACGTGGCGCCGCCCCACATTTCCATCGAAAACAGCTGGGGCGCCCGGCGCGCCATCGCGTCCGCGCACGCCGCCATGTCGGCCGTGCGCACCCGCGCGGCGAGCAGCGATTGGTGGGCATCGCGAAAGGTCGTGTCGGTGATCAGCAGGCGCTTTTCCTTCAACACCCATTCCGCAAATTTGTCCGGTCCAAGTTCGCGCAACTTGTCCCGCGAACCCGGCGGTGGCGCCTGCGTCCGGTCATATTTGGGCAGGATAAGCGGCAGAGTCATCTTCGGCCGGGGGCGGCCCTTGACCTGCTCGTTACCGTTTACAATGACATCGCCCAAAAAGTTCAGGAGCTTGGTCGCGCGGTCCTGCCGACGCGAGAAGCGGAAAAGTTCCGGCGTATGCTCGATCATGCCGGTCGTCGCCTGACCGCTCCGAAATGTCGGGTGGTTGATGACGTTTTCGAGGAACGGAAGATTCGTCTTCACGCCGCGAATGCGCATTTCGCGCAGCGCCCGGTCCATGCGCCCGCAGGCGATATCGAAGGTCGAGGCAGACGCCGTCACCTTCACCAGCAGCGAATCGTAAAACGGCGTGATCACGGCGCCCGTGTCACCCATGGCGCCATCCAAGCGGATGCCGAACCCGGCCGCGCTGCGGTAGTTGACGATTTTGCCGTAGTCGGGCGTAAAGTTCTTCTCCGGGTCCTCGGTCGTGATGCGACATTGCAGCGCCCAACCCATGCGCGGAATTTGGTCCTGCGGCGGCAACGCCATGACTGCGTCATGCAGCGAACGATTTTCTGCCACTTGAATTTGGGCGCGCACCAGGTCAATGTCGGTGATGACTTCCGTAACCGTGTGTTCGACCTGGATGCGAGGGTTCATCTCAATGAAGAACCACTCCTTCGATTCCATGTCGTACAGAAATTCGCAGGTGCCCGCGTTTTGATAATTCACCGACCGGGCAATGCGCACCGCCGCCGCGCACAAATCCCCCACGATTGCCAGGTCCAGCCCGACCGACGGCGCGATTTCGACCACCTTTTGGTGGCGGCGCTGCACCGAACAGTCGCGTTCGTGCAGGTGCAGGACATTGCCGTGCTTGTCCGCCAATATTTGCACCTCAATGTGCTTGGCGTGTTTGATATACCGCTCGAGAAAAACTTCATCGTTGCCGAACGCGCGCTCCGCCTCGCCCTGGGCCTCAGTCAGGCGCGCCGCCAAGTCCTTGGGTTCGTGCACAACGCGCATCCCACGACCGCCGCCGCCATGGGCTGCTTTAATGATGAGCGGAAAACCGATTTTCTTGGCCCAAGCCGTCGCATCCTTCGGGTCCTTGACGGGATGCGGGGTGCCGGGAAGCGTGGGGACACCGGCTTTTTCGGCAATCTCGCGCGCCGCCGTCTTGTCGCCCATCTTCTGCAAAATTTCCGGGGTGGGGCCGATAAAGACCAGACCCGCCTCCGCACACGCCTTGGAAAAACGGGCGTTTTCGCTCAAAAAGCCATACCCAGGATGCACGCCCCAGACTCCCTTGGCCTTGGCCAGGGATACAATGCCGTCAATATCGAGATAAGCCGCCACGGGCCCCTTGCCCTCGCCGATGAGGTAAGCCTCGTCGGCCTTGAATCGGTGCATGCCGAAGCGGTCTTCGTGCGCGTAAATGGCCACCGTACGGTAGCCTAGTTCCGTGGCACTGCGGAAGACACGGACGGCGATTTCACTACGATTGGCAACGAGGATTTTGCGGTTCTCGGGCATGGGCGGATGGCGGTAGCAAAACGCGTGCCGTCTAAAGTGAACAGCGCGCGCGCCCGCGAGTTATAACCCATTGCCCGTTGGCGTCAATCCTGTCGCGACATTTTTTCAGCCCGCAGCCTTGCCCTGGGTGCCGTCACGGCGTAGCTTGCCCGCATGCCGCTTCCCACGCCTCCACCCTCCCTCGCCGCTCGCGTGCGCCCCTGGGTGCAATTGGATTACTTTTCCTACCACCCGCAGGTCTACTCCCGCATGATTGGGAGTGCCTCGGAAGACGCCCGCCCGGGCGATTTGGTGGCCGTTTATGACAAAAACGGCCAGCGCTTCGGCGCGGGTTTTTTCAACCCTGCCGCCAAGGTGCCCCTGCGCGTCCTGCACCACGGGCAGGACGCGGTGGACGAAACCTTTCTCGAAGGCCTGCTCGACCGCGCCTGTGATTTGCGCACGAAAATCCCCGGTCTGGCCGACCCCGCCCTGACCGACGCCTACCGCGTCATTAGTTCCGATGCCGATTCCCTTTCCGGCCTGATTGTGGACCGGTATGGCGACACTTTATGTGTTGAAATCCACAGCCTCGGCGTCCACAAGCGCATCGCCAAATGGTTGCCGCGCCTCCATGCCCGCCTCGGCACCAAACGCGCCACCGTCCGCGTGGACCCGGAAATCGCCCGCATTGAACGCATTGTGGGCCCTGCCGAATCGGGTGACGCCCCGCCGGCCGTAAAAATCCGCGAACATGGTGTGCGCTTGGAGGTGGACTTCGCCTCCGGCCATAAAACCGGCTTTTTCTGCGACCAGCGTGAAAACCGCAAAATGCTCGGCGAGTGGGTCAAGCAAATCGGCCCCAAGGCCCGCGTGGCGGACTTGTGCTGCTACACCGGCGGATTCTCGCTGGCCGCAAAAATGCTTGGCGGCGCGGAGGATGTCACCGGCGTGGATCTCGACGAAAAGTCCATTGAGCAGGCCAAACGGAACGCCAACCTCAATCAGGCCCGCATCAACTGGGTGCACACGGATGCCTTCATGTGGATTCGCCAGATGCTCCTCAATAAATCGCGATGGGATGTCATCGTCCTCGACCCGCCCAAATTCGTGTTCGACAAGGACGACGTGGAAGGTCGCCTTAAATACCGCGACTTGAACGGCCTCGCCATCCAACTTGCCAACCCCGGCGCATTGTTTTTGACCTGCTCCTGCTCGGGCCAAATCTCCGAGGAGGAATTTACCGAAATCGTCATCGCCGCCGCCCACCACCGGGGCAGAAAACTCCAATTCCTCGCCCGCACCGGCGCCGGGCCGGATCATCCCGTCATGTCCAATTGCCCGGAAAGCCGGTATTTGAAGGCGCTGTGGGCGCGGGTGTGGTGAATTTTTCTCAAATTCACCTATGCCATAAAACTCGTCGACCATGATTCCTTTTATTTCCCCGAATCGGAAAACAACTGATTCCAAAACGCATTTTTTCCTTCATATTTTTAGCGTGCCCCAACGTTTGCCCCGCCTGCTTATGATAAAAACCCCGCACCTGCTGCTTGCGCTGTCCCTGCTCCTGCCCGGGGGCTGCGCCAGCTCGCCGCCAAGCGCGAAAGTTGTCCTCTGGAACGACCGCGACCTCGTCGGCTGGAAAATGCATCTGAGCGACCCAAAAATTGACCAAGCCACGATGTGGAGCGCGCACGATGGCGTGCTGCATTTGGTCGGCAAGCCCAACGGCTACCTCCGTACCGACAAAACATATTCAGACTACCACCTCCATGTCGAATGGCGCTGGCCGGTCGGGGCCGCCGCCCGGAGCAATAGCGGCGTATTCGTGGATGTCAGCGGCCCGGATGGCATTTGGCCGCAGGGCGTTGAATGCCAGTTGGAGGCCGGCAACGCCGGCCAGCTCGTGGGCACCAAGATCGACCTACCCGGCGCCCCCGTCAGTAACAACAAACCCCGCGCCCCCCGGCTGGAGGCATCCTCTGAAAAGCCCTTCGGCGAATGGAATTCCTACGAGATATACTGCCGGGACGACACCATCGAGGTCTTCGTCAATGGCGTGCGCCAGAACCGCGTCGAAAAGGTCTCCGCCACCAGCGGCGCCATTGGCCTGCAAATGGAAGGCTACCCGGTGGATTTTCGCCATATCTGGCTGGAGCCGCTGTAAACATTCAAAGATAACGTGTTTGTTTCGCGTTTCGGGTTTTGCGTTTCGAGTTGGAAACCACCGGCGATTTGGACACATTGTGTGCCTACCAACCTCGCTCCAGCCCAGGGCGATCGGCCCCCAACCCGAAACGCCAAACTCGAAACTCGAAACTACTACCCCATGGCCGGCCTTGGCAAATTTCTCAAAACGGCGCAAAAGGCGCAGAAGCAGGTTGAACTCGTGCAACAGCAGCTTGCCGCGCGCGAGCTCGAAATCTCCGCCGGCGGCGGCGCCGTAAAGGTGAAAATCAGCGGTGCCGGCGATTTCCGCTCACTTACGCTCGATCCCGAATTCCTCAAGGAAGATTCCGCCATCGTCGCCCAAACCATCCTTGATGCCGTCAAGCAAGCCGACGCCCAAGCCAAAGCCCTCAGCGAAGAGGAAATGAACAAGGTGACGGCCCAATTCCAAATGCCGGGGCTGTTTTAGGAAGGAATGCCGCCTGTCCAATTTCTGAATTCTGGATGCTGAAACCCGGGCTCCCCGGTGAAATTCAGCAAACAGAATTCAGCGCTCAGCATTTTTGGCTTCATCCCTCATCCTTCATCCTTCATCCTTCATCCCCATGCCCTCCTCCTTCGACCACGCCCAAAAGCTCCTGCGCCAGTTGCCCGGCCTCGGCTTCCGGTCGGCCGAGCGCCTGGCGTTGCATTTGCTGGTCGAACAACCGGAGAAGCTCGCACCCCTCCTCCAGGCCTTGCAGGACGCCGCCGCCCGGCTGCGCCGCTGCGCCCAATGCGGGAACATGACCGAAATTGGCGATCCCAACGCCCCGGCGCTATGCGAAATTTGCCGCGACCCCACCCGCAAAGCGGAGCAGCTTTGCTTCGTGGAGACGGTCATTGATCTGCTGGCCATGGAACGCGCCGGTGCCTACCGCGGTGTATACCATGTCCTGCACGGCAAACTATCGCCGTTGCACAAGGTGGGCCCGGAAAATCTCAACCTCGCCACGCTCGCCGCACGCCTCGATGCCGACACCGTCACCGAAGTCGTCCTCGCGCTTTCCAACGACATTGAAGGCGAAGCGACGTGCCACTACCTCCAGGAAACGTTCCTGGCCGGGCGCAAACTCGCCGTTTCCCGCATCGGCTTTGGCCTGCCCAGCGGCAGCGGCCTGACCTATGCCGACGCCGACACCCTGCGTAGCGCCCTCGCGGCCCGTCGGGAATATTTCTAAGTTCTCACTCATGCCCACCGAAAAATTCATCCCCTTCTCGCGCCCGACCATTTCGCGCGCGGCCATCCAGGAAGTCACCGACTGCCTCAAATCCGGCTGGCTGGCGACCGGCCCGCGCACCGCCAAATTCGAAGGGATGCTCCGCGAATATTTCACTGCGACCCACGCGCAGGCCTGCATCTCCGCCACCATGGGCCTCTGGATGGCCCTCGAAGCGATTGACCTGAAGCCCGGCGATGAAGTTATCACATCGCCCATGACCTTTGTCGCGACTTTGAACACCATCGTGCTCGCCGGTGGCCAGCCGGTGCTGGTGGATGTCGAACCGGGCACCTATAACATCGACGTTAAAAAGATCGCCCGTGCCATCACCAAAAAGACCCGCGCGATCATGCCCGTGCATTTTGCCGGCTGCCCCTGCGACCTTGATCCCATCTACGCCCTGGCCAAAAAACACCGGCTGCGCGTCATTGAGGATTGCGCTCATGCCATGGGCGCGGCCTACAAAAGCCGGCGCCTCGGCAGCTTTGGCGACATCAAAGTTTTTTCGTTTCACCCCAACAAAAACATGACAACCGGGGAAGGCGGTTGTGTCGTCACCCGCGATGATAAGATCGCCAAACGCATCGAGATCCTGCGCTTCCACGGTATCGACCGCGCCGGCTGGACCCGCTACAGTAAGCTGCCAGGGCTTGGCCACTACGACGTCGTCGAACCGGGGCTTAAGTCTAATTTCATGGACCTGCAGGCGGCCCTGGGCATCCACCAATTGCCAGCGCTCGATGGCTTCAATAAGAAGCGCCGTGAACTGGCCGGCCACTATTTTCAAAAGCTGCGGGGAATCCCGGGCCTCACTCTCCCCACCCCGCCCCGCTACGCGCACACCCACGCCTGGCACCTTTTTGCACCGGTCGTGGAACCCAGCGCCCGGGTTTCGCGGGACACTCTCATGGTGGAATTGAAAAATCGTCTCATCGGCACGGGTCTGCACTACACGGCCTGCCACCTCCATTCGTATTACCAAAAAACTTTTGGCTGGAAACGGGGCGACTTCCCCGAGGCCGAACGCATTTCCGACGGCATCCTCAGCCTCCCGCTGTTCCCCCTCCTCACCGCCCGCGACCAAAACCGCGTGATTCACGCCGTGCGGGAAATTATGGGCTGACGATTTTATCCACGAACGAACACGAATGGAAGGCAGGGGAGCCCCTTTTCATTCGTGTTCTTTCGTGGATAAAAATCTTTGCGCTTCCCGCTCCTTTGCGGTACACAATTCGCCTATGCCCACCCCGGAGATTTCAGTGGTTGTGCCGGTTTACAACGAGGAAGGAAACCTCGAACCGCTGTTTGCGCGCCTGACGCAGACCCTCGACCGGCTCGGCCGCACCTGGGAAATCCTTTTCACCAACGACGGCAGCCGCGACCGCTCGCTGGAAATGCTCAAGGCCTTTCACCGGCAGCGGCCCACCCAGGTGCGCGTCATTGATTTCAACGGCAACTACGGCCAGCACACCGCCATCATCGCCGCGTTTGAGCGCGCCCGGGGCGAAATCATCGTCACCCTCGATGCCGATCTGCAAAATCCGCCCGAGGAAATTCCCAAACTCCTCGCGAAAATTGACGAAGGCTGCGATGCCGTCGGCGGCGTGCGCGCCCAGCGCGAAGACAGCCTGGCCCGCAAATACCTCTCCCGGCTGATTAATCTGGTGCGCGAACGCACGACGGACATCCGCATGACCGACCAGGGCTGCATGCTGCGCGCCTACCGCCGCCGGGTGGTGGACGCCATCGTGCGCAGCGGTGAACGCGCCACCTTCATCCCCGCACTGGCTTACAAATTCGCGAGCAAAAACGGCGAGGTCGAAGTCGCCCATGCCGCGCGCGCCGCTGGCGAGTCGAAATACAGCTATTACAAGCTCATCCGCCTGAATTTTGACCTCATCACCGGCTTCACCCTCGTGCCGCTGCAACTGTTTACGCTGTTTTCCATGGCCTGTTCGGGCGGCAGTTTTTTTCTCGTGGTGGTGCTGCTGTACCGCCGCTTCATGCTCAATCTGGACCGGGAAACGTTTGGCGTGTTCACGCTGCTGGCCATCGTCATCTTTCTCATCAGCGTGTGCATGCTCGGCATCGGGCTGATTGGCGAATACGTGGGCCGCTCCTATCAATGCGTGCAACAACGCCCGCGCTACGTTGTGCGCGAAGTGCTGGAGAAATTGGATTGAGCGCTTGTTTAACCACGGAGGACACGGATTTCACAGAGGAGCCGCTTGCCCACCTTTCATTTTCCATCGTCCATTTACCGTCCCCATGCCCACCCCGCGTGTCCTGTTTTTTGGTTATAGTGAAGTCGGATATGCGACCCTCGAACTCCTGCTGGCGCGCGGCGTGACGGT